>Ga0210388_10002456_pt1 | contig 14418 bp, 8 predicted proteins | sample IncBWC19OmetaG_FD_155485 | JGI IMG/M metagenome (GOLD analysis project Ga0210388, IMG submission 155485) | Forest soil microbial communities from Barre Woods Harvard Forest LTER site, Petersham, Massachusetts, United States - Inc-BW-C-19-O ...
CTACGATCCCGCCCACGAGCACGACGCGTGCGGCGTCGGCTTCGTCGTCAACATCAAGGGCGAACGCTCGCACGACATCGTCGACAAGGGCCTGCAGGTCCTTGCCAACCTGACCCATCGCGGCGCCTGCGGATGCGATCCGCGCACGGGCGACGGCGCGGGAATCCTGCTGCAGATTCCGCACGAGTTTTTCGCGCGCGAAGCTGCCAGGCTCGGCTTCCAGCTTCCCACGGCGGGGGAGTACGGCGTCGGCCAGGTTTTTCTGCCGCTCGACACCGTCAAGCGCAAAGAGTGCGAAGAAGCGTTCGAACGAATCGTGAATGAAGAAGGCCAGCGCATCCTCGGATGGCGCGACGTGCCCGTCGTCGAATCTGCGTGCGGTGATATCGCGCGTCGCGGGATGCCCGCGGTCCGCCAGGTCTTCATCGCGCGCGGCCCCGGCCTGGCCGATGCCGAAGCGCTCGAGCGCAAGCTCTACGTGATTCGCAAGCGCGCCACCACCGCAGCGGAAAATCTGGGCCTGTTCGATCCCGAGCTACTTTATTTCTGCAGCCTGTCCGCTTTGACCATCGTGTACAAAGGTCAGTTGATCTCGACTCAGCTGCCCGAGTTCTTCCCTGACTTGCTCGACCCTGCGTTCAAGAGCGCGCTCGCGATGGTCCATCAGCGGTTCTCCACTAACACGTTCCCCAGCTGGGACCGCGCTCATCCGTATCGCTTCATGTCGCATAACGGCGAGATCAACACGCTGCGCGGCAACATCAACTGGATGCACGCGCGCGAGAAGATGTTCTCGTCACCTCTGTTCGGCGACGACATCAAGAAGCTGCTGCCGATCGTCGAGCCCAACGGCAGCGACTCCGCGATGTTCGACAATTGTCTCGAGCTGCTGATTCGCACGGGCCGTTCGCTGCCGCACTCTGTGATGATGATGATTCCGGAAGCGTGGCAGAACGACGCGCAGATGAGCGACACCAAGCGCGCGTTCTACCATTTCCATTCCTGCATGATGGAGCCGTGGGACGGTCCCGCGTCGATCGCGTTCACCGACGGCATCAGGATCGGTGCGGTGCTCGATCGCAACGGCCTGCGTCCTTCGCGTTACACGGTGACCAAGGACGGCCTCGTCGTGATGGCGTCCGAGACGGGCGTCCTCGAGATTGCGCCGGAGAATGTCGCGCAACACGGCCGCCTGCAACCGGGCAAGATGTTTCTCATCGATACGGCGCTCGGACGAATCGTGCAGGACGAAGAGATCAAGCAGTCGATGGCGGTGCGACAGCCGTATCGCGAATGGCTCGATCGCACTCTCGTCTCGCTCGAGTCTCTGCCCGAAGCGAGCGGCGCGCCGGAAGTTGAATGCTTCGAAGCCGACGAGCTACTCAAGCAGCAGCAATCGTTCGGCTACACCATCGAGGATCTCAAAATGATTCTCGCGCCGATGGCGACCAACGGACAGGAGCCGGTCGGCTCGATGGGCACCGACACTCCGCTTGCGGTGCTGTCGAACAAACCGCAGCCGCTCTACAACTACTTCAAGCAGTTGTTCGCGCAGGTCACGAATCCGCCGATCGATCCGATTCGCGAGGAGCTGGTAACCTCGACCGAAACGACTATTGGCGCCGAGGACAACCTGTTCGAAGAATCAGAGCGTCACTGCCGCCAGCTGCAACTCAAGCAGCCGATTCTCACCAATGAGGAACTCGAGCGGATCAAACGGCTGAACGTCGAAGGCCTTCGTACAATTACACTTACGACTCTCTACCGCGTCGCGGACGGTGAAACCGGTCTTCGCGCCGCGCTCGACGCGCTGTGTAAAGGTGCGTCCGACGCGATCGAATCCGGCTACACGATCATCGTGCTTTCAGATCGCGGCGTGAACGCCGAATACGCCGCCATCCCCGCGCTGCTCGCGACGGGGGCCGTGCATCATCATTTGATTCGCGAAGGGACACGCACCCGCGCCGGCCTCGTCGTCGAGTCGGGAGAGCCGCGCGAGGCGATGCATTTCTGCCTGCTCGTCGGCTACGGTGCGGGCGCGGTCAATCCGTATCTCGCGTACGCGACGATGGCCGGGATGATTAGCGACGGCCAGCTCCGCGACATCGACGAAGACACCGCGGTTCACAACTTCGTCAAGGCCATCGGCAAGAGCATCACCAAAGTCGCGTCCAAGATGGGGATCTCCACCACGCAGAGCTACCGCGGTGCGCAGATCTTCGAGGCGATTGGCCTGGCGCAGGACGTGATCGACCAGTACTTCTCGTGGACGCCGTCACGCGTGGGCGGCATCGGCCTCGACGCGATCGCGCGCGAGACCGCAGCGCGTCACACCTATGCGTACAAGGTGGCGGCGAACCTCGACGGCAATCTCGACGTTGGCGGGGTGTACCAATGGCGCCGCGCAGGCGAGTTCCACATGTACAACCCGAACACGATCGCGCGGCTGCAGCATTCGGTGCGCTCCGGAAATTTCCTCCTGTTCAAGGAATACACGAGGGCGGTTGACGAGCAGAGCCGCTCGCTCGCCACGCTGCGTTCGTTGCTGAAATTCAATTCGAATCGGCCGTCGATACCGCTCGATGAAGTCGAGCCGGCCACCGAAATCGTCAAGCGCTTCAAGACCGGCGCGATGTCCTTCGGCTCGATCGGCAAGGAAGCGCACGAAAATCTCGCCATCGCGATGAACCGGATCGGCGGCAAGAGCAACACCGGCGAAGGCGGCGAGGATCCCGCGCGCTTCGTGCGCGACGCGAACGGCGACTTCCGCCGCAGCGCGATCAAGCAGGTCGCCTCGGCGCGATTCGGCGTCACCAGCCACTACCTCGTCAACGCCGACGAACTCCAGATCAAGATGGCGCAGGGCGCCAAGCCGGGCGAGGGCGGCCAGCTTCCCGGCCACAAGGTCGACGATTTCATCGCGAAGATTCGTTACTCGACGCCCGGCGTGGGACTGATATCTCCGCCGCCGCATCACGACATCTATTCGATCGAAGATCTCGCGCAGCTGATCCACGATCTCAAGAACTCCAACAATCGCGCACGCATCAGCGTCAAACTGGTCGCAGAAGTCGGCGTCGGCACCATCGCCGCCGGCGTCGCCAAGGCCAAAGCTGACGTTGTCCTGATCAGCGGCTACGACGGCGGCACTGGCGCGTCTCCGCTGCAATCGATCAAGCACGCGGGAATTCCGTGGGAGATGGGACTCGCCGAAACGCAGCAAACCCTGGTCATGAATGGTCTGCGCGGTCGCATCAACGTCGAGACCGACGGCCAACTCAAGACCGGTCGCGACGTCGCCGTCGCCGCGTTGCTCGGCGCCGAGGAATTCGGTTTCGCCAGCGCCGCGCTGGTGGCCTCGGGATGTATCATGATGCGCGTCTGCCATCTCAACACCTGCCCGGTCGGCATCGCGACCCAGGATCCTGTGCTGCGCGCGAAGTTTGCGGGCAAGCCCGAGCACGTCGTGAACTTCATGATGTTCATCGCGGACGAACTGCGCGAATACATGGCGCAGTTGGGCTTCCGCACTGTTGCTGAAATGGTCGGCCACGTCGAATGCCTCGACGGCAACGAAGCGATCGCGCATTGGAAGGCGCGTAACGTCGACCTCGCGAACATCCTTCGCCGTCCCGATGTCGGGCCCGACGAACCACTGCATTGCGTCGAGTTGCAGGATCACGGCCTCGACAAGGCGCTCGACAATCAGATCATCGAGCTTGCAAAGGACGCACTCGAGAATCGCGAGCCGGTTGAGATTCATCTTCCGATTCGCAATGTGAACCGCACCGTCAGCACGATGCTCTCCGCCGAAGTGTCGCGCCGTTTCGGTGCCGAAGGCCTGCCACCCTACACGATTCAGCTTCATCTGAAAGGTTCGGCCGGCCAGAGTTTTGGCGCATGGCTCGCGCCCGGAGTCGCGCTCCATCTCGAAGGCGACGCCAACGACTACTGCGCCAAGGGCTTGTCGGGCGGCTTCATCTCAGTTCGTCCGCCAAGCGAATCGACCTTCAAAGCCGAGGACAACATCATTGTCGGCAATGTCGCACTCTACGGCGCGACCGGAGGCGAAGCATTCTTCCGCGGCATCGCTGGCGAACGCTTCGCCGTGCGCAACAGCGGCGCTCACGCCGTCGTCGAAGGAGTCGGCGACCACGGCTGCGAGTACATGACGCGCGGACTGGTTGTGGTGCTCGGCAGGACCGGGCGCAATTTCGCCGCCGGAATGAGCGGCGGCGTGGCTTACGTGCTCGACGAAGATGGCTCGTTCGCCTCCCGCTGCAATCCCGGAATGGTCGAGCTAGGTCCGGTCAACAACAACGATGAGCTGAAGCAGTTGCACGCGCTGATCGTGCGGCATCAACAATACACCGACAGCGCGGTCGCGCGGCGAATCCTCGACAAGTGGGACGACAACGTCAAGAAGTTCGTCAAAGTATTGCCGACTGAGTATCGGATGGTGCTCGAACGGCAGCATCTGAACATGAATTCCGATCTGGCGCGGCTAGCTGCAGTTTAGCCGAGTGGGTAATCGACTGACTAGTCGACTTGCTAATCAGAATTGAGCTGAGTTGAACGAAAAGGATTTCGATGGGTAAAATCACGGGCTTCATGGAGATCGATCGCGAGACTCCTTCACGGCGTCCGGTCGGGGAACGCCTGAAGGATTGGCGCGAATTCGATCTCAAGATGCCCGAGGACAAGCTGCGTGCGCAGGGCGCCCGCTGCATGGATTGCGGCATTCCCTTCTGCCATAAGGGCTGCCCGCTCGGGAACATTATACCTGACTGGAACGATCTCATTTACCGAGGCAGGTGGCGCGAGGCGATCGACCGGTTGCACGCGACCAACAATTTTCCGGAGTTCACCGGCAGAATTTGTCCCGCGCCATGTGAAGAAGCCTGCGTCCTGAACATCAACAACGATCCCGTCACAATCAAGCTGATCGAGAAGAACATCATCGATCACGCCTGGGCGGAAAAATGGATCGCGCCGCTGCCGCCCGCGCAGAAGTCCGGCAAACGCGTCGCAGTCGTAGGCTCGGGACCTGCGGGGCTCGCATGCGCGCAGCAACTCACGCGCGCAGGACATTCGGTGACGCTCTACGAACGCTCAGATCGCGTGGGCGGATTGCTCACCTACGGCATTCCCGACTTCAAGCTGGAAAAGTGGATCATCAATCGGCGCGTCGAGCAGATGAAAACCGAGGGCCTCGAGATTATCACCAACTGCCGAGTCGGCCTCGACCTTCACGCCGACGAGATGCGCTCGAAGTACGACGCAATCGTGCTGACGATGGGCGCGACCAAGCCGCGCGATCTGCCGATCCCTGGACGCGAGCTCAAGGGTATCCATTTCGCCATGGATTTCCTGCCGCAACAGAACAAGCGCAACTTTGGCGATGCGCTCGATCCGGCTGCCGAGATCACTGCCAACGGCAAACGCGTCGTCATTCTCGGCGGCGGCGATACGGGTTCGGATTGTCTCGGCACCTCGAATCGCCAGGGTGCGATCGTCGTGCATCAGTTCGAGCTGCTGCCGATGCCGCCGGAAAAGCGCACCGACGAAATGCCGTGGCCCGACTGGCCGATGATCATGCGTACTTCGAGCTCGCACGAGGAGGGCGTGCAGCGCGACTGGAGCGTGAACACGAGCAGGTTCTCAGGCGAAAACGGCGCGGTAAAAAAACTCCACGGCCTGCGGCTCAACTGGAAGCGAGACAACGGCCGCATGGTGATGGAGCAAATCCCGGGAACCGATTTCGAGATCGAATGCGACCTGGTGTTGCTCGCGCTGGGGTTTCTCGGCCCCGAGCCCGACGGAATAATCTCGGAACTTGGCCTCAAGCTCGACCCGCGCAGCAACGTCCAGTGCGAGAATTACATGTCGAGCGTGCCGGGAGTTTTCGCCGCGGGCGACACGCGTCGCGGACAGTCGCTGGTGGTGTGGGCAATCTGGGAAGGCCGCGAAGCGGCGCGCGCGGTCGACGCCTACCTGATGGGCGAGACGTTCCTCCCCTCCAGTCCCGAACTCTGACGATGATTCGTCTGTACGACTATCTTCCTTCGGGCAACGGCTACAAGGTTCGCCTGCTCCTGACGCAGCTTGCCGTTCCGTTCGAGCGAGTTGAACTCGACATCATCAAGGGTGAGACGCGCACTCCCGAGTTTCTCCACAAATTTCCGAACGGCCGAATTCCCGCCGTCGAAATCGAGGATGGAAAGCTGCTGTTCGAGTCGAACGCGATCATCGCATACCTGGCCGAGGGTACGCCGTTCATGCCGGTTGATCGCTTTCAACGCGCGCAGGTTTTACAGTGGCTCTTCTTCGAGCAGTACAGCCACGAACCGTATATCGCGAGTGTTCGTTACCTCGTAATTCACCCCAGTGTGAAAGACCCACGGCGCAGTATCATCGAAACCCTGATGCGGCCGCGCGGATACGACGCGCTCGGCGTGATGGAAGAGCACCTGAAATCGCGTGAATGGTTCGTCGGCGACCGCTACTCAATCGCCGACATTGCGCTCTACGCCTACACCCACGTTGCCGATGAAGGCGGCTTCGATCTGTCGAACTATCGCGCGATTCGCGCGTGGCTCGAGCGCGTGAAATCGCAGCCTCGGCACATTCCGATAACCCGCGGTTGAGTCTCAGCGGCGCAGGCCCATCGCGTCGAGCTTGCGAATCACCCAATCGATTCGATCCTCGCCCCAGAACGGCTCGCCGTCCAAGATGAAGGTCGGCACCCCGAAGATTTTGTCGCGATCGGCCTCGGCGAAACATGCATCCAGATCGGCCCGCGCATCGATGTCTGCATAGCGAAGAAATTCGGCGGCATCGAGACCGATCTCGGCAAAGATTGTTGAAATTTCGGCGCGGCTCTCCACATCGAGTTCCTGTTTCCAGAATCGGTCGAACACGCGATCCGAGTAGTCCCGGAACTTTCCGTTCTTCGCAGCGTAAAGGCCGCCATAGAACGCCAGGCGCGCGCTGAAAATCTTCTTCGGCGGATAGATGACGAGCCCGCGCTCCTTCGCGATTCGGCGCGCGTCGATGTACAAGTATCGAACCTTGCGCCGATCGGCATCCGCACGATCGAGCGGGCCGTAAACTTTTCGGATGTTCACACCGTATGGAATGAAGCGCACGCGCACATTGTGAGATTGTCCGAGGTCGTAGGCGGGCCGCATCGCGAGGTACGAGTAGGGACTCGTGTACGCGAAGTACAGTTTGATTTCGTAAGCGGTCACCGCGACGCCAGTGCGAGGAAGTCGGCCAGGTGGACGACCTTGATTTTCGAACCGCGGCGGCGAAGTTCGGCGGCGATCTGAAACTCGCATCCAGGGTTCGCGAGCACGACGTAGTCCGCGCCCGTCGCCACGATGTTGTCGGCCTTGCGCCGCGCCAGTTCACGCGCCATGGTGGGCTCGGTCAAATTGTAGGAGCCGGCCGAACCGCAGCAGAGATCCGATTCGCTCATCTCGACGATCGTGACGCCGGGAATCGAAGCCAGCAATTTGCGCGGCGCTTCACGCACCCCGAGTCCGTGCGCGAGGTGGCAGGCGTCGTGATAGGTGACGCGGCCTCGAAATTCGCGCTTCGAACTCGCAGGCATGTCGAGCAGCAGCGAACTCAAGTCGCGGACTTTCGAGGAAACCGCGCGCGCGTCTTCGGCGAATTCCGTTTCATCTTTGAGCAGGTCGCCATATTCGGCGATTGCGACCGAGCATCCCGACGCAGCCGAAACGATTGCATCGGCACCGCAGTTCTTCAACGCGCGAACATTCGCACGGGCGAAATCCCGCGCTCGCGATACATTACCGGAATGGAGATCGAGCGCGCCGCAGCATGAAGTCGGCTCCAGTTGGACGACGCGATATCCGGCGGTGGCAAGCAGATGCTCGCTGTTCAGGTTCTCTGAATTCGCAAGTACCTGCGCGACGCATCCATGATGGACCACGACCGTTGGCGCATCCGCGCGCGGCGAAGCGGTGATTTCTTTGACGAGCGGGCGCGCCTGCGGTGGCGGAAGAAGATCCAGCCAATCCCGCATCATGCGCGGCATGACAGCTCTCAGAGCCGGCCTCAGACCGAGGCGATCGACGAGTTTGAGCGGCGCGAGAATCATTTCAAGGCGATTTGGATACGGGAAAATCGCGCTCACGGCGCTGCGCTTGATTCGATCGACCAACCCGCGAGTGTGATGGCGCTCGACGAATGAACGCGCGCCTTCGATCAATTGGCCGTAATGAACGCCCGACGGGCAGGCAGTCTCGCAACCGCGGCAGCCGAGGCACAGATCGAGATGGCGCGCTGCGTCGTCGTCGAGCTCGATGCGTCCTTCGGCGATGGACTTCATCAAATAGATTCGGCCGCGCGGCGAGTCCATCTCGCATCGCGTCACGATGTAGGTCGGGCAGGCCTCCGCGCAGAGCCCGCAATGAACGCAGTCGAAGAGCAGGTCGTAGTCGGTGACGTCTCGAACCGGACTCGGCGATGTCACGACCGGCTCGTCCATCAGATTCCTCCGACGAAGCATCCGGGATTGAAAATGCCGGCTGGGTCGAAGGCCGCCTTGAGCCGGCGCATGAGTGCGAGCGCGCCGTCGTTGGGAGTGTCGAAAAACACCAGTGAGCTGCGAATCGCAGGCGCGGCGGCGAGCAATCGAAGAGTACCGCGCGCCGAATGCGCGGCCTCGCGCCATCGCGCGATGATGTTGACGGCGCCGTCGGTTGACTGCTGATCGGCGAGCATTATCTGCGCGACCCCGGAGCCGGCGTTTGCACGATATTCAATGTCGTTGCCGCAGGCCTCAAGCGCTCGCGCGAGAAGCGCGGGTGGCACTGCGATTTGTGCGGACAGGGGAGCCGAATGAAAATCGATATCGCGCAACAGCTCGTATCTCCTGATCGCGGCGTCACCGTCGAGAATTTCGCCGCGCGCGCGAAGCAGATCGCGAATCCGTTCGGCCTGATGGGCGATTTCCAAAGGGCTACCGGAGAAGCCGACCAAAAGAATAAATCGAAGATCGGAGTCGAAGTGTCTCGCGAGGCCTGGACTGAGTATATCGAGATTACTCAGTGGGAGTGCGTCATTGAGTATGTAGGCGGCAGCGAAAGCCTCGCTCGCGAGCGCAAAAGGCACTACTGCGAGAGAGTAGTCATTCGGAATCGGGCGCACTTTGAATGTCGCCTCAGTTACTATTCCCAGTGTGCCGAACGATCCGCCCATCAGTTTCATCAAATCATACCCGGCGACGTTTTTGACCACCCGCCCGCCGCCGTGAACGAGCTTACCGCCGTGACCTACGAAGCGAATCCCGATGAGCAGATCGCGCGAAGTGCCCTCGGAAAGACGAAGCGGACCAGAATGTGCGGCGCCGATCAACGAGCCGAGAGTGGTCAGACTGGGTTTGCATGGATCAACGGGAAGGCGCTGACTGGCGCCGGCGATGGCAGCATTCAGTTCTCCGACGGTGATTCCCGACTCTGCAACGACTGTCATGTCGTGGGGTTCGTGCGCGATGATTCGCGCCAGACGCGCCATCGAGACGCCCAGCGCGACAGGCGAGCGCCGAATTCCGGCGAGCGAGCGGGCCGCGCCGACAGGAGCCAGTGGAATTCTGTCGACTTCGCACATGCGGACAAGCTGGCAAATTTGATCGACTGAATCTGGCTCGACAATCACATCCGCGGCGTGGGCTTCGAAATCACGCGGCGCGCGGACGTGGCCGGAGCCGACGATGCTGTCCAGCCGATTTTCCAGACTCGAAGATGTGCAAGCAGCCACGATTTCCGCTTCGACTAAATTGGGACCTGGCGCCGCGGTGCGGCGACCTCGACGCATGCGCCGGGCTGAGGTATCACTTTGCCGGGATTCGATCGCTCCATCGGATCGAACACGTGGCGCAACTCGGTCATGACGCGAAGATCGTCGGGCGAGAACATCAGCGCCATCTCGCCAATTTTTTCGACGCCGATTCCATGCTCGCCAGTGAGGCTCCCGCCCATCTCGATGCAGGCCTTGAGGATTTCGCGACCCGCGTCGATTGCGCGACGGACCTGATCCGGTTCGCGCTCGTCGTATAGAACGATCGGATGCAGGTTGCCGTCGCCAGCGTGAAAGACGTTGCCGATGCGTAAGTCGTAGCGGCGACTGACGTCGGCGATCACGCGCAGAATCCGCGGCAGACAGGTCCGCGGAACGACCCCGTCCTGGGTCGCGTAGTTTGGCGCGAGGCGCCCGACCGCTCCGAAAGCCCGTTTGCGCGCTTTCCACAACAACGTCCGTTCGGCTTCGTCGCGCGCGAGCCGGACGCTCGAGGCGCCTGCTGCGCTCACAATTTTCGCGACCTCATCTGCATAAGCGGTCAGTCCCGCCTGGAGACCTTCGAGTTCGATGATGAGCACGGCGCCGGCGTCGAGCGGGAGGCCGACATTGAACGCCTCCTCGACGGCGCGAATGATAAGCTGATCCATCATTTCGAGAGCGGCCGGCACGATTCCCGAGGCGATGATCATCGACACAGCGTGAGTCGCCGTGTCCGCGTCGGGAAATGCGACCAGCAGCGTGCGATGATTCTCAGGCTCGCGCATCAATTTGAGCGTTGCGCGCGTGACGATTCCCGTCGTGCCCTCCGCGCCGACGACGGCGCCGACCAAATCGTAGCCGCATCGCTCTTCCGTCGCACCGCCAAGCTCGACGACTTCGCCGTCGGGCAGAACGAGCTCGAGCGCGAGCACGTGATTGGTTGTAACCCCATACTTCAAGGTATGCGGACCGCCGGAATTCTCCGCGATGTTGCCGCCGATGGTGCATGCAACCTGCGACGACGGATCGGGCGCGTAGAAATATCCTTTCGACTTGACCGCGTTGGTGACATGCAGGTTGACGACGCCGCTTTCGGCGACGACGCGCCGATTTTCGAGATCGATGTCGACAATCCGGTTCATCTTCGAAGTGCAGATCATCGCGGGCGCGTTGAGCGGAAGGCATCCGCCGGAAAGTCCCGTCCCTGCCCCGCGCGGAACGAAAGCAACGCCGCTTCTATGGAGGGCGGCGAGGATTGCGCTCAATTGCGCGGTCGTGCGCGGGAGCAGCAACACGTCGGGGACGCTTTTCTCGACGGTCCATCCGTCGCACTCGTAAACTTTCAGCTCGGTTGCGCGCGACACGATCCCATCGGGCCCAAGAATTTCGCGAAGCTGGTCGAGAAGTTTGCGATCAATGGAACTCATTCTCGTGGCGGCACTCCGAACTCGGCAGCACTGTATCACGACTAACGCTTTTGCGTTTGATCCTTCGAGGTCATAATAGCAAGGTTCGATTTCAACCCCGAACTTGCAAGGAGAAAAAGGTGGCGGATTCATTTCCCGAACTCAGGCCTGCGGCGCGGATTCTGCTCGGTCCGGGACCGTCCAACGTCAATCCGCGCGTGATGAAGGCGATGGCGTCGCCGGTCGTCGGTCATCTCGACCCCGATTTTCTGAAGGTGATGGAGAATATCAAGCGCCTGCTGCGAATCGTTTTTCGCACCAAGAACGAGATCACGTTTCCCGTCTCCGGCACCGGTTCGGCCGGCATGGAAACAGTGATGGCGAATCTGATCGAGGACGGCGACGAGGTCGTGGTCGGCGTCAATGGCGCGTTCGGCACGCGGATGGCGGAAGTTGCGTCGCGGCTCGGCGCGAAGGTTCACAAGGTTGAGGCCGAGTGGGGAAAAATCGTCGAGCCCGCGCAAATCGCGGCGGCACTGAAGGCGGCCACGAAACCCAAGCTGGTTGCGATAGTTCATGCCGAGACCTCGACCGGGATACATCAGCCGATCGAAGAAATCGCCGCGCTGGCCCGTCAGCACGGTGCGATGATTGCGATCGATGCGGTGACTTCGCTCGGGTGCGTGCCGGTCGAGATTGACGGGTGGGGGATAGACGCCTGTTACAGCTGCACGCAGAAGGGGATCGGTGCGCCGCCGGGGCTGTCGCCGGTGACGTTCAGCGAGCGCGCGATGGAATCGGTGCGCAAGCGCAAAACGAAGTGCCGCTCATGGTATTTCGACGTCGCGTTGATCGAGCAGTATTGGGGACCGGACCGCCTGTACCACCATACGGCGCCGATCACGATGAACTATGCGCTCTACGAGGCGCTGCGGATCGTCGTCGAAGAAGGGCTGGAAGCGAGATGGCAGCGACATCGCATCAATGCAGCCGCGTTCCAGGCCGGAGTGCGGGCGATGGGATTGCAGCTGGCCGCGCAGGAAGGACACCGATTGCCGCAGCTCACGACGATCGCCGTGCCGGCGGGAATCGACGACCTGAAGGTGCGCGCGGAATTGTTGCGGCTGTTCAATATCGAAATCGCGGCGGGGCTCGGACCGCTCAAAGGTAAAATCTGGCGCATCGGTCTGATGGGCGAAGGGTCGCGGCGCGAAAACGTGATGCTCGCGCTGAACGCGCTCGAAGAAATTCTCGGCTCGATGGGATTCGAAATCGCACGCGGCAAAGCGCTGACCGCGGCCGACAATGCTTATAGTGCGGAGGGTACGGGAGCCGGCGAGCCGCCTTCGGAAGCATCATGAAGATGTACGATTTCACATTGGCGCCGAGTCCGCGGCGAGTGCGGATCTTCCTCGCGGAGAAGAGGATCAGCGTTGAGCTCGTGCAGGTCGACATTATGCGCAATGCAAATCGCACGCCCGAATTCTACAAAAAGAATCCGCTCGGCTCCCTGCCGATTCTCGAGCTCGACGATGGCAGTTGTCTCTCGGAGAGCGTCGCGATTTGCCGGTACTTCGAAGAAATGCAGCCTGAGCCCGCACTGTTCGGCGTTGGCGCGCGCGAGCAGGCATTGGTCGAGATGTGGAATCGCAGAATCGAGCTCGAAATCTTTGCGCCGGTGGGCCAGGTCTGGTCGCATCTCAGCAAAGTTGCCGAAGGGCGCGGGCGGCGCATACCGGAGCTGGGCGAGATTCAAAAGCGCGCCGCGATTGCGCGCATCGCATGGCTCGACAGCGAGCTCAAGAATCGCGAATACATTGCCGGCGACAGATACTCAATCGCGGACGTCACGACCCTGTGCATGATCGACTTCGCGCGAACCGTCGATATTCGCATCGAGCCCGAACAGGTGAACCTCGCGGGATGGTACAGTCGCGTGTCGTCGCGGCCAAGCGCGAAAGCTTAACTACTCTTCCGCATCCCCACCGTCCCCGTTGGAGCCGTTGCCGTTCGTTTCGTCGTCGTCGCGTTCCGCCATTCCTGCCACTGCGCGCACGCGTTCTTCGCCCTCGAGCCGCACCATGTGCACGCCCTGCGCGTTGCGGCCCGTGATTCGCACGCCCTTGACGGCCAATCGAATCACCTTGCCGCCATCGGTGATCAGCATCATCTGATCATCGATGCCGACCTGCCGGACGCTGATCACTTTGCCGGTCTTGTCGGTCACGTTCATCGTGATGACGCCCTTGCCGCCGCGATGCGTCAGCCGGTAATCCGAGGCGGGCGTGCGCTTGCCGTAGCCGAGTTCCGAAACGGTGAGCAGGGTTTCATCGTCACGCACCGTGGACATCGAAACGACTTCGTCCTCGACCAGGGTGACCGTCTTGCCTTCCTTGACCGGCAGCGACTCGAGTTCCATGCCAACCACGCCACCGGTGGCGCGGCCCATCGGGCGCGCTTCTTCTTCCTTGAAGCGAATCGCCTGTCCCTCGCGAGTCGATAGCACAATCTGCTGATTGCCGTCGGTAATTCGCACGTCTACCAGCGTGTCGCCGTCTTCGAGATTGATTGCGATGATTCCGGACGAGCGAATATTTTCGTATTCGTCGATCGCGGTCTTCTTCACGCGGCCGCGGCGCGTCGAGAAAAAGACGAACTTGCCGGCGGTCTCGCGCGGCACGGGAATGAATGCTGACAGTGTTTCGTCGTTGGCGAGGCTCAACAGGTTTGCGATCGAGCGTCCCTTGGCAGCGCGTCCGCCCTCGGGCAGTTCGTAGGCTTTGAGCTCGTAAACCTTGCCGGCACTGGTGAAGAACAGCAGGCGATCGTGCGTCGACACGCGCTCGAGATGCTCGACGAAATCCTCTTCGGTGGTGGTCGCACCAATCTTGCCGCGGCCGCCGCGCTTTTGCGTGCGGTAGAGCGAGAGCGGAGTGCGCTTGATGTAGCCGCCGTGGGTGACGGTGACGAGTTGATCCTCTTCGACGATGAGATCCTCGACCGAGAACTCGCCCTCGGCTTCGATGATCTGAGTGCGTCGCGCATCGGCGAATTCTTTTTTGATTTCGTCGAGCTCGCCCGCGATCAGTTTCAACAGTTCCTTCTCGTCAGCGAGAATTTTCTTGTAGCCCGCAATCAGATCGACAGTTTCTTTGTGTTCGTTTTCGATTTTCTCGCGCTCGAGCGAAGTAAGGCGGCGCAG
>Ga0210388_10002457_pt1 | contig 14416 bp, 14 predicted proteins | sample IncBWC19OmetaG_FD_155485 | JGI IMG/M metagenome (GOLD analysis project Ga0210388, IMG submission 155485) | Forest soil microbial communities from Barre Woods Harvard Forest LTER site, Petersham, Massachusetts, United States - Inc-BW-C-19-O ...
TGGCGAATACATCATCACCTACAGCGCATACTCCCGCAATGGAGTGCGGATCGCGCTGGCCAAGACGAAGGACTTCAGTCAGGTTGAAAAAGTCTGCCTGATCACCGAGGCGGACTATCGGAACGTGGTGATCTTTCCCGAGAAGTTCGACGGACTCTATGCCCGGCTGGACCGGCCGCATTCCGAAATCGCGCCCTGGTCGATCTGGATTTCCTACTCTCCGGATTTGCGTTTTTGGGGCGATTCCCAGCTCATCATGCGGCCTGAGCCCTACCACTGGGACGAAATGAAGATCGGGCCTGGCGCGCCGCCCATCAAAACCGATCAGGGATGGCTCTCCATTTATCACGGAGTCTTTCGGACCATGGACGGATCGGTCTATCGTCTGGGCGTTGCTCTGCATGACCTGCACAATCCCGCCAAGATCATCGGCGTGGCCGACTCCTGGATTCTGCAACCGGAGGACGCCTGGGAAGTAACCGGGTATGTCCACAATGTGGTCTTCACCTGCGGTGCGGTCGCGGAGCCCGATGGAACGGTGAAGATTTATTGGGGCGGCGCCGACACTGTCATGTGCGTGGGCGAAGCAAACATCGCCGACTTGGTCGCTCTTTGCCTGGAACACGGCCGCCCGGCCAAGTGACACGAGCGTCACCAAAAAGAAATGATCGCAAGGCGGAATGACGGTAGTCTATGAGAAGTGAGCCCTGCCGCTACCGACCATCCAAATACGGATCAGCCAAAACAGCCCGGAGTTGTGCGCCGGTATTTAGCCAATCTCGGGCCGGGGTTGATTACAGGCGCGGCCGACGACGATCCTTCGGGGATCTCCACTTACTCGGTGGCGGGCGCGGCTTTCGGATTTTCATTCCTCTGGACGGCCCTGATTACTTTCCCGCTCATGGCGTCCGTCCAGCTGATGTGCGCACGGTTGGGGATGGTGACGGGTCGCGGGCTCGGTGGGGCCATCCGGTTGCGGTATCCGCCGTGGGTGCTATGGCCGGCGTGCGCGCTGCTGGTGGTGGCGAACGTCTTCAATATTGGCGCGGATTTGGGTGGCATGGCCGATGTAATGCAGATGGTCACGGGTATCCGATCCTACTTCTGGACACCCTTCTTTGCGTTGCTCATCGCCAGCCTGCTGATCTGGGCCTCTTACAACTGGATCGCGCGCGTATTCAAATGGCTGACTCTAGTGCTGTTCGCATACATCATCACAGCGTTCCTAGTGCGGCCCGATTGGAGCAACGTCTTGCACGGAACGTTCCTGCCGCATGTGGAATGGACACGATCCTACATGTCGGTGCTGGTCGGGATTCTAGGCACCACGATTTCTCCCTATCTGTTTTTCTGGCAGGCGGCGGAGGAAGTGGAGGAAGACCGCAAGCACGGGAAAACTACCGTGGCACAGCGCCGCGGCGCCACAAACCTCGAATTGAGGGTGGCCAAGGACGATGTGTACACCGGAATGTTTTTTTCCAATCTGGTGATGTTTTTCATCATCCTCACCACCGGGGCCACGCTGCACTTCCATGGTATACAGAACATCGAAACGGCGAAGCAGGCCTCGGAAGCATTGCGGCCGTTAGCGGGTCCGGGCGCATATTGGCTGTTCACACTGGCGCTGGTCGGGACCGGAATATTGGGCGTCCCGGTGCTGGCCGGATCTTGCGCCTATGCAATTGCGGAAGCGGCTTCCTGGAGGGCTGCATCCCTGAGCAAGAAGCCGCGCCGCGCTCCGCGATTCTATCTGGTCATTGCGGCGGCGATGCTAGTGGGACTGGCCCTCGATTTTGCGGGTCTGAATGCGGTAAAGATGCTGTTCTGGTCGGCCATCCTGAATGGTCTGCTCGCTCCACCGCTAGTGGTTTTGGTGGTTCTGCTTACCAGCGATAAGAGCGTAATGCTCGGGCGGGTGAATAGCCGGGCTGCGAACGTCTTGGGATGGATCTGCGCGGCCTTTATGACGGCGGCGGCCGTCGGGCTTTTGGTTACCTGAGAGCCGCCGCTTTCGGATCTAGTAGTCCATGCCCCCGCCGCCGTGTCCCATCGGGTTCATCGACGGGGCAGGATTGCGTTCGGGAATCTCGCTGATCATGGCTTCAGTGGTCAGCATGAGGGACGCGATAGAGGCCGCATTCTGCAAAGCCGTGCGGGTCACTTTGGTGGGATCGATGACCCCGGCCGCGACCAGATCCTCGTATTTGCCCGTAGCCGCGTTATACCCGAAGTTCGGGTCCTTGTTTTCGCGGACCTTCTCCACCACCACCGCGCCTTCCATTCCGGCATTGAGCACGATCTGGCGCAGCGGCTCTTCACAAGCGCGAGCGATGATGTTCAGGCCGATCTGCTCGTCGCCTTCCAGTTTGTGATCCTTAAGCGCTTTGGCCCCGCACAGCAGCGCTACGCCGCCGCCCGCGACGATGCCTTCTTCCACGGCAGCTCGGGTAGCGTTCAACGCGTCCTCGACGCGGGCCTTCTTCTCCTTCATTTCGGTCTCGGTGGCCGCGCCCACCTTGATGATCGCCACGCCGCCGGCCAGCTTGGCCAGCCGTTCCTGCAATTTCTCCTTGTCGTAATCGGAACTGGTGTCGTCGATTTGCGAGCGCAACTGCTTAATCCGGCCTTGAATGGCTTTGGATTCGCCGGCGCCGTCCACGATGGTGGTGGTGTCCTTATCCACCGTGACCCGCTTGGCTCGGCCGAGATCCTCCAGCTTCACGCTTTCCAGCTTGACGCCGGTTTCTTCCACGATGGACTGGCCCGCCGTGAGGATGCCGATATCTTCCATCATGGCCTTACGGCGGTCGCCGAAGCCCGGCGCTTTCACCGCGCAAACGTTCAGCGTCCCACGCAGCTTATTCACTACCAAGGTTGCCAGCGCTTCGCCTTCCACCTCTTCGGCGATGATCAGCAGCGGCTTGCCCGAGCGTGCGATCTGCTCGAGCAACGGCAGGATGTCCTTCATGCTGCCGATCTTCTTCTCGTGGATCAGAATGTAAGGATCCTCCAGCACCACTTCCATCCGCTCGGAGTCGGTGACGAAGTAGGGAGAAAGATATCCGCGATCGAATTGCATGCCTTCCACGGTGGTAAACTCCGTCACCATGGTCTTGGACTCTTCCACTGTGATCACGCCGTCCTTGCCCACCTTCTTCATGGCTTCGGCAATGATGCCGCCGATGGTGTCGTCGCTATTGGCCGAAATCGTGCCCACCTGGGCGATCATGTCTCCGGTGACGGGCTTCGACATTTTCTGCACGGCTTCCACCGTGATTGCAACGGCTTTGTCGATGCCGCGCTTCATGGCCATCGGGTTGACGCCCGAGGTTACGGCTTTCACGCCCTCTCGAAAGATGATTTGCGCCAGGACCGTCGCGGTGGTGGTGCCGTCGCCAGCCACGTCGGAAGTCTTCGACGCAACCTCGCGCACCATTTGCGCGCCCATGTTTTCGAGCGGATCCTGAAGTTCAATCTCCTTGGCGACGGTCACTCCGTCCTTGGTGATGGTGGGACCGCCAAACTTTTTCTCGAGCACCACATTCCGGCCTTTCGGGCCGAGGGTGACCTTTACCGCGTCAGCTAGTTGGTTCACTCCGCGCAGGATAGCCTGCCGCGAATTATCCGCGTACACAATTTGTTTTGCCATCGAATTAGCTCGCTTTCTTTGCAGCCACCGGCTGCTGATCGAGAATGCCGAGTATGTCGTCCTCGCGCATGATCATGTACTCTGTTCCATCCAGCCTGATTTCGCTGCCGGAGTACTTACCGAAGAGAATGTGGTCGCCCACCTGAACATCCAGCGCGACCAGCTGGCCATCTTCCAGGCGTTTGCCCTTCCCGACGGCCATCACTTCACCCTCTTGCGGCTTTTCTTTCGCCGAATCGGGAATGTGCAAGCCACCGTGCATCATGTCCCCCTTGTTCTCAACGCGCTTGACTACCACGCGGTCATATAACGGACGGATGTTCATAGATTCGGGCCTCCCGGCCCCGTTTGTGCTGAAGAAATGCTCTGAACGTCATCCCGCGAGCCTTCCGGCGCGAGTCTCTTCGCGAGAACGATAAACCGGTCGGGCGCCGCGCCGACGAAATAGAACGGATAGCAAGTGACCAGAGTCAGGATCTCACCAGCGCTCGGGTTCAATACCGTGACGTTGTCCGGACTGACCACTCGCGTGGACACCACACGGTAACGATACTGGCCCTGTAAAGTGGTGACCACAATGATGTCGCTCGCGCGGATATTGCGCAGCGGACGGAAGAACGTATCGCGGTGCCCGGTGAGCGCCACGTTGCCGGGTTGTCCGGGCAGCGGCGTGCCGGGTATGTGGCCGACCGCGCGCCGGAGAGTCTTTTGGTCGTCCCCTTCGATCAGCATGGCCGATAGCCCGAGCCGCGGAATTTCGAGCCGGCCAATCAGACCTCTGGCAAGCACAGCGGTAGCACGTTCCAGCTTGACCTTCGAGTGACTGGCGAGGGGGTGATTCGCGAGCAAACGATTGAGATCGCGGCTTTCGCGCTGCTGAAAAACCCAGGCGTCCACCATAACAAAACCGCAATAACTCAACAGCAGAGCTGCGCACGCGAACAATGCAACCTGCGACCAGCCGAGAGTCCTTCTCATTCAGACCGCTTGAATCTCGCGATATTCCGGCTGCCACATCGCGTCTCCGACCTGTTGCACGATATCGGTGAATTTCACGCCCGCCAAACCTTCCTCGACGGCGACTTCGGCCACTGCCACCGCGACCGTCAACGAAACGTTTCGCAGGTCGTCGACATGCGGCAGCAGCGACGCGCCGGGCAGGCGTACGGCCACCAGACTGGAGACCGCGTTGGCAGCGGCCGCGAGCATGCCGTCACTGATTCGGCGGGCTCGAGAGACGATGGCGCCGAGACATAAGCCGGGGTACAACATGGCATTGTTCACCTGGCCGATGACATAGGTCACCCCCCGGTACGTGACGGGTGGAAACGCACTGCCGGTGGCAATCAGAGCCCGGCCCTCGGTCCAGGCAATCAGATCGGCCGGCGTGGCTTCAGCCATTTGCGCTGGATTTGAAAGCGGGAAGATGATCGGCCGCTCGCAATGCTTGGCCATTTCCCTGACCACGGCTTCGCTAAAAGCGCCCGCGGCCGTCGAAACGCCGATCAGCATGGTCGGCCGTATCTGGCGCACCAATTCGGCCAGCGCCTGTTCGGCAAGCCCCTGCGCGCTTTCCGAGCCGTTGCGCTTCCAACGCTTCACCTCGGCATGCGGGCGCGCATACGGCGCCTGATAATCGCGCAGCCGATCGCCCATATTATCGGTAAGCAGGCCCTCGGTGTCCACCAGCCAGAAGCGCGCGGTGGCATCCTCGCGGGACAAGCCCTCACGCATCATGGCATCGCGAATTTGATCGGCAATTCCCAGGCCCGCTGTTCCGGCGCCCAGGATCACCACGCGCTGGTTCCGCAAGGGCGACCCACACACGCGCGCAGCCGAAACCGCCGCCGCCAGAGTGATCGCGCCGGTGCCCTGCATATCGTCGTTAAAGGTACACAGCTGACCGCGATATTTCTCCAGGATGCGGCGTCCGTTGGCGGGCCCAAAGTCTTCCCATTGCAGCAGAGCGTTCGGGAATAGCTTGGTCACGGTCCGAACGTAGGCCTCAATGAACGCGTCGTAGCGCTTCCCTCGCACGCGAGGATGCCGATTCCCGATGTACATGGGATCCTTGAGCAGGCTTTCGCGGTTGGTGCCGACATCCAGCATCACCGGAATTACACGGGTGGGATCGATTCCTCCCGCAGCGGTATATATCGCCAGCTTGCCGATCGAGATCTCAATGCCGCCCACGCCCCAATCGCCTAGCCCCAGGATTTGTTCGGCGTCGGTCGCCAGGATCAAATCGATGTCTTCGGGTCCCGCGCCGATGTTCCGAAATGCCTCTTCGATCCCATCCAAATGGTCAATGGAAAGGTAAACGCCACGCGGACGCCGGCACTCATGGTGATATTGCTGCATGGCCATGCCAACCGTGAGATCGTTGACGATCGGTATCATCTCGCGGAGGTGCGCGGACAGCAGCCGGTAAAACAGCACTTCATTGCGGTCGTGCAGCGCAGTCAGATAGATGTTCTTGCTCAGCGCGTCGGTGAGACGCTGGTACTGCGCATAGGCCGACTTTACTTGAGCCTCCAGCGTGCTGATCACCGGGGGCAGCATGCCGGTGAGGCCCAGCTCTTTTCGTTCCTGCGCGGTGAAGGCCGTGCCTTTGTTCAGCAACGGTGTGGTCAGCACCGACATGCCCCGCCGCTTGGTTTTACGGCCGGCGTCCCCATCCCGGCCGGAATTACTCACCCGCGACGCCAAAATGGGGATGACTCTCTGTCGCATGTTGTACCCGCTTCCCTTCGTAGTCGCAATCTCTAGCAATCCCCGGCCCGTTGCGCCGGGGAGGCAGATCCCACGGTCACCGACGATTACCCGCGGGCGCGTACAAATCTGAGGGTGAAGGCGGCGCCTAAAGCCAGCAGTCCGAACAATCCGATCAGCGGCAGCGGACTGGCGGTTTTCGGCAGCGTCTCCGCTATGGCTACTTCCACCGGCGGCGCGGCGACCACCTGAGCTACTTCAACATCTTCTCCAGCAGGCGACACGGCCAGGACCGGCGCTTGCTTCAGTTCCACCACCACCGGCTCGTCGGCCGACTGGATCGGCGCCAGGACCTCGGGCGTGATCGCGGCGGGCGTGTAAAGAACCACCGTATTGGTCTCCTTGGCCAGCTCGATCGCTCTTTCCTTCGGATAGACGAACTCTTGGCCGAAGTTTTTGCCTGGATAGAACCATGCTCGGAGCGCTTCCGGTTCACCGGGAGCTCGCTCTCTGAAAGTGATCACCGTTTTGCCGGTGGCCTTGAGGCGATAATTTGGGACCGCTAGGATGGTTGCGTAGACCACGGTTTCGTCCTGGTTGAAGATTTGGACGATGTGGCGGTCGGACGGCGAGCCCAGAAGTTTGAAAACATAGGTGCCGGCCGGCAAGACTTCCCATCCCTTCGTGTGGACGCCCGGGGTTTCTACGGGCCCGCTAAAAGTAACCACGGTCTTCTGGTTCCAGTCGTCGGCCCTTACATTCGGAGAGAATGCCGCGCCAATGAGCGCCGCACAAAATACGGTTGGTACTGCTCTTAAGAAAGTCACTATTTACTCCTCTGATGATCTAAAATTTGTGAGCGGAACCCACGCGCCCAAGAGAGCACGCATAAGTCCGTTGGCGCCTACTGGCCCAACTGCGGCTTTCCGCTCTCTTTCCTAGAGCGATAGGCGCATACTCGATGGTGGAGAGGAATGTGCCGCCGGCTCGCGGATTGACCGGATGGGGTCATATGACCAAATAAGGTCGTAATCGGCACTTACTGGGATTTTGCTAGGCGGGCGAATGTTTGCTACGTGGGCCACTCAATGACGTCGCTGCGCCAGCGGGCCAGTGCCGGGCCCGAGCTTCGCAAGGTCCGGAATTGGTACCCCTCAAACGCCGCGGCGAAATCGAAGGCCCGGTGACGAACAACCCGGCCGACCGCGATAAGCTGAAGAGGGATTTTTCCATCCAGCAATGAAGGCCACTCGATACTGATCTCCACCCGTGCGCCCACGCTGATTTCGTGCTGGGAGACGGCATGCTCGGAGACCACCAATATGCCGCCACTGCTCAGGTTGGCCGCACGGCCCGCTCCCAAGAAAAGAGATCCGGAGAGAGGGCGGAAGCGAAGAGTCAGGTCCAGTGGAAAGCGGAACTTTAACCGGCGTTCCGCTGGAATGGTCTGGTTGACAACGATGGCGCGCATCTGGCTTAAGCTTAAGCGCAAGCTCCCATGGCCGCCAAGGCCGGGATCGGCTTAAGTGGGCGGGGCTGAATTGGGCTGGGTTGAATTAAGCCGGGCTTGATCGGCGTGGCCCAGGGCCCCGACAAGTCCACTCGGAAGATATTGTAAAGTTGGTTCTCCACCCTGACCTCACAACATTCTCCCATACGGGACGGTCCGACGACGTGCAATTCCGCTCCCTCCGGAAGGAAGACAATTCGTCCTTTCCCGGCCGGTTCAAACTGAACGGCTGCGAAGGACTTCCTAAGCCGGAAGGCCGGCGTGGCTGGGGCCTCGCTTTTCTCGACGGGCTCACCAGGAATAATCGTTGTCAAAGATGCATCGGTTCTGGTCGTCATTTGAATGCCTTTACTTTCCTTGGTTAAATAGCGCACGACAGCGGTCGGGAACTATTCTTGGCTACGAGGGCGCGTGCCGGGGCGCCTCGAGGACTTCTGGAAGGTGGTCGGCCTTAGACCGCCCGCTCCATACATGTGGAGTAACACAGTATCAGTTATTCGCCCATGGCCAGTCTGTTTAGAATTGCTCACTAGCCTAAGTCTGGCCTGTCAGTCGTGCAGGATTACGTTGAGGAGAGAACTATGAACTTCCAGGCCGCCAGTGACCTGACTGTTGTATTCGATGAAGCCCAGCTTGCGAAACCGGTTCATGAAGAAGCTGACTCTGGAACGGGTGGTGCCAACGATCTCGGCCAGTGTCTCCTGGCTGATCTTAGGAATGACAGGCTCGGGTTCGCCTTCCTTCCCGAAATTGGCCAGCAGCAGGAGCACTCGCGCCAGACGCTTTTCGCTGGAGTTGAACAGCTGATCCACCAGATCCTCTTCAATCCGAATGTTGCGGGAGAGCAAATGGTGGAGCAACCGCTCAGAGAAGGCGGGCTCATCGTGGAGCAAGCGGATGACGGCGGACTTTTCCAACCGCAGGACGGAGCACTCCGACATGGTGCCGGCGCTGGCCATGCGCAGAGGTTGGCGGGCCAAGCACCCTTCGCCAAAGAAGTCGCCGGCCCCTAGAATGGCCACTACCGCTTCCTTGCCTTGTTTCGAGACGACCGTGAGCTTGACCTTGCCCTTTTGGATGTAGAAGACGGCGTCGGCGGGGTCGCCTTGCAAAAAGATCTGGTGGTCTTTCGGATGTTCCGCCAGCGTTCTTCCCTTGCCGGCCGCCGCCAGAAAGCTCTGGAGATCGAAATCCAGCTTGCCGTTACTCTTTTTGCGACGCTTCATACCTGGTACTGCACTTGACCTCAGTGCCCTTTGATGCTCCTCAGATGAACCACAAAGCAATCCGTTGCCCTAACCGAAGCGTCAGGGAGGATACCTGCGTGAAGAGGCTAGGGAAGCAATTTTATTTTGAACCACTGCAAGTGATTGAGCCCAGTGGAAGCCGGGACTGACCGCAGGGCGTCGGCTGACCAAATTTGGTCATGAATTAATAGCTTTGCCTTGATTCGGCGATATACTACAGGTGACCGCTTATCTTGGCTACCTGCTGTTTTCGAGACGATCTACGCGCCCACCGCCTAGTCTCTTAGACGACCCGGCCTCCTGGATCGACGGGGTGAAGGAGACGCAATGAACTCCGCAGCCTCAGTAAATGAACCCAGTGGCTGGCTGGTGGAAGATGGCCTGAGGGAATTGGAACAGCTATTCCGGGCCGTTCTTTCGCACCAGTCCGAGCCAATCCTGATCTTGGACGACGACCGTCGTTGTGTGGACGCCAGTTCCGGGGCCGCCCAGCTTCTCGGAATTGCGAAGGGCAAGCTGATTGGCGAACAGATAGACGATCTGGTAGCGCCCAACAAGCTTCACTACACCGCGAACGGCGATGTTTTACCAGGACGGCATGTCGTGGTCCTCCATGGCTTAGCCCTCGGTGACAAGCCCGTCCAACCCAAGTTCCTACCCGTCAAGTCCTCGCCCGCCAAGTCCGCGAATGAAAAGAGCGCAAAGCAGTCCGCCGTTTCCGGTGAGGTCGGCGGAGACCAGGCTTCGGCCAGGAGCAAGGATTACGCGCTTTTGTGCCTGGATGCGAGCGGCCAGGTGGTGGCCTGGTATTCGGGAGCGGAGCGCATTTACGGCTACAAAAGCGAAGACATCATCGGTCAACATGTAAGCTGCCTTTACCCTGGTGACGACGAGCTTCACCTCCACTCGCAGGAAGAACTGCAAAAGACTGCTGTTGAGGGTAATCTCGCACGTGAGGGATGGCACAGAAAACAGGATGGGTCACGGTTTTGGGCGAACGTGTTGACAACGGCCCTCAGAGACGAGACCCAGGAACTGCAAGGCTTTGCCAGGTTGGTGCGCGACTTTAGCACTCGTCATCGGATCGACGAAGCGCTATTGCACAAGCGCGGAGGCACGCCACAGCTGCTGGCTGACTCGACAATCGCCGGCATCGTCACGGGCGAGTTCGACCGCATTATTGACGCCAACGACGCTTTTCTCGGCATGCTCGGATACAGTCGCGAAGATTTATCCACCGGCGGGCTGCACTGGGCTGATATCGCCGCGCCAGAATACCTGGCTCTGGATGAACGCGCGCATGAAGAAGGCTTGCTCCACGGAGCCTGCACGCCGTATGAGATGGAATACGTTCGCAAGGACGAAACCCGGGTGCGGGCCCTGGTTGCGAGCGCAGTCCTGGACGCGGCTCCGTTTCGATGGATTACCTTCGTGCAAGATCTCACGGAGCGGGAGCGCGCGGAGAAAATTGCGGACGAACCTGGCGCTGCGCATGAATACGAGGAGATTGTCGGCACCAGCGCCGCGCTCAAGCGCGTTCTGGGGCAAGTGGAGATCGTTGCGCCAACCGATGCCACTGTGCTGGTGCTGGGAGAAACCGGTACGGGGAAGGAGCTGGTGGCGCGCGCCATCCACAAGCTGAGCGTGCGCAGGAATCGTCCTTTTGTCACTTTGAACTGCGCCGCGATCCCCACTGGGCTTCTGGAGAGCGAGCTGTTCGGCTATGAGAGAGGCGCGTTTACCGGCGCCTTATCGCAGAAGATCGGCCGCTTCGAGATGGCCCACCAGGGAACGCTGTTCCTGGATGAAGTGGGAGACATTCCTTTGGAGCTGCAACCCAAATTGCTGCGCGCTTTGCAGGAGAAGGAGTTCGAGAGATTGGGCGGCACCCGGACCATCCCCATCGACGTCCGGCTGTTGGCGGCCACCAACCGCAATCTGACCCAGATGATGGGAGACAAGCTCTTCCGCAGCGATCTGTATTACCGGTTGAAGGTGTTCCCGATCACCATACCTCCGCTGCGCGAACACCCCGAAGACATACCGGTGCTGGTGCGGCATTTCACGCAATCGTATGCGGCCAAGATGAATAAGCATATCGACAAGATTCCAGCGGAAACCATGCAAGCCCTGGTAAGCTGGCCCTGGCCCGGGAATGTGCGGGAGCTGGAGAACTTCCTGGAACGATCGGTCATTCTCTCGCCTGGGCCGACCCTTCGGGTTCCCTTGGCTGAGATTCGCGCCGAAGCTATGGATGCGCCCGCTGGCGCCACGCTGGCCGAAGTGGAGCGGGACCACATTATCCGGGTTCTGCGCGAAACGAATGGCGTGGTAAGCGCCGCGGCCACCCGTCTTGGTTTGCCGCGGACCACCTTAAACGCCATGATGCGGAAGCTGGAGATCACGCGCAAGGATCTCTAGGCAAGAATCGGACCGGGAGGCCCGACGCGGACGAGGGCGTCCGCCCGACATCGCTACCTCGAATACCGAATGGCGCGAGACCTGCACCGAAGCGGGCGGAGGCGTCACGGAATGAACTGGGATCAAATCGAAGGCAAGTGGAAACAGTTTACGGGATCCGCGCGGCAGCGCTGGGGCAAGCTCACAGACGACTGGTCTCGCGCTCTGAAGCAATCGCAGCCCGACGATCACCTGGCCCGGCGTTTGTAGGAACGTGAGCAATTGTGAGCAGATTCTTACGGGCAAACCAGCGATGATGAGGCATTATGCGCAACCCTTCCGTTCGCTCGCTTTTGTTCGCACTCGTGATACTGGCTCTGCCAGTGGTATCGTCTGCGCAGATCATTCTTTCGATCGGGTTCGCTCCCCCGCCGCTGCCTGTGTATCAGCAACCCGTTTGTCCGAGCGCAGGCTACATCTGGACGCCCGGATACTGGGCTTACGCTCAGGAAGGATACTTCTGGGTGCCCGGCACCTGGGCGATGGCGCCGGAGCCGGGTCTTCTCTGGACCCCGGGGTACTGGGGATGGAACGAGAGTGCGTTCGTTTTTAATGAGGGCTATTGGGGTCCACAGGTCGGATTCTACGGCGGCGTAAACTACGGCTTCGGATACGGCGGTGTCGGCTTCGAGGGTGGCGAGTGGCGTAACGGAGCCTTCTTTTACAATCGATCCGTGAGCAACGTGACGAACATCACGAACGTGTACACCAAGACCGTCGTGATCAACAGGACGGTCAACGTTAGCTACAACGGCGGCGCGGGTGGAATTACGGTCCGCCCCAGCGCGGAAGAACAAAAGGCCGCAAGCGACAAACATTCCGGGCCGACCTCCGTTCAAACTCAGCATGTACAGGCGGCCAGCACGAATCACCAGCTGTACGAGTCGGTGAATAAGGGCAAGCCGGCGATTGCAGCCACCGCGAAACCAGGGGAATTCAGCGGAAAAGGCGTAGTGGCGGCCAAAGCGGCGGCGCCGTCGTATAAGCCTGTCACTGCTCGCGCGGCTGCTCCGGCCGCGGCCAAGAACGTGGCTCCAGAAGCCAAGGAGGCGCCTGCGCGCCCCGCTACCGCAGCCCATGCCAGCGAAATTAAACCTGCTGAACGACCCGCTCCAAATACGGGGAACCCGCAGCTGGACAAGAAGTACACACAACAGCAGGCCAAGCTAAACACGACTCAAGCACAGGATCGGCAGAAGCTCCAGCAGAAGCAGGATCAAGAACATCAGCAGCTCACCAAGACCAAGGCCACTCCCGCAGCCACGCAGAAGGTGGAGCAAAAGCATCAGCAGCAGACGAAGCAGGTGGCGCAAAAACATGCGGTGCAGGACCAGAAGTTGCAAGCCAAGCAGCTGCCAGCGGCCAAGAAGGCGCCGCCAGCCAAGCCCGCGGCTGAGAAAAAGGAATAGTGATCCTGGTCTGGCTGGGGTCGCCCAGGCCGGTGCGGCCGGCCAATCCCTGGGTGGTCTTAAAGGTGCTGTGAGATGCAAACAGGAGGTAGTTATGAAACAGAGTACAACTGATCAGGTCAAAGGTAAGCTCCATGAATTGAAGGGTAAAGCCAAAGAAAAGGCGGGGCAGGCCACGAACAATCCCAACCTGGAGGCCGATGGCCAGGACGAAAAAGTTGCCGGTATAGTGCAAAAGAAGGTCGGACAGATTGAAAAGGTGTTCGAAAAGTAGACCAAGCGGTGACCTCCGTCGCCATCTAGAGGCGCTTAGTGGGGATAGAAGAAAGAAAGGGACGCGATGCTGATCATCATCATCATTTTGTTGTTGGTTTTAGGCGGCGGTGGAGGATACTACGGCCATAGCCGCTGGGGCTACGGCGGCGGGGCTGGCATAGGCTTGGGAACGATACTGATTATTCTCCTCATCTGCTACCTGCTCGGCTTGTTCAACTGAGAGACGGCACGCGACGCTTAGGGGGAGAGCGAGTGAGAGGCTGCCGCACTCGGTAGCTCTCCCCGCGCGTGGATTCAAAAAGCTACGCGATCCGGCGTCCTTGAAACAAACGAATGACTAACACCACTACTGCAACCACCAGCAGAATGTGAATGAGCCCGCCCATCGTATACGAAGTGACCATCCCTAGCGCCCACAGCACCAGCAAGATCATAAAGATTGTCCAGAGCATGTTTTGTATTCCTTCCGGTGCTACGGTGTGCACGAGCCGGCCCAAAGCAAAACCCTGATTTAAGTTGCGTGGTCGCGGAAATTGTTGACCGCACGTGGTCACTTGACCGCATATGGTTAGTCGCATGGGCGTTGCGCGCGGCCCGCCCTGGACTCTGGGGCCCAGGAGCGAACAGCTTCAACAGATCGCCGACACCACGGCGTTCGGCGCAGCTCGCGCACGTCTCAAACGTGATGAAGACTGCAAGCCTGTTCCTGACGATGTGCGGACTCGCGCTGGCACAAGCCCCGCAAGCCCCCACCGACTCTACAACCACTGATATCGGCGTGACGACGCCGATCTATCGCATACCGTGGTCGCGCGGACTACCAAAGCGATCAACTATCATCACCGCAGCGGATCGGCGAGAATCGGCTTCCGCGGGAAGGCGTTGATGCCCGAAGCCCGCGGTGAAGCGACGGTGGAGAGCAAACAGGGTGTCATCAAAATCGATGCGGGGAGTGCCGAGTACTTCGGTTAGCTCCAGAGGCTTTGGGAAGAATCAGCCGGTAGCTTCGAACGACGCAGCCGCCGGCCGCCAACGGAATCGCCGGGTGGAGCTGGTTGTTTCGGGCGAGATCATCGGTGAGCAAATCGGCCAGCCAGTAGCGGTCCGACGACCGCCGGAAGAATTGCGGTAGCTGAGGCGGCTCCCTGGCCAA
>Ga0210388_10002460_pt1 | contig 14402 bp, 14 predicted proteins | sample IncBWC19OmetaG_FD_155485 | JGI IMG/M metagenome (GOLD analysis project Ga0210388, IMG submission 155485) | Forest soil microbial communities from Barre Woods Harvard Forest LTER site, Petersham, Massachusetts, United States - Inc-BW-C-19-O ...
CCTGGATCACGCCGATTCGGCGAAAGCGAAAACCGTATTCCTGGGCCGCAAGCCTGTTCTGTTCTAAGCATAAGGAGAACGAGAATGTTTCTGAATCGCTGGAAGTATGCAGCGGCGTCCGTGCTGGTGCTGGTTTCCGCGGACGCATTCGCCGCGAACCTGAAAGATCAGCTGGCGTATTGCTCGTATGTGATGGAGCAGGCGCAGGCGCAACGCGACCTGTTGCGCACGCCCACAGCCATGGCGGGCATGACGCAGCCGGAGACTGGCCTGCCGCTGCAGGTGGTAGGCGGCGCATCGGTCGGGCTGGCAGACATTCGCAAGGCCGGTCTGACCATGGAAGCGGCGCGCCAGAACTGCGAGCTGTACAAAGCCACCACCGGAGCCCAGCAGGAAATTCAATTCGCGCTGCCCAGCCTGGAGAAAGATGCGCTGCGCAACCGGCTGGCGCTGATCGAACAGGCGTCGAAGAGCCTCGACACGCTGATCGAGCAGACGGCAAAGATGGTCGAGGCGCAGAACGCGACTCGTCTCATGCTTTTCAGTTTGCAGACCACGCGGATCAAGCTGGACGCGGACCGGGCCGACACCCAGACCAAGATCGCCGCGCTCTATGTTCCTCTGCTGAGTGACAAGCCTCTGAAAGAACTGGTGGTGGAAAAACAGAACAGCGAAGCCAGCGAGCAAAAAGCGCAGGACCGGCTGAGCCGCCAGAATAACTGGGACGTGGCGCTGTCGGTGGGCGTCCACCAGCAGGTGAATCCGGTGGCGCAAAATCCGCAGCCTTACGGCGCGGTCTCGATCAACTACAACCTGGCGAGCCGGGCGATCAACCGGCATCTGGATCGTGCTGTCGAGGCCTACAACGAGTGGAAGAATGTGCAGGAAAGCGACGTGGTTCGCGGCATGGAAGTGCTTCGCCAGCAGTTGACCGAAGGCGTCTCGGTACAGGAGGCGAAGCTCAAATCTTTGCAGGACGAAAGCGGACAGATTGAGAAGAATCTTCAGCTGGTGGGCAATCCCGATACGTCCGCGGCCTTCGACTTTCACAATCAATTAACCGCGGCCGAACTGCTGCTGCAGGTCGAGGCCGGCGACACCAGCTTCCGGATCGATCGGCTGCGGGAATACCTGGCTAAGAATTACTGATGGATTCGGCAGCGGTTACAGTTTTATTGTCATCCCGAGCCAGCGTTCTTCGCGCCGCGAGGGATCTGGGCGAGCCGCGCGACGTGTCGCGTTCTTTTGCGACACAACAATCGCGTGGTTGGCTCGCTTCCTTATCACACTCTACCTCTCCCCCTTCAGCTTTCTCTCCCGCTCACCCGCGCCGGTGTTAGACTCGAACGTTTTCCAGAGGTGCGCGAAATGGATATGCAACGAGTTGGAATTGTGGGCGCGGGGACCATGGGCAACGGCATTGCGCATGTGTTCGCACGCGGCGGATTCAGAGTGCTGTTGTGCGACGTGGAGCAGCGGTTTCTGGATCGCGCGCTCGAGACCATAACCAAGAATCTGGAACGCGAAGTCGCCAAAGGAAAGATTACAGCGGACGATAAAGCCGGTGCGATGAAGCGTATCCAGACGGCTACGGATTACGCGAAACTGTCCGGTTACGAATTCGTCATCGAAGCAGCGACGGAGAAATTCGAAATCAAGGCGGAGATTTTTCGCGCCCTGGAGCGCGTCACTCCTCCGGAAGCGATTCTGGCCTCAAACACGTCTTCGATCTCGATCACCAAACTAGCGGCGGTGACCGGGCGTCCGGAGAAAGTCGTCGGCATGCACTTCTTCAATCCCGTCCCGGTGATGAAGCTGGTGGAAGTGATCCGAGGCCTCGCGACTTCGCAGGAAACTTTTATCGCGGTTCGCGATCTTTCCCTGAAGCTCGAAAAAACTCCGGTCGAGGTCAACGACGCGCCCGGCTTTGTCTCGAACCGGGTGTTGATGCCGCTGTTGAACGAGGCCATGTTCGCGGTGATGGAAGGCGTCGCGACGGCGGAAGCGGTCGATGAAGTGTTCAAGCTGGGCATGGCGCATCCCATGGGTCCACTCACGCTGGCCGATTTCATCGGGCTCGACGTCTGCCTCGACATCATGCGCGTGCTGCACTCGGGCCTGGGCGATCCCAAATACCGTCCGTGCCCGCTGCTGATCAAAATGGTCGACGCAGGCTGGCTAGGGCGAAAGAGCGGCCGGGGGTTTTATAAATATTGAGGATTTTAGATTGCAGATTTCTGATTGCTGGGTGCCGAGTGCTAAATGCTAAGTGCCAGTTGCTAATTGCTGATCGCTGAATGACCCAATCCCGCACTCGCAGTGACGCATGGTTCTACCCGCTTGCAGCAGTCTGCGGCATTGGCGCAGGCTGGGCTGACGTTTCCATCAACGATCTGCTGTTCACGGCGTTGCTGGTGCTGGCTTCGTGCATGCTGCTTGGTCTGCTGCGGCCGCGCTGGCCGTGGCGCTGGGTGGTGGTGGTTGGAGCGTTCATTCCGCTGACCGAGTTGGCGGCTTACAAGATTCTTGCGGTGAAGCCCACGCGGGCGCAGGTCTATGGATCGTTTCTGGCATTTCTTCCCGGCATCGCGGGAGCTTATGGGGGGTCGGTGATGCGCAACGTGATTGCAAATTTGCGGGGGAAAGATACGTAGGGGCTAGGGCTTAGGGATCAGGGGCCGGGGATAGGGATTTAGATTTCTGGGCCTGCGGAATTCTTTGCTGCAAGGCGATTCTCCACGCTATTCCGTGAACTATTCCTTTTGGCGATCCAGCGCGTCGCTAAAGTTTCTCGTTCATTTGCCGATCTGCCTTCCTCAGTGGAGGGTCTGCGCCGATGAGAACTGCCAAGGTTGGACTGTTGGGCGTTGTGTGTTTCTTAGCGGGCTGTAATTCCACGTCGAAGATGACCCCAGCGCAAAGCGCGATTCGAGCGTATAACGGCACGGCTTCGGTGGGAGATTTCCTGACCATCTCGATTGATTCTGCCGCGCTCACCATCACGTACAAGGACTACACGAACGGGGATATGGGCACCCTTGCTTATACGGTGAATGCCGATGGCACCTATACCATCACTGATCCAAACGGCAACCTGCTCGACGCGTATGAAGTGCCGGGTACGGCGCTCATGGTGGAAGCGGCAAAGGCAGGGCCGAACCACAACACGGTGGCGCTGATCACTGCCATTGAAAGCACGCCGTCCACCATCAACACTTTTGCCGGGCAGAATTTCAACTACATGCAGTTCCGTACCGCGTCGGGCGGGCTCGAGGTGGGAACGATTTCCATCGATGCCCAGGCCAACATCACTCACGCCGGCTACTGGCCGTTCGGCGCGCTGCAGCAGCCGCCGAATCAGTTTGGCAGCGGCAGCTTCGCCGCCTCCGCTGTGCAGGAAGATCCCTCCGGCAACTTCTTCACGCTGAGCGAAAACGGCGGCTCGCAGGACTACATTTTTGGTACGCAAAACGGCTTCTTCGCCGTCGATACCGGCAATGGCACGATTCTGAGCCTGCCCAAGGCGGCAGGAAAAACTTTCGCCGCGTCGACCGCCGGGACCTACACCGCGTTGTTTTACGAGAAGCTGAACGCGCAGACCGGTCAGAACAACATCGAAAGCGGAACGCCAGTGGAAGGCAAAGCGACGCTGACCATCGGCGCGGGCGGCACAGTCACCATCACCGACAGCCAGAGCAATACGCTGGCCAGCGGCACCCTCGTGGCGGTGGCGGATACGGCGTACATGTACGACGGCACGCAGAACACACTGCCCGATGCGCTCCACGGCATGTTCACCTTCCGCACCACTACCGGAAGCTCGCGGCAGGATGTGTTCCTGTCGTTCCAGGGCAATGCCGTCGTCTTTTCCAGCTTCCAGACCGGGCTGCCGCTGCAGAATGGCGGAAGCTATACGTATTTTTATGGGGTGGGGCTGAAGTAGGGCCGGCTTCCGGCTTCGGGCTTCCGGGTCCGGTCTTAGGTCTTAGGCAATGGTCGCAAAGTTCACGGTTCGAGCTACGACGTTCGGGAGTGAAGCCTGAGGCCTACGACCTAAGACCCAAGACCTGCGACCTAAAGACCCGCGCTCCTAGGTCTCAGATAACCAGAAAGTCACTGCCCGATCCACAGGACAGACGCGTATGCTGCGATTATGGGTGTAAGTGTGACCATGCTGGCTTCGGGCAGCCGCGGCAATTGCGCGGTGGTGGCCAGCGCCTGCACCAAGATTCTGGTTGATGCCGGCATTTCCTGCCGCGAGACGTTCAAGCGGATGCGGGCGCTGGGCGATGATCCGCACTCGCTGTCGGCGATTCTGATTACCCACGAGCATTCCGATCACATCTACGGGCTGGCAACGCTGGCCAAGAAGCTGCGCATTCCAGTATTCATGACCGGCGCGACGCACCAGGCCTGGGCGCGCGCGCTGCGCAACGAGAAAGGCGAGCGGCCGCAACTGGAGAAGTTCGAAGCCTTTCAGGCCGGGCACGGCTTTCAGGTCGGCGACATTGCGGTCAAGCCTTTTACCATTCCGCATGACGCCGCCGATCCGGTCGGATTCACCTTCCGCGCCGAAGGCATCAAGGTTGGAGTGGCGACCGATCTGGGCTACCTGCCGGTCAGCGTGCGCGACCACTTGCGGGGTTGCGATGTGCTGGTCATGGAATCGAACCACGATGTCGAGATGCTACGGGTGGGGCCATATCCGTGGTCGGTGAAGCAGCGGGTGATGAGCCGGGTTGGCCACCTGTCCAATGGTGCCCTCGCGGATTTCTTCACCAACGACTATGATAATAGTGCAACGTTTGTGGTGCTGGCGCATCTCTCTGAGCAGAACAATCATCCGGAAATAGCCCGGAGAGAGGCAGAAAAGGCCCTGGCAACGCGAGGTGGGCTGTTTCAAAACCGCGTGCTGCTGGCGTCACAGACCGAGGCAATGGAGCCGTTGCGCTTATGAACCGGCTCTGATTGGCTGGTTCGTTAAAACCCCCCATGAGTCAGCTGTGCGTCGATCCAATCGTCGGCAAAATCCTAGCGGGCTGGCGCTACGACATATCCGGCCTGGCCCCGGAGATGCGCGGCGACTACGAAAGCCACTTCGTGGCCTGCGAACACTGCCGCAGCCGACAGCAAATCCATCGCATGATTGATGTCGGGCTGATCGCGCTGGCGTCGATCTCGGCCGGAGTGTTTCTGCTGGCCTTTGGCGTGATTCGCTACCTGGGCCCGCGGCATGCCTTCTGGCTGGAAATCGCCGCGCTCACCGGCTTCGCGCTTTCGGCTTTGATCTGGCTGGGCGTGGCCGTGGCTACACCGGCGCCGGTCACGGTGCTCGACGCCGCCAAGGAAGGCGCGCGGCGGGTGCATGACCGCCTGCCGCAGGAAATCCGGCAACGCCTGCCGGAAGAACTTCGCATCAAAATTACCGGGACATAGATCGCCATGTCGACGCCCTCACGCCTGGTTGCGTTTCTGCTGCTATGTACTATGGCGGCGGTTTTGCCCGGCGCGGCTCTTTCCGCAGCGCAGCCGATTCCTAGCGCTGGATGTCATGGACATCGGCCGGCGAATCCGGCTCCAGTCAGCTACCGGTGCTGTGTGGGCGGACACGACTGGACGATTCCTACTTCGGTGATTTCGGTGCATCCTGAGTTTGCGCGGCTTTGCGATCTCGATGCTGGCGCAAAGCCTTCTCTACCTTCCGCTTCTTCTGAGCATTCTTCCTCGTTCGCTGTTCTCTCCAGCAGTCCGCCTGGGGCTGCTCCGTTGCGCATCTAGAGAAAACATTCTCCACGAAGGCCACTAAGGTTCACGAAGGAAATCCTCGCGAGCAAGGACTCCGTGTGACTTCGTGTCCTTCGTAGTAGTGCATTTTTTCTGGCTCCTGCTGAGAAGAGGCGTTCGCGATGGAGTTCTTGTGACGTTTAAGCTAACTGGCGCGCTGATCCTTATCGCTATCACTATCACGATGTCGCTCTTGCCGGCAGTGGCGCAGGACTCCATGCCCGGGATGCAGATGACGATGAACGATTCCAGCGCGGCGCGATTGCCCTCGCCGCATGCCGGGTCGGGCACGGGATGGCAGCCACCGTCGGTGCCGGCGCATGAATGGATGCTGATGCGCGGAGGATGGGAACTGATGGCGCATGGCGCCATCTTTGTGGACTACAACCAGCAAGGCGGGCCGCGCGGGGAGGGCAAAGCCGAGTCGGTCAACTGGGGCATGCTGATGGAGCAGCACCGGCTGGGTGGGGGCACAATTCTTTTCCGCGAAATGTTTTCCGCCGAGTCGCTCACTTCGCCGCATCCCGGTTTCCCGGAACTTTTTCAGACCGGCGAGACTTACCATGGCGAGCCGCTGGTCGATCACCAGCATCCGCACAATGTGTTTGCCGAACTGTCGATGCTCTACACTCTACCCCTGAACAAGAAAATTTCCTGGGAGCTGTATGGCGGGCCGTCGGCCGAGCCGGCGCTGGGTCCGGTTACATTCATGCATCGCGCGTCGGCAGCGGAGTTGCCGCTGGCGCCGCTGGGACATCATCTGCAGGACTCGACGCACACCAGCTTCGGAGTGGTCACCACCGGACTCGCGATTGAGCGGATCAAGCTGGAAGCATCCGCGTTCAACGGCCGCGAGCCGGACGAGCAGCGCTGGAGCATTCAACTGGCAGCGCTCGATTCCTGGTCCACGCGAGCGAGCTTCGCGCCCACGGCCAACTGGACGGCGCAATACAGCATTGGACGCCTCGAGCATCCCGAGGCGGCGGAGCCGGGCAGCCAGTGGAGGCAAACAGCGTCGGCGGAATACAACCGGCCCATTCGCCGCGGCGATGTCGCATGGGGAAACTGGGCGACGTCCGTGGTCTGGGGACGCGTGCACAAGCTGGCGACGAATACGAATCTGAACAGCTACCTGCTGGAGTCGACGCTGAACTTCCGGCAGCGCAACTACGTGTTCACCCGGCTCGAACTAGTCGACAAGGACGAACTCTTTCCGGCTGCGACGGTGCATCCTGCGTATCGCATTGGCGCCTACACTTTTGGCGGCGTGCGGGACGTGGTCCACGACCGCGCCTGGCAACTGGGACTCGGCGCGGATGTCACCTGCTACTCGAAGCCGGAAGTGCTGGACGCGAGTTATGGCCAGCATCCCATTTCGTTTCAGATTTTCCTGCGGTTGCGGCCGGGGAGAAGTGGTTCGACACGCTCGCAGGATCATGCCCAATCACCCCTGGAAAAATAGTATTGTTTTCGGCGAATTCCGCCGTAGAATGGCGCTGTATTCCCTCCCCCTCGGTCGCTCAAGAAAGTCCCTCCCATGGTCAGGGCTCTGAAGACACTGCGGGCCGTGCAGTGGTCGATGCTGGCGAGCATCCTGATTTGCGCCATGCTGGGAGTGGTGGTCGTGCCGGCGCGGCGATTGGTTGATCCTGCCTTGAGTTATCTGTTCAGCACGCTAGCGGTGGCGATTGTGGGCATCATCTTTGTGGTGCGGCGCACGCTGGTGCTGCGCGCCGCCGAGAGCCTGGCGGCTCATCCGGACGACAGCCTCAGCCTGCATCAGTGGAGAACCGGTTATCTTGCCACTTATGCCCTGTGCGAAATGCTGGCCCTGTTCGGAGTGGTGTTGCACTTTCTAGGCTGCTACTTCGAGCAGAGCGCGCTTTTCTACGCGGGTGGATTCGTGTTGCTGCTTTTCTTTGGTCCGCGGCTTCCGGCTGCCAGGTAAACGTTTTGCTCAGCAACATTCGACGCAACATCAGTTTAAGGCGCCGTTTCCGCTTTTGTGCGCCACCGGACACTCCAGGGATCAAGTTGCGCCAATCTGATTTGCCGATTAGCATCCTCTCCACTCTTTACCGTTTCCAGCCGGCAGTTCACCGGATTTCATTGGGCAACTTCTTTTGCGGGGGCTGGGGATGCATGAAGGCATCAGGTTTTTTGAAAGTGGACTGCAGTTAGTGAAGGGCAACGGCGATTTGAAGACCGCATTGGGCGAGTTGATTCAACTGGCGGCACAGGACGCGAACTGCAACTCTGCTTCTTTTTACATCGCGGACTGGAAGGTCAACCGGCTGAAGCCGGTGATCACGTACGGATTGCCAGCCTCTTACGTGGAGGCATGCGGCGAGGTGACGATCGGGGATCAATGCTGCGGGCGGGCGGTGCAGCATCGCAAGCCGTGGATGGTGCAGGACATGCTCAGCGATCCACTGTTCGCGTCGGCCAAGTCAGCCGCGCTGGTGTCGCCCATCCGGGCAGCATTTTCAGTTCCGGTGATGGACGAGGCCGGCGCTTGTCTCGGATCGCTGGCGTGTCATTACAGAGATGTACATGTCGCCACGCCTTCAGAAATAAAAGGCAATGAAACCTGGGCCAGACTCATTGCCCATGCCATCTCCCAGCACCAGGCGCCGTTGGCTGATCCAGCACTGTCGCCAGACCGCTGAGCGGCGCTTCTCCTGTGTACTCATTACGAGCTGGCACCGGTCAACTGCTGATATGGCAACTCGACAGGCCACGCTTCTCGAGATACTGCTGGTGATAGTCTTCCGCGGGATAGAACGTAACCGCGGGAACGATCTGGGTTGCGATCGGTTTGGAGTAGCGATGCGCCCTGTCGAGCGCATCCTTCGAAGCCTTGGCCTCGGCCGCCTGTTCCGGCGAATGATAGAAAATCGCGGTGCGATACTGCGTGCCCCAGTCCGGGCCCTGACGGTTGACCTGCGTGGGATCGTGATTCTCCCAGAAAACTTTCAGCAAGTCGGCATAACCGACCTTGGCCGGGTCGAACTCGACTTCCACCGCCTCGGCGTGCCCGGTGCGGTCGGTGCATACTTCTTTGTAGGTGGGATTTTCGGTTTGCCCACCGATATAGCCCACTCGGGTTGAAGTCACTCCCGGAATCTGGCGGAAGGTGGCCTCGACTCCCCAGAAACATCCTGCTGCAAATGTAGCCTTTGCCATTTCGATTGCTCCCTTGAATTGACGATTGCGTGTCTTGGCGATTGCGCGACTTGATCACTTTGGATCAACGCTGCGGATCGCCAGTTCGTAATCGTTCTATCTCTTCGTATCTCTGATCTATGTTAATCGCACTCAATTAGATGAAGAAATCCGGCAAAAGTCACAGAACGGGCCGGGGCCGGCGTGCGGCGCCTATTCTCTTCATAACACAAGAACAGGATGCAAAAATCTGCATCTTGCGCAAGAGTATGCAGTGCGCTAACATTTCGCTCCGCCCACCCCCGGGTGTTCATACCTCTGCTCTGGGGCCCTTCGTCCGTTTCGTTTTTTCGATCAACCCTTCCTATGAAGGCCCAACCACGACCATTTTCGCTCGTATCCACTGCGGCAAAGCCGAGGCCGGGCGGCAGACCTATCATTCAGAGAGGGAGATGAATTGGAGAAAGAGATGAAGTCAGAAAAGCACGAACAATATTCTAGTTTCCGCTACACAGCTATGCTGTTTGCACTCGCGGCTATTGTGGTCTCGCCCGCGCACGCCTCCGGCCCGCTCGAAAAAGTGATTTATTCATTTCAAGGCGGAAATGACGGGATTCAACCGGAAGGCGGCCTGATAGCAGATCGTAACGGCAACCTGTACGGAACAACACAGGTAGGCAACGGTTTGAACGGGTGTATCTCTGGCTGCGGCACTGTCTTTGAACTGAGTCCGCCATCTGTCCCCGGAGGCTCCTGGACCGAGACGATTCTGTATAGATTTCAGGCTGGAGATGATGACGGTGCTGCGCCTAGTGGTTCGTTGCTTATGGATGCGAGTGGCAATCTCTACGGCGTGACGGCAGGTACGACCAACTCTGGAACGGTTTTCGAGCTTTCCCCTCCAGTCAGCGAGGGTGGCGCCTGGACAGAGAAGATCCTGTATCTGTTCCCACCCACAGATACATCTAAGGGCGCAGATCCCTATGGAGACCTGGTGTTTGACCGCAAAGGCAATCTATACGGGACAGCCAGTGGCGGGACACACCTATGCCCGGTCGGAGAAGCTAACGGAGGTTGTGGTGTTGTGTTTGAGCTTTCGCCGTCAACGGATACTTCGGCCCGTTGGCAGGAGAAAGTACTCCACAATTTCTCTCGGCATGAAACTGACGGCTTTCAACCTCGGGCTGGATTGGCCGTAGATCGCGACGGGACGCTCTATGGCACAACGTTTTATGGTGGCTTGAATGGGGGCGGCACTGTTTTTCAAATGAAACGGGTCCTGGGTGAATGGCAAGAGACCATCCTGTACAACTTCGACCCAAGCGGTGGAGCTTTCCCGCAGGCCCCATTAAAACTAGACAACGCCGGGCGTCTTCTCGGAACGGCCACGGATGCTTCACTGAATGGCTGCGTAGGCAGTGCGTGCGGTGCAGTTTTCGAACTCTCGCCGCCGCAGACCGAAGGAGGTGCGTGGAGCATCGCCTTCTTGTACACCTTCAGTGGGGCGCGTGATGGAGGGAATCCAATCCGGGGACGCCTCCTCCAGGACCAAGCCGGAAATATTTACGGAACGACGGAACTCGGTGGGTTGAAGAATAATTTCACCAGAAATAACGGCACGATCTTCAAGTTAAGCCCCCCTATCGTTGCCGGTGACCCATGGATTGAGTCAACACTCCACGAGTTTAGTGGAAGTCACTATAACGATGGCGGTCAACCGCTTGCTAGCCTCGTGTTCGTGAAAGGTAAGTTTTACGGAACCACAAGCTCAGGAGGCACGCGCAACCTTGGGACGATTTTCAGCCTGACCATCGTTCCCTAGTTAGTAGTATCTGGGCGTGGGAGCTTGCTCGCCGACCAACGCGGCGTAGGTTTTGCCGAAGTAAGCGGATCAATAAGTGAACCATCAACCGGAAATTGGAGAGAAACGATGCAACTCACGAAGCAAGCCACTCGCTCTTATGGGGTCAACGCGATGGCGCTGATCGCAGCCATGATTCTCACGCTTGCACTCAGCACCTCAGCCTTCGCCTCCGCCGCGGCGGAGCACCTCCTTCACACCTTCACCAACTCGCCGGACGGCTTTGGTCCGGCGGCAGGTCTGGTGGCCGACAGTGCCGGAAATCTTTACGGTACGACGCCATACGGTGGGGCGACCGGCTATGGCTGTGTGTTTGAGTTGAGTCCGCCCACAACATCTGGCGGCGCTTGGACCGAATCCATTCTTTACAGTTTCCAGCGGAGCGACAGCGACGGGCAGGCGCCGTACGGCACTCTGATTCTTGACCAGCAAGGGAATCTCTACGGCACGACGGCCTTCAGCCTGAGTGAACAAGGTGCGGGCACGGTCTTCGACTTGTCTCCGCCGACCACTTCCGGGGGCGCGTGGACGGAGACCATTCTCTACCAGTTCCCGGCGAATAACGGGCGCGGAACGTCGCCGGAGGGCAAGCTCGTCATGGACGCGCAAGGCGACCTCTTCGGCACGACCAACTTAGGAGGAAGCTTTGGCTTCGGTGTTGTCTTTGAGCTGAGACCGCCTTCCATCACGGGCAGCCGCTGGCGTGAGCTTACGCTCCATGAATTTGGCGGGGCGGGCGATGGAAGCGGCGTCAACAACAACCTGATCATGAGCCGGGGCGCGCTTTACGGAACGACGTCGAATGGCGGCGCGTCCGGTAACGGCACCGTGTTTGAGTTGCAGAAAGTCAGCGGTGTCTGGAACGAAACGATCCTCTACTCATTCGCTGGCACCGAAGGAGCCAACCCGGGAGCCGGGCTCATGTTTGACGCTCTCGGCAATCTTTACGGCACAACCATCGCAGGCGGCGCGAGTACAAACTGCGGAAACCATAGCGGATGCGGAGTGGTTTTCCAGTTGTCTCCACCGGCGGTGTCGGGAGGTCCGTGGACCGAGACGACTCTTTACAGCTTCACCGCCGGTAAAGACGGCGCAATTCCCAGCGCTTCGCTATTGGTGGATAAAGCGGGCAATCTCTACGGCACCGCAAGCCAGGGAGGCCTGCGCAACAGCCTCACCAACAACAACGGCACAGTTTTTGAACTGAGCCCGCCGGCGAGCAGCGGCGGCGCCTGGACGGAAACCACGCTACATGACTTCGGCGGCACACCCTCCGGCGACGGCAGGCATCCCTTTGGCGAACTGCTCTTGCTCAACGGGAAGTTCTATGGCACGACCAGCTCAGAGGGATTAGGAACTTCGGCCTTCGGGACCGTGTTCAGCCTGGTGGTGACGCCGTAACGAATCTTTTCGCGGGGTCGCGGGATCCGGCCTCGTTCTTGTAGTCCAACGTGACCGAAGCGAGAATGATCGACCAATAACCTAGGAGAAAAAATCCCAATGAGGTTCGCACGGCAATCCAGCTACTCTTCTACGCGGTGTGCGGCGACGCTGGTCGCTGCCATGGTGTTCGTTCTCACGCTCGCTACCGCTGCATTTGCTACCACCCATGAGAAAACTCTGTATAGCTTCACCGGCAGCCCGGACGCAAGTCCGAATGGCGCGCTGGTTGCCGATGCGGCCGGCAATCTTTACGGCACGACCCCCAGCAGCGGCTCGGGGACGGTTTTTGAATTGAGCCCGCCGGCGACTTCGGGTGGCGCCTGGACCGAGACCGTGCTTTACGCGTTCCAGGGCGGCGACACCGATGGAGCCTACCCTTACGGGACGCTGATCTTCGACAACGCCGGCAACCTGTACGGCACCACCTCGGGCGGCGGACCTGACAATCGGGGGACGGTTTTCGAGCTCAGCCCGCCCGCTACATCCGGTGGTGCGTGGACGGAAACCGTCCTCTTTTTCCTGCCCACGAATCTGTTCAAGGGCTATAGTCCGGCCGGCAGACTGGCCTTCGACGGCGAGGGCAACCTCTACGGCATGGCCCAGAACGGCGGAATTCATTTCCACACCTGCGACTGCGGCACGCTCTTTGAATTAACCCCGCCGGCAGTTTCCGGCGGCGCATGGACGCCGCATGTGCTTCATAACTTCGGCCTGACAACCGGAGACGGAGCCAATCCAGTCGGCGATCTGACTTACTGGAAGGGCGCGTTGTATGGCATGACGGCGCACGGCGGCACTTCCGGTGCGGGCACGATCTTCCAGGCAACGCGCAGCCACGGAACGTGGACTGTAAGCGTTCTGGCTAGCTTTGACGGCATTAACGGGTCGCTTCCCTTCGGCGCCCTGGCCCTCGATGCGGCTGGCAACGCCTATGGAGTCGCCGTGAACGGTGGCTTCGCCGGGACGGTCTACGAACTGTCGTCGCCGGCCGTTACCGGCAGCGGATGGCAGCTATCCGCGCTTTACGCCTTCACTGGCGCCAAAGACGGCGCGAACCCGTCCGGCCCAGTTGTGCTCGACAGCGCGGGCAACATCTACGGCACGGCCCGCAATGGCGGACTCAGGAACTCGCAGACCAACAATAACGGGACCGTGTTTGAACTCAGCCCGCCGGCCACCTCCGGAGGCGCATGGACCGAAACCACGCTGCACGAATTCGGCGGCGGCGTCTATAACGACGGCAGCCAACCCAACTACGGAGTGGTCGTCGTCAACGGTAAACTCTACGGCACCACGGCAGCCGGCGGACTGAATAACGTAGGTACCGTTTTCAGTCTGGCGGTCAACTGAGCGCAGTCAACGAACCAAGGGAATGCGAGGCCAAGGGGGCGCGGCCTCGCATTTCGTCGCAATTAGAACGAAATAACCGCGGAGGAAGAAAATGAAGGTTCCAAGATCGAGACGGGCTCCATTCTGCGGGGCAACGCTATTCATCGTTGCCATTCTCCTTGTCGTAGTCTCAACCGCTTACGCATCCAGCGTGCGGTATAACAATCTTTACGGTTTTCATGGTTCACCTGACGCTTCGTATCCATCCGGCGGCCTCATTGCGGACGCCAGCGGTAATCTCTATGGAACCACACAAAGCGGCGGTCTGAACGCGACTTGTTTTTGCGGTACGGTATTTCAGTTCGCGCCGCCTGCGACTCCTGGCGGTACTTGGACTGAAACGGTCCTGCACAGCTTTGGAGTCTCTGCTTGTGACGGCGAGGGCCTTCAGGCAACGCTGCTCCTCGACAAGCTAGGAAACCTCTATGGCACGACTACCGGGGGAAGCTGTGGGGCAGGCACCGTCTTCGAGCTATCGCCACCAGCCGTCGCGGGGCAGTCGTGGACGGAAACTATCCTCTACTCCTTCACGGGCACGCGTTTGCACGGGGGAGAGCCGGGCCCAACCCTCGCCATGGATGCATCCGGGAACCTTTACGGCACGACTCCCGTAGGCGGGATCGGCAATTCTTGCGTATATATCACCTTGGACTGCGGCGTTGTCTTCGAACTTCATGCACCAAAGACAAACGGTGCAGCATGGACCGAACAGGCGGTCTATTCATTCGGCATGCCTGGCGATAGCCTCTACGTCTCATCT
>Ga0210388_10002461_pt1 | contig 14401 bp, 11 predicted proteins | sample IncBWC19OmetaG_FD_155485 | JGI IMG/M metagenome (GOLD analysis project Ga0210388, IMG submission 155485) | Forest soil microbial communities from Barre Woods Harvard Forest LTER site, Petersham, Massachusetts, United States - Inc-BW-C-19-O ...
CGCCGGGCTGCCCACACTTGCGTTGGTCGCCTGCACCACGCCGTCCGACCATAGCACCGTCCACGGTCCGAGACCCGTCAGGTTCGCCGTCAACACCACGCTGTTCCATGCACCGTTGCAGATCGTTTGCGATGTCACCAGGCTCGCCGTCGGACGCGGATCGACCGTCACGCTGTTCGTACAAGTCAGGTCGCCCGGCTGGTTGCCCAGGCACGTATCTTGATTGCTCACGCCCGTCACTGTGAAGATGAAATTCGTCGACAAGTTCGCCAGCAGGTTTGTCACTTGGTTGGCCGTGACCGGGCGTATCATAGTCGCACCGCTGCCTATGTTTGCGTTGGTCGTCTGCACCACGCCGTCCGACCACGCCACCGTCCACGGTCCGAGACCGGTCAGGTTCGCCGTCAGCACCACGCTGTTCCAGGCACCGTTGCAGATCGTCTGCGACGTAACCAAACTCGCTGTCGGGCGCGGATCAACCGTCACGCTGTTCGTACAGGTCAAATCGCCCGGCTGGTTCCCCAGGCATGTATCCTGATTACTGACGCCCGTCACTGTGAACGTGAAATTCGTCGCCAAATTCGCCAGCAGGTTTGTCACCTCGTCGCCGGTGACTGTGCGCGTGATCGTCGCCGGGCTGTTCACGCCCGCATTGGTCGTCTGCACCACCCCGTCCGACCATAACACCGTCCACGGCGAAATCCCCGTCAGGTTCGCCGTCAACACTACACTGTTCCATGCACCGTTGCAGATCGTTTGCGATGTCACCAAACTCGCTGTCGGACGCGGATCAACCGTCACGCTGTTCGTACAGGTCAAATCGCCCGGCTGGTTACCCAGGCATGTATCCTGATTGCTCACGCTCGTCACCGTGAAAATGAAATTCGTCGACAAGTTCGCCAGAAGATTCGTCACTTGGTTAGCCGTGACCGGGCGTATCATAGTCGCACCGCTGCCCACGTTTGCGTTGGTCGTCTGGGTGACGCCGTCCGACCATAAAACCGTCCACGGTCCGAGACCCGTCAGATTCGCCGTCAACACCACACTGTTCCATGCACCGTTGCAGATCGTCTGCGATGTCACCAAACTCGCTGTCGGACGCGGATCGACGGTGACGGTGTTCGTGCAGGTCAGATCGCCCGGCAGGTTGCCCAGGCACATATCTGAATTACTGACGCTCGTCACCGTGAAGATGAAATTCGTGGACAAGTTCGCCAATAGATTCGTCACCTCGTTGGCCGTGACCGGGCGTGTAACAGTCGCCCCGCTGCCCACCGGCGCGTTGGTCGTCTGGGTGAAACCGTCCGACCACAACACCGTCCACGGCCCAAGACCCGTCAGGTTCGCCCTCAACACCACACCGTTCCATGCGCCGTTACAGATCGTCTGCGATGTCACCAAGGTTGCCCTTGGGCGGGGATTGACATAAACGAGGTTGGTTCCGGTGATGTCCCCCGGTTGGTTCCCCAGGCAAGTATCCTGATTGCTTATACTGGTGATCGTGAACGTAAAATTGGTTTGCAGGTTGAGCAGAACGTCGTGGACCTCATTGGTCGGGATGTCGCGGGTCAATAACAAGGGTCCGGCACCCGATAGCGAGTTCGTGGTCTGGATGAAACCATCCGACCAGGTCACCGTCCACGGCCCGAGACCGTGCAGTATGGCCTGTGACGTGAATACCTCGCCATCGCAGATCGTGTTCGTCGTGATGAGAACGGCTTGCGGGCGTGGATTGACGCGGATGATGTTCGTGCAGGACAAATCATTTGTCCAGTTTCCGCCATGCCCCGAACCGGCCGGCTCCGCAAAGTTGGTCGGGACATCCGTCGGAAAAAACGCATCGGCCAGGTTGGATATCCAGTAAATGTGGTTGGTCGGCTGATCGGCAAAAACATTCGTCGGGTTGAAGGGATTGCCCGGGCCGGGTATGGTAAAGTTGGTGTAAAGCGGACTGTTCGTGAGCCAAACCCCCTGGTTGGTGGCTATAAAAGTATAGTTGGTGAACCCGTCCGTCCATTTGACGGTCCAGGGTCCGTTTCCGGCCAAATCCATCTGCAACAGGTTGTTGGTTACTCCGTTGCAGATGACATTGCTGGTCACCAAGGTGGCGATGGGACGCATGAAATTCGTCCAGACCACCGTGGTATAGTTGGTGCTGAGAAAACCCGTGCGCAAATCGCGCGCCTGCACGTAAAAATAATTCGTCGTGTTCACATTGGTCCCCGTCCAAATCGGCGGGGTATAAACAAAAGAATTGCTTATCACCTGAGTGTAGCCGCCGCTGACGTTGTTGGTGACATACCAATCCGCCGTAACCAGGTTTGTGCCCACGGAATTGCTGGTGGTGACCACCAGTTGGGTGGTGGATCCAAAGCACGTGGCCAGATTACCCAGGTTCACCGGGTTGGGCGGAGGCAGCGCAGCCAGAATGACGTTGCCGGACGCGCCCACGATTTCGCAGACGCCGTTCATGTCATTGCTGTTGGCATATACGACACCGTACAAATTGCTGGATACACCCACCACCGGCACTCCGTTGCTGGTCCATGGCGCAAGACCGTTTGAACTGGTGAGCACATATCCGCCATCCGCAGCGGCGATGAATCCAAAACCCGTGTAGGCCACGGCGTTGATCGAGTTGGTTATGGGGAAATTGGTTACAAGATAGCTGGTCGTCCACGTTGTACCGCCATTGGTTGACGTCATGATGATGCCTGCCTTGGCGGCGGTGGTCGCATTCGTGGCCCCCACGCAGACAATGGTTTTATTGCCGTCATCCGCGATACCGTAAAAATCCGGTTCGCCAACTTTGGAGAAGGGCGTGATCGCCCACGCGCTGGCGGCATTGGTGGCTGTCCGGACATCGCCGAAAAGACCGCACGCAGCGAAACCATTGGAGCCAAAAGGCGTCACGCCGCGGAATGATTCAATGAACGAGGGGCTGGTGAGCGTGGCGACCGTCCAATTAGTGGTGGGCGGGGTCGCACCGGTATAAGCCAGATCCACATCCGCCGCGCCCGCCGCAACGAATTTTCCGCCGTTAAAGGCGAGCCCGCAGGCTTGCGCGGCATTGTTGAAAATTTTTGCGCTGTTAGAAACCCACCGGGTGCCGTCGACGGTGGAGAACAAAAGATTGTTACCGCCGCTGGCGAGAAATATCGCTCCGCTGGAGGCTACGGTATAAAGATTGGTCCCCGTCCAAGGGGTGTTGGAGATCCCGCCGGCCTGCCAGTTGGTGGAGTTTAAAAACGGCACTCCGGGCGTGAAGTTCGCCGCCACCACGGACAGGTTGTCACCCACGGCCACAAAATTGGAAGTGGTTCCGTAAGCCACCGCGCGCAGCGTGTTGTTATAACCGGGGAAATCATGCTGGGTGACGTTGGTGAATTCCAACGTGGCACCATAGGAAACCATTGTGCCGGACATCAAAACGGCGATCTTGAGCCATTTCATTTTCATATTAAGCCTCCGAATTTAAATTAAAATGAGTAACGAAGCCCCAACTTGCCATAGAGGCCATACACATCTTCGTTTTTGGTGCCGGCACCGGGATAGTCCACCTCGGTAAATTGCCCCTGCACGCCTACGTCGGCAAACAACTTGAATAAACCGCTATGTCCCAGCCGGTACTCCCCCCGCAAGGTTACCCGTCCAATCACGCCATAAAGGGAGTTATTGATGTTCGCCGGAACAAATGTCACCCCGGTGTCGCCCGGCAATGATTCCAGCGTCTTTTGTGTGCGCTCGCCGTAAAACCCTTCCAAGTCGCCCTGCAACCCCAGACGGAACCTGCCTTTGGTATATAAGGAATAACCCAAACCCAGACCAATGTTACCGAGGATATCCGTGGTGTCATCATTTTGGTTGTAACGTCCGAACTCCGGACTGGAAGCATTGTCAGTCAGTGTGGCGGTGACATAACTTATTCCCCCGCGCAGATAGGCCGAAAACCTTTTTCCCCGCAACTGTGGAAAGGCATAACGCAGATATAACTGGTAGTAAGTATCATCCAGCGTGAACGCCGACTGCAATTTTCCCAAGCTTCCGGTATCAATGGTCTGGTTACCGGAAGAAGTACCTTGCGCATACGATAAATCCACATACCAAGCCTGACCATATGAATACGAAGCCGTGGCACCGTAGTATATCGAACTTCTGGGCACGGTAAAGGCCCCGACCGGCGTGGCCGACGATTTGAGCGATTCTTTCAACGAATAACCCAGCGGCAAAGACACCGTCCCATCCCCGAACATAAAGTCGCCGGAAACGGCGACTTCATTTTTGGTTGCTTTCGGCGCCTTCAGAACCGGTGGCGGGACACTCATATTGTCCGCCGCCCCCATCGCCCCGCTTGAATCGGCAGGCGTGGCGGGTGGCGGAGGATTTGAATCGTTCGTCGCCGGCGGCGGGGTGACGGCCTGGTTCTGCGCCAGCAAATTCATGGCGGCAAAAAAAGACAAAGGCAGAATACTAATCTTAAAACTCCTGGCACAAAGGCCAATAAAAGCACCTTCCTTTTTTTTATGACTTGGAATCATACGTTTTGAGTGGCCTAAACATCCTGATAATGTTGATGCTAAGGGTTCCCGAACGGCTGTCAATTATTTTTGCATCCGTGGCATTTAAAAACTCAATTGAGTCCGGCACCAGGCGCATTTTTTAAATGGCATGACTCCACCTGTCGAAATTATCCAGCCATGAAAATGGAGATAAAAATCGACCGGCAAAAAGATAATCTCGCGGCATTCGTCGAGGTTCGGTGGAAGCAATCAACGAGAAAACAATTATGAATTTTGAACGCGGAGATGGAGGGATTATTTTGAAATCTTCAGCGCGCGCGACGGAATCTTTCCGGCGGCAGTTTGGACAACGCCTCGGTGGCGGCGCGCAGGATCTCCTTTTTACCCAAAGCCTGCGCGGCCCGGCCGCGGTGCAGTTGCGCCTCGACAAAATTCGGATCGATCGCCAGTGCGCGCTCGGCGCAGAGCAGTGCGTCGGCATGGCGGTTGATCCGGCCGTTCATGCTCGCGAGGTTTGCCCAGCCGAGCTTGTTGCCGGGGTCGAGCGCCAGACCCTGCGCGAGGCATTTCGCGCCCTCGGCGGGTTGGTCCAGCGAGTTGAACAAAAGCGCGGCAAGGTTGTTCCAGATCTTGAAATCGCGTTCGTCCAGCGCCAGCGCGCGGTAATACGCGGTCTCCGCCTCGACAAACCGCCCGGTCGCCGCCAGCGCGACGCCCTGATAAAAAAACGCCTTCGCATTGTCCGGCATTTCCTCCTGCCATTTTTGCGCGAACGCGAGCACCTCCGCCCATGCGTTTTTATCGCACAACGCGCGGGCCTGCGCGGCGCGGTCGGGTTCGACGGCGGTCGGATGGTTCATGACGCCGTGGATTAAACGCAAAAATCGGCTTTGTGCAATCAATTTTTCGCGCTTTCCGTTCAGTTTTCCCATGTTTTTTGGCAGTTCATGAAAATCGCGAAAGTTGACTTCCGGCCGGTCCAGGCGTTTCCTTTTAGGATGAAGCCATTTGCCATTCTAGCCCTCTGCCTCGCCGTCTTCTCCTCTGGTCAGGCCCAGACCAACACGACCGATTCGGTGGCTCAAAAAACTTTGGAAAAGCACGTCGCTCCGGTTTTAAAGGCGCTGCAACTGGACGACCCCGCCAAGGAAGCCAAGGTTCATGATATCATGGCCGCCCAATTCGCGGCCTTGAAAATCTGGCATGAGGCCAACGATTCGCAGATCAAGCCGCTGTGGAACGATTTCAACCAGGCCCGTTCCGCGAAAAATGTGGCGAACGCCAATGCAGCCTTGGATAAAATTGACGCCGTGTATGCCACGTTCAAGCCGCAACACGAAAAATTCCTGTCGGACCTGGGCACGGTGCTTTCGCCGGCGCAGGTGGAAACGATCAAGGACGCCCTGACCATCGGCAAGGTGAAATTCACCTACGATGTCTATCTCCAGATTTATCCCACGTTGACGGATGCGCAAAAAGCCGTGGTGCTGCAGGACTTGAAGGATGCACGCGAACAGGCGATCGATTGTGAGGCGATGACGGAAAAATCCGCCTTCTTCAAAAAGTATAAGATCAAAATTGAAGATGGCTACCTCACCGCGCAGGGCTACGACCCGAAACAAGCGCGCAAAGATTTCGCCGCCAAACAAAAATCGGCCAAGGCCGGCGACACGGAAAAATGACCCCATCACGGATTTTGCTTTTTGCGGAACACGTGTATATTTTGAACCATGTTGGGCACACCGGAAATCATCCGCGAAACAGGCCAGCTCGCGCGGCTGGAGGAACTCCTCCCGCGCTGGCGTGACGTGCCGCTCTATCGCGGATCCCTCGGCAATTGCCGCCGGCAAAATCTCGACTGTTTCCGCGCGCTGCCGCTTATCGGCAAGGACGCCATGCGCGAAAATTTCCCGCGCAATTTTCTCGGCGACCAGACCAGCCTCGACGACCTGCTTGCCCGAAACCTGATCGAACTGGAACATACTTCCGGGACGACCTCGGAACGCCTGCCGGTGATCTTTGCACGCGGCTGGTGGAACCAGCAGGAGGAACGCGCGCTGCGGCTGAACAGCGTCGTCGCTAAAATCCTCGATGAATTTCCAGATGCCCGCCGCGCTGCCATCGTGCCGCCAAATTGCAACGGCCTGACCTGTCCCACGGGCTGGCTGTCGCGCGAACAACGCATTATCGGCCAAACCCTCTACGTGAACCTCGCGCGAATCCCGTTTTTGATTCCCGAGGCGGAAATGAGGCGCATGGCGGATGAAATTTTGGAATGGTCGCCGGTTTTCCTCGATACGGATCCGGTTCATGCCGTCTGGTTCGCGCTGTTCTGCGAGCGGAACCAGATTAAGCTCCCGTCGTTGAAATTCATTTTGTGCAGCTATGAATTCGTCAGCGCCGTTCACAAAAAGATTCTCGCACGCGTCTTCGGTGTCCCCGTTTTTAATCTCTACGGCTCCACCGAGACCGGCCATCTGCTGATGGAAAACGAGCAGGGTGAAATGAAAGCCAGCCACGAAACCGCTTTTTTGGAGATCGCCAACCAGGATTCCACCGCTATCGGCGACCTGGTGGTGACGACGTTGAGCAATGATTTCATGCCGCTACTGCGCTACCGTATCGGCGACCTCGCGGAAAAAATTTCCCTGCCCTGCTCCACGAATTTCATCGTGCACGGCCGCGTCAAGGATGCGTTGCTGGCCGCCGACGGCTCGCGCGTGACGACCTGGCAGGTTGACCGCTGCTTCGCGGACGCGGATGGCATCGCCCATTACGAACTGCGACAGAGCCAAAACGGAGGCTGCGAACTGCGCTACATCATGGACATCAATCCGCCATCACAAAGCGCCTTGAACGAAGTGATGGCGCGGCTGGAATCACTTCTGCAGACGCGTGAAAAAATTCCCGTCAGCGTGTTGCCCACGCTCGTGCCGGCGGCCTCGGGGAAATTTCGGCTGACGGCTCACGTGACCTGATCCCGCGCAGGGCACGGCGGCTTTTCGTTGGCAAATTCGCTTGACCCTATGCCAGTTTCGGAAAAGCTGTGCGCGTGACGACCCAACTTCAGGCGACACTTGACCAGGCGGTCAGCGCCCTGCGCGCGGAACTCGGTGACAATCTTTTTTCCTGTTGTGTTTATGGCAGCGCGGTGCGTGGCAATGCCATCGAGGGCGTTTCCGACATCAATTTGCTGATCATCGTCAAGGAATCCACCAGCGCAGCCCATGAAGCGATCGGCCGCGCCATCGGCGGACAGGCGTTGATCGACCCATTTATCCTGGGGCAACGCGGATTCGAACGCAGCATCCGCGCTTTTGCGCCGAAATTCGCAAGCATCCATCGCAACTATCGCGTATTGCATGGCGCGGACCCGTTGGCCGGCATGCAGGTGGATACAGCGCTGGAAAAATTCCTCTGCGAGCAAGCCGTGCGCAATCTGCGCCTGCGGCTGGTGCACGCATTCGTCACACGAAAACAGAACCGTGCTTATGACAAATTTGTCGTCCGCAACATCACGGCTTTGTTCGTGCAATTTTCCGAAGTACTGCGTTTGAACGGCGTTTCTATGCCGCAGGCTTTTGATGCACGCGTGCCGCTGTTGGAAAAAGAATTCAAGATGGACGGCCAGGTGTTGCGCGATCTGCTGGCTTTGAAAAAAGATCCAAAGAAATTCACCGAGGCCGACGCAATAAACTGGCATAAAAAACTTTTCCCGGTCGTGGATGCCGCGCTTGTCTGGATCGAAACAAACTGGCCGGCCAAATGAATCCGCATCCGGCCATGCTCGCACAAGTCCAGGTGACCTTGTTCAATTTCCTGCACACAATGCGCGGGCCGGATTTTTTGGTGTTATTCGGCATCTGGTTCATCCTCACGTTTGGAACCGTATGTTTCCTCCGCTGGAAAGGGCAGGATACGCCGGTGACCACGCTCGGCGGCTTGCTGGCATTTGAAGCGCTGGGGGTGGTGAGGTATATGGATGGCTCGGCCCATGGCATGAACAGGTTTGGTTTCCTGATTTTGATGATGGTCATCGGTGGCGTCATTTTTATCCTGCGCGCCGAACATTTTGACAACGACGGCAGCGGCGGGGGTTGGTGGAGGAGCAATTGCGGGGGCAGCGGAAGTTGCGGCGGCGGGGGTGGTTGCGGCGGGGGCGGCGGCTGCGGAGGTTGTGGAGGCAGCTGATGAAAACCGGCGTCGGCTATCGTCGTGAATTGCGCGCATGGATTGAAACCAGGCCACCGGGAGTGGATTGCCTGGAAATCACTGCCGAACATTTCTTTCACAACGGCGAGGAGCATCTATCCGGACTCGCCCAAATATTTCCGTTATTTGTCCATGGGCTCGGCTTGAGCCTTGGCACACCGGGCGTGTTGGATAAAAAGATTCTCGAAAATTTCGCCCGCGTGGTCCGCATCGCAAAACCGGAGTGGATCAGTGACCACATCGCCTTTACCCGCACGGCGGAGGCCGACCTTGGCCATTTGAATCCCGTGCCGCCGACGCGCGCCATGTTGCAAACCATTTCCGACCACGCCCGCGAAGTGGCTGAATATTGCGTCCGGCCGATGCTGCTGGAAAACATCACCTCGCATGTCAATTTGGCCGGTGACTTGAGCGAAACTGATTTTTTGAACGAACTTTGCCGGCGCGCAGGTTGCAAATTGCTGCTCGATGTGACGAATCTTTTCATCAACAGCCGTAACCATGATTTTGACGCGCTTGCGTGGCTGCATGAAATCGAGCCACAAAACATCGTGCAACTTCACATCGTCGGCTACTCGCGCCACGGCCATCACTATACCGACAGCCATGCCGCGCCCATCCAGGACGAATTAATCGAGTTGGCGCGCGAAGTCGTGCGTCATGCGCCCGTGCAAGTTGTAATTCTGGAACGGGACGAAGACCTTCCTGATACGACCGGGATTGAGATCGAAGTCGAAAAACTTCAGCATATTTGTGGGGGAAATTGATTTCATCACCGCATTCGCCCGGCTGCTGCGCGATGGCAAGCTGCGCGACCTGTTTGCAAATAATCCTCTGGCGGCGGCAAATCAGATTCATCTGGCCACATCAGAACTGCCTGCGTGGCGGCAGCTTAATCCAGATGAACTGGAATTTCAAGCGGAGGTTTTGCTGCGCAAGCGGCTCGACCTTGTGAAATTTTTCGCGCCTAAAACCTGTGCACAGGTGGAAGAAAGGCTTTGGCCAACGTTCCGTGAATTCGCCCGTGAAAACTGGCCGCCGGAAAACACCGCAAAATTTTTGGACGCATTCCAGTTTTGCGGCTGGCTGAAACAACGAAAACCTGAAGTCATCGCCGCCGCGGAATGGAACCGCCTCGACTTCGCAGTTTCCAATCACCGGATGAATTTCCATTTCGTCCGGTTGCCGGATGCCCGGTGGAAAATGCGCCATGGCTTGCAAATTTTCCTGCGCCGGCGAGCCGGGCGGTGGCATGAATTTTTTCTTTACCCCGGCTGGTGAATTTACGTCACAAAACTTTTTCAATGTGCTTGTTGCTTTCTACGGTGGAATTTTTATAGTTCGCTCGTTCACGAATGATTTTTGATGAGTAATTTGAACGCAGCTGCGCCGTGGAATACCGAGTCCGCGCGTGCTCTCTACAACATCCACCGCTGGGGCGCGAAGTATTTTGACATCAACGACGCCGGCCATGTCGTCGCCACACCCCTCCAGGAGGCCGGCGCGACGGTGGATCTGACGGATGTCATCGAGGAGGCCAAGGGCCGCGGGCTGAAATTTCCGCTGCTCATCCGCTTCCAGGATATTTTGCGGCACCGCGTCGAGGCCATCAACAAGGCGTTCCAAAGTTCCATCGCGGAATTCAATTATCAGGGAAAATATCGCGGGGTGTTCCCAATCAAGGTGAATCAGCTCCGCGAAGTGGTGGAAGAAATTTTGGACGCGGGCCGGCCTTTCGATTTCGGACTGGAAGTCGGCAGCAAGCCGGAACTCTTCGCCGGCCTCGCGCTGCAAAATAAGATCGGTGATCTGATCATCTGCAACGGCTACAAGGACGCGGAATTCATCAAGATGGCGATGCTTGGCATCAAACTGGGCAAGCGTGTCATCATGGTTGTTGAGAAGCTGGAGGAACTTCGCCAGATAATTAATATTTCCAAACAACTCGGGGTAGAGCCGCTCATCGGCATCCGCGCGCGGTTGTTAAGCAAAGGCGCGGGGAAATGGGCGGAAAGCGGCGGCGAAAACGCGAAGTTCGGCCTGAGCACGGTCGAACTGCTGGCCGCCACGGAAATGTTGAAGGCGGAAAATCTTGGTCACTGCCTGAAGCTGCTGCATTTTCACATCGGCTCGCAAGTCCCGGATATTTTGACGGTCAAAAAAGCCGTCCAGGAAGCCGCGCGATTTTACGCGAAGCTGCACAAGATGGGTTTCGCCATCGAATTCATGGATGTCGGCGGCGGCCTGGGCGTGGATTACGACGGCAGCCGTTCCAATTTCGACAGCTCCACGAATTACACCCTTCAGGAATATACGAACGACATCGTCTATTACATCGCCGATGTATGCAACGCCGAGAAGGTGCCGCACCCGACCATCGTCAGCGAGAGCGGACGCGCCATCGTGGCGCATCACAGCGTTTTGATCGTGGAAGTGTTCGGCTCGATCGAGAAAATCCGCCCGTTCACCACGACGATCTGCGGCGAAAACGAGCATGCGCTCGTCAAGGAACTTTGCGACATCAAAAAGAACCTCGCGAAGGCAAACAAGCTCGAGGCCTATCACGATGCGCTCGAACGCCGCGAGGACGCGCAGCACATGTTCACGCTCGGCGTGCTGGACCTGCCGGACAAGGCCAAGATCGAAAATCTATATTGGGAGATCAGCCGCGACGTGGTCGCCAGTTTCAAGGGACAACAATACGTTCCCGAGGAGATCCAAAAACTTGAGGATTCACTCTGCGACCAGTACCTCTGCAATTTTTCCGTGTTCCAATCGCTGCTCGATCACTGGGCGCTCGGCCAGCTTTTTCCGATCATGCCAATCCAGCGGCTGAACGAAAGGCCCACGCGTGAATGCACGCTGGTGGACATCACCTGTGATTCCGACGGCGCAATCAACAAGTTCATCGACCTGCGTGACGTGCGTGACACATTGCCGCTGCATCCGCTCATCCCGAACGGCGATGGCAAGCCCGAGCCATATTACCTCGGGTTCTTCCTGATGGGTGCGTACCAGGATATCATGGGCGACCTGCACAACCTTTTCGGCCGCGTAAACGAGGTACACGTCTTTCTCGAACCCGATGAGCCGACCGGGTACTACATTGAGGAAATCATCGAAGGCAACACCGTCATCCATTCGCTCACCGCCGTGCAATACGACGAGAACGAACTCAAACGCCAGATGAAGGCCCAGATGGACGAAGCCATCAAATCGGACCGCATGAAACCGAGCGAAGCCATGCGCCTGCTCGACGATTACGAACGCGGATTGAGGGCTTATACCTACCTTTCGTTCTAAATGAACGATTCAGCGTTTTGAATACCCGGTAGAATCAACGCGTTGGACTTGTTTCATGGCGGAGATTTGCCGGTTGGTTCGCCGGCTATGTTCAAAACCGGCTGACATCGCCGGAGCGCCGGTTTCCTAACCGGCTTTGCGCGCACAATATAAGCAAATGACAATTTCTTCAAAACCACACCGAAAGCCGGCTTGGAAGCCGGCGCTCCAGCCCGACGGCACATCAATCAGAAAATTCTCGCTCAACACGGCGGAACGCGCGGCATTGGATGAAGCATGTGCGGAATTAGAACGTGACCCGGGTCCCGGTGAACCGTGGCGGAAGGTCATCAACCAAATCCGTACTGCCCACCGGTAAATTTTGTACGGCGTATAAAATCACCCGCACAAAATTACCGTCCACCGCTGAATTTGTTTTTCTGACGCGCATTTTTCGTTCATCATTCGCCGAATGCCTGACGCATCTTCCAATCCTGAATTGCTCCGTTCGCTGGGCCGGCTCGCGCGCGGATTGTCCGCGTTGTTTTGGGGGCTGCCCGCGTGGATTATCGTCAGCGTTGAGACGACGAAGGTGGACATGCTGAAACTGCCGGGCATCGTGCCCGCGCTCGCGCTCAATGCGTTGCTGCTCTTCGGCCTCTGGCAGATGACGGACTTCCAAAAACAGGAGCGGCCGTGGCGCGCCGCGCTCGACGGCGCGAAAATTCCTGCGCTCGTGAACCTCGGCCTCGCGCCGTTCCTTTATTTTTTCAGCCGGGTACCGGACTTGTTCTATTTTCAGGCGGCGGTCTTTTTGCTCGTGTTGTCGGCGCTGGTCTTTTTGTTCAACCTGAACGTGGTCCTGAGGCAGCTCGGCGCGATGTTGCCGGACGAAACCCTGCGCCACGAAACGCGCCAGTTCACGGCCATCAACCGCTGGCTGCTCGTCGCCTGGGTGGCCGCCGCCGCCGCCGCCCAGATGCTGCCGGACATGTTGCAGGCGCACTTCAAAGTGGGTCCGCAATTGATCTTCTGGTTCACCCACCTGCAGACGACGGTCCTGCTTTTCCTCGGTCTGGCGCCGGTGGCGGTCACGATGGCGCTGCTGTGGAAGGCGAAAGAAGTCATCCTCGGCGCGGTCTTTGGCGCGCGAGATTGACAAAGTTTCTTCAACCGCCAAAATTACGGCGGCTCGGGGACTCAAGGCTTGTGGAAAAGCCGGCCGGGGCAACTTTCAAATTATGAAGACAAAACAATTCATTCTACTGGCGGTCGTGCTGTTCGCGTCCGCCTTTTTCGTCTCCGCGCAAATCGATACGAACGGACTCACTGCCGAACAGATGGCGCGGGTGCAAAAAATTTATGCCCTGGTCAACAATTTGAAGTACCAGTCCGGCGAAATCGACCTGCGCGACGGGCTGGCGAAATTATCGTTGCCGCCGGAGTTCAGTTACCTCGGGCCGGACGATGCCGAAACCGTGCTCAGCAAGATCTGGGGCAACCCGCCGTCGGACACCAAGCCGCTCGGCATGCTGATGCCCACCGGGATGACGCCGCTGAGCACCAACGCCTGGGCGGTGACGATCGATTACAGCGAGGACGGTTATGTGAAGGATGATGAAGCCGCAAAAATCAATTACGACGACCTGCTGAAAAAAATGCAGGCCGGCGTGGTCGAGGAAAACAAGGAGCGGACCAAACAGGGCTATCCCGCCATCACGTTGATCGGCTGGGCCGCGCCACCACATTACGATGCCGCCACTCACAAGCTGTACTGGGCCAAACACCTCAAAGTGGACGGCGCGGACGAGGATACATTGAATTACAGCATCCGCATCCTCGGCCGCCATGGCGTGCTGGAATTGAACGCCATCGCCGCCATTGACCAATTTGACACGATCGACAAACAGACGCCGCAAATCCTGGGCATGGTGGATTTCAAGGAAGGCAGCCGCTACGCCGACTTCGATCCCAAGACGGACAAGGTGGCAAAATATGGCATTGCCACGCTTGTCGCAGGCGGCATATTGGCGGGTGCGGCCAAACTTGGCCTGCTGAAAGGCCTCTGGGTCGGCATCCTGGCGGGCTGGAAATTCATCGTCGTCGCGATCGCAGCGGCGGGGGCTTTTATCAAAAAACTGTTCAAACGCGGTAATTCGTCATCCTGACCCGGGCGGATTTCACAAATTGGTTGCTGCGGGGAAACTTTTTTTCCGCTTCACTGTTTCATCATTCGTAACTGAAACATGAGCACCAATTTTGACGCCGCGCGCGCCACCTACCAAAAGATTTCCGCCAATATCGCGCGCGTCATGCGCGGTCAGGACGAGGCCACCAAGCATCTGCTCGCCGCGCTGGCCGCCGGCGGGCATGTCTTGCTGGAGGAT
>Ga0210388_10002462_pt1 | contig 14398 bp, 15 predicted proteins | sample IncBWC19OmetaG_FD_155485 | JGI IMG/M metagenome (GOLD analysis project Ga0210388, IMG submission 155485) | Forest soil microbial communities from Barre Woods Harvard Forest LTER site, Petersham, Massachusetts, United States - Inc-BW-C-19-O ...
GCGGTGCCCGGTGACGGGTGAGCTGATCCAGGTCGGCCCGGACACGCCCACGGTGAACTACCGCGGCCAGACCTACTACTTTTCCACGTCCAAGGACGCCAACGGCCTGGACGCCCGCACCCGCTTCCTGATGGATCCGGACCACTACCTCAGCCCCCCGGCCCAGCCATGAGCCCGCTGCTGCCCCAGCCCCAGCCCCACGACGAGGAGCACCCGCGCCGCCTGGCGCTGCTGCCGGCGGCCGGGGTGCTGGGCGCCTTGGCCCTGAAGCCGGGGCAGCGCTTCCTGGACGTGGACTGCGGGGTGGGCGCGTACTTCTTCCCCGTCTTCGAGGCCATGCAGGGCCGGGGCGTGTTCCTGGCCGCCCACCTGGACGAGGACCGGCTGCGCCGCTTCCTGACCCGGCTGGAGGGCTACTCCAGCCACCCCGGCTACAGCCGCGTCGAAGTGGTGCGCTCCAAGCCGGACCGACTGCCCCTGCCCGAGGCTTCGGCCGACCGGGTGCTGCTGCAGCAGGCCTTCCACCGGCTGCGGGACCAGCGCGGCTGGCTCAAGGAGCTGCGGCGCGTGCTCGCCCCCGGCGGCCTGCTGTGCCTGCTGGACTGGAAGCCCGGCTGCGGCGGCGCCGAGCTGGGCCCGGAGGACGCCCTGCGCATCCCCGAGGCCCAAGCCGCCCACATCCTGCAGGAAGCCGGCTTCAGCCTGGTGGTGTCCCACACGGGGTTCCAACAGCACTGGTGCCTGACGGCGCGCCGCTAGGGACGGACGCATGGCGATCGGCCTGCCTGAAATCGACACCCGCGTGGACGACGCCCTGGCCAAGCCGGGCCGGGTGATCCTGTACAACGACGACTGGCACAGCTTTGACGACGTGATCGGCCAGCTGGTCAAGGCCACCGGCTGCGACGAGGCCACCGCCGAGGCCCACGCCTGGACCGTGCACACGCAGGGCCGGGCCCAGGTCTTCGAAGGCGCCCGCGGCGAGTGCGAGCGGGTGGCCGCCGTGCTGAGGGAGATCCGCCTGCAGGTGGAGGTGGATTGGGATGACTAGGATGCTGCTGCTGCTCGGCGCGCTGTGCCTGGGGGGATCCGCCCGACCGGCCTGGGCCGCGGACGCCGCCGCGGACCTGAGCCCCGCCGCGGGCGACGACGGCATGTACTATGCCCCGGTGGACGACAGCCCGGCGGCCCAGCTTTCCGGCGGGGGCAGCCTCCTGACCCGGGCGCGGATATCGCCGTTCGCCTGGGGAAGCCCCGGGCGCGGCCTGGACTTGGTGGAGATCTACGTGGATGGAAACTATCTCGGCCGCACCCCGCTGAGCCTGGGCGGGATGGTGGTGGACGCCGCGGGCGTCAGCCTGGGCGCCCGCGCCGAGGGCTATGAGGACGCCCTGCGGCCCCGGGTGCGCCTGCCGGACGACGGCCCCGTGGCCGTGGCTATGCTGCCCAGCGACGCGGCCTGGCCCGTCACCACGCCCGGCTGGGCGCTGGGGCTGGGCCTGGTGGCCGCGGGCATGCTGGTTTACCGCAGCGACGCCCCCGCCACCGGGCTGTCCCTGGCCGCCGGCGGGCTTCTCAGCGTGGGGCTGACCCAGCTGTGGGCCCGCTGGGTCCGCATGCCGGCCCTGCGCGCCCGGGTGGACGCCTACAACGCGTCGCCCGACCCGGAGCCCCGGCCATGAGCGCCCCGGACGCCGTCCAGCGCCTGGCCCGTCGCCTGGCCCTGGAGCACGATTACGTGCCGCTGGGCCGGCTGCTGGGCCCCAACGCCCAGCTGGAGGGCGGCTTCGACGCCGTGCTGGCCCGCTGGGAGGGCCGCGACCTGCGCGTGCACGCCCTGCTGGCCGACCTGAACGGCGATCCCGGCGCGGCCGGCCCCCGGGCCGAGGGGCTGCGGCTGGCCCTGCGCTCGGCCGAGGGCCTGGTGCGCGGCCGCCTCTACGCCGGGGTCTGGGTGCTTTGCGAGGACCGCGCCAGGGCCCGCCAGCTGGGCCAGGCGCTGTTCGGCTTCGAGGACGGCCATTTCCTGAGCAAGACCCTGGTCGGCCGCGGCGTGCTCAGCCTGGACGGCGAAGCCGCCTGGGAGGGCCGGGCCGCCGCCAAGCCCAGCCCGGCCGTGATGCAGGGCCTGGCCGCGGATCCGGCGGAAGACCCGGGCGAGGCCGCCCTGGCGTTGCGCCTTGAGAAGATGGACCATGACGAGCGGACCGCCCGGCGCATGCTCAAGCCCGCCCCGTCGCCGCTGACCTGGGCCCTGATCGTGCTCAACGTGGCCGCCTTCAGCATGCAATGGATGCTGGCCAGCCAGGGCCGCGCCCGCGGCCTGGCCCCGGATGCCGCCGACATGGACGCCATGCTGCGCCTGGGCGCCAACGAAGGGGACCTGACCCTGGGCCAGCACCAGTATTGGCGCATCCTGGCCAGCGCCTTCCTGCATGGCGGCATCCCCCACATCGCCATGAACATGCTGGCCCTGTTCAGCCTGGGCTCGCTGGTCGAGCGCCTGGCGGGGCCCTGGCGCATGGCCGGGCTCTACCTGGCCGCGGCCCTGGCCGCCGGGCTTTTCAGCGCCCTGCTGAACCCGGCCGGCCAGCCCAGCCTGGGCGCCAGCGGCGCCATCCTGGGCCTGGCCGGGGTGCTGCTGGCCCCGCGCTGGCGCCGCGACCCCCGCTTCCCGGAAGGGCTGGCCCAGCGCCTGCACCAATGGCTGGCCCGGTCCATGGCCCTGCTTTTTGGGGTGGGGCTGGCCCTGGCCTTGCTGGGCCTGCCCGTCCAGCTCGACAACGCCGCCCATTTTGGCGGCTTGCTCTGTGGCTTCGCCATAGGGTATCTTTGGCCCTCCTTTTTGGTCCGTTCCGGGCCCTGGAAAGGTTAGCCAGCCACAAACCCGCCCCGCCGAAACGGGGTTGGGCGGCCGCGTCAGCGGCCAGCAGGGCCTCAACCCCGGCCCTGAAACCAACGGAAGGAAGTCATGAGCGTTAAAGCCCGCACCAATCTCCGCAATTTCGCCATCATCGCCCACGTCGATCATGGCAAGACCACCCTGGTCGACGCCATCCTGAAGCAGGCCGGCGGCGTGTTCCGCACCAACGAAGCCGTGACCGAGCGGGTGATGGACAGCAACGACCTGGAGAAGGAACGCGGCATCACCATCTTCTCCAAGAACGCCAGCTACCAGTTCGAGGGCATCAAGTTCAACATCGTGGACACGCCCGGCCACGCCGACTTCGGCGGCGAGGTGGAGCGCATCCTCAAGATGGTGGACGGCGTGCTGCTGCTGGTGGACGCGGCCGAAGGCCCGCTGCCCCAGACCCGCTTCGTGCTGAAAAAGTCCCTGGCCCTGGGCCACCACCCCATCGTGGTCATCAACAAGATCGACCGCCACGACGCGCGCCCGCACGAGGTGCACGACATGGTGCTGGACCTGTTCCTGAGCCTGGACGCCACCGAGAAGCAGTGCGAGTTCCCCTACGTGTTCGCCAGCAGCCGGGCCGGCACCTGCCGCCTGAAGATGGAGGACCCGGACAGCAACCTGAAGCCGCTCATGGAGATGATCGCAGAGAAGGTGCCCTGCCCCACCGTGGACGAGGAAGCGCCCTTCCAGATGCTGGTGAGCAACATCCTCTACAACGACTTCGTCGGCCGCATCGCGGTGGGCCGCATCGCCCGCGGCAGCGTGGACAAGGCCAAGCCGCTCACGCTGATGAAGGAAGGCAAGAACATCGGCGGACGCGCCACCAAGCTGCTGGCCTTTGACGGCCTCAAGCAGGCGGAAGTGGAAAGCGCCAGCGCCGGCGACATCATCGGCCTGGCCGGCTTCGACGACGTGTTCATCGGCGACACCATCTGCTTCAGCGAGACCCTGGAGGCCCTGGAGCGCATCAGCGTGGACGAGCCCACCCTGAGCATGACCTTTGGCGTCAACACCAGCCCCCTGGCCGGCACCGAAGGCAAGTTCGTCACCAGCCGCCACCTGAAGAACCGGCTGGAGAAGGAGCTGCTTTCCAATCTGGCTTTGCGCGTGGACACGGGCGAGGGCGAAGGCAGCTTCGTGGTGTCAGGCCGCGGCGAGCTGCACCTGGGCATCTTGCTGGAGACCATGCGCCGCGAGGGCTTCGAGCTGGAAGTGGGCAAGCCCAAGGTGATCATGCACCGGGACGAGAACAACAAGCTGATGGAGCCCTACGAGCGGCTCATCATCGACATGCCCAGCGAAGTGATGGGCGGCGTGATGGAGCGCATGGGCGCCCGCAAGGCCGAGATGATCAACATGGCCCCCTACGGCGACAACCAGGTGCGGGTGGAGTTCAGCATCCCCAGCCGCTGCCTGCTCGGCTTCCGCACGGAGTTCATGACCATCACCCGGGGCACCGGGGCCCTGCACCACGTCTTCGACAAGTACGACGCCTACAAGGGCGACATCACCACCCGCCGCGTGGGCGTGATGTGGGCCACCGACCCGGGCGTGGCCAACACCTTCGGCATGTTCGGCGCGCAGGAGCGCGGCGTCATGCTCATCCAGCCCGGCGCCAAGGTTTACGCCGGCATGATCGTGGGTGAGCACAGCCGCGAGAACGACCTGGGCGTGAACATCTGCAAGGCCAAGGCCATGAGCAACATGCGCTCCACCGGCACGGATGAGGCCCTGACCCTGACCCCGCCGCGCATCCTCAGCCTGGAGCAGTGCCTCGAGTACATCGAGGACGACGAGATGGTGGAGATGACCCCCATCAACATCCGCCTGCGCAAGAAGATCCTCGACCCGAACGAACGCAAGAAGGCCGAGAAGAGCATGGCCGACCGGGACAAGGCCAAGGCCGGCAAGTAATCCGGGATCCACGGGAAAATCCAAGGGCGGCCCCTGGGCCGCCCTTGTTTGTTAGACAGGGGGATTGAGCATGGCCGAAGAGATCGAACGCAGGCAGCCGGCGGGGGCGCCCATCCCCCAGGTATGGACCGTGAGGCATTACATGCTCACCCGGCCGCTGGCGGTGCCCGAGAACGCCACGGTGTTGAGCGTGTGCGAGACCATGGCCGAGGGGCGCATCGGCCAGGTCCTGGTGGTGGCCAAGGATTGGCGGCCCCGGGCCAAGCTGGACCCGCCGCCCGAGCCCATCGGCATCTTCACCGAACGCGACCTCATCCGGGCCTTCGCCGCGCACCGTGAAAGCGTGCTGGGCATGACCATGGCCCAGGTGATGACCAGCCCGGTCAGCTGGGTGGAGCCGGAGGAGGACATCGAGGAGGTGGGCGACCTGATGAACCTGCTGAGGGTCCGGCGCATGCCCGTGGTGGAGAAGGGCAAGACCGTGGGCATGCTCACCCGCGGGCGGCTCATGGAGGCCCTCAGCCGCAAGCTGGCGGTGATGGCGCAGGAAAACGCGGCCCTGGCCGAGCGGGTGGTGCACGATCCGCTCACCGGCCTGGCCAACCGGGTGCTCTTCAACCGGGTGCTGGACCGCGAGCTGGCCCGCAGCGGCGACCATGGCGGCACGGTGGGCGTGCTCATGCTGGACCTGGACCATTTCAAGCGGGTCAACGACACCTACGGCCACCCCACCGGGGACGTGGTGCTGCGCCAGCTGGCGGACGTGCTGCGCGGTAGCCTGCGCCGCGCCGACCTGCCGGCCCGGGTGGGCGGCGAGGAGTTCGCCGTGGTGCTGCCCATGCACGGCCGCAACGAGCCCGAGGTGGCGGCCGAGAAGGTGCGCCAGGCCGTGGAGCAGGCGGTCTTCGGCGACGCCGGCGAGCCCCTGCGGGTGACCGTGAGCATCGGCGCGGCCACGGTGCGGGAAGGCGAAAGCGGCGAGGCCGCGCTCAAGCGCGCGGACGCGGCCCTCTACGCGGCCAAGGCCGCTGGCCGGAACAGGGTTGCGTTGGGCTGACCGCGTCTTGAATTATTAACCCGCCCCTTGGGGCTCCTCCCTTACAATCATTTTTTCGTGCGCCTCCCGTTTCGGCTGTTCCACCCCGGGCCCGCCCCGGGGCGGTCCTTTTTGGGGGATTCACCATGCCAGCCAGCACCCGCAGCACGCTGTCCCAGGCCCGGCCTTTCGGCTGGGCCTGCTTGTTTTTGAGCCTGTCCCTGGCCGCGGGCCAGGCCTGGCCGGACGCCTTCGGCGGCTCCACGCCCACCGACGCCACCAGCCAGGACCCCGCGGGGCTGGATGTGGCCAGCGGCATCAACAGCCAGGCCCTGGTGGGCGGCAGCACCGCCAGCGGCGCGGGCTCGGGCGCGACCGGGCTCAGCAGCACGGCCACCGGCTTCAACAGCCAGGCCAGCGCCGCCGGGTCCACGGCCGACGGGGCCACCAGCGTGGCCTCGGGCTGGGCCTCCACGGCGGCGGGCCTGGGCAGCAGCGCCACCTGGATCAGCAGCACGGCGGTGGGCGCCTTCAGCAACGCCGCCGGCCCCATGGCCACGGTCTACGGCGTGAGCAGCACGGCGGGCGGCGGCAGCACGGCCCTGGGCTTCAAGTCGGTGGCCAACGGCGGCAGCACCGCGCTGGGGAACGGGGCCGACGCCGCGGTCTTCGACTCCACCGCGGTCGGCGCCAACGCCGTGGTCAGCGGCATCGACGCCACGGGCATCGGCGGGGACAGCCAGGCCGTGGGCAGCGGCAGCGTGGCGGCGGGCAGCTACACCCAGGCCACCGGCGCCTTCAGCGTGGCGGTGGGCTCCACCAGCCACGCCACCAGCAGCAACACCACGGCCGTGGGCTACGGCGCCCAGGCCCTCGGCGGCAACGGCACCGCCATCGGCTACGGCTCCGGCGCGGGCGGCACCAACAGCGTGGCCCTGGGCGCGTCCAGCCAGGCCACCGGCACCTGGGCCATCGCCGCCGGCGTGGGCGGCCGCGCCACGGCCGACGCCACCACCAGCCTCGGAGGCTTGGGCCAGGCCACGGGGGTGGAGAGCAGCTCGTTCGGCTTCAACAGCGCCGCCACGGCCGCGTCGGGCACCGCGGTGGGGGCCAACAGCGCGGCCGCGGGCGTGCAGTCCCTGGCCGTCGGCGCGGGCAGCAGCGCCAGCGGGCAGCAAAGCCTCGCCAGCGGGGCCGGCAGCCAGGCCAGCGGGGCCGGCGTCGTCGCCGACGGCGCGCTCAGCCAGGCCACGGCCAACGGGGCCTCGGCCGTGGGCGCCGGCAGCAAGGCCGGGGCGGTCTTCGCCGTGGCCCTGGGCAACGGGGCCAACGCGGCCGGCGCGGACAGCCTGGCGTTGGGGAGCAACAGCAGCGCCGCCGCCGCCGCCGGCAACAGCGTGGCGTTGGGCTATGGGGCCAGCGTCAGCGCCACCAACGGCGTGGCGTTGGGCTCCGGTTCCAGCGCCAGCGCCGCCAACAGCGTGGCGCTGGGCCAGGGCTCGGCGGCGACCCGCGCCAACAGCGTCAGCGTGGGGGACAGCGCCACCGGCCTGGCCCGCCAGATCACCAACGTGGCCCCGGGCACGGCCCGCTCGGACGCGGCCACGGTGGGGCAGCTGGACGACGCCATCCAGGGCCAGAGCCAGCAGTCCCAGTCCTACGCCCGCGGCATCGGCGCGCTGTCCTCGGCCGCCACCAGCGCCGCGGTCACGGCGGCGGGCCTGCCCGGCCACAGCAAGGTGGCCCTGGGCGTGGGCAGCTGCGGCGACCAGGCGGCCATGGGCCTGGCCTACGCCCAGACCTTCGGCAGCTGGGGCGCCACCATCAACGGCGCCTACAGCGGCACCAGCACCCAGGTGGGCGCGGGCGCGGGGTTCAGTTGGTAAGGACCTTGCTATTGGCTGTGCAAATCTGGTAAATTAAGAGTATCACCTTGTGATTATCTTCAAGGGGGCTGCCCCTGGATGACTGATCAATTTCTCGAGATTGAGTACGTGGATTTTGAGGGTGGCGCGGTCCCCTACCTCAAATGGTTCCGCAAACAATCCGCAGAGGTGAAGTCCGAGATCGACGCGAGGTTGATCCAGGTCAGGAGAAGAAATTTTGGGGACCACCGCCGGCTGAAACGTGGGGTCATTGAATTGCGTTTTGAGTTTGGCCGGGCCCTCAGGGTTTATGGCGGCGAGTGGAAAGGCCGGTTCTTCCTGCTGATCTACGGTGGCTTCAAGCCGAGCCAGCAGCAGGACATTCAAGAGGCTCCCCGGTTGTGGCTTGCGTTCACTAAGTCCGCAGGGCACAAGAATACCTAGCTGGTCGAGAGGCATGCCATGTTTAGAACACACTCCTGGAACAAAGAAGTCGCCTACCAGCTTCAGACTGACAAGAAGTACGCGAAGCTGCTGGTACAAAAACTCATCCGGGATGGCGAGGACCCGGATGATGTCATTCGCCATATTGTAAGGGCCTATGGGATTAAGGAACTGGCTGAGAAGGTTCACGTCCGGCCGCAAAATATCGCGAGAGTGCTTCGATCGCCTCAGAACGCAAAAGATGAAACATTGAATAAGATTGTCAAACCTTTCGGATTCAAAGTTCGGCGCCAATTGGCATTGGTTTAGGTTCGCAGCCTATTTTTCCGTCACATCCTTCACGCTGGCCTCGACCACTTTCAGCAGAAAATCCAGCTCGGTGATGCTGGTGCACAACGGCGGCATCAGCACGATCACCGGGCCCAGGGGCCGCAGGATCACGCCGTAGTCGCGGGCGCGGCGGCAGACCTTGGCGCCGATGGCCTCGTCATAGGCGTAGGGCGTGCGCTTGGCTTTGTCCTTCATCAGCTCGATGCCGACCATGAAGCCGGCTTGGCGGATCTCGCCGACGTGCGGCCGTTCCAGCAGCACGGGCAGTTTTTTCTTCAGGAACTCGATTTTGGGCTGCAGCTTGGCCAAGCTGCGCTCGGTCTTGAACAGTTTGAGGCTCTCCAAGGCCACGGCGCAGGCCAGGGGGTTGCCGGTGTAGGTGTGGCCGTGGAAGAACGTCTTTTGGTCGGCATAGGGGAAGAGGAAGCCTTTGAAGACGCGTTCGGTGGCCAGGGTGGCGGCCAGGGGCAGGGTGCCGCCGGTGATGCCCTTGGCCACGGCCATCAGGTCCGGCGTGACGCCCTCGTGTTCGCAGGCGAACAGCCGGCCGGTCCGGCCAAATCCGGTGGCCACTTCGTCCACGATCAGCAGCACGTCGTACTTGTCGGCCAGTTTGCGCAGGCCCTTCAACAAGCCCGCGGGCGCCTTCAGCATGCCGGCCGCGCCCTGCATCAGCGGCTCCGCCACCAGCCCGGCGATCTGGCCGCGTTTCTTCCTGAGAAGCGCCTCGACCTGGGCCAGGGCCCGGGCGCCCTCCGTGGGGTCGCCGCTGCCATAGGGGGTGGCGACCTGCAGGGTGGGGAAGAGCAGGGGCTTGTAGACCTGGTGGAAGAGGTCAATGCCGCCCAGGCTGACGCTGCCGATGGTGTCCCCATGGTAGGCTTCGCTGAAGGTGATGAAGTTTTGCCTCTTGGCCGCGGCTCCGCCCTGGTTTTGCCAAAATTGGTAGGCGATCTTCAGGGCTATCTCCATGGCGGTGGAGCCGCTGTCGCTGTAAAAGACCTTGGCCAGTGCCTGCCCTGAGCCTGTCGAAGGGCCCTTGGGCGCGGCTTGGACCAGGGCCCGGGCCAGGGCTATGCTGGGCTCATTGGCCAGGCCCAGCAGCGTGCTGTGGTCCAGCTGGGCCATTTGGCGGGCCAGGGCCTGGGCCAGCCTGGGGTGGCCGTGCCCGTGCACGGTGACCCACAGGCTGGAGACCGCGTCCAAGTAGGCGTGGCCGTCGCTGTCGAAGAGCGTGGCGCCCTGGCCCCGGGTGATGACCAAGGGCTCGGGGTCGGACAGCCAGTCCCGCATCTGGGTGAAGGGGTGCCAGACGTATTGTTTGTCCTGGGCGATCAAATTTTTCGTGCGCGCGCTGGGCATTTGTGGGGCCTCGTATGGATGGCAAACCGGGCCGGCTTTGGTATCCTGTGTCAGCATGAAGCATTTCAGCCAGGCCTTGGCGGCCCTCATCTTAATCGCCTATCCCGCCCTCTCACAAGCCGATGACGCGGCCCCGAGCGGGGCTTTTTCCGCGTTTGTGGACCATGAAGAGCGCCCCAAGCTGGAGTGGGAGACCCTCCCGGGCTACCGCCTTTTCTTCCATCCCAAGGATTCCGAGCCCGCGCGCCGCAGCCTGACCATCGCCGTGCCGGTGGACGACCCCGTGGTCGCGGCCTGGGCCATCATCCGGCCGGCCTCGACCGACGGGCCCTACGCGGACGCCTGGCTCAGGGTCGAGGGCGAGCCCACCGAGGACCGCGTCAGCATCACCTGGGACGGCGCCTACCTGGGCCAGCCCTTCCCGGACGGCGCCTACCGTTTTGAGGTGCACCTGCGGCACAAGAGCGGGGCCGAGCAGCATTGGGACGTGCAGGTGCTCAAGAGCCTGGACTGCCCCCGCCTGGTGAAGCTCGGGGATGTGGAGGTGGAGGCGCACCCGCTGGCCTTCCACGCCGGCCAATTCGAGCCCGTGGGCGTGGCCGCGACCTTGAACAAGAGCCAGGGCAGCGTCAACGTGCTGGCCAAGGTGATGGCCCCGGACCTGGCCGAACCCTTCAACACCACCGGCCTGCTGGTGCAGGTCCGCCCGGTGGAGGACGCCCAGGGCAAGCCCGTGCGCGCGGCCTGGGACTGCCTCTGCCAGCAGGAGCTGCCGGCGGCGAGCCCGGCCCGGCTCAAGCCCAAGAAAGTGGCCTGCCCCTGGGACTTGAGCGCGCTGGCGCCGGGGCTCTATGACCTCCGCCTGGGGCTGTACCACGGCCTCAAGCACCGCATCCAGCCCGAGGCCTGCGACGAGCCCGTGCTCGACGACGACCGGGTGCGGGTGCGCATCCTGCCTTAGACCGACTGGCCCTTTACCGCCTTCTCGACCCTCCCTTTGATCAAGCCTCTGTTCGTCTACAACACCCTGGCCGACGGCACCCTGCGCATCCTCAACCCCGTGGTGGGTGAGGAGGTCTGGACCGTGCCGGGACGGGCCCAGCGGCCCATCGTCAACGACCCGCGCCGCCTGCCCCAGCCGCTGCCGGCCGACCTGGACCTGGACGCGGTCTGCGCCTTTTGCGCCAAGCACACCCGCCACACCCCGGCGGAAAAGAGCCGGGTGGTGCGCGACGGGGCCGGCTTCAAGGTGCTGGAGAAGCAGACCGCCGAGCAGGCCCTGGGCCATCCGGCCCTGTTTAGGCGCGTGCCCAACCTCTTCGAGATCGTGCCCATGGAGTTTTGGAAGCGCAACTACGGCTTCCGCCTCAGCCCCCGCCAGCGCCAGTGGAAGGAGGCCTACCTGGCCACCCCGCTCGGCCGCGAGCACGTGCTGGGCGTCATCGGGGAGAAGCTGGAGCACGCCGGGCGCAGCCACGAGGAGATCGCCCTGGTCAGCGAGGAGCAGAAGCTGGACATGGCCGACGCCTTTTTCGGCGGCAGCCACGACCTGATCGTGAGCGGTCGGCACTACCGCGAGGGCGCCCAGACCCAGGCCGACCTGCTGAGCAGCGGCACGCTCACCCGCGAGGAGCACTTCCTGTACATGAGCTTCACGCTCAACGCGGTGAGCGAGACCCACCGCGAGAACCCCCACGTGAAGCACGTGGCCGTGTACCAGAACTGGCTCAGCCAGGCCGGCGCCAGCTTTGACCACCTGCATAAGCAGGTGTTGGGCGTGGACACCTGGGGCGCCGGCATCCACCGCCGCCTGGAGGTGCTGCGGCGCTACCCGCCCTTCTACAACCAGGTCCTGCTGGCCACCTGCAAGGCGCGCGGCCTGGTGCTGGCCGAGAACGGGGTGGCCATCGCCGTGGTGGAGCCCGGCCACATCTACCCCTGCCTGGCGGTCTACAGCAAGTCCGCCGCCTCCGACCCGGCGGGCTTGAGCGCCGAGGAGCTGAAGGGCTTCTCCGACCTGCTGCGGGCGGTGCATGCCGCGGCCGGCCAGCGCGTGCCCTGCAACGAGGAATGGTACTTCCGCCCGCGCGGCTCCGACGCCCTGCTGCCCTTCCACGTGCTGGTGAAATGGCGCGTGAACACGCCCGCCGGCTTCGAGGGCGGCAGCGAGATCCACATCAACCCGCTCTTCCCCGAGCAGGTCCGCGACCGGGTCCTGCCGGAGCTGCGGGTCCTGGCCGCCGCCGGCGAGCTTCCCGACACCACCCTGGGCGCCGACTGCCCCTGCGAGGAGGGCTGCCTGCGCTACGACCGGGCCGCCCCGCGACGCTGACCGAAAGGCAATCCATGGAACGCATCGCCACCCAAGCCAAGAACACCTTCCTGTTCCTCACCTGCATCCTGCTGGGCGTGGCCGCCGGGGCCTACCTGGACCCGGCCGCGGAGCAGCTGCGCCTGCTGGTCATGCCCTACTACACCCTGCTCCGGCCGGACGTGGCCCAGGCCCTCAAGGCCCTGGAGCCGCAGTTGAGCCAGATGGTGGTGGGCGCGCTCGTCTTCGGCGGCGTCTCCTTCGCCCTGGCCAGCCTGGCGCTCAGCGGCTTCGCCCGCAGCCTGCTGGCGGCCCTGGTGAAGCGCCTGCGCGACCGGGACCTGCTGCCCTACAGCTTTGAGGCGGCCAAGAAGCGGCGCGGCCTGCTGGACAGCCAGAGCGGCATCCTCGAGCTCTTCGATAGCTACGTGGACCAGCTGCACGGCGCCCACAGCGAGAAGAAGCGCTACGAGTCGGCCCTGACCACCTACACGGACTCCACGGTGGCCGAGCGCCTGCGCGGCAACCAGAGCGGCAACCAGACCATCAAGACCGAACGCCGGCCCGTGGCCGTGCTCTTCGCCGACATCCGCGGCTTCACGGCCATGAGCGAGATCCTCATGCCCGAGCAGGTGACGCTGATCCTGAACGACTACTTCACCTTCTCCACGGCGGCGGTCAAGCGCCAGGGCGGCTCGGTGAACAAGTTCATCGGCGACGCCGTGATGGCACTGTTCGAGCAGGGCCCGGCCTACCGCGAGGGCAACGCCGCCAAGGCCGCGGTGATGGCCGCGGTGGAGATGCAGGAGGAGTTCTCCCGTTTCATGCCGGTGTGGAAGACCCGCATCCCCCAGCGCTTCGAGGCCGGTCTGGGCATCGGCGTGCACTACGGCGAGGCCATCCTGGGCACCCTGGGCAGCCCCGAACGCATGGAGTACACGGCCATCGGCGACACGGTCAACTTCAGCTCGCGGCTGTGCTCCCTGGCCAAGTCCGGGCAGGTGCGCACCAGCGAGGACTGCTTTGAGCGGGTGCAGGAGTTCTTCGAGGGCGAGGTGCAGGAGGCCGTGGCCGTGAAGGGCAAGACCGGCACCCACGCCACCTACGTGGTCGGCCGCAAGCGCACCATGGGGTTGTGACCCGGCGCCTGGGCCTGCTGCTGGCCGCCGTGGCGCTGGGCCTGAGCCCGCTGCTGGCGGGCCTGGTGGCCGAGCTGCGCGGCCAGGTGCGGGCCCACACGCCCGTGCGCAGCGTGGTGCGGCGCGACCAGGACCCCTCGCCCCGCTTCAGCCCCGGCCCCCGGCTGCCCAAGGGCTGCCTGCTGCGGCTGCAGGACGCCCGCCCCGACCGCTGGTGCCTGCTGGTGGAATGGGACGTGGACCACGAGAAGGTGATCAAGCCCATCCGCCGGCTGAGCCAGGGCCGGCCGGCCTGGGTGCTGCGCGGCGTGGGCCAGGCCCAGCCGGATTGGAATTGGCCGCGGCTGGCCGTGGCCCGGCGCCAGCTCAGCCTCACCGCCACGGGCTACGACCCCGGGCCCGTGGACAACAGCCGCGGCTGGGTGGGCTCCACCCGGACCGGGGCCCGGGCCCGCTTCGGCGTGGCCGCGGTGGACCCCCGCCTGATCCGCCTGGGCAGCCTGCTCTACGTGGAGGGCTACGGCCCGGCCCTGGCCGCCGACGTGGGCGGGGCCATCAAGGGCGGGCGCATCGACCTCTGCTTCAACAGCACCGAGGAGGCCCGCGCCTGGGGCCGCCGCAAGGTGCGGGTCTGGCTGGTGGATCCGGCCGGCAAGCGCGACCGCGAATCCCTGCGGGGGCTGGCCGGGCTTTGACGGCCCCCCCGCCTGTGCTATAAAGAAGGCCACTTTCAGGGAGCTTCCCATGGCAAAAAAGAACCGCGACGCCCAGCCCGTGGCCGCGCCGGCCAAGCCCGCCAGCCGCTGGGCCGACTACTTTTGGGCCAACCTCATCTTCTTCGCCTTCCTCTTCACCCTGGCCGGCATCGTGCGCGGCAGCTGCGAGGCCGGCGCCGACGACCCCAACGTGCGCCAGGCCGTCAACGCGGTGCTGACCGAAACCTTCCAGTTCCTGCTGCTGCTGATGGGCGGCGGATTCCTGCTGGTCACGGTCTTCGACGCCGCCTACGAGCATTTCAGCGCCCAGGAAGCCCAGGGCGCGGACGGCGACGGCGGCGGACGGGCGTGAGCAGCCCACGCGGCC
>Ga0210388_10002463_pt1 | contig 14397 bp, 13 predicted proteins | sample IncBWC19OmetaG_FD_155485 | JGI IMG/M metagenome (GOLD analysis project Ga0210388, IMG submission 155485) | Forest soil microbial communities from Barre Woods Harvard Forest LTER site, Petersham, Massachusetts, United States - Inc-BW-C-19-O ...
TACCGATACGGCGGGGGCTACCGGACTCGATGCGGCGATGCCGCCGTGGGTGCAGGATGGGGGACTGGAGGCGTGGATCAAGCGCTTGCAGGATCCTGCGGTTCGGGCGAAGGTGATCGCAGAGATGCGCAACCCGCATCCAGGTACCTGGGAAAACCTCTACGGCGCGGCAGGTCCCGACGGCATACTCTTCCTCAGCTTCAAAAACCCGAAGTTAAAGCCGCTGACCGGCAAGACGCTCGCCGAGGTGGCCAAGGCGCGAGGTGTTTCGCCGGAGGATGCGGCCATCGACCTGGTGATCGAAGACGGCACGCGCGTTGGTGTTGCGTACTTCTTGATCAGCGAGGCGAACGTACGCCGTCAAATGTCCCTGCCTTGGGTGAGTTTTGGTTCGGACGAACAAGGCGACGCTCCCGAAGGAGTATTTCTGCTGTCGGCCGCGCATCCGCGCGCCTACGGCAACTTTGCCCGGGTGTTCGCCAAGTACGTCCGCGAGGATCATGCCTTGACTACCGAAGAAGCCGTGCGCCGGATGACTTCGCTGCCGGCCGACAATCTGGCGCTCAAGGACCGAGGGCGCCTGCGGCCGGGAGCGTTCGCCGACCTCGTGGTATTCGATCCGAACACGATTCAGGATCACGCCACGTTCGAAAAATCGCATCAACTCAGCACCGGAGTCAGTTACGTCATCGTCAACGGCAAGCTGGCATTGAAGGACGGCAAGGCGACCGGCGCGGCCACGGGCAAAGTGGTGAGAGGCCGCGCATGGACCGGTGCCAGCGGCGGCGGCTGCCGGCGTGCGCCAAGCGACTGGGCGTGGGCCAAATGACTTCAACAGTGGCTCAGTGCGAGCGCACTACTTGTAGCGAACACCGTGTTTGACGACGATGTTCACGTGTTGGAGAAGGTCGATGTAGCGGAGCACGTCGCCATCGACGGCGATGATGTCCGCATACTTGCCTTCGCTGATCGATCCGTAATCGTTGTCGACCTTCATTTGTACCGCGGGCCAGTAGGTGGCGGCGCGAATCGCAGTCATCGAGTCCACGCCCAGTTTGTTGACCCAGGTATCCAGTTCGCGCCACGTCGAACCGCTGTGAAAATTCATCGGCACGCCGCTATCGGTACCGATCAACATGACGACGCCGGAATGCTGAAGCTGATGAAACTTGGTATCCAAGGTGGGCCGCCGCAGCGGCATGCTCTGAAAGTAGCTTAATTGTCCGGGGTGCCGTATCGATGACTTGATATCCGCCACGATGTCGGCAGGCAGGTCCCGCTGCCAGGCTGGATCGTCGAGCTGCATGGCGTTGTCGCGCAAATATTCGTAATTTAAAAGCACGCTGATCGTCGGCGTCCAAAAAAGCGGGCCAAGATTACCCTTTGCGCTGCGCTCCGCAATCATGGACAAAATATCAGCGGGATAGCCGGGGGCGGTCGCAAGGCCGGTATGCTCGAAACAGTCCACGTTGTATTTGAGCCCACGCCGGATCTCCTCGAGACGGTGAGCATGCGCCACTACCGGCAGGTGGTGCGCATGAGCCTCCTCGACCACCGCTTTGACCTCTTCTTCCTGCATCAAATCCTGATCGATGAGCTTGATGATGTTGACGCCGGCTGCCGCCAGTTTCCTGACTTTATTGCGGGCGTCTTCGACCCCGTTTACCCCCCAGCGAAAATATTCAGTACCGGGATAAGGAGCATGCTGGATAAAGGGACCGGATACATACAAAGTGGGACCGGGGATCTCCCCTCGATTGATGCGATCTCGCACCGAGATGATGGCCTCCAGCGGCGCGCCCAGGTCGCGTGCGCTGGTGACGCCTGCCATGAGCAACTGGTGCGCCGACGCCGGCATGATTTCCCTGGCCAGACGCGGGCTGCTGCCATAGGTCTTGTCCCAATGTGCGTAGTCGCTGTGGCCTGCCAGGTACGTATGCACGTGGGCATCCCACAATCCCGGCAGCACCGACATGCCGGCGGCGGAGATCACTGTGGCGCCGGCTGGCACCGCCAAGGTGTCCACCGTGCCGACGGCTGTTATACGCTCGCCCTCGATGAGCACGACGCTGTGGTCAAGCGGCGTGCCGCCGAACCCGTCGATCAAGCGGCCCCCCACCAGAGCGATCACGCCCGCCGAATTGGCTGTGCCCGCGAGACATGCGAGCAAGCACGTCGCCAGGACGAGAATAGTATGTTTCAGCATGCGTCTATGATACACAGCAGCAAAGCACGAAGGGGTATTGCAATGGCCAATCGAATTTGCTTCGTCGAACTTCCAGTCGGATCCACCGCTCCCACCAAAGCCTTTTACGCCAGTGCGTTCGGCTTTGGGATGACCGACTTCGGTCCGACGTATTCGTGCACGATGACGGGTGACGTGGATCTCGGGCTTCAGGGCGATGCCAAGGAAGCATCGCGTGCTCCGCTTCCCGTTATTCAAGTCGAATCACTCGAAGATACTGAAGGACTTGTCACGCGTGCGGGCGGGGTTGTCACAAGAGCGGCCTTCGGCTTTCCGGGTGGCAGACGCTTTCACTTCCGAGATCCTGCCGGTAATGAACTCGCCGCCATGCAGCCGGATTGAATTGAGCTCGGACCTCGCGGACTTGAATGCGCGGCCGCTGCCGAGTTGGTACGATGCGGCCAAATTCGGGATCTTCATCCACTGGGGCCTCTGGGCCATCCCCGCTTTCGCCGCCCGCCTCGGGTCGATCACGGATGCTGTCAAGGCGGACTACGATCGCGCGATGGCGATGATTCCCTATACGGAGTGGTATGCGAATGCGATCAAGGTTGCCGGCACGCCCTCCGCGCAGTTTCATCAACAGACCTATGGAGATGCACCCTATGAGGCGTTCAGAGAACCGTTTCTCGACGGTTTGAAGGCGTGGGACCCGACGGCGTGGGCCGAAGTCTTTCGTGATGCGGGAGCAGGCTACGTGGTGCTCGTGACCAAGCACCACGACGGCTTTTGCCTGTGGCCGAGCGGTATCTGCAATCCCAACCAGCCTGACTGGAGCAGCGGCCGCGACCTGGTTGCCGAACTGGCCAGCGCGGTGCGGTCCGCGGGCTTGAGATTCGGAGTGTACTACTCCGGCGGGATGGATTGGACCTTCAACCGACGGCCGATGAAGACGATCGCAGACGTAATTGGCTCCAAGCCGGGTGGCGCTTATCCTGCCTATGCTGAAGCTCAGATTCGGGAGCTGATTGAGCGTTACCACCCCAGTGTCCTTTGGAATGACATTTCCTGGCCCACGGGACAGAGCCGCCTCAACGCACTCTTCGCAGATTATTATCGAGCGGTGCCCGAGGGCGTGGTCAATGACCGGTGGCTAACAAATGGGCTTGCGGGCCGACTGGTTAAGTTCGCTCCTGCCCGCCGGATTCTTGACTGGGGCATCAAGCGGCGGCTGCGCAGCCGTCCGCAGAGCTTGGAAGGCATCGTTCCCGCACCCGTGCCGCACAGTGATTTTCGCACCCCCGAATATGCGCGCTTCCCGGAAATCCAGGCCAAAAAGTGGGAGGCAACCCGGGGCATGAGCCATTCGTTTGGATTCAATCGCCGCGATGGTGAGGCCGATTATGCAGCCGCAGAAACCTTGCTCTGCGATTTCATCGATGGCGTGTCCAAGAATGGCAATCTACTGCTCAACGTCGGCCCAGAGCCCAGCGGTCACATTCCCGAGCCGCAGCTTCGGCGTCTAAGGTTCTTTGGCGACTGGTTGCGCGCGAATGGCGAGGCGATCTTCGCAACTCATCCGTGGATCCGCGCAGAAACTTCCACCGCAGATGGCTTGCCGGTTCGCTTCACGCATAAGGGCGAGAATCTTTACCTGGTTATCTTGGGCGCCTGTCCCGGTCGGCGCATAACCGTGCGTAATCTCGATGTCAGCGGGGCTGCCACGCGCCTCGGGGACGGTGCGCCGGTTCGTCTTGTCAAGGACGGCCCCGACCTGATATTGGAACTGCCCTCGACCGTCGCCGGATTCGCTCCGGCATTCCGGATTGCCCATGCATGAGTAATACGCGGCATTGCATGGTGCTGGTGGTAACAGCACTTCTGATCTCATCGGCTTGGGCGGCCACGCCAGCGGTCCCTTCGCCGGCGCCAGAGCAAGCAGCCCCTGGAGTCTGGGTCATCCAAGGAAGCATGATCGCAAACCGTGAGCCCGATGGGAATTCGGTGATCTTCGAAGTTCCCGAAGGCTTGGTGGTCATGGATACCGGCCGGCATGAGTGGCACCGTCAGGCAGTTCTGGAACTTGCGCGTAGCCGGCAAAAGCCGATCGTCGCGATCATCAACAGCCACTGGCACCTGGACCATGTCAGCGGAAATCCCACGCTGCGCGCCGCATATCCCGGCCTCAAGGTGTACGCGAGTGATGCGATCGACCGGGCCCTCACTGGATTTCTCGCTTCGAGTGCAAAAGAGGCGGCGAGATACGTCAACGATCCTCAGATACCGAAGGAGATGCGCGCAGACATTCGCGCCGATGTATTGACCATCCAGAATGGCGCAGCGCTGCGTCCCGACGTTGTGATCAGGATTTCCGGCAGCATGGATTTGGGGGGCCACGAGTTTCATATCAACTTGGCAAGTAATGCGGCGACCAATGGCGACGTTTGGCTGTATGACGAGACAAGCGGCGTGGCGGCGCTCGGCGATCTGGTGACGCTTCCCGCACCTTTTCTCGATACCGCATGCCCGGACGGCTGGATAGCTGCATTGGCGCAGGTGGCAACCACGCCTTTCGCGCTCGCGATCCCCGGACACGGTGCCCCGATGGCCCAAGCGCAGTTTTCTCTTTACCGGCGTTCGTTCGAGTCATTCATCGACTGCTCGAGGTCCGCGCGTCCCGCGCAGGACTGCGCGGCGAATTGGGCAAGCGCGGTCCGATCCTTGCTGCCGCAAGATCCCGATGAGCTGCAGCACGCAAGGAAAACTGCCGGATATTACATCGATATGTTGCGGGCCAACTCAGGCCGCAGCAAGTACTGTGAAGCGCCGAGATAATCCGGCATGCCACGCACCGGCATTTTCATGATGGGTCCCTCGGGGCTCGTGGCGTGGGCCGTTTCTATCTCTCCGGCATGGCCGGCTGCGTCGTTGACTGACCCCCAGTGCTGCTATATTTGAGGGAACGGCCATAAGAGAGATGTATGCCCCGGGCACTTGAAGCGGTACGCGCAATCACCTTGGCCGAGATTCAAGCGGCGCGCTCGCAGATCGCCAAGGCCATCGTGCGAACCCCATTGGTTCGGCTTGATCTTGGGCCGGATTCCCCAAAAATCCTGCTCAAGTTGGAAAATCTGCAACCCACCAACTCGTACAAACTGCGTGGCGCGGTGAATGCCGTCGCAATGTTGTCGGAGTCGGATCGAAGCCGCGGCGTGTGGACGATCAGCGCGGGAAATGCCGGGCAGGGCATCGCCTATGCGGCACGGCAAGCGGGTGTGCCGTGCACCGTGGTCGCGATCGAGACGGCACCCAAGGCAAAGATCGAGAGAATGCGCGCGCTCGGCGCCCACCTCATTCCGGTATCGTACGAAACGGCGTGGAAGGCGCTGGGCGATCGGGAATTCCCCGGCGCGAATGGCACATTCGTGCACCCGTTCGATGATCAGAATTTCATTGCCGGCCACGCAACCATGGGACTCGAAATATTCGAGGACGCACCTGATACCGTGGCGGTAATTGCCGCAATCGGCGGCGGCGGTCTCATCACCGGCGTGGGCAGTGCCTTGAAGGCACTAAGTCCTCACATCAAGGTGTGGGGCGCAGAACCCGAGACGGCTGCGCCGCTGGCCTTGAGCATCAGCAAAAGCTCGCCCCAGGTGTTCAAGGACTGGAAACCCTCGTTTGTAGATGGCGCCGGCGGTAAGAGCGTGTTCCCCCGCATGTGGGAGCGCATGCTGCCGCTGGTGGATGGCTGCATCGTGGTGACTCTCGATGAGACGCGCAGAGCCATGCGATTGATGGCCGAGAAGGCGCGCATCATCGCCGAAGGCGCAGGCGCACTACCCCTGGCAGCGGCGTTGACGGGCAAGGCGGGGCAGGGCCCGATTGTCGCGATTGTTTCTGGAGGCAACGTCGATATGGCTAAATTTTTCGACCTCGTGTCCGCCCTGGCCTAGTCGACCGAAACCGGTGGCCCCTTAAGACTCCGCATCTTGCCGCAAATCGCGGCGGTCTTTGGCGAGCACGACTGTTTCGAAAATCTCGTAGTTCGAGGTGGGTACCGTGTCGGCCCCGCGGGCATGGTAATAGCGAATGGTGATCGATGTCTTGCCATGCGCAGCGCCAGGGTCGAGGTCGAAGACGCCGATGCCATACCCTGTGATCGTGTTGCGGCGCGCCGACCAGATGGCGTCTTCCAACGCATCGGCGCTGCCCTTGGTAAACGTGCCCGCAACGGAGCCGGGCACGGGGCGGTTCGCCCGGGTTATCACCCTGGCCTGCGGTTGTCCATTTGCGGAGTTGATGCCGTAGGCGTTGAGCGGCGCACTGGTGCCGCCGCCGCCCAGGATCAGATGGATCGCGCCGCGGCCGGTGTCGAACTTGCCGTCCGGGGGATCCGCGGTCATTACCGGGTTGGGCTGGCAGGTATCGACCGTTGCGCCTGTAGCTGCGTCCCGGCCAACATTGTGGTTGCAGCCTCGAACTGGCCAGCTGCGCTCGTAGTCGTGGTCATGACCGCAGAGAACCAGATCGACGCCATACTTATCGAACAGCGGCAGCCAGGATTCCCGCAGCCCTTTGTCGGACCCATTGCCGTTCTTCGTTGAGCTGAGCGCATCCTGATGCATCTGCACGATGATCCAGTCAATCTCCAGGTCCTTCGAAGCCGCTGCCAGCGTTTCTTCCAGCCATCGCGTTTGCGCACCGCCACTGTAGCCATGAACATATAAGGAGGTGCCGGGCGCAAGCGGCGCATTCCCGGTGCTGGGGGCCGGCTGCAATGGCGCCGGACCGGCGACGAAGGCGCCGCTGTCCTGGTAGATCACGTCGTCGGCCGACAGCGAAATGAAAAGCGCCGAGCCCACCTTGAAGCGGTACCACAGGCCCGGGAACTGAGTGTTGTTGTGCGGCAGGGCGAATCGAGTGAGATAAGAATTGAATCCCTGCGCGCCATTGTGAAACTCGATTTCGTGATTTCCGGGGCAGGGCATCCACGGACGATTTGCGGCGGAGAGTTGCACGTTGTTCGCAAAGTCCGCCCACACCGCAGGCTGTGCCGCGGGGTTCAAGTTGGCGTAGCAAAGATCGCCGTTGAGCAAGTGAAACAGCGGCTGGAATTGTTCCACCGCGCGCACCGCATGGCGGCTCTGAGGCGAGGATAGCACCCAGGAGGTGACCGGCGTCGCGAGATCGCCGTAGCTGGTCCAGCGAAAGGGAGCGCGGCCCCGCGGCGCGGTCTGAAACGTTGCGCTAAACGGTTGCGCGCGGTTGCGGTCATTGCCTGCGGTCACCGCGTAGCGGTACGTCGAACCAGCCGTTAGTCCCTCGAGCCTGGCGTGATAAGTGAATACCGTCTGGCCGTTCAACCCGTCGGTGTAGCTGCGCTGAATGGCGTGAATGGTTCTTTCCGCGGCCGGCGAGTGCCTGAGGATGACGCGTGGATTGACAGCCTGGGCGAGCGAGGCCCAGGAAACAAACACGGTGCTGGTGGGGTCCTCCCCCCAGGTCAGATGAATCTGCTCCGGAGTGCCGTCGGCAGGCGGCGTCGATCGTGCGTCGCCGGCGAAAAGCGCCAGGGGAGATGCCGCCGCGGCGAGACCCGTCGCACCGGCGCCCGCAACGAATCCGCGCCGCGAAATCGACGCGCCGGCCGATTCGGGTTTTTTCGCGTGCCCCGTGGGTTCCGCGGACCGGCGAATGCGTTTCAATGATCACTCCGTTTTGGTTTCGCTGAGTATAGGAACTCGGCGGCCCAACGGCCATCCTTGGAGTCAGTCGTCCGTCCTCATTCCCACCTTCGCCCAGTCGAGTCGTCGCGTGGCAAGCATCAATGCCGCCAGTATCAAGAACAGCAACAGCGAGCCGAGCAGCAGTGCGTAGTCTTCGGAAAGTAGAATCACATAGAGCGCGCCGTAGGCGCCGGCCAGCGCCGCTCCCAGCCCCACGGCAAATCTGCGGTTACTGGTTGCGCCTGCGATGTAGGCGGTGATGAGCGCAACCAGCGCCGCGGCGCCGATCGCATAGGACGCTGCGAATCCGATATGTTCGGAAAACGCGAGAAGCAGCAGGTAGAAGGTCGCCAATGCGAGGCCGACCAACAGATACTGCATTGGGTGCAGACGCAGGCCCCGCACCACATGTTCCCAGGCGAAGAAGCAAGCGAAGGTGATCGCGACGAAGAGTATGCCGTAACGCACAGCGCGATAATTCTGGGTGTAGATGTTGGATGGCTGAAACAGACGCACGCCGAATGCGGTGCCAAGCACGATCGAATTCGTGATGGATGTGCCGCGCCAGATTCGCGGAATGGCGCGGTTGAATTCCAGTACCTGCCATTTCGCTGAATAGCCCTGACCATCGAGTTCATGCGAGACCGGCAGGAACGCTCCGTCGAAGTCCGGATGCGGCCAGCCGATTCGCGCCGTCACGATCGTGTTCGATCCCAAAGGCAGGAAATGCAGGGATTCGCTGCCTGCAACTTCGAACTCGAAGTTAAACTTCAGCGCACCCGTCTGGTCCACGGATTTAAGATCAATGGGAATGGTGAATGCCGCGAATCCCGCGACCTCGCCGCTCGCGGGTCGCAGCGCCTGGCCGCCGACTTCAATCCGTGTCATTGCCCGCAAGTATTTAACCCCTGACAGGGGCAGCTGTAATACGGTATGTGCAGGCAGTGCCCGCGTGTCGGCGCTTGCGGCGAGCAAACTGGCGATGCCATCAGCCTTGAACTCACCCGTCATTACCACCTTCGAGACGTAGACTGGAACGGCATAAATGCCTTTGCTGCGTATCTCGACGGCAGCATCGACAGCGATCCGAACATCATCCGGAGCGAGGTGCAGCGGGGCGCCGGGTGACCATTCTTCAGTGCTGCTGCTGGTCGCCTTGTCCACAATGACGGAGCGCTGTTGAGTATCCACCTTGAGGATGGGCGGGCCCAGAATTTGCGGGCCGCCGAAACCTGCCGCAACCACTTCTTCGGCCTGGCGTTGAAGCGCCTGTCTCTCGTTCACCAGGCTCTCGACCCGGGCCAGTGGCCACAGCATCAGCAGCGTCAATGCCGCGATAATTGCTGATTTTGCCCAAACCGAATCGAATCGACTGCGCACGCTCTGCATTGTTCGCTCCCATCCCTCTTGGTCTCGGGAGCATTAGACGCGGCAATTGGGGCGCGCGGCAGGCGCAGTTGTGGCAAATAAAGGCGAATCGCGGCCTAAGCGGCGGGGCGGATCCTCTTGGAAAGTTCCGTCCGCTCGCTCGGGCTCAGGTCCCAGCGCCAGTCGTGACACTCGGCATAAACGCTCAGAGGTTTGTTGTTGTCGAGTGCATCCACGATCTCGGATTTGGTGCGCGAGGAGGTCCATTCCTGCTTGCAGATCGGACAGTGAACGGGGAATCGAAAGAACACTTCGGTCATGGCAGTCTCCCACTAGAATCACATTTGTATCTGATCGTGCTGCCTTAGGCATGCCAGTGTCTGCGCCGGCTTTCGCAATTTCTGCGCATTGAGTGCCAAAAGCGACGAAAACCGCCAGTTTTTGCCGCTGCGAGCCCAACGGATTCTGCGTTAAGGTTTCCTTAACATCAGGTCAAGCAATGCGTTTGTTGTGCGTCGGTGCGTGGGCAACCTAGTCCATTTCATCGTGCGGTTCGCGCCGGGGTAGCGCAACACCCGTAACGGCGGCCCTTCAGGCAAACATGTCAAACAAGCTACCGAGCATCTGATTCGATGTGCGCAAGATGTCCGCGCCGGCTTCAGTCAACAACTTGGCCTGATTCAAATCGAGCAGTGGATTGGTCACATTTTGATTGTCAGGGTTCGCGATCTGTTGCGCGTCCTGATTCAGCTGCCGGTTACTGGTCGCGAGGGCGGCGAGTCCGCTGCTTTGGGCACTTGGCAGGCCGGTGGACGCCGCGACTGGGCTGATAGGGCTCATCGAAGTTTTATCGGCCGCCAGCGGCAGGGCTTTAGCCCCCTTGGGGATATGACAAATTCCGCGCGCCGCGTGGCCTATAATTAGAATGAAAGGGGCGGCGGCGCGGCGGGGGACAACGGGGGCGATGAACATTTTACGTACGCCGGACGCGCGCTTTGACGGGCTGCCGGATTTCCCATTCGGACCGCATTACACGACCATTTTCGGTGCGACGGACAGCGCGCTGCGCCTGCATTATCTCGACGAAGGCGCACGCGACGGCGCGACGGTACTGTTGCTGCACGGCGAACCGAGCTGGAGCTTTCTCTACCGCAAGATGATTCCGCCGCTGACTGCGGCTGGTCATCGTGTGCTTGCCCCCGATCTGATCGGCTTTGGCCGTTCCGACAAGCCGTCGGCACAGAGCGATTACACCTTTGAACGCCACGTTGCCTGGATCGCCGAGTGGATCGAACAGAACGACGTCAGGTCGATCACGTTGTTCTGCCAGGACTGGGGCGGCCTCATCGGTCTGCGGTTGGTTGCGCGCTTTCCGGAACGTTTCGTCGGTGTCATCGCGGCGAATACGGGATTACCGGCAGGCGGCGGGCAAATTCCCTTCGCGTTCAAGATCTGGCTGGCCTTCAGCAAGCTGGTGCCGAAATTGCCAATCGGCTGGCTGATCAGCAAGGGCTGCGTAAAGGGACTGACAGACGCCGAGAAACGCGCCTACGACGCACCATTCCCGGACGAGCGCTACAAGGCCGGCGCCCGGACTTTCCCGATGCTCGTGCCCATCACCGATGCGCATCCGTCAGTAGCTGAAAACAAACAGGCTTGGGCGCAGCTGGAGCGCTTCGACAAACCGTTCCTCACCGCGTTCAGCGATCGCGATCCGATCACCCGCGGCGGCGACAAGCCGCTCCAGGCCCGCATTCCGGGCACTCGGGGGCAGCCGCATACGACAGTTCGCGGCGCCGGGCATTTCCTGCAGGAAGACCGGCCCGCCGATCTCGCGGCGCTGATCAACGGCATGATCGCGCGCCGGCAGCGCGACGCAGCCTGACGGCCTGCCATGTCACCGCGACACCTTCGCGATTCAGTATCTGCATAGACGCAATAGGAATGGAGAAAACAGATGGCTAATCAACTTTTCGATCTTTCCGGCCAAGTCGCGCTAATCACCGGCTCGTCACGCGGCATCGGTAAAGCCATTGCCGAAGAGATGTCGGTGGCCGGCGCCAAAGTGGTCATCTCATCGCGCAAGAAGGAAGCTTGCGATCAGGTGCGCGACGAGATTCGAGCGCGAGGCGGAGAGGCGATATCGTTTGCGTGCAATATCGGCCGCAGGGAAGAAGTCGAATCGCTCGTCAAGACCACGCTGGACCAATATGGCCGAATCGATATATTGGTTTGCAATGCCGCAGTCAATCCGTTCTACGGCTCGCTGATGAAGCTCGACGATGACGCGTGGGACAAGATCATGAGCTGCAACGTGAAAAGCAGCTGGTGGTTTGCCAAGCTTGTGACGCCGCACATGATCGAACGCGGTTCCGGCAACATCATACTTCTGTCCAGCATCGGCGCGATCAGGGGAACCGCAGTGCTCGGCGCCTATGGAATTTCCAAAGCAGCGGAGGCCCAGCTGGGGCGTAACCTCGCGCTGGAGCTGGGTCCCAAAGGCATTCGGGTCAATACCATCGCGCCGGGGCTCATAAAAACGGATTTTGCCAAGGCGCTTTGGTCGAACCCAGCTATTCTGCAGAATGTCGAGCAACGGGCGCCGTTGCGCCGCATCGGCCAACCGGTGGAAATCGCGGGAGTTGCGGTATTTCTCGCCTCGCAAGCCGCGAGCTTTGTCACGGGTCAGTTCATCATTGCGGACGGCGGCTCCACCCTGGGCGATTAACAGGCAAGAACCATGAAATTACAAGATTCGGTCGTGGCGATTACCGGCGCTGCCAATGGCATCGGCTATGCGTTGGCCAGGCGCTTCAAAGCCGCGGGTGCCCGGGGGATTGCCGTGGCAGACATCGATGCCGCCAAGATTGCGGCCGTTGCGAAGGAAATCGGCGCGTTGGGATTTGCTTGCGATGTATCACGAGAGCAAGACATTCAGCGGGTGGTGCGTGAAACAGAAACGGCCTTCGGGCCGATCGATCTATTTTGCTCCAATGCCGGAATCGGCCTGGCCGATCCGGATCGCAACAACGCAGCCTCGGCGCCCGATGCCGATTTCGAGCGATGCTGGAACATTCATGTCATGGCGCATGTTTATGCAGCCCGGGCATTGCTGCCGCAAATGATCGCGCGTGGTTCCGGATATTTTCTCAATACCGTCTCAGCCGCCGGACTCTTAAGCCAGATCGGCTCCGCGACCTACTCGGCGAGCAAGCATGGTGCGATCGGGTTTGCCGAATGTTTGGCCATTACTCACCGCGACCACGGCATCAAGGTTTCCGTGTTGTGTCCGCAGGCGGTGCGCACGGCGATGATCGGCAACGAACCCGAAAAAGGCTCGGCAGCGGTGGACGGCATCATCTCTCCCGAGGAACTGGCCGAATCGGTCGTCGCCGGGCTGGTCGCCGAGCGCTTCTTGATCCTGCCCCACCCGGTCGTGACCGATTACATGCAGCGCAAAACCGCCGACTATGATCGATGGTTGGGTGGAATGTCGAAACTCCGGCGCCGGCTGCAACAGTAATGGTCAAATTGCCGCCGCCCGTTTGGACCGCTGTGTATCTGCTGCTCGCGGCCGGAGTCAGCTGGCTGCTGGGCGCGCCCAAGCTCGCCGGACTGCACGTTGTGCCGCTCGGCATTGCGCTCGTGGCGATTGCATGGATACCATCTCTCTGGGCCTTCATGCTGTTTCGCCACGAGGGTACCGAAATCAATCCGCTGTCGCCCACCAACCGGAAACTGCTTGCCTGCGGCCCCTATCGCTTTACGCGCAATCCCATGTACTTGGGTCTTGTGATCCTTTCCTCAGGGATTGCGGTCTGGGTCGGATCCTGGCCGTTGTTCTTAGCGCCAATCGCCGTGTTCGCCACCGCCAATTGGGTGCACATTCCATTCGAGGAGGCCAAGATGCGTAGGCAATTCGGGGAGGAGTACGACAGCTACCTCCGCAGGGTACGGCGCTGGCTGTGAGCGCTGTAAGTCGATAACGCCAGGCCGGAGATCAAGTCATGCGAATGGATGATCAGGAAGAGAGTCAAAACGTGGAAGACGTCCGGGGTTCCAGCGGCGGATTCAGGCCGGTGCATGGCATCGGGATCGGGACCGTTCTGATCGCGATCATCGGCGGATGGTTTTTTGGCGTCAATCCACTGCAAATCCTGGGGTTGCTCAGCGGCGATGGGTCGCCGACGGCGCAAACCGCGCCCGGTCAGCCTGCGCACGGTCCTCCCGCCGACGATGCTCAGGCCAAGTTCGTGTCGCAGGTGCTGCGAAGTACCGAAACGGTCTGGGCTGCGGCCTTTCAAGAGCGCGGCAAGCTCTATGAGGATCCCAAGCTGCGTTTGTTTCGCGACAGTTACCCGACGGCCTGCGGCCAGGGACAGGCGGCGGCCGGGCCCTTCTATTGCGGTGAGGATCGGACGGTCTACCTGGACCTGGGGTTCTTCGACGTGATGACCCAGCAACTGGGTGCTCCCGGCCAATTCGCGCACGCCTACGTCATTGGCCACGAGGTCGGGCACCACGTGCAGAACCTGCTGGGCACTCTCGCCAAGGTGAATGCGCAGCGCGAGCAGGCCGGCGAGTCTCGATCCAATGCGCTCAGCGTGCGGCTCGAACTGCAGGCGGATTGCTTCGCCGGCGTTTGGGCCAATCGCTCGCAGCAGGAGCAAGGCTGGCGCCTGGAACCCGGAGATATTGAATCTGCGCTCAATGCGGCTGCGCAGATCGGCGACGATACGCTGCAACGCCGGGCCCGCGGAACGGTTGTTCCGGAATCCTTTACGCATGGCACGAGCGCGGAACGCGTCAACTGGTTCAAACGCGGCTTCAATTCCGGGCAGATCGACGCCTGCGACACCTTTTCCGCAGAGCCGCTATAGGGTCAGCCTCGATCGCCCGGTCTTACTGCGATCCCTTGACTGCGTGGGACGCTTCGGTGGACTTACGCTTCGCGCTCAAGGCCGCCCAATCGACGGGTCCTTTTACAAAGCGCGTCTTGAGTTCCTGCAGGGTGTAGGCATCGCCCCACTCAAAATGCCGATACAAGGTGTCGAAGCGATCGCCGGAGCCATAGCCGGCATTCGTGATGGTTACGCGCGTGTGCTGCGGGTCGAG
>Ga0210388_10002465_pt1 | contig 14375 bp, 12 predicted proteins | sample IncBWC19OmetaG_FD_155485 | JGI IMG/M metagenome (GOLD analysis project Ga0210388, IMG submission 155485) | Forest soil microbial communities from Barre Woods Harvard Forest LTER site, Petersham, Massachusetts, United States - Inc-BW-C-19-O ...
AATTGCTCACGCCGAAACCCGAGGAAAGCCTGCGCTTCTTCGTCGACGTGATGGGCATGACCGAAAGCGGCCGCGAGGGTGAGTCGGTTTACCTGCGCGCGTACGACGATTACGAGCGCCATTCGCTGAAGCTCACCGCGTCGAAACAAGCCGGGCTCGGCCACGTCGCGTATCGCACGCGCAGTCCGCAGGCGCTCGAACGCCGCATCTCCGCACTGAAAGGCTCGGGCTTCGAGATCGGTTGGAACAAAGGCGACCTCTGCCATGGCCCGGCCTACGTCTGCCAGGACCCCGACGGCCACAAGATCGAGCTTTACTACGAAACGCAGTGGTACGAAGCTCCCCCCCATCTGAAACCATCCCTTAAAAATCAAGCCCAACGATTTCTCGGGCGAGGCGTCAACGTGCGCCGCCTCGATCACTGGAACGGGCTCGCCGTCGACATCGAAGCCAATCGCGCGTTCTTCGAGAAATATCTCGGGTTCCGGCTCACCGAGCAGATTGTCCTCGATAGTGGCGTCGAAGCCGCCATGTGGATGACCTGCACGAACAAGAGTTACGATTTTGCTTATTCAAAGGACCACACCGGCGTCCGCGGCCGCTTCCATCACATCACCTACGCAGTCAACAGCCGCGAGGAAGTCCTCATCGCTGCGGACATTTTCCTCGAAAACGGCATCCACATCGAAACCGGCCCGCACAAGCACGCCATCCAGCAGACGTTTTTCCTCTACGTCTACGAGCCGGGCGGCAATCGCGTCGAAGTAGCCAACGCAGGCGCGCGCCTGATTCTCGCCCCCGACTGGAAACCAATCCGCTGGTCCGAAGCCGAGCGAAAAAAAGGACAAGCCTGGGGCCTGAAAACAATCGAATCCTTCCACACCTACGGTACGCCGGTCGTGGAGGTCGAACACAAGAAATGAGCGCCGCAAACGAACCCGTGCCCGCTCTCCCTCACATTCTGCTGCTGCCGGGATTGGCTTGCGACGCCGACGTCTGGCGTGACCAGACACGCGCTCTCTCGCAAACCACTGCGGTCACCGTTGTCGACTACGCCGCCGCCGACTCGATCACAAAAATGGCCGAAATCGCGCTGGCCATCACGGCCGATCGCATCGCCATCGCCGGACACTCGATGGGCGGCCGCGTCGCCTTCGAAATCGTGCGCATCGCGGCTGGCCGTGTCGCGGGCCTCGCCCTGCTGGATACTGCCTATCGCGGATTTCCAGGCGGCGAAGCGGGCGAACGCGAAATCGCCAAACGCTCCGAACTCGTCAACTTGGCGCGTACCAAAGGCATGCGCGCCATGGCCGAATTCTGGATGCCCGGCATCATCCATCCCGATCGCATGTCGGATTCCGCGCTCACCGGCGCTATCCTGGCCATGATGTCCCGCAAGACGCCGGAGATTTTCGCCGCGCAAATCAAGGCTCTCCTCGGCCGGCCCGACGCCAGCGCGCTACTCTCGACGATCCGCTGCCCCGCGCTCGTCGTCTGCGGCCGCAGGGACACATGGAGCCCGCTCGAAGGCCACCGCGAAATCGCCGCCGCCATCCCCCACGCCCGTCTCGCCGTCATCGAACACTGCGGTCACATGGCCCCCATGGAGCGCCCCGAGGAAGTAACAGCCGCTCTCGCCACCTGGTTTGCCGGGCTCACAAATTAGCCAGCGCGGTCACGAGCTTCGCCCGCAGCCCATGGAAGACTGGTCCCCGTTCGCTACCGGCCGCAGACGGTTCTCGCGGCAGAGGCGCTGTCGCCGAGCTGGCGATTCAGTTTTTCAAACAACAAATGACCAACAAATGAAATGATCGGGCATAGGCATGGAAAAGATCGCTGTCCCATTTACACGCGCGATTGACGCGGCCTCGCTGCCCCTCTAGAATCCCAACCCGAGACCAAAGACAAACATTATGATCATCGATTCTCACCAGCACTTCGTCCGCCTCGCCCGCCATCCGGAAGTGGAGGGCTTTCGCCAAGCCCAGCTTTCCGGAAAAAATCCCGATGCTCTCCCCGACATCTCCGATGCCGACGTCAAGAAAAGTCTGGAACAGGTCGTCAGCTTGATGGACGCCCGCGCCATCGATGTTGCGTTCGCCTCTCCCCGCGCGAAAGCCATGGCCACGCACGAAGGCAGCGCGGAACAGAATGCCATCTGGGCCGATCTCAACAACGGCCTTATCCTTCGCGCCTGTCAGTTGCATCCCGGCCGCTTTGCGCCGGTCGGCATGCTCGGGCAGCATCCTTCGTCTCCCTCCGAGCGGGTGGCGAAACAGATCGAGCATTGGACCAAGGAAGGATTTATAGCCTTCAATTTCGATCCCGACGGCACCGGCGGACGCTGGCAAAACCAGCCCTTCACGGGAAAGCACAATCATCCAGTTTTCGAGGCGGCGCAGGGGTTGGACGTGCCGCTCGTGCTGCATGGCAGCGAATCGATCAACAAAAACTTCCCGCACACGGCCGTCCAATATCTGGTCGCCGACATTACGGGTTTCGTACAGCTCATGATCGCCAAGGATCTGTTTCGGGATTTTCCGCGCCTGCGCTTTCTGATTCCGCATGGCGGCGGCGCGTTGCCGTGCCAGATCGGGCGCTGGCGGGCAATCGGGAAGTATAATAGCTGGACCAGCCCGGACGAGCTGCTCGGCAACGGCAACGTCTTCGTCGACACGTGCATTTACAACGATCTCAACATGCAGATGTTGTTCGACGCCGTGCCTCTCGACAACATCCTGTTCGGCTCGGAATGTGACGGTGCGTTCCCCGGAGTGGTCAATGACGAGACGCACGACCATTACGACAATACGCGGCGCTATGTGGACGATTCGAAACTGAACGCAGGCGACAAGGCACGGGTCTACGCCGACAATGCAAGACGCGTGTATCCGCGTGCGAGCCGCTGGATTCAAGGCGAGCGTTAGAAAAAATGTGGCCCACCCGAAGAGATCGGCAAGCGTGACCAGGAAAATCGAGTACCGTGAAGTCTACCAGCAGGTAATCCCGCACGTCACCGAGGAGCTGTCATGAGCAGCAAGCCCGTAGTCGTCCGCAAAGTCGATCTCCCGCAAGCCGACGCCGTCGCCGCTCTGGAGAAATACGGCGTCTCGACGGCCCACGAAGCCCAAGGTCGCACGGGCTTGCTTGCTTCCTACATGCGCCCGATCTATCCCGGCGCCGCGATCGCAGGCCACGCCGTCACCGTTTCGCTCCCCCCCGGCGACAATCTGATGATCCACGTCGCCGTCGAAGTCTGCACCCCCGGCAGCATCCTGGTCGTTGCGCCCACCTCGCCCTGCACCGACGGATATTTCGGCGAGCTGCTGGCCACGTCTCTCAAAGCACACGGCGTAAAAGGACTCGTCATCGAAGCGGGCGTCCGCGACGTCGCCCCCATCACCGAAATGAAATGGCCCGTCTGGAGCCGCGCCGTCAGCTCGCAGGGCACCGTGAAAGCCACGCTTGGTTCCGTAAACGTCCCGATCGTGTGCGCGGGTGCGCACATCCATCCCGGCGACGTGATCGTTGCCGACGACGACGGCGTCTGCGTCGTCAAGCGCGAGGAAGCCGCATCCGTCGCTGCCGCGTCGAAAGCGCGCGTCGAAAAAGAAGACGCCGTCCGCGCCCGCCTCGCAAAAGGCGAGCTCGGCCTCGACATCTACAACCTGCGCCCGAAGCTCAAGGAACTCGGCCTCGAATACCGGTAAACGCGCACGCAGCCGGGCTAACCTTAGGCCCGCCGGCTGCGTCCAAGCGGGCGTCCGGGTGTAGGCCCCGGTTTCTGTGCGGCAACATGGCGAAAGGTCGCTCGTGAACAAAAGCGCCTCGAAGCACGCCTCGATTCCCGTCCTACAATCGATTTAGGATATTCACCATCGGAGGCACCTTTGACGAAACTCACCCCGGCCTGTTTCGCCCTTATGCTCGCGGCGTTTTTCGCGATCGCCCTCTCGACATCCGCCCAGTCAAAAGCACCGCTCCTGCTCCAAACGCCGACGATCAGCTCCACGCAAATCGCCTTTGTGTACGGCGGCGATATCTGGGTCGTCGGCCGCCAGGGCGGGGAAGCCAAGCGCCTGGTTACCGGCACGGACCTCGAAACCGGCCCGGTTTTTTCGCCCGATGGCTCGATGGTCGCCTACAGCGGAGATTACGACGGCAACATCGATGTCTATGTCGTGCCGTCCATCGGCGGCGATCCGAAGCGGCTCACCTATCATCCCGGACCCGACATCGCCATTGGCTGGACGCCGGACGGCAAAAGCGTCCTGTTCCGCTCGCACCGCGACAGCACGAATGACGCGAACAAGCTCTTCACCGTTCCGCTCTCGGGCGGATTGCCCACCGAACTGCCCCTCAGCATGGCCGAAACCGGAGCCTATTCACCCGACGGCTCGCACCTTGCCTACGTTCCCGTATTCCAGTGGGAGCCGGATTGGAAGCTCTATCGCGGAGGCCAGACCCCTCCGATCTGGATCGCCAATCTCGCCGATTCCAGCATCGTCAAAGTGCCGCGCGAGGAATCGAACGATCGCAATCCCGTCTGGATCGGCAAGACGGTTTACTTCCTCTCCGATCGCGAAGGCCCGGTCACGCTCTTCGCCTATGACACGGACACCCAGAAAGTAAGCCGCGAAATTGAAAACAAGAATGGTTTCGATATCAGCTCCGCGTCCGCCGGCGCAGGTGAAATCGTCTATTCCCAGTTCGGCGCGCTCCACGTCTTCGATCCGGCCGCGCACAGGGATCAGGAAGTTTCCGTCACCGTTCCCGGCGATATGCCGCAGCTGCTGCCGCACTGGACGAAGGTCAGCAAGCGCATCCTGAACTCGAATATTTCGCCCACCGGAGCCCGAGGCGTTTTCGAAGCCCACGGCGACATTTTCACCGTACCCGCCGAAAAAGGCGACGTGCGCGACATCACCGACACTTCCGGTGTGGCCGAGCGCGATCCCTCCTGGTCACCCGACGGGAAATGGATCGCATACTTCTCCGACGCGTCAGGCGAATACGCCCTCCACGTGCGCGATCAAAAAGGACTCGAGCCAGCCAAAGTCATCAGCCTGGGCGAACCGGCAAGTTTTTACTATTCCCCGGTCTGGTCGCCGGACAGCAAAAAGATCGCCTTTTCCGACAAGCAACTCCATCTCTGGTGGGTCGATATCGACAAGCGCACCCCCGTCAAAGTCGATACCAATTTGCTGGAAGCCGAAAACGACTTCGCGCAGGAATGGTCTCCGGACAGCAAGTGGATCGTTTACACCAGGATCCTGCCCAATTATCTGCACGCTGTTTTTGTCTACTCCCTTGACTCCGCCAAAATCACGCAGATCACCGACGGGATGAGCGACTGCCAGTCTCCCCGCTTCGACAAGGGCGGAAAATACCTCTATTTCTCAGCCAGCACCAACACCGGTTTGTCCGCCGCCGGTATCGACATGTCCGGTGACCAGCACCCCGTCACCAGCAGCGTCTACCTCGTCGTGCTGCGCAAGGATTTGCCCTCGCCGCTTCTTCCGGAAAGTGACGACGAAAAATCGCCCGACGCCGCGGCCGCGAGTTCCGATGCGAACGGTAAAACCCCGGACAGGTCCGCCGGCAAAGCTGCCGATAAACCCGCCGCTGAACCGGACGATCAATCCGCCTCCAAATCCGACGAGAAGGCTGCAAAGCCCAAGGAGCCTCCCAAGGTCACCATCGACTTCGAAAATATTCTCCAGCGAGTTCTCGCCCTCCCGGTCCCGGCGGCCAACTACTTCAGCCTCTGGGCGGGCAAGGAAGGCGAGCTGTTCGTCGTGAATGGCCCCGTTGTTTCGCTCGATGAAGATGGTCCGCCGCAGCTGACGGTTTCCAAGTTCAATTTGAAAACCCGCAAGACCGATAAAATCATCGAAGGCCCTACCGTTTTCGCGCTCTCGGCGAACGGCGAAAAAATGCTCTACAAGCAGGGCGACAACTGGTTCATCAACGATGCCGCCAAACCGCCCGAACCCGGAAAGGGAATGCTGAAGATCGACCAAATGGAAGTCCGGGTGGTGCCGCACGACGAGTGGAGTCAGATGTATCGCGAGGTGTGGCGCATCGAGCGTGATTTCTTCTACGATCCCCACTATCACGGGCTCGACCTGCCCGCCGCCGAAAAGGAATTTTCTGCCTACCTGCCGGGCATCGCCAGCCGCGCGGATTTGAGTTACCTCTTCCGCGAAATGCTCAGCTACATTTCCGTCGGCCACATGTTCGTGCGCGGGGGCGCGCAACCAGAAACTCCCCACGTCAGCGTCGGCCTGCTCGGCGCCGACTACACCATCGAAAACGGCCGCTACCGCTTCCAGAAAATCTACAGCGGCGAAAACTGGAACCCGCATCTCCAGGCGCCGCTCACCCAGCCCGGCGTCAACGTCAAGCCGGGCGAATATTTGCTCGCCGTCGACGGAGAGAACCTCACGGACTCCGACGAAATCTACAAGCTGTTCCAGGAAACCGCCGGCAAGCAGGTGGTCCTCAAGGTCGGTCCGAATCCGGACGGCTCGGGCTCCCGCGACGTCACCGTCATCCCCATACCCAGCGAGGACCCGCTTCGCAACCTCGACTGGATCGAATCCAATCGCCGCAAAGTGGACGAGATGAGCGGCGGAAAACTCGCCTACGTTTATCTGCCGGACACCGCCGGCGGAGGCTACACGAACTTCAACCGCTACTTCTTCGCGCAGGTTGGCAAGCAGGGCGCCGTCCTCGATGAGCGCTTCAATCACGGCGGCCAGCTCGCCGATTACATCATCGACTATCTTCGCCGCGAACCCATGGACATGGTCACCACGCGCGAAGGTAACCACATGATCGATCCTGCAATGGGTATCTACGGTCCCAAGGTGATGATCATCAATCAATTTGCCGGTTCCGGCGGTGACGCCATGCCCTGGTTTTTCCGCAAGGCGAAAATCGGCCCGCTCGTCGGCGTGCGCACCTGGGGCGGTCTCGTCGGCATCGGTGGCTATCCCGTGTTGCTGGATGGCGGCACCGTCACCGCACCGCGCTCCGCCATTTCCAATCTCAACGGCGACTGGGAGGTGGAAGGCCATGGCATCGCGCCCGACATCGAGGTGATTCAGGACCCGAAGCTCGTGCGCGAAGGCCATGACCCGCAACTCGAACGCGCCGTCGCCGAAGCGATGCAGCAGCTGAAGGATCACCCGTTGCCGGAATACAAAACGCCGCCCTACACGGATCACCATCCGGTGCTACCGCCCGTCGAGTAGTTTCGAGCAGAGCGCCGCATCCGCCATCGTAGCGGCGCGATCTGTCGTGCCCGGCACAAAATCCTGGCGTGATGACCTCCCTGCGCCTCGATCGCGAGCCTCGGCTAATTCGCCTCTTGCGTCGCGCCATTCCCCCCGTGATAAATTCGGGCGGGGGATGCCGGATGACCGAATTCAGCCAGGCCGAAATGCGCAACACCGAAGCCGCGTGCTACGCGCTCTGCGTCGATTACGCCGAAATCGTGGACGCTCGCGAATGGCCGCGCCTCGCCGAGCTTTTCGCCGAGGACGCTACCTTCACCAAGCCCGTGCCGCCCAAGGAAGTCATTCACGGCTCGGCCAAAATAATCGCCTGGTTTCAATCGTTTCCGCCGGACCGCGTCACGAATCATCTGATCAGTAATTTCCGCGTGCGCATGGAAACGAACGACACCGCCATGGGCTCCTGCCGCGTACTACTCTATACCTCGGAGGTGTCAGAGCCCGAAACACAGGAGGGCCGCAAAGCCGCTCCCAAGCAACTGATGGGCACCTATCAGGACCGCTACGTTCGCACGAAAGAGGGCTGGCGCTTTGCCGCGCGCGTAGCCGGAGTCACGTTTTACACGTAAAATCGCGACCGAGGCTGAACGATGTCGAACGAACCCATGGCGCGCATTGCTCTCATCGGCTTCGGCGAGGCCGGCGGAATCCTCGGGCATGATCTCGCGGCGCGCGGCCTCGACGTTTCGACCCACGACATACTGTTCGACGCGCCCGCTTCGCGCGAAGCGATGCTCGCGAAGGCCCGCCGCTCGACCGTGCGAGCCGCCGAGAATCTCGCCGACGCCACACGCGACGCACAGCTCGTAATTTCGGCTGTCACCGCGTCGTCCGCACTTGGCGTAGCCGTCTGCGCAGCGCGGCTGCTCGGCACCGGTCAGGTATTTCTCGACATCAACTCCGTCTCTCCTGCTACCAAACAGAAAATGGCGAACCACTTCGCGTCATCGCCAGCGCGATTCATCGAAGCCGCCGTGATGGCCGCCTTCCCGCCGCAGCGGCTGAAAGCTCCCATCCTGCTCGGCGGTTCGCACGCGGCCGACGCCGCGCCGCTCCTCAGTGCAATCGGACTCAACGTCAGCGTGGCCAGCGACCGCATCGGCGTCGCCTCCGCCGTGAAAATGTGCCGCAGCGTGGTAATCAAGGGTCTGGAAGCGATCGCGGTCGAATCGATGCTCGCCGCCCGCCGCTATGGAGCCGAAGACGCGGTCCTGAAATCGCTCGCCGCCACGTTCCCCGAGATGGGCTGGCGCGAAAAGCTGCCCGATTACCTCATCAGCCGCGTCGCGGAACACGGCAAGCGCCGCGCCGAAGAAATGCGCGAAGTCGCGCAGGCCGTTCGCGAGGTCGGCATCGATCCGCTGATGGCCGAAGCCATCGCCGAGCGTCAGGACGCGCTCGTGAAAGAGATCGCCGCGAATCTTCCCGGCACGCGCGTCGAAAAATCGTTCTCGTGGCGCGAACTCGCCGACGCACTCGACAAAGCCTCAAAAGCCGCGAAAAACAAGTAGCGCTTCGCTGTCATCCAGTTTTCACGGCGCCAAAGTTCCGGCAGCCGTATAATTCCCCCTCGTAAGCCGTTCTCGCAGTGGGGAAGTGGAGTTCGTCCAGCAGGGGTCGAGCGCTGCTCCTGGAGGGCAATCGGCATGGAAGAAGCTCTCACAGTCCATCGCCTTCAATTCGCCTTCACCATCACGTTCCACTACATTTTCCCGCAGCTCACCATGGGTCTCGCTCTTCTGATCCTGGTCCTCAAAACAATCGCCCTCCAGAGCGGCAACGAACGATGGAATCGCGCTGCGCGTTTCTGGGCGAAAATGTTCGGCATCAGCTTCACCATGGGCGTAGTTACCGGCATTCCCATGGAATTTCAGTTCGGCACCAACTGGTCGGAATTCTCGAAAATGGCCGGCGGCGTAATCGGCCAGACGCTCGCCATGGAAGGCGTATTCTCCTTCTTCCTCGAGTCCAGTTTCCTGGGCCTGTTCTTGTTCGGTGAAAAGCGCCTTGGCCCTCGCGCCCACTGGTTTGCCTCGCTCATGATGTTCCTCGGTTCATGGCTCTCGGGCTACTTCATCGTCGCCACCGACGCATGGATGCAGCATCCGGTCGGCTACGCAATCGAGCCGGACGGTGCCTTCGCCTTGGCCAGTTTCTGGGGACTCCTGTTCAACCCGTGGGCGCTCTGGCAATACGCGCACACCATGCTCGGCGCCGTGCAGACCGGCAGCTTTACCATGGCCGCGGTTGGCGCGTTCTACCTGCTTTCCCGCCGACATCTCGCCTACGGAAAACTTTTCATCCGCACCGGAGTAATCGTCGGCCTCATCGCCGCTGTCCTGCAGCTTTGGCCCACCGGCGACGGCCAGGGCCTGATGATCGCCCGCAATCAACCCATCACGCTCGCCGCAATGGAGGGGCTTTTTGAAACGCAGTACGGCGCCCCGGTCGCCATCCTCGGCCAGCCCGACGTCCCTCGCCGGACGCTCGACAATCCGCTGATGATCCCGCGCGCCCTGAGCTTTCTCACCTATCGCCAATGGGCCGCCGAAGTGAAAGGCCTCGACGATTTCCCGCAATCGGAATGGCCCGACAGCATTCCGCTCCTCTATTTCAGCTACCACATCATGATCGGCCTCGGCACCCTCTTCATCGCGATCTTCGTGCTCGCCGCGTGGCTGCTGTTCCGCCGCCGGCTTTTCGACGCGCGCCCGATGCTCTGGATCCTCATGCTCTCGCTGCCGTTTCCGTTCATCGCCAATACCGCCGGATGGATCACCGCCGAGATCGGCCGCCAGCCCTGGCTGATCTACGGCCTGATGCGCACGCGCGCCGGCGTTTCGCCGCAGGTTTCCGCGGGCAGCGTCTGGTTCACGCTGCTTGGTTTCATGGGCATGTACGCGGTGCTCGCGATGCTCTTTCTGTTTCTCGTCTATCGCGAAATCGAACACGGTCCCGAAGAGGAATTGCCAAATGCAGTCCCGGCGCGCGCCGCCGGCTGAGGCGCAAATCCGATGGCTACTCTGTGGTTCTGTCTTGTCGCATTCATGCTGGCCATGTACGTGGTGCTCGATGGATTCGACATCGGCGCCGGCATCATCCATCTTTTCGTCGCGCGCACCGACGACGAGCGCCGCACCGTGATCCGCTCCATCGGCCCGGTGTGGGACGGCAACGAAGTCTGGCTGATCGCCGCCGGCGGCACGCTGTACTTCGCCTTCCCGGGGCTCTACGCTTCGAGCTTCAGCGGATTCTATCTGCCGCTGATGATGGTCCTGTGGCTGCTGATCCTGCGCGGCACTGCAGTTGAATTTCGTAGCCACGTCGTCAGCGAAATCTGGGCGCAATTCTGGGACGGCGTCTTCGCGTTTTCCGGGGTGCTGCTGGCGATTTTCTTCGGCGCGGCGCTCGGCAACGTGGTTCGCGGCGTGCCGCTTGACGCCTCCGGCCATTTCTTCGAGCCGCTGTGGACCACTTTCCGGCCCGCGCAGCAGACCGGCATCCTCGACTGGTTCACGATTCTCGTCGGTCTCGCGGCGCTGGCCGCGCTGGCCACGCACGGCGCGCTGTGGGTCTGGCTGAAGACGGAGGGCGCGCTCGCCGAACGCGCCCGCCGCGCGGCGCAGCTGTGCTCCTGGGTCGGCATGGTGCTCGCGGCGATCGTCACCATCGCCGGCTTCTTGCTGCGTCCGTCTCTCTTCGATAATTTCGCCGCGCATCCGCTGGGATTTATTTTTCCGGCGTTCACGCTGGCGGGTCTGGCGGGAATTACTTTTGAGCTTTACGCGCGCCGCGAGCGGCTGGCGTTTCTCGCGTCCTGCGTTTACCTGCTCGGCATGTTGACCAGCGTCGCTTACAGCCTGTATCCGCGCGTGCTGCCGTCGAGCACGAATCCCGCATTCGCTCTCACCATCGACACCGTGAAAGCCGGCGACCACGGCCTGCGCGTCGGCGTCGTCTGGTGGATCATCGGCATGGCGCTCGTGGCCGCCTACTCGGTTCACACCTACCGCAGCTTCGCCGGAAAAGTAAAACTCCCCGAGGCGGAAGAAACCTACTAAAGCCTCTTAGTCTGAGGCTTCCATGTCGCGCCGCGGACCTCCGAGCGGCGCGGCCACGCGGCTAAAAAAACCAGAAGCGTTTTTTCTTTGGCGGCTGCGCGCCCGCGGAATCTTCCCATCCGAGATCGTCGGCCAGTTCCGGCACCCACGGAATTGGCCGGTCCTCGAACGCCGCCAGCGGATTTTCCACCAGCAGCGCCCGCGCGACGTCCTCGCCACGCGCTTTCGCGATCAGCTCGTAGGTCTCCTTCAGTCTCAGCGGACGCGACGTCGTATTGTGCGCGTCGCTGGCCAGGAAATGGATCGCCCCGGCGTCCAGCCATTCGTTCGCCGCCGCCTGCGCCGAATCGCCCCACCGCCCCAGCAGCGATTGCGCCGTCACCTGCGCGTAGCATCCCTGCCGCAGCCAGCGGTAGAGCCGCTCGGGCTGCGCGCGGATCAGCGGGTTGCGCTCCGGATGCGTCACGATCGGGTGCAGCCCCGCGAGCTGCAGCTCGTGCAGCGCCTGGTCCATCGACGGCGGAATCGAATAGTCCGCAAACTCCACCAGAAGGTAGCTTTTCTGGTTCAGCGTGTAGCGAAAAGCGTCGTGCCGGATGTCCTGCAGGTTTTCGAAGCTCAGGTGGAAATCGCAGCCCGTGGCGAACGTGATCTGCCCACTGAATTTCGCCTGCAACTCATCGCGCAGCTCGTGGTTGCGCGCCAGGCTGAAGGTGTGATCCGGGCTCGCATGCGGCGTCCCGATCACGTGCGTCACCCCGTCGGCAATGGCCATCTCGGCCATTGCGCACGAAACCTCAAGTGACGGGGAGCCATCGTCAATCCCGGGCAAAATGTGGCAATGAATGTCGACCATCGTTGCTCGAGAATATCCCAGCGGCAGAAGGATGACAACGCGCCGGCTGGCCCGCAAAGATCTGGGTGTCGCGCCGCGGCCTTCCGCCCGACAGAATTGAGGCCTGCGAAGGCGCACGCTCACCAAGCCCGGGACTCGGGGGGATCGAAAAAGGGCCTTCCGACGCGCCGCCCACCCTTCGGGCTAAGGGTTTTTCCGTATTGCGGACTTGGGGATGGCGGCGGCAGGCTTGAGCAGGCCGGAGTGCTGGTTTTCAATCTCACGTTCGCATCAGGAGGATGGGCATGAAGAGCCGACGTTGGCTGGCTGTTGGATTGAGTGTGCTTCTGGGGATTGGCATGGGGATGAGGGTCGCGCAGGCGCAGGAGCATCGCGACCACGATCATTTTGACGATCACGATCGCGGCGCGGCGCGCGATTGGTACAAGGACCATCACGACGCTTTCCATCATGACGAGGGGCGCTACTGGCACAGCGCGTGGGAGCCGAACATCCACGAAGGGTTCGTTCTGACGCCGGAGATGCGCCGGGCGTGGCGGCCGGTGCCGCATGATTTGCTGGTGCGGTTGGGACCGTGCCCTCCGGGATATCGTTACGTGGTGATCGGAGACCATGTGGTCCTGGTCGACTCCGGCTGGCGAATTCACGACGTGCTGCATTTTGAGTTGAATTTGTAAGCGGAGCGCGGAGAACAACGAGGAAACAGCGAAGAGACCCGATTGTCTGTGCGACCAAAACGGGCGACAGGGCCGCGGCCTTGCCGCCCGTTTTTTTCTCTTGACATATTCCCATATGGGAATGTAATGTCTGCGTATGGCCAGGGCGGCGACAACTTCGGATGCGTTCAATGCGGTGGCGGAGCCGCGGCGGCGGGCGATCCTGGCGTTCCTGGCGGACCGCGAACAGCCGGTGACGGCGATCGTGGTGGCACTGGCGCTCGAGCAGCCGTCGGTGTCGAAGCACCTGCGCGTGCTGCGGGATGTAGGCCTGGTGCGCATGCGGCGGGACGGGCGGCGCAAGCTGTACCGGACGAACGCGGCGGCGATCCGTCCGCTGCATGAGTGGACCGGCGAATTCGAGCGGTTCTGGCAGCATCAGTTGACGAAGGTGAAGCAAAGGGCGGAGGCGAAGATGGCGCAGGGCATCGAGACGCCTCCGCCTGCGGCAGGGAGTCGCGAGGGGAGGCAGCGATGACGAATGACGATCTCACGATGGAGATTCACGAAGAGATTCACGTGAAGGCGCCGATTGAAGTGACGTTCGCAGCTTTGCTCGAGCAGCTGGGGCCGCTGAACGAGCCGGCGCCGAACTACGCGATGCCCATGAAGCTCGAGGCGTGGCCGGGCGGGAAATGGACGCGGGACCTGGGCGCGGAGAACGGGCACTTCTGGGGACACGTGCAGGCGATCAAGCGGCCGACGCTGATCGAGTTCTGCGGGCCGCTGATCATGTCGTATGCGGCGACATCCAACTTGCAGTACCGGTTGAGCGAGGAACCTGGCGGGACGCTGATCAAATTCCGGCACTCGGCGTTCGGCGTGATTCAGGACGATCACCGGGCGGGGATCAGGCAGGGCTGGGCTTATACGCACGCGCGGATGAAGGAGCGGGTGGAGGCGCCCGCCGCTCGAGCCAGGTGAGATGGAGGCGGGAAGATCAAAAGGAGAATGGCTATGTCGATTGCAGAAACGATGTTGGCGGAATTTGAGGCGCAGGCGCCGTTGACGCGGAAATTTCTGGAGCGATTGCCGGAGGACAAGCTTGGATGGAAGCCGCATGAGAGGTCGATGACGGCCGGGCAGCTGGCGCTGCATCTAGCGAGCGTGCCGGGCGGGGTGATTCGGATCGCCCAGACGAATCCGGCGCCGATGCCGGGAGGGGACGCTTTCACGTTCCCCGAGCCGAAAACACGAGCGGAGATTCTGCAGAAATACGACGAGAGCGTTGCGACCGTGCGCAGCGTCCTGCCGAAATTCGACGACGCGGCGATGAACGAGCGCTGGCGATTCGAGGCGGGCGATCAGGAGTTATACGTGCAGCCGCGCGTGCAGCTGTTGCGGGACGCGATGCTGAGCCACTGGTATCAGCACCGCGGGCAGTTCAGCGTGTATTTGCGGATGCTGAATGTGGCGGTGCCCTCGACGTGGGGGGCGAGCG
>Ga0210388_10002466_pt1 | contig 14372 bp, 12 predicted proteins | sample IncBWC19OmetaG_FD_155485 | JGI IMG/M metagenome (GOLD analysis project Ga0210388, IMG submission 155485) | Forest soil microbial communities from Barre Woods Harvard Forest LTER site, Petersham, Massachusetts, United States - Inc-BW-C-19-O ...
CCACCAGCGTTGAAGGGCTCCCGGTGGTGAAAGCAAGGGACGAAAATGTTCCTTGCCCGACGAAGTCATACTCCCAGCCCGGGTTCCCGCTAGGAAAGCTGCCGTTGTCGACGAAGGCCTGCGCGCCGAAGCCATAGCTGTGGTCGAGGTCCGATCCGTCGGAAGCTACGGTCCCTTGCGGAATCACGACTCCCGTGGGCTGAGCGAAATCATCTAACCCAAGGACAAGCGCGGCTCCCAGGTTGCTGGCGGTGGTGTTGTTGGGATCCAGAAGGTTGAGCGTTGGATCCGTCGCATACAGCCCGAGTGTGTGAATGGATCCCAACCCCGTGATGCCGGTCATGCTGCCATAACCGAGCACGGTGTTCGAAAAGGAATAGTTGCCTGCGACTCCGCCCGGGGTACCGCTGACGACAGCGCCCCCTTCGTCATCATCGCCTTCGCCTGTGAATGTGGCGCTAAACGTTCCAGCAGCGGTATTAACGGCAACGAGTTGCCCGGCTGCGACAACGACTTCGTCCTCCGTGTTATCAAGGATGCCGAACACGTCCTTTGACAGCACCGTGCTGTCGAAGGAGGTAGCGCTGCCCTGACCGTAGGCTGAACCCACCTACGTATCGTCGGCGTCAACATCGATGATGCGTAATACTTCTGGACCAACAACGTAGTAGACGAGCGAGATGGGTTCGTTGGCGTTGTTGGGATCCGTGAAGCCGGTGATGCTGCCCCGCCCATACACGTCCGCTCCGACGCCGTTGTCCGTCGCTGTGAGAGTATTCCCCACGAGCACCTTCCCGGAATCATTTTCGTCGTACGTGCCGCGGATGCTGCCGCTGGTGTTCGAGAACACGCCTCCATACGCAAACGGGAAGCCCGCGGGGTCTAGCCCGGAGAGGGTGAAGGCAAAATTGCCATCGACAGCACTCGTTGCCGTCTGCAGGTCGAGGCTTCCGCTGGAAGTTGCCGATCCATCAAACTGTGTGATCAGCGCATGACTTGCGTTTATGAACTGAACGGCGAAGGTCTCGATGCCGTTCACTCCGACACCAGAGTTGCTGGCCGAAACATTAAGGATGAGTGTCCCGGTGCCGGTGGTTGGATCCACCGTCATCGAACTGCCGGTTGCCGTGATTGTGTAGGCCGGTGACGCGAAGCCGTTTTGCCCGTCGTTATAGTCCTGTTCACCGCCGAGGACGTTGCCACTTAAGTCAAAGCCCACCGCGCCTGCGACGCCGTAGTAAACGGGTCCGTCGGTGGCGCTGTTTTCCAGCCCGTTCACATAGAACACGAACACCCGGGGAGCGGTGTTGCCTTCGGTGAAACTGGCGGGTGCTGTGCTTCCCGTCGCCGCAGCCATTACTAAGTAGCCGCCGGGCGTCGAGTTTGCAGTACAGGTGATCGATGCCGTGCCATCGGAGGCGGTGGTAACAGTAGTGGAGGAGGGGGTGCAGCTCTGACCGGCTGGTCCCGGGACAGGCGTGAACGTAACCGTTACCCCGCTGGCCGCTGTTCCGTTGGATGTCACGGTGACTACCAGCATGTTGGTAAAGGCGTCACCGACGTTTGCTTTTTGTCCTGATCCGCTGGTCGCCGTGATCGCGATGGTGGGAGGCGGAGGCGGCGTACCCGAACTGCTGCTGCTGCCGCAACCCGTCAGGAACCCGAAAGCCAAGCCAACCAAAATCAACGCGAGAATGCTGGTGAAGTTGCGGTTCACAGCGTCACCCTCTTCCCCGTTTTTTTCTTGCTTATAGCCGGCCCCTTCATGTGCCTATTGTCCCTATGAGCATCAAGGTCCCTGTGGCACTGTCAATGCTGTACATCGAGACGCTGTTCGAGCCGGAATTCGTCACATAGGCGAACTTACCGGATGGATGGATGGCTATCGAGGTAGGAGATAGCTCCGTAGCTATCGTTCCTGTGGGCGTTAAGACTCCCGTCGCAGCGTCGATGGTGTACATCGAGACGCTGCCGTCAGTGTCAGAAGCCGTCCAATTTGCCACGTAGGCGAACTTGCCCGCAGGATCCACAGCTACGGAGACAGGATGTGTTCCGGCGGGAATCGAACCCATAGATGTTAAGGCCCCGGTCGTAGCGTCGATGGTGTACATGGAGACGTCGTTCGAGGCGGCATTCGTTACGTAGGCGAACTTACCCGCAGGATCGACGGCCACGGAGTTGGAACCTGTTCCTGCGGCGATCGTCCCTACGGACGCTAACGCCCCGGTCGTGACATCGATGGTGTACATGGACACGTTGCCAGCCGATGCAAAACTGTCGCCCGTAGTCGCCACATAAGCGAACTTGCCGGATGGATCCACGGCCACCGAGGCCGGAATACCTCCTGCGGCGATTGCCCCTATAGATGTTAAGACCCCCGTGGTGGCGTTGATGGTGTACATCGAGACGCTGGTTGAACAGCAGCCCCCCTTCGCCACATAAGCGAACTTGCTGGATGGATTCACCGCCACCGAATCGAAACAGCAAAAGGTCCCATTGTCCCCGCTTATCCCTCCTGTATTCGTTAAGGCCCCAGTCGTGGCGTTGATGCTGTACATCGCAACGCTGCCATCGCTGTCATAATCATCTCCAAAATTTGCCACATAGGCGAACTTGCCAGACGGATCTACGGTCACCGATTCGGGGCTGTAATCCAGAGAAGGCACCGTTGATCCCTTGGACAGGGCCCCTGTGGTGGAGTTGATCGTGTACATGAGCACGTAGCCCTCACTGTCGTCATTGCAGCCGAGACTCGCAACATAGGCAAACTGTCCGGCAGGGTCCACGGCGATCGATTGCGGACCCACTGTTCCTGTGGTTATGGCGAAGGGCAACGCGTTCGAACTGCCGCCGCCGGCTCCAGGGTTGAAGACTGTGACCGCCGCTGTTCCGGCTGCGGCAACGTCACTCGCCGAAATCTGGGCAACGAGTCCATTAATGCCACTCAGAGTGGTCGGCCGGTCGTTGCCGTTCCAGCGAACGACTGAAGTGGTCACAAAATTTGACCCCGGATATGGCCCAGCTATTTGCAATGGAAAGGACTCTCCTCCTGCCGGAACGCAGGTTGGATAGAGATTACTGATTGTCGGGGGAGTGAGCGTGGTAATGGTGAAGCTGATCGGCTTGGAGATGCCACCGCCAGGAGCGGGGTTGGTTACTGTCACGGCTGGCGCACCGGTTGAGGCGACGCTGGCAGCAGGGATGACCGCCGTCAATTGCGAAGAGCCGCCGAACGTGGTGGCAACCGCTGACCCGCCGAAGTTGACCATGGAAGCTGCGATGAAATTTGTCCCATTGATCGTGAGGATGAAAGCCGCACTGCCTGCAACGGTACTATTCGGCGAGATTGTCGTGATTGTGGGAGTGGGGTTGGGAGTGGGAGTGGGAGTGGGGGGCGGGCTAACCGTCGAAGGTGTGCCGCCTCCGCATCCGGCAAGGAGCAAAAGGCTTGCAATCCCCGCAACTGCGAGCCCTCTAGCCAGCACTGTATCGCTTTTCATGGCACCCTCCATTCCGTTCCCCACTCCACATCACCGACCGTCGGCGAGATGCACAACCGCTTCAATAGAGAAGTGTGCAGCCAATTAGTCAGTGTTAGTCCCTCTACTCGTCCAGCCTTACTCCCTCTTCCATGACGGCTGTGCCCGGGTCCTGGCTGAGCACGAAGAACCTCTTGCCTCCGTCAACGACGACGACGTCGTCCCTGAGTGTGCCGGTCGTATCGAAGAATGATCCCGTACAATTCGGATCGACGGTGTAGGTTCCGTTCGGTGCGGGCTGATCGCCCCAGGGTCGGATTTCACCAGCGGTGCTTCTGGTGGTGCGAATAAGACCACGCGTCCCATTTCCGTCGTAGGTGGCGACGCCCATTTCAGCGACGGGGCCACAGTCGGTAAAGCCCTGGCAATTGGGACCGCCCACGAGATTGATCGTGCCCGACCTGCGGAAGGCGTACTTCCCTTTGAGGCTGGCCACGCTACAGCTCAGATCGTGGGCATGAACCTTGTTGTTGGCCCCCGGAATGGGGGCAAAAGGTGCAACGAGCGCGAAACCCGTCACGAGAAGAAAATACTTTCCAATCTTGTTCATTTTTGATTCTCCTTATGTTTTTGGCTCAAAACTCAGGTTCGTGTTTGAGGCATTCCCGTTTTTTGTTTGCGTGCTTCTATGGATCATCCGACCGCCTCATTTCCGGTCACGAACGGCGCCGTTGATCGGTTGCGAGCCGAAATGTCCGCTCGCAGGTGCACCGAATACCAGCGTGATGTTCGAAGACTCAACCTGCGCCCCTCCGGTAACGCAAACCGTGAGGGGGGATAGCTGACCCTCAGGTGGCAGCGGAACGGAGCGCAAAGGTGGCAAGAACAATCATTCGAGCGATGCGAAACGTTTTGGAAATCATGGTTCTCTCCTCTTCCTGTTCCCTGTTTCTTTCTTGCTTCAGAGCCGGCCTTTCATGTGCCTATTGTCCCTATGAGCGTCAAAGCCCCGGTCGCACTGTCAATGCTGTACATGGAGACGCTGTTCGAGCCAGAATTCGTCACATAGGCGAACTTTCCCGACGGATGGATGGCTATCGAGGTAGGAGACAGCTCCGTGGCTATCGTTCCTGTGGGCGTTAAGGCGCTGGTCGTGGGATTGATGGCGTACGTCACAACGCTGCCAAAATCGATATCCCACACATCCCCCGAACTCGCCACATAGGCGAAGGATTGCGGATCAACAGTTCCTGTCGACATGGTGAAGGTCGACGCGTTCGAGCTACCCCCGCCGGGAGCGGGGTTGGTCACCATCACGGCGGGCGTGTCGGTTGAGGCAATGCTGGCAGCAGGGATGGCCGCCGTCAATTGCGTAGAGTTGACGAAGGTGGTGGCGGCCGCCAACCCGCCGAAGTTAACCATAGAAGTTGCCACGAAATTCATCCCATTGATTGTAGGCACGAAAGCCGCAGCGCCAGGGACGGTACAGCTCGGAGAGATTGAGGTGATTGTTGGAGTGGAATTAGATCCGTTAGACACGGGCGGATTGATCGATGATGGACTGGTGCCGCCTCCGCATCCGGCAAGGAGCAGGAGGCTCACAATCCCCCCAACCGCGAGCTTTCTCACCCGCGCTGCTTCGCTTTTCATGGCACCCTCCCGCTCCAGTCCGGCTGTCCACTTCAATCCTGGTCTCTGTCACCCTATTCAGGTTCTTTAGGAAGCTGAACGACCCCGTGGATCGGCTGCTGTCCGAAATGATTTGTTGCCTGTGAGAGATTCGTAAACACCAGCGTGATGTTCGAAATCTCGAGGTCCGGGCCGCCGCCAAGGCAGACCTGTAGCGGCACTGGCCCGGTAAAGGGAGATCCTCCATTTCCCGCTACATCCGCCATTCCGTTCACTTCCAGAACCCAAGTGTAGGTAGGAAAGGGAGTGATGCCGATTGGGCAATCGGTTTGAGGCGGGTTCCAAATTAGCGTCGCGCCCTTCATCGTTATGTGGTGCGTGTGCTGGTGTCGGGAGTCGGTGCTGGACCCAGTGCCGGATCCTAAATCGGAAAACTCCATCGTCAGAGATGCCGAAAAATCTGCACTTCCGAACGATCGCAGACTCAAGGACCACGGGCCGCGAAGTTCCCACGGACCGGCTGTCGGGTTGGCCGATAACGGATAGTCATTGATCACGCCACTGTAATGCCTGCCTGGCCAATCTTGCGCCGCCGCACTTGTCGCTAGCGCGAGCCCGAGAACCCACGCCCCTACGGACCAGAAGAAAGTTTTGCTGTGCATAGTAGCCTCCAGAAATTTTGGGAACACTGATTTGTTGTCGAGCTTTTACGGGCGGTTCGAGAGTCGCTTGCCATCCTCTTCCCCGCTCTACCTTCTATAACGAGAACCAGCGACAAGAACTGCAATGCCCCCAAGAAAAAACTTGTTGGTGAAGAGTGAACGCCGGGAACTCATTCTGTGGAAAGGGTTATCCAGCTGTGCTACTCTTTGTGACCAGTCAGGGCTATCGGCTTACGCGAGGGGTCAATGGGGCCACCCTCAGTTCACGAGATCACTCAATTATTGCGGGCCTGGAGTGCCGGGGACGAAGAAGCGTTGGATCGGTTGACGCCTCTGGTCTACCGGGAGTTGCACCGAGCGGCCCAGCGCTACATGGCCCGGCAACAACCCGACCACACTCTGCAAACGACAGCGTTAGTCAATGAGGTTTACCTTCGGCTGGTCGCTTTCAAGGAAGTAAGCTGGGCGGACCGCGCCCACTTCTTCGCCGTCTGTGCCCAACTGATGCGTCGCATTCTTACTGACTGGGCCCGCAGCCAACAATATCTGAAGCGGGGCAAGGGAGCCCGGCATGTCTGCTTTGACGAGGCACTGGTCGTATCCCCTGAGCGCGGTGCTGACCTGGTCGCATTGGACGAGGCCTTAAAGGCTCTTGCCGAGGTTAACTCCAGGAGAAGTCAGGTTGTCGAGTTGCGATTTTATGGTGGATTGAGTGTAGAAGAAACGGCTGGAGTGTTGAAGGTTTCACCTGAAACGGTGATGCGGGATTGGAAGCTGGCTAAACTGTGGCTGCTGCGGGAAATGAGTGGAGGCAAGCGGGTTGGAGCCTGAGAATCAATCCCGAGTCGAGCAGCTCGTGCAAGAGGCTTTAGAGCTTGCGGAGGAGCAGCGGTTCGAGTTCCTGGAGCGGCGATGTGCCGGGGACAAGCACCTGCGCGCCGAAGTAGAGTCCTTGCTGGCGTTCGAGAAGGATGCTCACAGCTTCATGGAAGCACCTGCCTTGCAAGTAGCAGCCAAGGCGCTGGCAAAGGAGGATTCTCCGGCGCAAGCTCCAGAACAAAGCGATGATCGGGCCTTAGAAGGCAAGACCATCGCGCACTACCGTGTCGTGTCAAAAATCGGCAGCGGGGGCATGGGCGTGGTGTACAAGGCGGAGGACACTCGTCTGCACCGTTTTGTCGCTCTGAAATTTCTTCCCGAAAACGTTAGCGATGATGCGCAGGCACTCGCCCGGTTCCGGCGGGAGGCGCAGGCTGTCTCGGCTCTGAACCATCCGAACATCTGCACCCTGTATGACATTGGGGAAGTAGACGGACGGGCGTACATCGCATTGGAGTACCTGGAAGGCACGGCGCTAAATTGGCTGATCGCGGGTCGGCCCATGGAGCTTGACACTCTGCTGACACTGGCGACTGAGATTGCTGATGGGCTGGGGGCGGCGCATGGGAAAGGAGTGGTGCATCGCGATATCAAGCCGGCAAATATCTTCGTGACCGAACACGGACACGCCAAGATCCTGGATTTTGGTCTGGCGAAAGTGTCAGTCACGCACCACCCGGAGCAGGAAACGCTCGCGGAATCCCACAAGCCCATGCAGACCAAGCCCGGTACGGCCATGGGGACGGTGGCCTATATGTCTCCGGAGCAGGCGCGGGCCAAGGACCTCGACAGTCGGACGGACCTGTTTTCGTTCGGGGCGGTGCTGTACGAGATGGCGACGGGAACGCAGCCGTTTCGGGGGGAAAGCGAAGCGACTATCTACGACGCGATCTTGAATCGGGCTCCAGTACCACCAGCAGAGTTGAATCGCAAGCTTCCGGCAAAACTCGAAGATATCATCCACAAGGCACTGGAGAAAGACCGGCAGCTGCGTTATCAGAATGCTTCAGATGTTCGCACCGACTTGCAGCGCCTGAAACGTGACACCGATTCCAGCGTTTCGCGAGCAACTCCGTCCCCGGTGTCCGCGTCGAAGCGTTACACCTGGGTGCTGTGGACTTTTGTGGCATTGCTGGTAGCGGGATTGGGCGGGTGGTTTGCCGCCAATCGCGGCCGCGCAGCGGTCCAAAATCCACTTGCCAGTGCTCAGTTCACACGGCTTGCCAACTTCAATGGAGCCAAAAGCGATCCTGCTGTTTCGCCAGATGGAAACTTCGCTGCGTTTATTTCCAATCGGAGTGGCGCATTCGACATCTGGCTGATTCAAACGAACGGAAGCAACCTGACAAATCTTACCCTGGGCCGACTCGGGGATGCGCGTGCGCCGCTCCGGGCGGTGGGATTCTCCGGAGAAGGGTTAGAAGTGTGGAGCGCGGGAACCGAAGGCAGGGCGGGAACCGAAGGCAAGAGGCTCATGCTGTGGCCGCTGATTGGCGGGGCGCCACACAATTTTCCAGATGAAAGAGCCGCCGAAGTTGCCTGGTCTCCCGATCGCACTCGGCTTGTCTATCACACCTGGCAACCAGGTGACCCGACATTTGTCGCGGATAACTACGGCGGCAATCCACGCCTGATCCTGCAAAACGATCCCGGATTGCACAACCACTATCAAGTCTGGTCGAAGGACGGGCGCTGGATTTACTTTGTACGAGGCCGGCCCGCCACCCGTGAGATGGACCTATGGCGCATATCGCCCGAAGGGGGAAAAGCAGAACAACTCACACATCTCAACACTGATATTGCGTACCCGACACCGATCGATGAGAGGACGGTTCTGTTCGTAGCCCACAACAAAGACGGGGCAGGCCCATGGTTGTGGGCGTTCGATGGAAAAACGCGAACTACAAACCGCGTGAGTTCAGGTTTGGAACAATACCGCGCACTGGCAGCAACCGCCGATGGTCGTCGTCTTGTGGCAGGTGTCGTGAACGCTCAGGTTAGCTTATGGAGCATTCCAATCGCCAAGCGCCTCGTCGAGGAACGGGATGTCGAGGCGTTCCAGCTGCCCACCTCGCGCTCCCAAGCACCGCGATTCGGGGGCGGAACGTTGTTCTACCTATCTTCGCGAGACGGGGCTGACGGGCTGTGGAGCTATCGCGACGGAAAAGCGCTGGAGATCTGGAAGGGCTCTGAAGGCGCACTGCAGTCGCCAGCCGCGGTGTCTGCGGACGGGAACGGCGTTGCGTTTGCTGTGACGCGAGAGGGGAAGCAACAGTTGCAATTAATGGCGCCGGATGGAACACGGCTTCGCCCTCTTTCGAGCGATGTTGATGTTCGGGGAACCGCCTCCTGGTCTCCTGACGGCAAATGGATTGTCGTGGCGGGCAACGACCGCAACGGACTGGGCATATTCAAATTTCCTGTTGACGGCGGCTCACCGATCCGGATTGCAAGCGGGCCGTACCTCGATCCTGTATGGTCGCCGCGTGGAGACTTAATTGTATTCAGTGGCCCCCAGGTGTTCACGCTCGCGCCGCTGCTCGCAGTGCACCCGGACGGCACGCCGGCGAAGCTGCCGGAGATCAATGTGCAGCGCGAAGGTGAGCGGGCCCGCTTTCTGCCCGATGGCACTGGTCTGGTTTACATGCTGGGAAATACGATGGCCGAGCAGGACTTCTGGCTGCTCGACCTTGGCACGATGCGCTCGCGGCGGTTGACTCGATTGACCAGTTCGGCCGTAATGCGGACCTTTGATATCAGTCCAGATGGCAGCCGAATTGTATTCGACCGCTTAACCGAAGATTCGGACGTACTTCTCATTGATCTTGCGACGGATCAAGCTCGACGGTAGTCGGCCACACATTCGCAACGAAATTTGTTCATTCCCTTCAAGAGGCTGCCAAGTTTCGACGAAACCGGCATTACCTCAGAGAATCTCCCAACCGGAGTGAGGATCAAGAACGTCGCGTATTTTCTGAGCAAGGTCCTTCGGTAGCCGGATCGTTGTCTCTCTTCCATCGGCTTCGATTCCCATGAATATGTGGGCAGCCTTACCCGGTATACGCTCGGCAAGCTCCCAGTAAAGATGGCAGGATCTGCCCTTGTCGTCCGTACCGAGCCAGATGATGCTTCTTGTGCTCATCTATCTCCTGCGAAAGCCTACCAGATTGCTGATCGGCGTAACATCGCGATTACGCTTGTTGACCCCGAAGTTGGCAAATTCTAAATGAGTGTTTGCCCCGAACTTTTTTCACTCCCCTCGCACATTTCATTTCTCTCCTCCGCAAAATTCCGCTATCCTCTACCCCGGATGACCACGCTGCCTCTCTCCGAGCTTCTCGGCGCCACGGTGTATGACCCGTCCGGCGCGGCAACCGGACACGTGCGCGAAGTCACCCTCGCCCCACAAGAAGACCGCAACCGCATCGCCTCCTTCATCGTCAAAACCAAATCCGGCAACCGCGTCCTTCCTCATTCCGCCGTCACCACGATCAACGGCGACATTCACACTTCCACCAAATCCGCCGACTGGCCTGCCGCCAACGGCGCCGAAGGCTTGTTCCTTCTAGAACGCGATCTCCTCGATCAGCAGGTCATCGACATCAACGGACGGAAAGTCGTCCGCGTCAACGATGTCGACCTGCAAGTCGACTCCCTCACCGAGGCCGGCCACCCTCATGCCATCCTCCGCATCCAATCCGTCGACATCGGCGTCCGCGGCGCCATCCGCCGCCTTCTCCGCGGACTCGCGCCCCGCCCCGCTCTCCATCTCCTGCTCCAGCGAATTCCTCCCCGCAACATTCCCTGGAGTTTTGTCGATCTCATCGAAACCGATCCCGCCCGCCGCGTTAAACTCAAGATCTCCAACGAAGGCCTCGCCACTCTCCATCCCGCCGACATCGCCGACATCGTCGAAGACCTCGCTCCCGATGAGCGCGAAGCCGTCTTCCGCACTCTCGATGAAGACGTAGCCGCCGAAACTCTCGAGGAAGTCGAACCCAGCGTCCAGAAATCCATCGTCGAATCCCTCGACTCCGAACGCGCGGCCGACATCGTCCAGGAAATGGATCCCGACGCCGCCGCCGATCTTCTCGCCGATCTCCCGCAGGATCGCACCGAGCAAATCCTCGTCGAGATGAAGCCCGAGGCCAGTCAGGAAGTCGTCGAACTCCTCGAACACAAAGAAGAAACCGCTGCCGGCCGCATGACCACCGAGTTCCTCGCTCTTCCGGTAACCGCCACCGTCGAGAATGCCATCGGCGTAATGCGCGAGTTCGAAGGCGGTATCGAAACCGTCAGCACCATCTATCTCGTCGATTCCCACGGCACCCTGGTAGGCGCCGTCCCCCTCGTAAAATTGGTCCTGTCCCAGTCCGACACCCCACTGCTTTCTCTAACTCAGGAACCCCTGGTGCTGACCCACAAAGAAACCAGCGACAGCGAAGTAGCCGAGCTCTTCGACAAATACAATCTCGTAACCCTCCCCGTAATCGACGAACACAACAAACTAGCAGGCGTGATCACCTCCGACGACGTAATCACCATGCTCCGCAGCAAACTATAGGGATTTGGTTGTCATCCTGAGAGAGCGCGTTCTTTGCGCGAACGAAGGACCCGGGCGAGCCGCGATATGTGTCGCGCTTTTTGCGACACATCTCGCGCTTGGCTCGCTTCCTTATTTCACTGACCACTGCCCACTGGCCACTGTTTATAATCATCAGTTCCAAGGAGACCCCTTTGCCCTTCGACGACCTCCGCCAATGGATCGCCGCACTCGACCGCGCCGGCGAACTAAAGCGCATAAAAACCGAAGCCGACCCAATCCTCGAAATCGCCGAAATCACCGACCGCGTGAGCAAGTCGAAAACCGGAAAACCAGGCGGCCCCGCCCTCCTATTCCAAAACATCAAAGGCTACCCCGGCTCCCAGCTCCTGATAAACCAATTCGGCTCCGAAGCCCGCATGAAACTAGCCCTGGGCGTCGACTCCTTCGACGAATTCGCCGACCGCATCAAAATGTTCCTCGACATGAAATCCCCCCAAGGTTTCCTCGACAAGCTAAAAATGCTCCCCCTCCTGACCGAAGCCGGAAAGTTTTTCCCCAAAACGGTCCCTACCGGCCCCTGCAAAGAAGTAATCAAGCGCGACAATTTCTCCCTCCTCGACTTCCCCATCCTCCAATGCTGGCCCCAAGACGCCGGCCGCTTCATCACCCTCCCCTGCGTAGTCACCCGAGACCCAAAATCCGGCAAGCGAAACGTAGGCATGTACCGCCTCCAGGTCTACGACGCAAAGACAACCGGCGCACATTGGCAGCGACAGAAGATCGCGGCCGAGCATTATCGTCAAGCCTTAAGAAATACAGTTCCGGGTGCAGAGGGTGCCCCATCCTCGTCGCGTTCTTCGCGACAGGGTGGGGATTCTGACTTCCCGTCCTCGACCGCCCGTGTAGATCTAATGGCCCGCACCTCGGGAGGCCAAGTAGTCTCCGAGAAAAATCATCCTAAAGGCCGCATGGAAGTCGCCGTAGCCATCGGCACCGACCCCGCCGTAACTTTCTCCGCGATAGTCCCCGCTCCGCCAGACGTCGAGGAATATCTAATTGCCGGCTTCCTCCGTGCCGCCCCAGTCGAGTTAGTCAAGTGCGAGACGGTAGACCTCGAAGTCCCAGCCACCAGCGAAATAGTCCTCGAAGGCTACGTCAATCTCGACGAACTCCGCCCCGAAGGCCCCTTCGGAGACCACACCGGCTTCTACTCGCTCGAAGATCTCTATCCTGTCTTCCACGTGCAATGCATCACGCACCGCAAAGATCCCATCTACGCCACCACTATCGTAGGCAAGCCCCCCATGGAGGACGCCTACATGGGCAAAGCCGTCGAGCGCGTCTTCCTCCCGCTCATGCGCCTCACCATCCCTGAATTGATCGACATCAATCTACCCATCGAAGGCGTCTTCCACAATCTGATGATCGTTTCCATCCGCAAGTCCTATCCCGGCCAGGCCCGCAAGGTGATGAACGCCATCTGGTCGCTGGGCCAGGCCATGTTCACGAAAGTAATAATCGTGGTCGACGAAGACGTAGACGTGCAGGACCTCGCCGACGTCACCCTGAAAGTCCTGAACCACATCGACCCCGAGCGCGATATCCAATTCACGCTAGGCCCCATCGACTCGCTGGACCACGCCAGCCGCCTGGCCAACTACGGCTCCAAGATGGGCATCGACGCCACCCGAAAATGGCCGACCGAAGGCTTCACCCGCCCCTGGCCAGACGAAATCATCATGGATGCCAAGACGAAGGCATTAGTCGACCGTAAGTGGAAGGCGTTAGCAAAAGAGCTGGGCATCGACTGACCCGCTCCGCTGAACTTCCTACAGCATTCGCTGTAGCGAAAATTTTCTTGATCCCTCGACAAAAACTCTCGGCACCTCCAACCGATCGGCCACTAATCCGCACCAAACACAAGACTCAGATAAATGGCTCGACACGTGCATCACCACAATCGGCTGAAACGGGAGAACAATATGCTGAGTGTCCACAGTGAGAACATCGGCGAAATGGCAGTGATTGAATGCGAAGGCCGAATTGTGCGGAGCGAAGCCGCTTTCGAATTACGCAAGGCGGTCAACTTACAAAGCGATGCCAGAATTATCGTCCTCGATCTCTCGGAAGTCACCGCCATCGAAGCCGGCGGCTTGGGCATGCTCGTCTTTCTGCAGCGCTGGGCCCTCGACCACGACATTCGACTTAAATTGTTCAATCCGCGCCCATCGGTGCGGCAAAGTCTGGCGCGCGCCAGTTCGATGCGAGAGTTCGACATCGCCACGCTGGACGAAATGATGGCTCTCCTCGCCTGCGCCGATAGCCGATACGCACTAGCTGCCTGACTCTGTGTTGTAACGTTCGCCTATCAAGCGTCCCGCGCGAAAAAGATATCGCGCGCGAAGACAAAGATCATTTGATTAAATTTTTCTTGTCTACACGCTACGAAAGCGGCTGCCCCAGCTTGCCGCTTGCAGAGCCGCGCCAACAGGCCCAACCTCGCCCCGTCTGTCACGCGATTAGAACTCACTAAACAGAGCAATACGAGACATAAATCCCCCAAGCCCCGGCGCACGCTGTGAGCTGCCGCAATTTCCAGCCGCGGACATTCCGACTTGGGAGACTCTATGCACCGATCACATCATTACCTTGCTTCGTTTTTCCTCACCGCCGCCCTTGCCGCTCCACTATCCATCATGGCCATTCCCGCACCTCAAGACGCCGGCGTTCAGGTCCGCGTCTACGATAAAAACCACAAGGATTATCACAACTGGGACGACAACGAGAATCGCGCCTGGAACCAGTTCCTGGTAGAAAACCACAGGGATTCTCACGAATACGCGAAGGCGAACAAGAAGGAGCAGTCGCAATACTGGAACTGGCGTCACGCCCATCCCGATCATCACTAAACAAAGTCCATACCATGCTTCCCCACCCTGCTCGCGTTTCTTTGCGAGAGGGTGGGGATTTCGACCTCCCGCCCTGTCTCCGCGAAAAGCACGGAGACAAGGACGGGGCATCCAGCCTTGGAGAACTCACCCACCCTCCGTCCACCGCATCGTCATCAACCCCCAAGCCTCCCAATACTTCCCCAGCCTCCCGCTCCGCGGATTCCCGTGCAGGCAAAGCTTCGCCGACTGCCGCCCGTAAATCGCCTCCACTGGAATCACAAACCAC
>Ga0210388_10002469_pt1 | contig 14366 bp, 12 predicted proteins | sample IncBWC19OmetaG_FD_155485 | JGI IMG/M metagenome (GOLD analysis project Ga0210388, IMG submission 155485) | Forest soil microbial communities from Barre Woods Harvard Forest LTER site, Petersham, Massachusetts, United States - Inc-BW-C-19-O ...
CCAGGTCCTTGTCGACCACGGCGACGAAGTCATCCTGCCCGTCCCCTACTGGGTCAGCTTCAAAGACATCATCCAATACGCCGGCGGCAAGGTGGTGTTCCTCGAAACCAGCGAGGCGGAAAATTTTCGCATCACCGCTGACGCCATTGAGAAGGCGATTACGCCGCGCACCAAGGCCATCATTCTCAACTCGCCGTCGAATCCGGCCGGCTCGGTGGTTTCCGCCTCGGACCTGGAGCGGATCGTTCACCTGGCGCACGAGCGCGGCATCTTCCTGCTGCTGGACGAGTGCTACGTGTATCTCAACTATGCGGGCAAGCCGGTCTCCGGCGGCTCGTTTACCTGGGCCAAGGAACACCTGGTCATTCTAGGCTCGCTCTCGAAGACCTATTCCATGACCGGCTGGCGCGCGGGGTTCGCCCTGGCGTCGAAGCCCGTGGTGGCCAATCTGAGCAAGCTGCAGTCGCAGTCCACTTCCAACGCCGCAAGCATGGTGCAGAAGGCCGCCATTGCCGCGCTGACCGGCTCGCAGGAATGCGTCTGCGAGTTCCGCGCCGAGTTCATCGAACTGCGCGACTACATGCTCTCCAAGCTGGCTACCATTCCCGGCGTGACCTGCACCAAGCCGGAAGGCGCCTTCTATGTCTATCCCAACATCGGCGCCTTTATTGGCAAAGGCGGCATTCACTCGGCAACGGAACTGGCCACACGCCTGCTGCACGAGGCTCATGTGGTCACCGTGCCCGGCGAGGCGTTCGGCACGTCGGAGCACATCCGCATCTCCTATCCGGTGACCAGGCAGAACATCGATGAGGGCGTGCGGCGCATGGGTGAATTCCTGGCTCAGCTGAAATAAAACAGCCGATTCCGCCAGCAACCCAGCCAGTCCGCATGAGCGCCGGCGATTGGGAATCCCGTCCCTCGCCCACGGGCCATTGCACCACACTTCGGCAAAATGTGAAATGGCCCCTGTGCAAACATGGCACTTCTCCGGTAGGATGTGTCTTCAATGTCGAAGTCAATCGATTTTCGCCCTGTGATCCTCGCCGGCGGCAGCGGCACCCGCTTCTGGCCCCGTTCCCGGCGTGCGCGCGCCAAGCAGGTGCTGGCGCTTGACGGCGAACGGTCAATGATTCAGCAAACCGTTGAGCGGCTCAAGCCCCTGGCAGGCCTGGACAACACTTGGATCATTACCAACGAGCACCTGGCCCATGAAATTGCCGATCAGTTGCCCGGATTGCCCGCCGGCCAGATCGTGCAGGAACCCGTGGCCCGCAACACCGCGCCGGCCTGCGGACTGGCTGCGTTTCTCATCGAACGACAAAACCCCAGCGCCGTGCTGGGCGTCTTCCCCTCAGACCACGTCATTGCGGACGAGCCGCGTTTCCTCAAGGCGCTGCAAAAAGGCATCGCCCTGGCGGCCACCGGAGACAACATGGTGGTGCTGGGCATTGAGCCCACCCGCGCCGAAACAGGCTACGGATACATTGAGACCGGCGACTACACCAAGGACGACGCTATGCTGCATGTGCGGCGTTTTACCGAAAAGCCGAACCAGAATCGCGCCGACGAGTTTGTTGCCGCGGGAAATTACTACTGGAACTCGGGTATGTTTCTGTGGTCGGCCCGGACGCTGGCGAATGCGGTGCGCGAACACCTGCCGGAGACAGCGCCGCTGCTGGAAGGCATTGCCGCTGCCTATGGCACGCCGGAATTTGAAGACGTTTTCCATGCCCTCTATCCGAAATGTGAAAACATTTCCGTGGACTACGCAGTGCTGGAGCCGCGCTCGGCAAAGGGCGAGCACCTTTCGCATCTCTACTGCCTGCCGGCCGAGTTCAGTTGGAACGATCTGGGCTCCTGGGCTTCGCTCTACGAGTACCAGCTCGACACCCGCCTGCGCGGCGACGGCGACGGCAACGTAGCCGAAAGCGAAGGCCACATGACCATCGAAGCCGGCAACAACTACATCTACAGCCCCAAAAAGTTTGTGGCTCTGGTCGGCGTCGAAAACCTTGTCATCGTAGACACCGAAGACGCGCTGCTGATTGCCCACCGCGATCACTCACAGGATGTGGGAAAGATCGTGAAGGAGCTTAGCCTGCTGGGGCGGGCTGAACTGATCTGAAGCTTACGGGCCCGTTCGGTCCTTAATCTCGCCCACCAACTTTGGGTGCCCCAGAGCCGGGGTCCCCGCGGACAGGTCTTCGTCCGTGGGGTGGAGAGCCTGTCCTGAGCCTGTCGAAGGATCTCGCTTTTGAGACCCGGGAATTGATTCCGCGCTACAATCTCATCATGAGTCCCACCGCCCAGAAAATCCTCGAAGAAGCCCTCCAGTTGCCTCCAGATGAAATCGACTGGCCTGTCGAGAGCCTTCTTATCAAAGACAAGAGTCCGGCGGAAGCGGAGATTGAGGCAGCGTGGGATAGCGAGATTAAGCGCCGCCTGGACGAGATTGACTCGGGTGCAGTCGAGATGATCCCCGCCGAGGAGGTGCACGCAAAGATGATTGCACGCCTTTCTCCGGAAGCGAGGGCGCGGGTTCGGGTTTGAAACAACTCACTTACCATCCGGCAGCCAGCGATGAAATTGACAAGGCGTACATCTGGTTTGCCGTCCGAAGTGCGCAAGCGGCGGATAGTTTCTAGGAGGAACTCTTTATCGCTGTCAAAAGAGTGCATCGGCAGCCCGGGCTCTTTCCGCAATACATTCATGGGACGCGGCGGGCCGTCCTCGATGTCTATCCCTTCTAGGTAATCTTCCGTGAACTGCCCCGCAAGATTCAAATCATCGCAGTAGCCCATGCCAAGCGCCGTCCCGGATACTGGTCCGGCCGCCTCTAGCCTCTGCCGTCTACCCAGCTCGCTCCTCCGCAATCCATTACCCTAGAATTCACGGAGAGCCAATCGAGAACCATGCCTCATCCACAAATCAAGTTTGGAACCGACGGCTGGCGCGGCATTATCGCCGACGACTTCACCTTCGCGAACGTGCGCACCGCGGCCGAGGCAGTGGCTGCCTATGTCCACTCACGCAAGGACAGCTCTGATGAAGATCCCGCCAAGGGAATTTGCATCGGCTACGACACGCGCTTCGGATCGAAGGCCTTCGCGCGCGCCTGCGCAGACGTCATTGCGGCGCGTGGCATTCCGGTCCTGCTGGCCAATGACATCACGCCCACCCCGGCGCTCAGCTTCGGTGTCCGCGAGCGTAAAGCTGCCGGCGGCATCATGATCACGTCGTCGCACAATCCCGCGCAGTGGAACGGCGTGAAGTACAAGGCCTGGTACGGAGGCTCGGGCAAACCCTCCATTATTACCGCAATCGAGTCGTACCTCGGCCAGCCTGTCGCCCGCTCAGCCGAGCCCGCTCCCATCACAGAAGTCGATTTCCTGCCCACCTACCTCAAAGCCATCGAGGACTTCGCCGACCTCGACCTCATCGAGCATTGCGGCATGAAGTTCGCGATTGATTCGATGTATGGGGCGGGCCTCAACCTGATCTCCAACATCTTCACCCGCATCGGCGTGGCCCATGTACAGATCCGCGGCAACGTTAACCCGCTCTTTCCCGGCATCAACCCCGAGCCCATCGAGCCAAACATCCGGGCGCTTGGCGAGGCAGTGGTAGGCAACGGCTGCCAGGCCGGCCTGTGCACCGACGGCGACGCGGACCGCATCGGCGCCACAGACGAGCACGGCGAATTCGTCGACCCGCACAAAATCTATTCTGTCCTTCTCAGTTGGGTGCTACGCCGCAAAGGCTGGCCCGGCGCAGTCACGCGCGCCTTCAACACCACCAAAATGCTCGACCGCATCGCCGCCAAATATGGCCGCGAGCTCATCGAGCACGGCATCGGCTTCAAGTATGTTGTCGACCTGATGCTTGAGCGCGAAATCGTCATGGGCGGCGAGGAATCCGGCGGCATCGGCTTCCAGCGCCACCTACCCGAGCGCGACGGCCTGCTCAACGCCCTGCTGCTGGCCAACGTAATGGCCCAGGAAAGCAAGACGCTCGGCCAGCTTGTTGCCGATCTGCAAGCCGAATATGGCGAGCACCAATACGGCCGCATCGACCTCCATATTTCTGACGACGTCAAGAACGCCGCCATAGCCCGTGCCCGCGCGCTCAAGGTTGGCGACCCGGTCTTCGCCGGCATGAAGATCCTCTGCCAAGAAAATCTCGACGGCGTAAAGTTCTACCTAGACAACCCCGAAGCCGCCACCAAGCCCAACGCCGCCGAAACCTGGCTGCTGCTCCGCGCCAGCGGCACCGAGCCGTTGATGCGCATCTACACCGAATCATGTTCGAAGGAGTCGGTCGCAAAGCTGCTGGAATCGGCACGCGCCTTCGCTTTAGGGCCGGCTTCATAAAAGGCATCGTGAAAGGGCACGACTTTAGTCATGCCGAAAGGAATGCAGGAATCGTGGGCTTTATAGGCTGCGGAAAAACTCGTCAGCGGCGGCAAGAAGTGTCAGGGCACGACTTTAGTCAAGCCGAGAGGAATGCAAGAATCGTGGGCTTTATAGGCTGCGGAAAAACTCGTCAGCGGCGGCAAGAAGTGTCAGGGCACGACTTCAGTCGTGCCGCAAATAGCTGAAAATAAACGTGGGCTTTAACCCCTGAGGGACGCCTTCCTTCCATTTCACACGAGATTCCAAGTTTTTCCGCAGCCCGTTCAGCCCAACGTCAAAAATAATTTCGGAAACTTTGCACTTAATTACGCATGAAAAGCGCACGATGAATATATGGCGTGCCACAGAACCAGAATGCCGGATTCCCGGCGTGGTTCCCACCCGGGCCATCAAGGGGAAAAAATGGCTACCCCCCTCCCCCCTACCCGGTAGTAACCAAGCAGTACCCAAAAAGTAACCGAGTGAGATTTCAGGGAAGTTTTATTTTCCATCTTGACATAAAGTTGTAATTACATAACAATACATTTGAAATATGAACACCACATCCGAAAAAGGCCCCGGCGAGAGCGGCTTATACAACCGCATAGCCGTGCTGCGCGCCGAGCGCGGCATCAGCCGCCAGCACCTGGCCGACGCCATGGATGTGAATTACCAGACCATCGGCTTCCTGGAACGCGGCGACTACAGCCCGAGTCTCAAACTGGCCCTCTCGCTCGGTGAATACTTCGGGCTGCCCGTAGAGGCCATCTTTTCTAAACAGCCGCTGGAACCATTGAGTCTGCAGGTGTATCGGGTGAGGCCAGAACAAACAATTCCGGAGATCAAACGATGATTGTCAAGAGTGCTGTCTTTGGCATTTCGTTGGCGCGGCGAAGCACCAGGCGGCTACTCCTGGCTTGCTTCTGGACTACGATCACGGCATTTGCCGGGCTGATGGCCTTGAGGGCTGCTGATCTATTGCCGCGACTGCACAAAACAGATCCCATGCCCGTCGGCGCGACCGATGGCGTAACTGCGGCTCTTATTTTTTACCTGCTCAGCCGTGCAGCCCTCGGTAACGTTGTCGATTTCGAGGGCAGCGAGTTCAAAGCCAGCTCGCCAATTCCGTTCCTTAACGGCTTCATTGACGGATTCCGTTCTGCGGGGATCAACAACACACACTTTGCGAAGATTGACGAACGCACCGTCAGCATCCGCAACCTTGTGCATTTCGATGCCTATCGAAAGCTCCGTAGCGTCGTGCTCTGGACAGCTCTTCTTCTGATTTTTCTCTCGTCGACGCTCGAACAACACAAATGGCTTGCGGCACCCCTTTGCTTCATATTCTTTCTCGGGCTGATGTTCCTCCCACAGACTCTCGTTTTGTGGACCGAGCCCGATATGGAGGCACCCGAATGAAAACTGAGTTCGATTTTTTTGGCAAGCGGATTAACATCGCCTCGCGGACGCGGCGTCGCTGGCTGCTGGTGCTGATCTACGCGCAGTTCATCGGTCTGGTCATCGCGTGGTTCTCGGTGTACGGCAGATCCTCTGAAAGTTTCCTCATCATTCTAGCCTTCCTGGTGCTTGCCAACATCCTGGGCGGCCGCAGCTACAAGCGCGGCGTGGTGCCGCCCTTCGCAGGCGGCGACGAGCGTGAGCGCTGCCGCCGCTACTACGCCCACTATGTGGCCTACAAGTATTGGGACCTGACGCTCATCCCCGCGCTCATAGCCGTGGGCGTGAGGAGCCTCCCATTCAACCCGGCATGGCATCCCGCTCTGCAAGTCTTCCTCAACCGCCTGCCCTACGGCCTGCTCGTAGCCTCAGCCATCGTTTACTTCACCCTGCCGCAAGCCGTCCTGTTCTGGACCGAAGGAGATTTGGAGCATGAATGATCGTGGGAGGAGAATGCAGTCGAATGGGAAAGCCTGTTTTTACGGCTGCCTCTGCTGAAACATGCGAGCGTCGAAGATAAACGGCTGAGGCGCCTCAATCCGCAACTCATTCATCCGCGGATGGGCCGGGTTCAGCAACACATTCCATTCCACGCGAATGGGAACTGACGGAACCATGATCGCCAGCGAGGAGCGCTCGCGAATCCATGCATCGCCCAGCTTGCGCGCAGGAGCTTCAGCAGTTGTGTCGTCGTCCCACCACTCGGGCGGCAGTTCGGCTTGATCGACGGTCCGCGCCGGTTCGCCCTCCGGCAGGATAGCGGAGAGATAGACCAGGTCGCCCGGCGCCAGTCCTGGCTCCAGGTGAACAAACAGCTCCATCGCCGCCAGTGCCAGCGAGGTGGACGAGTAAACCATGGGCACGCCGCGCGAATTCCAGCGGCCGCCAAAGCGCCGGGCGCCCTCACCGCTGAAAGCTTCAGCCACGTATGGCGCCCGGCAAATCCGCCAGATTCTCATCAGCTATTCCAAATCGGCATCAGGAATAAACGCCATAGGCGATCCGGCCCAATATGTCTTCCACTTCCCGCACGCCGGGGTCGGTATCCATCTGGTCCAGCGGACGGCCACCGCGCAACGCGCGATTGGGCGTCTTCAGCCATGCAGCAGCCTTGTCGCCGTCGCCCAGGGTTTCTGTCGCTGTGGCATAAACCTGCGCAAGCCGTACTGTCCGATCAGACTCAGCCGGCGTAAGCCGGGAGTCTTGCGTAAACCGCCGCGTGAGGGTGCGCTGAGGGATGCCGATTTTCTCGGAGATCTCCGCCTGGCGCAGATCGAGGCGCTGAGCAAGAAGGAAGAGCGACCTTACCGGCAGCCCCTCGCGCACCAGTTCCGCGAGCTCTCCGCTCCTCTTCAGGGTCCTGCCGAGAATCAGTTCCCCGCCGAGCACGTCCGGAATGGTTTGGGTCGCCATAATTTGCCTCTGGGATGAGTATACGCCATTTGGCCATTTTGGTAACGCCATTTTACGAAATACCTGCGACCTTAGCCCGCTTGCCCAAGCGAACTCCGATCCGCGTCGGCAGATTTCATCCGCTTCAGCAGCACCGAATGCATCGGGATGTTCATGCAGGAGAGAGAAAGCCTGGTGGAACATGCTCCGTGGAAATGGGCTGTCCATGGCTATCGAGAAGACGGACCGTGGCCATCGGGCCGAAACTAGCAGACACCACTTCGTAAAGACCTGGCCTGTTGTCGATAGCGACGCGGTCTCCAGCGACAGGAAAGTAAATATGGGCGATCGTCGCTCTTTTTCCAATTCGAATCGTTTTCCTTACTCCTGGGGGGATCACGATATGGGTGTCCTTCACGACTTCACTATCGATCCTCACGGCGCCCTCCTTCAGCTTGCGATCTGCCTCAGCGGCAGAGCCAGCTAGCCCGGTCAAAACCAACAACTTCGCAACGCGGCCACGCATATCGGAGCCAGTCCAGAAATGGGCTGCCCTCACGAGAACCACGTCAAGATCGAAGGTCTCGATCTTTTGCTGGACAACAGCCCACCAGTTGTCATCCGCCCGTTTGGCATCGTCGACAGAATGGAAATCCGAAACAATCCGAAAGGCGAGTTGCTTTTTCAGTTCCATGGGGTGCTGGACGCCGGCCGCCACCCCGGCTTGCATTGCATCCACCTCAGACTGGCGCAAATCGGTCAGTAGTATCCAATACCTCCACATCAATTCATCTGAAATCTGCATCAGTTTGCCGTACATCTCGTTTGGAGGCTCGTTAATACCAATGGCGTTTCTTAATGATTTGGACATTTTCTGAACGCCGTCTGTGCCTTCGAGAATCGGCGTCATCAGCACGATCTGCGGCTTCTGGCCGTAGCCGCGCTGTAGCTCGCGGCCGGCTCCGAGGTTGAAGCGCTGATCGGTTCCACCGAGTTCGACGTCAGCTTCAAGGGCGACAGAGTCGTATGCCTGCATGAGGGGATATAGGAACTCGTGGAGGCTGATGGGCTGCTCGGCCTTAAAGCGCTTGTGAAACTCGTCGCGCTCGATCATTTGCGAAACGGTGAAGTGGGACGCCAGGCGAATGGTGCCTTCGTAGCCGAGCTTCGAGAGCCACTCGGAGTTGTAGCGGACCTCGGTTTTTTCGGGGTCGAGGATCTTGAAGACCTGGGCCTTGTAGGTTTCGGCATTGGCGTCGATCTGTTCGCGGGTGAGTGGCTTGCGGGTGACGTTGCGGCCGGTGGGGTCGCCGATAAGGGAGGTGAAGTCGCCGACGAGGAAGATGACCTGATGGCCGAGCTGCTGGAAGTGGCGCAGCTTGCGCATCAGCACCGTGTGGCCCAGGTGCAGGTCGGGCGCAGTGGGATCGAAGCCGGCCTTCACGCGCAGCGGCCGGCCGGTTTTGAGCGAGTCTTCAAGCCGCTCGCGCAGGTCGCTCACGCGGATGATCTCCGCAGCGCCTTTTTCAAGCAGGTCCATCTGTTCGTCTACGGGCAGAAACTTGGGCATGTCGTCTTTAAGTATAAGGTCCGCTGCATGGAACAGATGGCGGCAGAGAAGGATTGGCGTTATACTTGCGGGCATGGAGCGGATGCGGCGCTATTACGACAAGCTTGCCAGGCGTTTCACGTTCGAGCGTGCGTTTTTATATCTTCTGATCTCTGTGGCAATGGGCCTCTCTGGTTGGCTTGATTGCACTGTTTGGGCGCGTGACAATACTCATTTCTATGCGGGTGTATTTAGCATCAGCGTTGGGATATTCGGAGTTTTTCACTGTGTGCTCCTGATCCGGGCCATAAAGCGCCGTCTGCAGAATGAATCACCGGACACCCTGTAACCCCTTCGATGCCTCTCAAACCGTACCCTCCCTTATTGCCGTAAACTTGAAAGCATCATGGAAGAGTTCAGTCGCATTCAGCGCCTCCCCCCTTATGTCTTCAACATCACCGGGGAGATGAAGGTATCGGCTCGCCGCGTGGGCGAGGACATTATCGACTTTGGCATGGGCAATCCCGACGGCGCCACACCCAAACACATCGTAGACAAGCTGGTGGAAGCGGCGCAGAAGCCGCCTACGCATCGCTACTCGGTTTCGCGCGGCATCCCGCGCCTGCGCAAGGCCATCTGCACCTGGTACAAGACGCGCTACAACGTCGATCTAGACCCGGAGACCGAGGCCATTGTCACCATCGGTTCCAAGGAGGGCATCGCGCACCTCTGCCTCGCCATTCTCGACTCGCGCGACACGGTGCTGGTGCCCAACCCCAGCTATCCGATTCATATTTATGGGCCGGTCATCGCGGGCGCGCACGTGGTGAGCGTGCCAGTGCACGATCAGTTGAAATTCCTGGCGCAGCTTGAAGATCTGATTCCGCGCATGGTGCCTCGCCCCAAGGCGTTGATCGTGAATTTTCCGTCGAATCCGACAACGGAATGTGTCGAGCTTCCCTTTCTGGCGCGGCTCGTCGAACTAGCCCGCGAGTACGGCTTCCACCTCATCCAGGACCTGGCCTACGCCGACATCGCCTTCGACGGCTACAAGCCGCCCAGCGTGCTCGAAGTCCCCGGCGCAAAAGATGTAGCCGTGGAATTCTTCACGCTGTCGAAGAGCTACAACATGCCCGGCTGGCGCGTAGGATTCATGGTCGGCAATCCGGTGCTGGTCAGCGCGCTCGCGCGCCTCAAGAGCTACTTCGACTACGGCACCTTCACCCCCATCCAGGTCGCTTCAATCGCCGCACTCGAAGGCCCGCAGGAGTGCGTAGCCGAAATCTGCGAAAACTATCGCAGCCGCCGCAACGTGCTGGTCGAGGGCCTAAACAAGCTGGGCTGGCCAGTAGCACTGCCCAGGGCAACGATGTTTGTGTGGGCGCAGATTCCCGAGCAATATCGCAAACTCGGCTCGCTCGAATTCTCCAAGCGGCTGCTCACTGAGGCCAAGACAGCAGTTTCTCCTGGCATCGGCTTCGGTGACTACGGCGACAGCCACGTCCGCTTCTCGCTCATCGAAAACGAAGAGCGCACAAGGCAGGCGCTGCGTGGGATTAAAGCCATGTTCGCCAAGGGGTAGGTTCTTGATCCCTCAGGTCTCAGAAGCGAGACCTGGGGCACCCAGCGCTTCGGGTCTGGCAAAGCCGGCTAGTGGACACCTTCCGCCCCCGCCGGCGCCGCCCCCGGCTTGTTCTTGCTCAGCAGGAAGGCCAGCGCCACCAGCCCCAGCGACATCCACGACAACTCCATGTAGACATCTTGATAGCCCTGCGCCTGGGCTTGCGCGTTGAGCTGGTTGTAAATGCTTGCCAGCGCCATGCCGCCGCCGTTAGGCCCGCCGAATCCACCGCCGAAGAATCCACTCAGAGCCTTCACGTGCTGGGTATAGGTAATGTTGCCGGAGTTCATGGCGCTTTGCAGATGCTGCTGGTGCCACAGGGAGCGGCTGGTGACCTGGGCGTTGGTGAGAGCGATCAGAATGCTGCCGCCGATGTTGCGCGCAAAATTGATAAGCCCGGCCACCTGGTTGCTCTGCTCCTTGGGCATCCCCACGTATGCGGCATTGGTGATGGAGATGAAACAGAACGGCAGCGGAATCATCTGCACGACGCGGAGCCACGAGGATTGGGCAAACGTCATGTCGAGGTTGGTGACGGCAGCGGCGTATCGATAGGTAAAGAAAAATAGCGCGAAACCGAGAACCGCCAGCCAGCGCGCGGCGACCTTGCCCGTGGCGATGCCTGCCAGGGGCATGAAGAGGACCAGCGTAAATCCGCCGGCGGTGAGAGCAAGCCCGGACGTGGTCGCGGTCCAGCCCAGAAGCTGCTGCATGAACTGCGGCTGCAGCACGGTGCTCGAGTTGAGCACGCCGCCCACCAGCATCATCAGCAGGCAGCAGATGGCGAAATTTTTGTAGCGAAACAGTTTGATATTGATGAGCGGGGCTTTGTGATTCCACTCCCAATAGAAGAGGCCGGCCATGCCAAAGACGAACAAAAAGCCGAAGAAGCAGATGAACGGCGACGAGAACCAGTCGTTTTCCTCGCCCTTGTCGAGCATGATCTGCAGCCCGCCCATGGAGATGGTGAGAAAGCTCAGGCCGAGATAATCCATCTTGCGCAGCAGCGAGCGGTCGGGCTTGATCCATGGTGGATCGTCGACCAGCCGGGTGACCAGGATGAAGGCCAGAATCCCGACCGGAATGTTGATGAAGAAGATCCAGCGCCAGGAGAAATTGTCAGTGATATAGCCGCCGAGCGTGGGCCCGATCGAGGGCGCGAGCACGGCAACCAGCCCGTAAAGCGCAAAGGCCTGGCCGCGCTTGTGCGGCTCGAACGAGTCGGCCATGATGGCCTGCGCCATGGGCTGCATTCCGCCTCCGCCCGCCCCTTGCAGCACGCGAAACAACAGCAGCAGAGGCAGTGAAGGCGCAGCGCCGCAAAGGAAACTGGCAACGGTGAAGATAGTAATGCACATCACAAAGAAGTTGCGGCGGCCCATCAGGTTTGAGGCCCACCCGCCCAGCGGCAGCACGATGGCGTTGGCCACTAGGTAGCTGGTCAGCACCCAGGTTCCCTCGTCGGTGCTTGCGCCCAGCGAGCCGGCAATGTGCGGCAGCGCCACGTTGGCAATGGAGGTATCGAGCACTTCCATGAAGGCCGCCAGCGCAACGGTCATTGCGATCAGCCAGGGATTGACGCGCGGCTTCCATGCCTCCTGCGCCACGGCCTGAGGATTGTTGACGGTGACGCCGCCCGGTGCCGGCAATGCGGTGGAAGCTGCGGACAAAAGTCTTCTCCTCTGCGGTTTCTTATGGTTGATTGCCTGGGAGGCCCGGCAATTTTCGAACCCATGTACGGGGCCAGGTTCCCAGGTGGTGCGACCGCAAAAAAGGGCGCTTGATCTTTGATTCGCCTAGATGCGTTTGGGGTTCATGGAATCAATTCCGCCGGGATCATTACTGTCTTCGGGCTTCGCCAACCCACCAGCGCAATGGCCAGCGCCACGGCCTGCATGGCGACGATGAAGGCCACGCAGGCCGGCCATTTGCCCATCGCCCAGAAAGCTCCAGGGACCACGCCTGCCGCGGTCCCGCCAAAGTAATAACAGCTCATGTAGATGCCCGCCGCGGTCACCCGTGCGCCCGGCGGAGCAGCCACGCGAAGATGGCTCTGCGCAGCCGTCTGGGCGATGAACACGCCGGAGGAAACCAAGGCGAGGCCCAGAATGATCACCGTAAGCGAAGAAGCCAGCGTCAGCAGCACGCCCGCCATGGAGCAAGCAATCGCCCCGGCAATGCCCGCGCGCAGGCCGAACCTTGTGATGAGTAGTGCCGCAGCCGGCGTAACCACAAGGCCGGCTAGGTAGACAAAGAACAGCGAGCTGAGCGCCGTGGTCGAGAGCGAGTAGGGGGCGGCGCTCAGGTGGAAAGTGATCCATGTAAAGACCCCAACCAGCGAAAACAGTACATTGAATCCCACCGCAAAAGTGGCGACAAGACGGCGGCTCCGAAAAAGCTGCTGCATCTGATAGACAAACGAAGTGCCTGTGCCGGCCGGAGCCGAGGCCCTCCGATGTCCGTGCGGTAGCCATGCGGAGACAGCCGCGGCTCCGGCCAGCGAGGCCACGCCGAGAACCACAAAGGCGATGCGCCAGTTGAACCAGTCAGTGAGAATGCCGGTGCACACGCGACCGGCGAATCCGCCCAGAGCCGTGCCGCTGACGTAGAAGCTCATGATGAGGGCAACGCGGTCGGGAGGCCACTCTTCGCCAATGTAGGTCACGAGCACGGCCACGACGCCGGGAACCATGATGCCCTGCAAAAATCGCCAGAAGATCAGCTGAGCAAGAGAAGCAGAGGTAGCGGCGAGCAGCGTGGGGATGGAGATTCCCAGCAGCGAGGCGACGATCACGCGCTTGCGGGCCAGCCGCTCGGTGAATGCGCCAAAGATGGGGGCGGACAGCGCCACTCCCAGCGTGGCGGCGGAAACTGTCAGGCCTACACCGGTCTTCGACGCGTGGAAGAGGTGCGTGAATAGCGGCAGCAGCGGCTGCGTGCAATAGAGCTGAAGGAAGGCGCAGACTCCGCACAGCGTGACCGCGGCAGCGGCCCATGGGGTTGGGGATGAGCGCGCAGGTTGGGAGTCGAGGTCCAAGAGTCAGGATACGCGATTGCGGTACCCGGCTCCGGCGCGCAAAAAGGCCCGGACTCTGGAGTCCGGGCCTTTGGTTGGGCGCCCGCGCTGCGGCTGCGGACGATTTTTGGCTGACCTATCTCTCCACTGAGAAGGTAAGCGTGGTGGACTTGGTAACGCCTCCGCCAGTCCCGGTAATGGTGATCGGGAAAGTGCCGGTGGGAGCGCTTCTGGAGACGGTAAGAGTGAAGTCCGAGGTGCCCGATCCGGTAATGGAGGTGGGGCTGAAGCTGCCGGTTACATCTGTTGGGATACCGGTGGCAGACAAGGCGACAGCCGAGTCAAATCCGCCGGAGACCTTGATGGTAACCACCGCATACCCGCTTTGGCCGCGGTCCAGATAGCCAGACGTGGGCGAGACGGCGATGGTAAAGCTGCCGGCCACCTTGGCCGTCACCGTGAGAGATACGGTTGCGGTGTGCGTTAATCCGCCACCGGTGCCGGTGATGGTTATTGTGGATGTTCCAGCGGCTGCAGTCGAGGCCACGGTAAAGGTCAGCGTGGAGCTGCCAGAGCCCGGTGCCGCGATGGACGTGGGGCTGAAGGCTGCGGTAACGCCGGTGGGCAGACCCGAAGCGGACAAGGCAATCGCCGAACTAAATCCGCCGGAAACCGTGGTTGTCATGGTTGAAGTACCGGTGGCGCCCTGGGCTATGGAGACCGAAGTAGGCGACGCCGCAAGCGTGAAGGCCGGAACCGGCGCGGATGTAACCGTCAGGGAGATGGTGGCCGTGTGCGTGATGCTGTCACCCGTGCCGCTGACAGTAATCGTGTAAGTTCCGGGAGTAGTGGTTGACGCCACAGCCAGAGTAGCCGTGGAGGTTCCGGAACCCGGAGCCGCGATGGATGTGGGGCTGAAGCTGACGGTGACGCCGG
>Ga0210388_10002473_pt1 | contig 14361 bp, 15 predicted proteins | sample IncBWC19OmetaG_FD_155485 | JGI IMG/M metagenome (GOLD analysis project Ga0210388, IMG submission 155485) | Forest soil microbial communities from Barre Woods Harvard Forest LTER site, Petersham, Massachusetts, United States - Inc-BW-C-19-O ...
AGAGCTTCATCCATCCGATCACGATCATGTTGTCGCTGCCGCTGGCCGTTCCGTTCGCGCTGATCTCGCTATTCTTCTTCCGCGAGCATCTGATGCTGTACTCGACGCTGGGCATCCTGCTGCTGTTCGGCATCGTGAAAAAGAATTCGATCCTGCAGCTCGATCAAACGCTCAACCTGATTCGCGCGGGCCTGCCGCGGCGCCAGGCGATCCTCACTGCCAATCGCGATCGCCTGCGTCCGATTCTCATGACTACGGCGGCGCTGGTCGCAGGCATGATCCCGGTCGCGATTGGACAGGGCGCCGGTGACAGCTCGGTGCGCGCAATCGCGCTCGTCGTGATCGGCGGTCAGACGCTATGCCTGCTGATCACGCTGCTGTTCACGCCGGTTGCGTTCTCGCTATTCGACGACGCGGAACACTGGTTCCGCAATTTCCGCAAGCCGGCCACGCGGCTCAAACTGGTCGAGCCGTCCTACGACGAAGAATCTGAACGCTCCGCCATCGACTAACCGCGCACGCGATGAAGTTCAATGAAGCGGCGACGAAGTCATCCCCGTATTTCGCTCAAGGCCCGAGCTGAAGAGTACCTCGATCGTGCTTCCGATCTGTACATCTTTAGCGAGGACTCCCGCCCAGCGCTGCTTCGAGAAGCTCTTGCAATAGCAAGGAGGTCACTTCTCATAGATCCGCAAAACTATGAAGCGTTGCTCTTGTTGGGAAATATAATTTCGGACATTGATGACCCGAAGTGCCTACCTCAAGCATTGCGATACTACGATCAGGCGATCGCTCTTCAGCCAGAGATTCCGGATGGATACGATGCCAAAGCGGGTCTGCTGATGTATTGGCTGGATCAACCCGAAGAAGCGGAACTCGTTGCGCGCAAAGCTTTGGCGCTTTCGGTGCATCGCGGCGAAGTGTCCGAGTACTGTTATTCGACCCTGATCGATATCCTGATTGGCCGCAAAAAATTCGCGCAAGCTCGTCGGCTCATTAGAAGAGCCTTGCGCGACTGCCCCAGCGAGTCCATGGAGGATATGGTGGCGCAGCCTCTCAAAGAGATCGAATCATCACGCGAACCGATCGATTAGCGCGCCCGTCTCCATCTTCAATCCTGCGCCCGCGTTCTGATACGCTCGCGCAACCGTGAACGCTGGAGACAAAACGACAATGGGCGAAATCGCGATTGTTCTCGCATTGGGACTTGCCGCGGGCATCCTCGGCGGATTCGTCGGCGTCGGCGGCGGCGTGCTGATAGTGCCGGTGCTGGTGTTCGCGCTCGGTTTCGATCAGCATCTCGCCGTCGGCACTTCGCTCGGCGCATTGCTGCCGCCCGTCGGAATCCTCGGCGCGTACGAGTACTACAAGCACGGCCACCTCAACCTGACGTATGCGCTGTTGCTCGGCCTGGGCCTGCTGCTCGGCGGTTATATCGGCGCCGTTTACGCCGTGAAGATGTCGGGCAACACGCTGCGGCGCATCTTCGGCGTCTTCCTGCTGCTGACCTCGATTCGCATGTTGTACAAATAATTCCTCGCCTTGCGCTCGATCAATCCCCTTACTAAGTTCGCGCTATGGACGCGGCGCTCGAACAAGCACTCAACCTTCTGCTCGAATCCGAGCGCGCCGGCGTCATCGCTCTCGACAAGCTAATCGGCGAGGTCAGGCAGGACGAGCTGAAAAAGTTTCTGGCCGGCTCACGCGCGATGGAACAGCGCAACGCCGAGGAACTCGAGGCCCTGATTCGCAGCAACGGCGGCACGCCGTCAAACGGCGTCGGCCCGTTCGCCCGCAAGGTCGCCGCGCTCGATTCGATCCGCGACCGTCTGAACCTGCTCTCACGCGGCCAGGAGTGGGCTGCGCGCAAAACCGAGGTCGCGCTCGCACTCGCTCCCGCCGACGGCCCAATCCACGACTACCTGACCGCGATGGCAAACCGTCACCGCGCCGAAGTGGAATGGGGCCGCGCCGAAGTAATCCGCCTGACCGCCGGCTAACACATCGCTACGCGGGACGTTTCGCGACAAACACTTCGCGATTCCATTGGTCGGTCAACGTGCGCGATTCGAATCCCGCGTCACGCAGCAGGCGAATCCATTCGGCGCGCGGAAAGATTCCCTCGATATGAAAGTCGTGCACGACGCGCGCTTCGCCGCTCGGTTCGCGCAGCAAGATCGCGAAGTCTGTTCGATACGTCGTGTCGGCCGGATCGGGATCGACCGACCACATCAGATAGCGAAGGCTGCGGCCGTCGTCGCCGTCGTGTCCACCGTGGCTGGTTTCCGCGACGAAGGTTTCCCGCACGCAATCCGGCACGAACAGCGCGACACCGCCCGCGCGGCAATGCCGGTACGCAGTGCGAATCGTCGCGGCGAGATCATCTGCGTTCGTCATGTACGCGATCGCGTCATGGACAAAAACCGCGTCGAAGGTGCGCCCCAGGTTCGCCGAGCGCATGTCGCCCTCGCGATGCTCGCATTCGGGATTCAGCGCGCGGCTGACGGCGAGCATCTGCGGCGAGAGATCGATCAGCGTCATCTCGAATTTCGATTTGAGATAAAGCGCGTTGTTGCCGCCGCCCGATCCCAGCTCGAGCACCGTGCGCGGCGCCGGCTCGCACGCGTCATTCAGCACACGCGCAAAGAACTCCGCCTCCTCCGCATAGTCCGCGGGCGCGGAAAAGAGTGGCCACCATTCCGCGAGTTCGTCGTACAGCTTCATCGCGGCGCGACTTACTTCTTCGGTGGAGGAGGAGCAGGTACTTCCTTCATGCGCGCCGTCGTATCGCCGTCGTACTCCAAATGCAACGCGCGCACGATCATGCCATGCATCCGCCAGAGCCCGATCACGTAGAACAACTCAAAGATCTGTTCGTCGCTCAGCTGACTCTTCAAGGCGGCGAAGGTCTCGTCTTCGACCAGGTTGCGCCCGACGATTTCGTCCGTCGACTGCATCACGGCGCGCTCGACGTCGTTGAACTTGTCGCTGGTAGCCCAACTTTTTATCGCCGCGAGCTTGTCTTCCGACACGCCCACCATCCGCGCGACCTTCAGATGCTGCGAGTACTCGAACTTCGAGTCGCCGACGATCCCGGTACGCACAATCGCCAGCTCGCGCAGTTTCGCCGGCAGCTTCCGCCCCGGCTGCATCAACGCCATCAGCGAGTTGCGCGCCTGAAAGAGCAAATCAGGCACCAGCGCAAACGTCGTCCAATAATCGCCGGGCGTCCCCGTGGCAGTTCCCGGCTCGGCGACCGGATCGCGATCGCCGAAAAATTGCTGATAGAGCTCCCGAACTTCCGGCGAAGCCTCGGCCTTACTCACCTGGCGTAGTCGTCCCATGATGCGATTCTCCTGATGCTCGCGCGTACGTTTTTCGACGAACTAAATATCGCCGATGTCCCGCGCTCTTGCGAGGCCGCGCGCACGGCGCGATAATCCCCCTCTCCGGTGGACGCATAGCTCAGCCCGGTTAGAGCGCTTGCCTCACATGCAAGAGGTCCCTGGTTCGAGTCCAGGTGCGTCCACCAAATTCTCTAACATTCTCAAAGGCTCGAGATCGAATAGGTGACCGACACAGTCATCTGCTGTGTCAGATCTGTGTCAGAACGGCATACGGTTGTCTTTTTTTTGAAAGCGCCCCTGAGTTTTCAAGAATTGAGAGTGGCATCAATCTCTCGGCGTCGACGCCGATTCGTGGAATGACGATCGATGAACGCGGCGTCGTTTATGGCCAGAAGGGTTGCTGGCTTGGGTAGGGGGGTCAAATCTCTGGGAGTCGGCGCGCGTTGACCGCTCGCTAGCCACACCCGTGTGGCCGCAAGTTAGGGGGTAGGGGGTGTCGGTGGGGATGATGGATATCACAAGCAAAACGATTCGTGATCGAATTCTAGAACTGCGGCGGGTTGCAGCACGGGAGCTGGTACCCAATCCGAAAAATTGGCGTCGGCATCCAGCACGACAGGCTGCGGCGCTCCGCGGAGTTCTTCAGGAAATCGGCTACGCAGATGCACTTCTCGCTCGCATATTGCCAGACGGACGTCTGATGCTGATTGACGGCCACCTGCGCGCGGAAACCACGCCCGACCAAACGGTGCCTGTGCTGGTGCTCGACGTTGACGAAACCGAATCTAACAAGCTGCTCGCGACGCTCGATCCGCTAGCGGCAATGGCCGAGACCGACAAGCAAGCGTTCATGGACCTGGCGGGTTTCGTTCATACCGATAGCGCCGAGTTGCGCGAGTTGCTTGATGGAACGGCCGGCATCGCGAGAGAGACTCAACAGGACGCGATTCCCGCGCTTCCGGTAACCCCTGTGGCGCGTTTGGGCCAGATCTGGCAACTCGGCAAGCACAAGCTGCTATGCGGAGATTCTACGCGCCTGCAAGACGTCGCGCGCCTGATGGGCGAAGAGCGTGCCGTGCTCTTCCAGACCGACCCGCCGTACGCAGTCGGCTACACCGGCGGTTCCCATCCTGCGACTAGGGCGAACCGTGGAAAGGCAAACCGCAACAAGGACTGGTCGGGCCAATATCGCGAAGCGGCTCCATCGCCGGATATCGAGAGCAACTCTGAGCTCGGGCGCGAGTTCTATCTCAAATTCATCATAGCCGCGATCGAACGCGCGATCGCGCCGAGCGCCGCCTGGTACTGCTGGCACGCGTCGGCGAGGCAAGCCATGCTCGAGGCAGTTTGGAATAAGGTCGGAGCCTTCGCGCATCAACAAATCATTTGGGTGAAGAGCCGGCCGGTGCTGACCTACTCAGTTTACATGTGGGCGCACGAGCCTTGCCTCTTCGGTTGGATCAAAGGACAGAAGCCTGAAATCGAACGCCGGCAGGAGGGTGGCTATCCATCCACGGTCTGGGAGGTCGCGAACGCCGAGATCGAAACCAACGAGCATGCCACTTCGAAACCGAACCGGCTGTTCAGTATCCCGATGCAACTGCACACGGGTGCAAACGACCTCTGTTACGAACCGTTCAGCGGCAGTGGATCGCAGCTGATTGCAGCTGAGCAGCTCGGGCGCCGCTGTTATGCAATCGAACTTGAACCTCGCTTCGTCGATGTCGCCATCTCACGATGGGAAAAGCTCACGGGCCAGAAGGCCGAAGTGCTGGAGGAGGGTGCCGCTGATGAAAACGCCGGGACCGCCGCCCACGCCGACTAATCTGAAATTGCTCAGGGGAAACCCTGGCAAGCGGAAGCTGAACACTAACGAACCCGACCCCGAGCCGGCGATCCCGCCCTGCCCCAGTCACCTTGATAAGGTCGCCAAGAAAGAGTGGCGCAGAATCAGCAAGGAGCTCCTCGTGCTCGGGATAATCTCAAGGCTTGATCGCGCTGCTCTCGGTGGCTATTGCGACGCGTACGGACGGTGGGCCGAGGCCGCACAACAGATCCAGAAATACGGTCTCGTTTTCAAATCGCCGAGCGGCTACCCGATGCCCTCGCCGTATCTGGCGATTCTTCATACGGCACTCGACCAGATGCGCGCATTCCTCACAGAGTTCGGATTGAGCCCAGCGTCGCGCTCGCGCGTCAGGGTGGCGAATCCCAAGCAGCGTGACCTGTTTGACGATTTCCTCGATGGCGATGAAGACGTCGGCTAACATTATCGAGGGCACCAGAGCACGAGCAAGACGATATGAACAGCGAGGGCTCTCATCCGTCAAGCAGCGACTCGCACGGGCCTTATTCGGGGTGCTGAACCAAGACCGGAGTTCGCGTTTTTGGGTCGAGATCTCATGGGTGGACCCGAAGCTTGTTGGATTCATCTCATCAACCTATCTTAGAGGGTCAGTTTGGTTTAGCAGCCTCTGCCGCGTTTCAGGACACTAGAAAGCATGGCCAAGAAAAAACGTGCGATAAAGGCGATTGACCTTTTCGCGGGCGTCGGTGGCAGCAGCAGAGGGGCGGTTGCAGCCGGCGTCCGAATCGCGGCGGCGGTGGATTATTGGACCCTGGCGCGAGACACATATAAGTCAAATTTTCCGAGAGTCCAATTTCTCAACGCGAAGTGCGAGAAGGTCGGACTTACGAAACTGAAAGAAAAAGTGCGTGCCGTCAATCTGATACTGGCTTCACCTGAATGCACGAGTCACACGTGCGCGAAAGGAAATGCGCCACGATCGGAGGCTAGCCGCCGAACCGCGTTCGAGGTTGTCCGGTTTGCGAAGGCATTCAACCCCCGCTGGGTGATCGTCGAGAACGTGGTTCACATGCGCACCTGGAAGTCATACGAAAAGTGGCTGAACAGCTTGAGAGGTCTCGGCTACAACCTGACGGAGCAGGTCATAAACTCGGCGGATCATGGGGTTCCTCAAGCCCGGCGAAGGCTGTTCGTGATGTGCGACAGGGAGAGAGTGCCGCCACGGGTCAAGGCGTCGCCAAAGCGGAAGAAAACGGCCGCTTGTGTGATCAAACAAGACGGAGATTTCAAGTTTTCGATGCTGCGCTCGGATAACAGGGCGAAGGCCACACTTGAGCGAGCCGAACGGGCCGTCGCGGCGTTGGGCGCAAGACAGCCGTTCCTGCTGGTGTATTACGGATCTGATGCGGCTGGGGGCTGGCAACGACTCACTGCGCCGCTTCGGACGTTAACTACGCTCGATCGATTTGCCTATGTGGAGCCGACGGCGAATGGGCATAAAATGCGCATGCTGCAGGTCCCGGAGCTGAAGAAGGCGATGGGATTTCCCGCGGGCCACGTTTTGAAACACGGTACGAGGCGCGAAAGGGTCAAACTGCTCGGCAACGCCGTTTGTCCGCCAGTCATGGAGGCGGTGATTCGGACGCTGACCAGGCCCAATGGCAGACATGAAAACTCGTAAGGCCGGATTCAAACCGCGTGCACGCCTGCTCCTCCTCCTGGGGGATCAACTGATCAGGGACCCTGGCGTTGCGGTGTTCGAGCTGGTCAAGAACGCGTTCGATGCCGACTCCCCAAGTGCAACTGTCACTATGTCGCGCGTTGAAGATCCGGCCCGCGGGCAAATCATCGTTGAAGACCGAGGGGTCGGTATGGATGCCGATACAGTTTCTGGTGTGTGGCTAGAACCGGGGACGGACTACAGGATCATCCAGAAAGAGAGAGGAGAGCCCACGCCCAGGTTCAGGCGCGTTCCGATAGGCGAGAAAGGGGTTGGTAGATTCGCCGCGCACAAGCTTGGCAACAAGGTCCGGCTTATCACTCGCAGCGCAAAATCGGCGGAAGTGCTTGTTGAAATCGATTGGGAGAATGACTTCAAGGAAAAGCGCTACCTCGAAGAAGTTGAAATCAGCGTTGTGGAAAGAACGCCCGAACATTTCACGGGACAAAAGACCGGAACCCGTCTGGAAATAACCCAGCTGCGCGACGCGTGGACACGAGGAATGCTCCGCGATCTCGCGAGAGCGGTAAATGCGATATCGTCACCTTTCGGTGGCGTCGGGGACTTCAAAGGCAAGCTGGTGCTGGAGGACCACAAAGAGTGGCTCGACGGCTTGCTCGAAGTGAAAGATGTGCTGAAGTATTCGCTATACCAAGCAAAATGCTTACTCAAGGGTTCAAAACTCAGCTACGTCTACCAGTTCACTCCGTTTCCCGGCATGGAAAAGCGTGTTGAACCGCGAAAGGTAACCCATAGCCTTGGCCTCGGCGATGCAAAGCATTCGATCAACTTGGACGACCACAATATTGGCCCGGTTGAGCTGAGGCTCTATGTGTTCGATCAGGACGCCAAAGTCCTGAAATTAGGGGAGGTGAATGACAAGAAAGGGCTCAAGGAGTTTCTCAATGAGTCCGGCGGCGTCCGTGTTTATCGCGGTGGAATCCGCGTCTATGACTATGGTGAACGCGGCAACGATTGGCTGGGTCTCGGCGGCAGGAGGGTCAACGTCCCCACAAAACGCCTCAGCAATAATTTGATCGTAGGCGCGGTCACATTGGACGTCAACAGATCTGCAAACTTGAGACTCAACAGGGGCCTCATCGAAAAAACCAATAGAGAAGGTTTCGTCGAGAACGGCGACTATGAAGCATTCCGAGACGCCGTGGTCTTTGCACTTCAGAGCATCGAGGTTGAACGGAACATTGACAAACGGCGGATTAGAAATGCCTACAGTGACCCGAAGCTACGAGAGCCGGTGCTTGAAGACCTCACGGAGCTTAGAGAAATTGTCGAAAAGAAGAAGTTAACAGGCGAAATTGGCCCCTACCTGGACCGCATTGAAACAGATTTTCGTGCAATAAGAGACCGGCTGCTGACAAGCGCCACGGCGGGACTGAGTTTGTCGGTCGTTATCCACGAAGTTGAGAAAGGTGTCGCAGAGCTGATGCTGGCCGTGGAGGGAGACAAGGCAACCAATCGGATTCGGGCGCTCGCGAAACACTTGGCAGAGTTGATTGAAGGATTCGGGGCTCTCGTTCGGCGCTCGGGGGTTGGTACGGAGCGCGCTTCTTCCCTTATCTCTCAGGCGTTGTTCAATGTGGAGCTGCGGCTCCGGGTTCACAAAGTCGAGGTCGTGAAACGTTCCAGGCGTAACGAGTTTGAAGTGAAGTGCAGCAGACGGCTGGTGATTTCGACGATCATGAACTTGATCGACAACTCCATTTGGTGGCTCGACAACAAATGGGGCGACCAAGCGGGTAAGAAGAAGATACTGATAGAGCAGGTGAACGATCTGGACGGACACCGGGCCATCGTTGTCGCCGACAACGGCCCTGGATTCATCGATCCGCCTGAATTTCTCGTGGAGCCCTTCCTGAGCCGAAAGCCCGATGGCATGGGCCTGGGTCTGCACATAGCAAGCGAAGTGATGAAGGCACAGGGCGGTGAGTTGGTTTTCCCAGATAAGGGAGATGTTGACCTACCAAAGGAATTTGATGGTGCGGTCGTAGCCCTCTCCTTCAAGGAGCGAACATGAACGGTCTGAGTGGGGCGCGTGTGGTTTTACTTGATGACGAGCCGAATGAAGCCATCCCCGTGATCAAGGCGTTCTCAAAGATGGGCGTGCCGGCGGTGTTCTTCGACGGGAAGAATAGTAGTGAGTTGCCCACGAAAACGAGGAAGCTGCGTGGAGTGCGCTTGGCAATTCTGGACATGAACCTAGGGGTCACAGGCTCAAACGAGACCATTGCATCCACCCTCGTGCAAACGTTTAGCAGGATAATCGATGACGACAATGGTCCGTATGGAGTTCTCATCTGGACGAATCATCCTGATCTGAAAGAGATAGTGGCCCGCTACATCTACGAACATGAGACTCTGCCGAAGCCGGTATTTGTGGTGACATTGAGAAAGGCGGACTTCAAGGTCTCGGGAGGCAAAGGAGCGCCCAGGCGGTTCGCCATCGGAAAGCTTTCGAGGGAACTGATTGAGATACTGGCAGAGAATTCTCCCCTTGAGTGTTTGCAGGTCTGGGAAGGAACCTGCTTCCGTGCTGCGACAAACGTCACAAACAGCATAGCGCACTTGAGCAGTGCCGCGGCTGCAAACCTGGATGGGTGGAGGCAGGCGTGGCGAGAGGAAACTTTGAAGCTCCTCCTTGTGATTAGCAAAGCGAGCGCGGAAAAGCACCACACGAAGGAAAACTGTATTCCCTCGATTTTTTTAGCCTTAAATCCTATGCACTCCGATCGCATGGACCTACTCGTCGAGGACCTCACGGAGGACTTGTCTAGGCATGTGGATCAGATAATGGCGGCAACTGGAGGGTCAGTAACTGACCGTAAGGCGAAGGTCAATACGATGCTGCACTTGGCCGGCGACCAACTGGAGAATTTCAACCCTGGCAACTTGTACTTCTTTAACAAAAAGAACAGCCCGGATTTCATGCCGACACTCGAGGACGCGCTCCAGGACTGTCTGCAAGGCAAGGAGGCTCAACAGAAGGCACTCAGGAAGCTCGCCCGCGTTTGTGGGCTGGAGGTGACCCCTGCTTGTGATCATGCTCAAAACAAAATGCGTCTTTCGCGAATTGTTGCAGGATTTGTTGTGCCTTGGGATCGCAAAGAAACGATAAAAGTGAGCGCGGGGTTTTTGAAAGCCGCCGGCCCCTTCTACTTCGCTAGAAGGCCGAAGCTTCTCAGGGCAGGTGCATACTTACTCGTCTTCAACTCACGCTACGTTGTAACGGCGAAACCGAGCCGCGTCCAGGAACTCCCTGCAATTGCCCGAGTGCGCTCGAATCTTCTTGCTGACGTTCAATCTTGGGCCTCGTACCAAGCTGCGCGACAAGGCGTCATGATGTTGAGTTAGGCGAATGGATGTTTTTTCAAAAGCTAAGCGGTCAGAAGTCATGGCAGCGATACGGCACAAAGGCAACCGCAGCACGGAACGTACATTTTCTGCCTTGCTCAGACGGTTCAGAGTGTCGGGGTGGACGTTGCACTCCACAGAAGTGACGGGAAAACCGGATTTTTACTTTTCAAAGCGCCGAATAGCGGTATTTGTCGATGGATGCTTCTGGCATGGCTGCCCGCGGTGTTTCCAGGCGCCGCGGCAAAACGCATCCTATTGGTCCGAGAAGATCGCGAGAAATCGTCAGCGGGATCGAAAGGTGATGCGTTGCCTGAGAAGCGAGGGCGTGCAAGTCATCCGCATTTGGGAACACGAGTTGGAAAAGCGGGAAAATAGAGTCGTGCGAGTGTTAGAGGAATTGCGTTGCGGGGAGCCTTCGGGGAAAAGCCATGCCGCAAGACGATTGGACGCCCGCTCTGCTGCTCGTTGAGTCTCAAACACCGCGTGGCCGCGCGCGAGCTTTGTGAGCCGCAATACTGTGGAGCAGTCGGAGGATGGCGGCGCGGTATTGTCTTTGACGAATGTTGTCCCTAGCCGCCGAATGCGAATTGCTGGTTTTCCGGCCCGATGGGCGCGCAGGGGAACGTTTCCGTGAAGTGTAGAGTCCGATCTTGAACGGTTTCCTCTGGGAGTGGATCTTGGAAGAATCTGCCAGTGCCCAGAACTTAGATGCGGTTTCACTGCCAGGCCTGTAGGATCCGGGGTCCGGTTGACACTCGGATTTGAAGACATCTGGAGTTCCCCCGGAGGCCTTTCAGGGGAGCCCATATAGAATAGAGAGGAGGCTTAAAATGGCGACGATAAACGACCTCGTTTTTGACTGCCTGCAGCTCGGTCTCGATGGAGAAAAAGTTGATTACGAGTGGACGCGCAACGACGAAAATTCGGCCATGCTCAGTTTCGAAGACGGGCGCAAAATCCGCGTCACTCTGGTGTCGGCCGCTGACGGTCAGTAGATGATTGGCCCTGTCCTACTGAGCTGAACCGGGGCTAGTACTCCCAAGGTTGTTCCGTTGGAGCTAGGGTAGATGCTCACATCACGCGAGTTAGTCGTCCCCCGATGTGTTCACTGGAAGGCATTTTACGAATTATCCACGTCGATGACGTTGTCGGCTTGTGAAAACTCACGTTCAAGCCACGCGTGGACGGCGGCAGCATTGGTATGGCCGTTCAGCTTAAGAAGTTCGACAATATCGGAAGCAGCAATCACGAGGATAGGGTGTCTGTCCTCTTTGACCTCCTTGTACGCTTGTAAGTCGAGGTAGCTAGTAGTCACAATAATACCGAACTGTCTGTGTCGTAGGCGTGATATTAGACGGGACATTTCTCGCACCCCTACTGAATTCGAGAGTCCGTAGCACTTCGCCTCAAGGGCAAAGTCGACCAAAATCGACGCCGGACCGCGCCCGATCCTAAACAGGCCAACGGCGTCCCGACCACCGTCGCGCGAGGGACGCGTGAGATCGAGTGAAGCAATGTCGGGAAGCATTAGGCGGGCGAGGACGGCAGCGCAGTTCTCAAAGCGATGAGGCTTTGCCGCAAAAAATTCCTGGACCGCGTGAATTACAGAAGCTCCTTCCGAGTCCGATGGTATTTGCTCCGACTTGGTTCGATATTCCTGAGAGCGATTGGCCAGCAGGGGCTTAAACCTTCCCTTCCGTACCCATTCGAGCCAAGCCTTCGGAGCGTTTGGCGAGTGCGGTTGCCTTGCGAGGATATCTCTAATCCAGTCCCTTGTGATGACCGAAGCATCCAAAATCGTCAGCCTAGCTCTGTAATTTTGAAAGCGTTTGCCGTCCGACTGTTTCCAAACGGCGACGAGGTCTTCGAGTGAGCCGAGGTCCACGGCGCCGGGAATCGCGAGTCCCAGAAACACCACGTCTCGCCACTCACCAGTGTTCGCGAATATCAGGATCGGCGGTACTCTTCGCCGTGTTTCGGAATCCCCATGGGCGTTCTCGAATACCCGCGAGAGGAGCTCGTTGCCGTTCCTGGGGGTATCGTGAAGAGCACGGCCCGGTCTCTTGTTGTCACCGTAATAGGTGAGAACACCTGTCTCCTTATCGAGGGCATCGGGCCAGTCGGGATCGTTCAACGAGGAAGTCAGAACCACCAACTCTAGAGCCTCCAAGCTTCCGCGGTATCGGAAGCCGCCTTGATTGCTAACGTTCAATAGCAAGCGGAGAGGATCATCCGCAGCGTTCCCGCGTCGACCGCCCTGGTACAGCGTCAACCCGCAGATCGGCTGACGGGAGCTCTGAGAACAAGACGGGACGCAAGATGTTCTTCGCAATCCCGGACCGCGGCAAAATGCTGGCTTTCATGGCCTCGTATCGCGTGTCCGGTAAGCTGCCAGCTCAGTGCAGTCAACCAGTCGTTGCATGTTCTGGAGCGTGAACACCTTGCCGCGAGTTGATATCAGCAACTTCTTCATGTCCTCGCGGCGCACCTTGAAGCCACGGCCTGCAATACACGCGATGACCTCGAAGCGCGGAGGCTGCCCCTGCACTCTGCCCTGCATACTGAGTGTTCCAAGGTGCTGTACGCGCGTTACCTTGTCCCGCGCTGTCCCATCGTCTTGTGTGATCTTGGCCTCAATAACCACTTTTGGGTTGAACTCGTCCGGCACTATGAAATCCGGCGCTTGGTCGAATCCTGTGAGGCGCTCCGCGCGCTTGGTTTTGCGAAAGCTGACACCGGCTTCGCTCAGCACCGCCTCAACTGCAGCCTCCAGCACGTCGCCGACTAACTCCGATACGCTGTCGCGGTGGCCCGCAAATGGACGACCAAGGAAGCGCTCATAAAGGAGCATGGCATAGGGCACGCCGATATCGGCGAGAGGTTGAAGGCTGGCAAGTCCACCGCGCGTATCTGCCTTGTCTAGACGATGCAGCAGACCAGGCGTTTGAGGAGCTGGTTCGGTGAGAATCTGGCAAGCCGTCGTAACCATCGCGCGAATACGATGCTCGGTGACGCCGCCACTAGCCCTCAATGGGACGTTGGGCTTCATACGCATTGTGCGGTCTAGGGTTCGGGCCGCGCCTTGAGGCACCTGAACGTTTGTGCGCTGTGTCGTTACGTCAGCCCATTCGGGAGGAGTGAAACCGAGCATTGTTCGCAGCACGATGAGCGTAATCGGCACCTGGAAGACGGTTTGAATGACTGCCTCGGGCGATAGGTCGCGGAATCCTCCAGTAGCTCGCTTGAGTACCTCATATCCCTGTTCGAACACGGAGTACTCGACGAAGCCTTCACCTTTTGGCAGCGTGAGAAATTCTGATTGAAGGGCTCCGAATACCTCGTCGATATACGTGTTGAGGTCGGACATCACGGTTTCAAAGGGAACCTCAAAAGGAAATGGCATCGGGCGGGCCTTCGAGGAAGAGCGGCAGCCCCGGCGTTGATGCAGAGATGGGCCGCTTAAGCTTAATGTAGGAATCGATCAACGGTTGAGGATCTCCGAGCGCTGCCAGGACCTCTGCGAATCGCTCCAGCCGCTTGGCAACAGGGAGCGCGGGCTTCCACGATTTACGAAGGTTCCAGATCGCCATGCGGGTCATATGTCCAAAGGCGATGCAGCGAAAATCGCCAGCGGTGGGCTTCATGCCAGCGGCACGAAGCTGGGCCAGATCACCTCGCATAATGCCATCTAGGCCCTCCGTATCACTAAAGATATGGTCTCGGCGGAATTGTCCCTCTGAGCGACAGACGAACACCGTATCGACAATGGAAGAGCTAGTGCCGTGGATGTGGATAGAGCCGCCCATCTCGGCAGGGCATGGAAGGCTTGCGGAACAGATCAACCCTGCGTCGAGAATGGCGACGCCTACAGCCTGATACGCCTCAATGCGGTTGTGATGAAAGGTGAAGGCGAGCGGTGCGCCTGACTTCAGAGCCTGCGCCATGGCGCGATAGACCGATGACAGTCCTTCGGTGAAGTGCTCGAGCCCGCGATCCTGGGTGACGTTGCCGGTCAGTTCGTTTGAAGAGCGAGTAGAAAGGCGCTCAAACCCTTCCGCATCGGCGCTGACGAGTTGCTTCAGCCAGACGTAACAGAAATCCATCAGTTCGCCATA
>Ga0210388_10002474_pt1 | contig 14359 bp, 13 predicted proteins | sample IncBWC19OmetaG_FD_155485 | JGI IMG/M metagenome (GOLD analysis project Ga0210388, IMG submission 155485) | Forest soil microbial communities from Barre Woods Harvard Forest LTER site, Petersham, Massachusetts, United States - Inc-BW-C-19-O ...
TCATGAATCGATTGCTCCGCTATGAGTTGCTGGATTTCTGATTGCCAATTTGCACACGCACGCCGTCCAAGGCATCGAGAAATTCCGCGGCGCACGCGTAGCGATCTTGCGGCGCTTTCGCCAACAAGCGGTCGACGATCGCCTGGTAAGCCTTGAGATGCTCGGGTAATCGCGGGATCGGCGCCGAGCGGTGCGCGGCGAGGATGTCAGCGAGCGTCTTTCCCAGATACGGCAGCGTGCCCGAAAGCATTTCGAACAGCACGACTCCGAGGCTGTACAGATCGCCGCGCGCGTCCGGTTCGCGGTCGTCGATCTGCTCCGGACAAACGTAGTAAGGCGTTCCGGTGCAATCCTCGGAGCGCGTCAGATCGCTCGCCATGAACTGCGTGCGCGCGGATCCGAAATCGATCAGCACCAGGCGATTTTCATTGGTCAGCATTAGATTCGACGGCTTCAAGTCGCGATGCACGATGCGCGCGGCATGCACTATCTGCAGCGCCTCGCCGATCTGGTGGGCATAGTTGACTGCATCGGCCTCGCTTACCGGGTGTTTCAGCCGCTCGCGCAAGCTGCCGCAAGGGAAGTATTCCAGGGCGAGATATAGGTAGTCATCGGTGATGCCGTAATCAAGCACGTTGGCGATCGAGCGGTGATTGAGCTTGGATAGAATTTCGCACTCTTTGGCGAATCTCTCGCGATCGGCTATCGAAACGACCTGCTGGCCCTTGATCGCTTGGATTTTCAAGGCAACGGGACTCGCGAACTCCGCGTTGCGCGCGAGATAGACGCTGGCCGCAGCGGACTGCGCGATTCTTTTCAGCAGCGCATAGCCGGCGATTTCCGGCTGCCGCCATTTGTCCACCAGCGGGGCCGTGGCGGCGATTGCGGTCTGCGGCGGTTCGATCAACGGCTGCAGCGCGCTGCATAATTCGCCGACAATCACCGAATGTATCGGCCAGTAGTCGCTCGCGCCCAATTTCATTGCACGCGCGGCGGTGCGTTCATTGCCGCCGCGCGCAAACACGAAAATAGGCAGGTTCGGTGCCCGTTTGTGCAGCAGCTCGAGGGATAGCAGAGCGGCGGCCGCAGCCTCCGGCGGGCTGAATTCGACGATGAACATCACGGCAACATAAGCACGCAGCCGTTCGATCGATATTGCGTCAAAACCCGCGCGGGTGACGGTGTCCGCGTCGATTTTGGGAATTGCGCGGCGTACCAGTGCCGCCAGACGCAGTCGCAATTCCAACTCATCGTGCACGACGAGACACAGAGCGCGACCCCGTTCAACCGGGTTCGGCGCGTCAGTCAGTGTACGTTGTGTCTGGGTGGTCATGGCGCTCTCAGCTACTTGGGAACGACGAACACGATGCGCACCATGGTGCCGACAGAGATCGGCTTGCCGTCCTTCAACGGCGGCTTGTAACGCAGCCGGCCCACCGCCCGCGTCGCTGCGGCGTCGAAAATGTTCGCGGGCTGCGAGCCGACTATCTTCACGTTCGTGACCGAACCATTGGCGGCAACCGTATAGCCCAGTTCAACCCAGCCCTCCACATTGTCCTGCATGGCCCGTGTCGGATACTGGACTTCGAGCTTGTTGACGCGCGTCAAGGTCTTCTCCGCCACCTGCGGCAAGTCGCTCATCGCAATCCGCTGGCGCAGTTTTCCGTTGAACGCGTCAAGGTCGGGCGAGCCGCCTACTTCGGCCGCCATTTGCGCCAGCGCCTCGGCTTTTTCCATGTCGTTGGCGCCCAGCGCCGCGTTCGCCCGGTCGAGAATCTGCGCTTGCACCGCGCCTGATAGCTGCGCAACGGCGCTGTTTTTCGGATCCGCCGCGCGCAGCTGATTGAGGTAGTAGAGCGCGCTGTCATTGTCGGGTTCGGTCAGTTTTCCTTGAGCGAGCCGCGCCTGCGCCAGCTCCAGGTATTGCGGTTGCTCGGGTTTCTGCGCCGCCGGCTGGGCTCGTGCGACGCTCAACTCACGCTGTAGACCGGTAACCGTCGCGGCCGGTGCCGCCACGGCGCGCATCTCGGCGAGCACACGCTCAGCATCGCTGAAGCGGCGCTGCTCAATGCCCGTGTGCGCCATCTGCGTCAGCCGCTTGAGCACTTCCTCCTTGGCGCTCTGCAGATCCGCCGCATCCGCGCCGGCCTGCTTCGCCTGTTCGAGATAGTAGACCGCGCTGTCGTTGCGCGGATCGATCAAATGATCCTGCTGGACGCGCGCTTCGACGAGTTTGAGCAGGCGGCCGGCGTCGAATTCGTCGCGGCGCCGATGCACCTCTTCGCGCAGCTGCGCCAATTTGGCACTGGGCAGCAATTTCGTGCGCGCCGCCTCGTCGATGAGCTGCGTTGCGCGGTCGAAATTTTGCGCATTGATCGCGGCCATGATTTGCGCCGGTCCGAGTTCCGCCCGCAGGCTCGCGATCTTTTCATCGAGTGCCGACAGGCGGCGATCATTGGCATCGATGCTTCTTGCACTCTCCAAAAACTGCAACGCAACATCGAACTTGCGGTCGTCGAGAGCCGATTGCACGCGCGCAATCAAAATCTCCGAGAGGCGCTGTAATCCCTGCAAGGCTTCGCCGTTGTCGGGTTCGATGATCAATACTTCCCGATACAGCGATAGAGCGCTGCCCGCCGCGGGATCTATGAAATGCCGATCGAGCATGGCGCGCTGGGCTTTCTCGATGAGCTCATCCACTTTCGCATCCGCCTCCGCGCGCGATTTGACGGGCGAAGGCGCCGCGGCGGTGTTGGCGGCCGTGTTGTTCGCAGCGATCGGCGGCGCCGCTGCTGGTTTCGTTTCGGGCGCGCCATTGCGCGCGAGCATGAAGGCCGCGGCGGCGACGATCAGCACGCCGGCGATGATGGCGGGTCCCAACCAGGGCGGTCTTTTGGCGCTGCTGGAGCTGCCGGACGTCGCGGATGGCGCCGTTTCGTCGCCCAACAGCGCCAGACGCGAGTTCACTTCCTCGTGTGCGCTCGCCAGTGCTTGCGCCAAACCATCGGCGGCGATCGGCAGCGCCAGATGCGCGACGACTTGCCGGTGTTGAATCGGAACGTGCCATGCATCGGCACTGCTTGCATCGTCGAGTGCGACGATGGCAAAACGCGGAGAATGCAAATGCAGGCGCGACAGTACATTCGCGGGATCCGCGTGGTTGCGGGCATCCCAGAGGACAATGGCAGGTTGCCCCGACGGCGTGGAGCCGACGAGCTCATCGATGGAATCGAGCTGCTTGAGGATCAAGTCGGCGCTCAACGCGGCGCCAATCTGCGGCCACAGGGCATCGTCGCCGGTGACAAGAAGCACCGCTAGTTTGGTTTTTTTCTTGACCGATTGGACTGCCGCTTGGTCCGGCGGCTCCGGCGCGGTAAGCTCATGTTTTCTCAGACTCTTCGGCATCGTTATAGTCCCATATCGCGATCGCCATAATGCGGTTGTGTTGCGCTGCGGCCATCATTCGCCAGCCACGAATGTTTGAGCGTCGCTTAACACAATAAGAGTCCGGCAAATGAAGGGTTGCCGACATGCTTTGAGTCACATTTGCATGCGTCCGCAGCGCCCCAACAGGCACTGTCATAAGAACAAATATGAAAGATGAGAACTGCCGCACAGGTTGAGACCGGCGTCACGATTCGCCGTCCGCTTTGCGGCCATTCCTTAGAACCGGCCGGGCAGCAAGGGGCCCTTGGGCCTTTAGCCCCTTGATACCCCGATCTTATGCAATCTGGGCGTGTTTTACTGCTTGGTGCCCTTGAAGGTGCCTTCGCCAAACTGGCCAAGCGATACCTTGCCACTCATCGAATTGCCGTCAACCTTGCCCGAGTACTTCACTGCGAGCGTTTGGCCTTGCGCGTCCACCTTGTATTCGATGACGATGTCGTTGCCCGTGACGGTTCCGGTCACCTGCGCTTCGCCGAGCTGCCCCTTGTAGCTGCCGGTGAGCGCGTCGCCCTTTTGCACGAGCACGAATGTCGGCGTGCCGCTGCCAGCCCCGGTTTCCACCGCCATGATCCAGGTGCCCGTTACATCGGCGGCGCTTGCCGATTGTACGATCGCGAATGCGGTCATCGCCAACAACGCGCCGAAGCCCGTCTTGATTTTCATCGTCATCCCCCTTGCCCTGCGTGAAAAAATCGCCATTGCGGCCTGTCGATATCGATACGCGCGAGCGTGCATCTTAAACTAGAGCTTTCCTCGCATACAATGCGGTATTCTGAAAAGGCTTCAATATGCGAGTGTTGCTCGTCGAGGACGATGGCATGATCGCGCAAGGCCTGCAAACGGCGCTTCGCCAGGCGGGGTTCGCGGTTGATTGGATGCGCGACGGCGGCAGCGCTGCCGCCGCCTTGAAGACTTCGGCATTCGATGTGATGCTGCTCGATCTCGGACTGCCGCATCGCGATGGCATCGATGTGCTGCGCGAACTGCGCAAACGCGGCGATAAAACGCCGGTGATCATTCTCACCGCCCGCGATGAGATCCAGCATCGCATTGCAGGCCTCGATGCCGGCGCCGACGACTACGTGGTCAAGCCCTTTGATCTCGATGAGGTGATGGCGCGCATGCGCTCGGTACTTCGCCGCGCGACCGGACGCGGCGACTCCACCATCCAACATGGCGACCTGCGCCTGGATCTGGCGGCGCGCACCATCGAGCGCAACGGCGCGCCGGTGAGTCTGTCGGCGCACGAGTACGCGGTGCTGGAAGCGCTTTTGCAGCGGCCGGGCGCCGTATTGTCCCGATCGCAGCTCGAAGACCGTCTGTATGGCTGGGACGAGCAAATCGGCAGCAATGCCGTCGAGGTGTACATTCATGGCCTGCGGCGCAAGCTGGGCAGCGATGTCATTCGAACCTTGCGCGGTGTCGGCTACTTCGTTCCCAAAGCATGACATCGATCCGCGCGCGGCTCCTGATCGCATTGATAATACTCGTGGCGCTGATCTCGCTGCTGGCGGCCGGGGTCACCTATCGACGCGTGCTGAATGAAACGTCGACTCTTTTCGATTACCAGCTGCGCCAGATGGCGCTGTCGTTGCGCGGCCAGATTTCGCTGGCGCCGCGCATCGAAGTGCCTCCGGATCAAGGCGACACGGATTTCGTGATTCAGATCTGGGATCTTTTTGGGGCGCGCACCTATTTGTCGCGGCGCGGTCTACCCATGATCAACCAGACAATTCTCGGTTATGCGGATTTGTCATTGCGCGGCGAGCCGTGGCGGGCTTACGGCCTGCAGACGGCGGACGGCGTGATTCAGATTGCCCAACCGCTGCGGGTTCGCGAAGAACTGGCGCGCGCCGCCGCGGAGCGGGTCGTGATACCGCTGATACTGCTGCTGCCGATAATGATCGCCGCTGTCGCATGGATCGTGAGCCGCGGCTTGCTGCCGCTGCGCTATGTGACAGCCGAGGTGCAGAGGCGCGATGTGCGCAGCCTGCGGCCCCTGAAGCGCGCCAATTTGCCGCGTGAGATCGAGCCGCTGGTCGGCGAACTGAATCGGCTGCTGGCGCGGCTGCAACAGGCCTTCGATACCCAGCGCGCCTTCATTTCCGATGCCGCCCATGAGCTGCGGTCGCCGCTTACCGCCCTGCGGCTGCAGCTGCAACTTCTCGATCGCGCACCAGACGAGTCGGCACGAGTCGAAGCACGCGCGCGCCTCGGCGCGGCGGTCGAACGCGCGATTCACCTGGTGGAACAGCTGCTGGCTTTGGCGCGCAGCGATCCGCAGGAGACGGCCGGCGAATTCGCGACCCTCGATTTGAGCGCCGTGGCCGCGCAAGGAATCACGGATACCCACGACCTGGCGGTCGCGCGCAACATCGATTTGAGTCTCGACGCCGCGCCTCAGGTTCGGGTTCGCGGAGATGGTGAAGCGCTGCGCACGCTGGTGCGCAACCTGGTTGACAATGCGGTGCGCTACACCCCGCCGTACGGAACCGTGCAGGTTCGCTGTCGCTCATCGGCACAGGGAGCGCTGCTCGAAGTCACCGACAGCGGCCCTGGAATCGCCCCGGCGGATCGGCAGCGGGTGTTCGATCGTTTCTATCGCCGCGCGGCGGCACAGGAAAGCGGCACCGGGCTGGGGCTTGCCATCGTCAAGGCCATCGCCGAACGCCACCATGCCGACATTCTCCTTGACGCGGCGCCGGGCGGGGGCCTGCACGTCGCCGTGAGCTTTCCAGGGGGCGTTTAAGATTGCCTTAAGGAAGACATGTGAAGCTGCCACCCAAGAGCAGCAGCTCTTCACTATTCAGGAGATCATGATGCAAATTCGCACCGGTACATTGGTATGGTCGGCGGTAGGCTTGCTCGCGGTCGGCACCGCCACGGGCCTGTCCGCCCCCGCTCTGTTGCAGTCAGCGGCTTCGCCGACGACCGCCGCTGCCGTTGATTCAAGCCGCGACGCGCCGCCGGCCGCGGTGATACCGATGATGACAGCGCCGAACTATCGCGCGATCGTGGCGCGCAATCAGGCCGCAGTGGTCGGCATCACAACCGCCGGTCCAATGAACACTGCTGCGCCGCAGGAGTTCGGTTTCGGCGACCCGAACGGCGACGACAACCCCCTCGGACAATTTTTTCGCGGGCAGCCGATGCCGCGACAACACCATGGCGTGCAGCACGCCCAGGGCTCCGGGTTTCTCATCTCGTCCGACGGGCTGGTATTGACCAACGCGCACGTGGTGGACGGCGCAAAGGAAGTCACCGTCAAACTTTCCGACCATCGCGAATTCAAAGCCAAGGTTCTCGGCGCCGACAAAAGCAGCGACATCGCCGTGCTGAAGATCGATGGTCATGACTTCCCGGCCGTCCGTATCGGTGATTCCGATCAGCTGGGCGTCGGCGACTATGTGCTCGCCATCGGCGAGCCTTTCGGTCTCGAAGAGACGGCGACGGCTGGCATTGTCAGCGCGAAAGGCCGTTCGCTGCCCGGCGACGGCTACGTGCCCTTCATTCAGACGGACGCGGCTGTCAATCCCGGCAACTCCGGCGGGCCTTTGTTTGACGCCAATGGTTCGGTGGTGGGCATCAACGCACAGATCTACACCAATTCCGGCGGCTATCAAGGCGTGTCGTTCGCCATTCCCATCAATCTGGCGGTGCAGATCAAGGACCAGATCGTGAAGACAGGCAAGGTGGCCCATTCGCGGCTGGGCGTCGAGGTGCAAACGCTTGATCAATCACTGGCGGACTCGTTCAAGCTCAAATCGCCGAACGGCGCGCTCGTGGCAAAGGTGGTCCCCGACAGCGCCGCTGCTCAGGCCGGCGTGAAGGTGGGCGATGTCATCCTCAAGTTCAACGGCAGCCCGATAGTGGATGCCGGTCAACTGTCAGCGCGGGTCGGCGTCGCGGCTCCCGGCGACAAGGCGACGCTCGAGATCTGGCGCGACGGCAAATCGATCGACTTGACCGCAACCATCGGCAGCGCATCGAAAGAAGTCACCGCCGATGACAGTTCGGGTGCGGGTGCATCGGCACCTGCCCGGTTGGGGCTGGCACTGCGTCCCTTGAATCAGGACGAACGGCAGCAGGCCGGCGTTCCCGGCGGTCTCGTCGTCGAAGCTGCCCAGGGCCGCGCGGCCGAGGCGGGTATTCAGGCCGGCGATGTGGTGCTGTCGGTCGACGGCACGCCGGTGCAAAGCGTCGAGCAATTGCGCAAGATGGTGCAGGGACATGACAAGCAAATCGCGCTGCTCATTCAGCGCGGCGATGTTCGTCTGTTTGTTCCCGTGGCCTTAGGCTAGCGATAGTGTCGATGGATCCGCCGGTAGGTTAGCATTCGCGTACCGGCGGGTCGGCCCGCCAGCGCCAAGGTGGCAATGGACACTGCAACAGTTTGGGACGGCAACTGGGCCTGGAGCCTGCCGTTGATCGTCGTCACGGTGATCTTCCACGTTATCGGCCTGGTATTCATCAACGAAAGAGTCATCCAGGCGATGCGCTTCCTGAGAAGAACCCAGAGGTTTCTGTTTGCGTTCGCCCTTGTCATGGGCTGCGGCACGCTGTTCGCGATCATTCTGCACGGCATCGAGGCCGGAATATGGGCGGCAGTTTATCGCTTCCTCGGCGCACTTCCGGACGGCAAATCCGCCCTGCTGTATTCGTTGAGTGCGATGACGACCTACGGTCACGAACCCTTTCGGCTCGCGGATCACTGGCAGCTCATGGGCGCGCTCGAGGCCTTGAACGGCATGATCCTGTTCGGCCTGACGACGGCGTTTCTCTACGGCATGATCCGAACGGTGCTGGCCACGCGGCGCCAGGAGAGCGCGCGCGGATCCCCCGCAAACAAGTGAGTTCGAGCGACCCTACATGCGTTCGACGATGGTGACGTTGGCGACCCCGCCCCCCTCGCACATGGTCTGCAGACCATAGCGTTTGCCGCGGGCGCGCAGCGCATGCGTCAATGTCGCCATGAGCTTGGTACCGGATGCGCCGAGTGGGTGACCAAGCGCTATGGCACCGCCATTGACATTGAGTTTCGCGGGATTGGCGCCGGTTTCCTTTAGCCACGCCAGGGGCACCGATGCAAACGCCTCATTGACCTCGTATAGATCAATGTCGTCGATCGACATCCCCGCTCGCTTAAGGGCGCGGCGGGTTGCGGAAATCGGTTCCTCCAGCATGATCACGGGATCGCCCGCCGTCACCGTCAGATTGACGATGCGCGCCAGCGGCGTGAGCTTGTGGGTTTTCAACGCCCGCTCATTCACGATCAATGCCCCGCTCGCGCCATCGCAAATCTGGCTGGCGTTGGCGGCCGATATCACGCCATTTTCTTGCAGTAACTTGACCGCCGAGATCGCCTCCAACGTCGCATCGAAGCGAATGCCTTCGTCCTTCGTGTGCAGTGCCGGTCCCTGCAAAGTATCAACGGTCAAGGGGACGATCTCCGCATCGAAAGCCCCTGCATTGGTGGCCGCTGCCGCGCGGCGATGACTCTCGAGCGCAAAGGCATCGAGCTGCGCGCGGCTCAGCCCATATTTGTCAGCCATCATCTGCGCGCCGGTGAACTGGCTGAACCCATGAACGCCGAAGCGGTCCTGAATGCGCTGGCTGATGGGTCCGATGCCAAGGCCGTTCTTCGTGAATAACGCGACGTTCGAGCCCATCGGCACACGCGTCATGCTTTCCACCCCTGCAGCGATCACCATGTCCTGCGTGCCGGACATTACCGCTTGCGCCGCGAATTGGATGGACTGCTGCGATGATCCGCACTGGCGGTCGATGGTCACGGCCGGTACGCTGTTCGGCAATTTGGACGCCAGCACCGCATTGCGTCCTATTTGAAACGCTTGCTCGCCTCCCTGACAGACGCAGCCAAGAATGACATCCTCGATCGCGGCCGGGTCCACGCCGGTGCGTTCGACCAAGGCGTTCAACACTTCCGCGCCCAAATCGACTGGATGCCACCCGGCGAGTCTGCCGCCGCGCCGCCCTCCCGCGGTACGAACCGCTTCGACAATATATGCGTCCGCCATTTCTGAAGCTCCGTTGTTATATCCTGCCGGGCCGTGCCAAGCGGGTTAGTCTAGCCCACGGCGGGCCCCGTCGGCACCGCAAGAGGACCTTAGCCACATGGACGCTCAGGGTAGCTCTGGCTAACTTCGGGGCACCATCGGATCTCGCGCCCGAAGCGCCGACCTACTGAGGGGGAAGCATGCGGAGTAAGTCACCGATGATGAAACAAGCCTGGGTCGGCATCATTTTTGCCTGCTGTGCCGCGTTCGGACCAGCGGCCGCGCAGAACACTGCCCCGCCAGCGTCGGCAAATCCGCCGCTTAACGCGCTCGAGCAGCTGTTGGCTCCGATCGCGCTCTACCCCGACCCATTGCTCGCGCAGGTCTTAGCCAGCGCCACGAGTCCCGGCCAGGTCACGGAAATGAATAACTGGCTGCAGCAGAACAAGAGCTTGCAAGGCACGGCGCTGCAGGAGGCCGCTCAACAGCAAGGCTTCGATGCCAGCTTCGTTGCGCTTGCACTGTTTCCGGATGTGCTGAATCAGCTGGCCAGTCAGATCGACTGGACCACCGAACTTGGGACGGCATACTTGAGCGATCCCACCGGCGTGATGAACACGGTGCAGAAATTGCGCGCGCAGGCGCAAGCGGCCGGCAACTTGAAAGCTTCGCGGGAGCAAACGGTCGCCACCGAGAATCAAGGCGGCCAGCAGGTGATCGTCATTCAGCCTGCCAACCCGCAAGTGGTATACGTGCCTGTATACAATCCGACGGTCGTCTACTATCCGCCGCCCCCGGATGCCGCTGCGGTTCTCATCGGCTTTGGTTTGGGGATAGCGATCGGTGCTGCGATGAGCAACAGCTCCTACTACTATTCCCCCTACGGATGGGGCGCATGGGGTATGGGTTGGCACTCGCATACCGTGGTGGTCCGCGGCGGCGCGTGGGTGGTGCCGCCCTATGGCCGCTATCCCTATGTTCGACCGGTGCCCGTGCCGTATGGCGGCTACTATCGTCCGCGGCCGTACGCGTATTCGTCGACAACGGTGAATATAAATAGAGTTACCGTGAATAATCCGGGATACCGGGGTGGTGTTACCCCGCGACCCACGCCCTACACACCCATGGCGCGGCCGGCTACTCCACTTCCCGCGACATCACCCGGAGCGCGCCCAGGTGCCGGAGTGACGCCGGGGCAACGCCCAACGACATTGCCGGCCGGCGGCGGTAACGGCGCGACGCAGCCCGCGCGGCCCGCGGCGGGTTCCGGCGCTCGTCCCGCTACCCAGCCAGGCACACCCACTCAACGCCCGGCGCCAAATCAAGGAAAGCCCGATTACGGTTCGCGCGGCTATGCCGGCACGTCAAACGTGCGACCCACCGAGCGCGCGCAAACCAGCTCCAGCGCTTTCAGCGGCTACCAGAACGGCAGCGCCGAACGCGCCGCGAGCCAACGAGGACAAGGCAGCGCGTCGCGCGCCCAAGGTAGCGCACCGCGCGGACAGAGCGCGCCGCGTGCACCGGGCCGCAAACCTTAGCCAGTGGCGCCAGGGAAATAGCAACATGAAAATCTCTTCAATCTCGGCAGGTATTGCGCTAACGGCACTGCTTGGCTGCGGCGCCGTACTTGCGCAGAACGCGCAACCCAAAGCGCAACAGAAGACCTTCGCCACCCCCGAAGATGCCGTCGTGGCATTGGTGGACAGCAATAAAGCGGGCGACATCAACGCGCTGCGTGCCCTGTTCGGACCCGAAGGTGAGAAGATTCTGAATTCCGGCGATCCGGTCAGGGATCAGCATGGTCGCGAGGTTTTTCTGGTGGCCTACGGGGAAAAAGCGGCCCTGATGACCGTCAGCCCCACGCGTGAGGTTCTCTATATTGGAAACGAGGAATGGCCGTTCCCCATTCCGTTGGTGAAGGAAGGCCAGACGTGGCGTTTCGATACGGCCGAGGGGGCGCGGGAAATCCTCTACCGGCGCATTGGCCGCAACGAGCTGACTACCATTCGCGTATGCCAGGCCTTTGTTGATGCTCAGCAGGAATATGCTGCACAGGCTCACGACGGCAAGCCTGCCGGCATCTATGCACAAAAGATCGCCAGTACTCCCGGCAAGCATGACGGCCTTTACTGGAAATCCGAGGACCCCGAGCAGCTGAGTCCGCTGGGCGAACTGGCGGCGGAAGCGGCTGCCGAAGGCTATCGACACATCAAAGGACAGCCGCCGGCCTATCATGGGTACAACTTTCGCATTCTCACCGGCGCGGGCGATTCGGCCAAGACCGGAAGTTATATCGTCAACGGCGAGATGCGCGGTGGTTTCGCGGTGCTCGCCACTCCCGCCATCTACGGGAGCAGCGGCGTCATGAGTTTCATGGTGGACAAGAGCGGCGTCGTGTACGAAAAAGATCTCGGCCCGAACACGTCCGCCGTCGCCGCCAAAATCAACCAATACAATCCAGACTCCGGCTGGCAGAAGGCCGAGTAAATTGTCCGCTGCACGCGCCGCGCCGCAGCTCTAGCAATCCCGAGCCAGGAAGATGTACCGCGTATTGGACCATCCGCTGCTGCTGTTCGCGCTGTCATTCCTGATTCTGTGGCTCGCGGCGCGATTTGGCGCATCCTTTCTCAGAAGATGGATCAAGCTCGACCCGGACGCGCACAGGGATTTCGCCACCATCCTCGCGGCCACGCTGACGCTGAACGGACTGATCATCGGGTTCACCTTCTCGATGGCCACTGGCCGCTACGAGCAGCGCAAGAACTACGAAGAGGCGGAGGCCAATGCGATCGGCACGGAGTTCGTGCGTACCGACCTGATGGCCGCGACGGACGCCACGCAGGTGCGCATGTTATTGCAGGCTTACATCGATCAGCGGTTGGCGTTCTATCGGGCAGGCAGCGCGCAGGAGCTGCAGCAGATCCAAACCCGCACTTCGCAGTTGCAGATGCAGCTATGGTCCGCGGCGCGCGGCACCGCTGCGGCACAGCCCACCGCCATCGGCAGCCTGGTGATCTCCGGTATGAACGATGTCTTGAATTCGCAGGGATATACGGACTTTTCCTGGTGGAACCGCATCCCGCCCGCGGCGTGGTTTCTGATGGCGGCAATTGCCGTCATCTCCCATATGTTGATCGGCTATGGCGCGCAAAACACGCGAAAGGAAAGCATCCTGATGGGGGTGCTGCCGTTCATCGTATCCCTTGCCTTCCTGCTGATCGCCGACATCGACAGTCCGCGATCCGGCATTATTCGCGTGGCTCCGCGCGATTTGACCGCCCTATCCGAATCGATACATGCGCGGTGATCGCGAAGCAACTGCTCAAGCGCGCCAACCGGTGTTGCTGGGCCGGGCGCGTTACTGGGCTACGAAACAGCCATCGCTACCCTGTGCGCACAGCACCTGTAGCGTCTCCCGCTGACCGCATCCGCTGACGCCGATCGTGTACTGAGCGCGTTCCGGGCCCTGGTTGATCATCAACGCCCGGGCCGGCGGTTGGATGACTTCGCTCGTGAGCACCGAAGCTGTCGCGGTCGGACAATTCATGTCGAATCGGGCGCGCTTGAGAGCGAAGTCCGTCGCCATGGGCTGCAGCGTGGTTGTGAGCGGCGTGCTGTTGCACGCCGAAATTCCCAACAACACTGCGACCGGCAACATCCAAAGCAATTTGGTTTTCATCATGTGCGTTCCACCGCTTGTCCAGTTTAAGAGTTAGGCCGAGTGAAATTAGCGACGGGCGTCGATTCAGTCTATGCGACCAAAGTCCTAATATTTAGGGCGGCCGGCGCCGGGACGCCGCGGATTGGTTGGTTGATCGCGGCTCGCAGGTCGCGCAGCCGCCTCCTGTTGCCCGTCAGTTGGTCTTGCGGTAACCCGAGTTCTGCACCGTCACGATCAGGTTCTTGGCAGCGGCGTTGAGCGTGGCGCTGGACGTGTACAGCGTGCCGTCGTCCAATTGACCCATGACCGCATTCAGGGTGACGACATCCGTCGCACTATCGAGATAGGTGGACACTCCGACACCCGAAACAATGTTATTCGCGATATCAATCGATATCGCCAGGTTGTCGCCCGGCTTCTGGTAGTCCGCGAAATTGATCTGCGCGCGTTTGCCGGGTTCCAGCACCTGGATGCTGACCTTGCCTGCGTCCTTCACCGCCTGAATCTTGACCGGATTGGGCGGCACATAGGTTTTCACCAGACTCACCGCGTTTTGCATGTACGCGGTCAACTCCGCTTTCTTGTTGGCGATGATCCTGCCGCGCAGCCCCGGCTTGCTCGCGGGCGGCGGCGATGCATCGATCAGTACCTTTTGCAGCGCGCCATCCGCTCCATAGTAGCAGCGCTGTTGCTTGTTCGATTTCTCCTCGCCGTTGAGGCTGACCACCGTGGTTTCGATCCATTCGTACTGCCGCAAGGCACCCTGGCTCGCGGCGAAGGCAGCTTTGAGACCCGCCACACGCTCCGGCAGGGAGGGCTGAGGGGCTTGCCCGGCGGCCACGCTGCTGCCGACCATGAGCACCGCGGCGAGCATGCGGATTCCGGCTGTTCTCGAGACCATGATTATTCCTCCGCGCAAGGCTGACGCCGACGCGACAGACTCGGTGCCGCAGTTTGATATTGCAATTGGACTTTGATCCATCAGCCCGACGAATCCAAAGCCAGCGTCACTTGATCCAGCAGGGTGCGAATGTCCAGTGGTTTGCACAAATAGGCGACAGCGCCCAGGCGCATGCACTCCTCGCGCATACTGGGCGCATCGTGCGCAGTGATGATGACGATGGGAAAATTCGCCCCGGCGATGTTGAGCGCGTGCTGGACTTCCGTTCCCGAAACGTCCGGCATCTGCAAATCAAGGACCAAACAATCCGGTCGATCAAAATGCCAGGACTTC
>Ga0210388_10002475_pt1 | contig 14356 bp, 11 predicted proteins | sample IncBWC19OmetaG_FD_155485 | JGI IMG/M metagenome (GOLD analysis project Ga0210388, IMG submission 155485) | Forest soil microbial communities from Barre Woods Harvard Forest LTER site, Petersham, Massachusetts, United States - Inc-BW-C-19-O ...
CCGCGAAAATCACGCTTGATTTGAATTACGACGATATTCCGCCACTGGGCGCGCCGGAAGAAGTGGAGGTGTCGGGTGCAGAGCGGACGACATTTTATTCTTCGGTGGAAGCGACCGCGCGCGAGTTCAAGCTGACGATTCGTCCGGATGCGCGGCCAGAAGCCGGACACTACTACCGTTCCGACCACTTCAGCCTGGCGCGCGTCGGAATCCCATCGTTCTCGGTGAATGAAGGCGTGAAATATAAGGGCCACGATGAAGCCTGGGGCTTGCAGCAGGATCAGGAATACAACGAGAAGCACTACCACCAGCCGAGCGACGAATATCGCGCCGACATGGACTTCACCGGCGACGCGACCATGGCTCGATTTGGATTCGTGCTGGGGTGGCAGGCGGCTGCGCAGGAGAAGTTGATCGGGTGGGAGAAGGGCGATGAGTTTGAGGCGGCGCGAAGCGGGGGGCACTGATTTCAGGCAGGTGCTTTGGCGGCAGATTCGCAGACTGAACGCTCTCTGGAAACCATGCGGACCCGCTCCAGGAATCTAAAGGCCAGACTGCCGGAGCGGAAGAAAAATGCGAAAACAAATCGTTAAGGTATCGCATGCGAGTAAAGGGCAACGCGCTTGACGATTTAGGCTTTTCGCCCGAGAAGGCCACTCTTCTCAAGTTCAAGGCGGATCTCTATTCGGCGATCCGGCACCGTGCACGGCGATATTCGCCGAAGCAGTTGATGGTGATTTTGGGGAGAGCCGCAGCCGCGAGTCAGCGAACTCCTCAATGGCAAAATCGCCAACAAGAGCGTCGATAAGTTGCTGGAGTACGCCGGTCGTTTGGAAATCGAAGCCAAGGCAAAGTTTCCCCAGAGCCACAGGGAAGTTGTTAAGCGCCAACTAGCTGCGGCGGCCAGTGTCGACTAAAGGCGCTTCCCGGCGATTATCCCTGGTTAAATAAATTTGCTAGCTCTTCGTGGCGCTCAGCCACGCGTCGAGCCGGTCCGCGTAGGTGCGGGACGAGCGGTGCTCGGAGCCGTCGTTGAGCTTTACCAAGTACTCGCGGTTGTCGATACTGCGTAATTCGCTGACCGAGGAACTGCGCACAATACGCGAGCGGTGAATGCGGATGAACTTTGCAGGATCGAGTTTCTGCTCGAGCGCATTCATGGTTTCGCGCAGCAGGTGTGCGCGGCCGCGGACGTGCAATTCGGCGTAGTCGCCCGCGGCGCCGATCCATTCGATGTCTTCGACCAGCACAATCTGAATGCGCGCGCCGCTGCGCACCGCGAAGCGCGTGCTGTACCTGCCCGCATTCTGGCCGAGCATGGCGAGAACACGTTCCGCGGCCCGGGTCTTTTCTGAGGAATCGACTCGGCGCCGTGCGCGATCGAGGGCGGCGGCGAAGCGGTCGTCGTCGACCGGCTTCAGAAGGTAGTCGAGCGCGTGGACCTCGAATGCGCGCAGGGCATGCTGTTCGTAGGCGGTAAGAAAAATCACACCGGGCATGTTCTCTTGCGGCAGCGTACGAAGAACATCGAAGCCATCCATGCCTGGCATTTGAACGTCAAGAAAGACCACATCGGGTGACAGTTCGAGAATCTTTTCGACCGCCGAGGATCCGTCGGCGCACTCCCCGACAATCTCGACATCCTGAAATTTCTGGAGACGGAGGAGAACCCCGCGGCGGGCGAGCGGTTCGTCGTCGACGATCAGCGCGCGCACGCCGCGACCTCAGGCTCTGTCGGTTGGTGCAGGGCCGGGTGAAACGGAAGTTCGACCGTTACTGTGCAACCGCCGCCGGCAGGCCATTCGAGATGGAATCTGTAATCGTCTTCGTAGAGCGTTTTGAGCCGCTCGGCCGTGTTGCGTAGACCAATGCCATGAGCCGAAAGATCGTGCAAAGCAGATTTCTCGCAGCGGGCGCCGGTATTGCGGACGACGATATACACCCGATCGCCGTGCAACGCGCTCTCGATGCGAATGGCGCCGCCTTCGAGCTGCGGGGCAATGCCGTGCCGCACCGCATTTTCGACTAGCGGCTGCAAGAGCATGCTGGGGACGAGCGTATCGAGGGTGTCGGGCGCGATCACTATTTCAACGCGCAGGCGACGCCCGAGGCGAGTCTGTTCAATGGCGAGATAGCGCTCGGTGAAGGCGATCTCCTGCGCCAGCGGGATCTCCGCGACCAGTTCACCATTCAGACTCGTGCGCAGGAGTTCGCCAATCTGCGAAAGCATGCGGGTGGCGGCCGGGGCGTCGCCTTCCAGAATCAGGGTCGAGACGGCATTCAGCGAATTGAAGAGAAAATGCGGGTTGAGTTGGTAGCGCAGTGCGCTGAGCCGGGCGTCACGCACCTCGGCTTCGGCGCGCAACAGGCGTTCGCGCTCCCGCGCGGATTGCTGCCATTGCTTGATGCTGAAGTAGAGGCTGCACCAAAGAAAAAGAACAACCGAAGATTGGACCGAGTCCGCGAGCAATTCCCCTTTGTCGAACTTGGGGCTCAAGAAGCCAAGTTCACAAGCGAAGCCGGAGAGTGCACCCAGAGGCACGCACCAGGCGAAGGCACGGAGTTCGAGCTCCATCCACGAAGATGTCCGTTTTCGCAAAGAGCGGCAGATGGGATAGAGCAAGAAGCTGACGAAAAACATGGAGAGGACCGAAACGCTATTTGCCCACAGCAATCCCGGCTTCTTGATTTCCGGCAAGATCGCGACCATTACCAGCAGGTAGAAGCCAATCCATCCGATAACCTGCACCGTCCAGAAGGATGGGAAGCCGAGTTGGTCGCGCCGGAACACGAGTCATATTTTAGTCCAGCTTGGGGCGGATGCATCCGCGGCTCGCCGCGCCAAACCCTCGGTTCACCGCAAGAACCGGGACGCTCGCGGACTGGCTGATCCGGCGGGATTGCGGGCAGGTTATGGTGGGCCTCGTAGCCGCGATTCGAGCGGCTCGCGAGGTGGTTGTGATTACGAGAAGTGAAGTCGCAGTTCTGGATTTGCGGTCAACGCCAAACGCGGCCTTGGCCTGCGCCGAGGCGAAATCGATCGCCCAGCCGGTGGCTGAGCCGGTGACCGAAAAAGAACGAATCGTGAGCATCGACGTGTTGCGCGGGTTTGCGCTGCTGGGCATTTTGCCGATGAATATCCAATATTTTTCGATGATCTCGGCCGCCTACATGAACCCGACGACCTACGGCGATCTGCACGGAGCGAACCTGTGGGCCTGGCTGCTATGCCATGTGCTGGCCGACGAAAAGTTCATGGCGATTTTCTCGATGCTGTTTGGCGCCGGCATTCTGCTCATGACTGGTCGCGTCGAAGCCGCGGGAAGAAAGTCAGCGGCCTTGCATTACCGCCGCATGGGATGGCTGACTCTTTTTGGTCTTGCGCACTCGTACCTGCTGTGGAGCGGCGACATTCTCTTCACCTATGGTATGTGCGGCATGGTGGTGTATCTGTGCCGAAAATGGACGCCGCGCAAGCTGTTGATCGCCGGCGTGCTGCTTTTGGCGGTGGCGCCGGCGACCCTGACGGCCGAAGGATTGTGGTCGCGGCACTGGACCCCGAAGCAAGTGCAGACCGCAAGCGAGCAGCTATGGGCGCCAACCCCTGCCATGGTGGCCAACGAAGTTGCTGCCTACCGCGGAACTTGGACCGAACAGATGCGAATTCGCGCCGCCGACTCTGCGCAGATGCAGACTGTGTTCTTCGTGCTCTTTACTTTCTGGAGGGCGGCGGGACTTATGCTGGTCGGTATGGCACTCTTCAAATTGGGCGTCTTCCGTGCGCGGCTGCGCCGTCCGGATTACTGGGCGATGGTCTTCACCGGCGCGTGTGTCGGGATCCCCATCACGCTCTACGGAACCTGGCGCGACTTCGCGGGCGGATGGGAGTTCCGCAATTCGTTTTTCTTTGGGCTGCAATTCAACTACTGGGCCAGCCTGCTGGTCTCGATGGGATGGGTGGGCGCAGTGATGCTCGCCTGCCAATCCCCCCGCTGGATTCCGGTGACGCGGCGACTGGCTGCGGTCGGGCGCATGGCCTTCACGAACTACATCCTGCAAACACTGATCTGCACGACACTCTTTTATGGCCATGGCTTTGGCCTCTTCGGCAGAGTCGAGCGCGTCGGGCAACTGGCGATCGTCCTGATGATCTGGGGAGTGCAGTTGATTTTGTCGCCGGTCTGGCTGCAATACTTCTTATTCGGTCCCCTTGAATGGTTGTGGCGTTCGCTGACTTATTGGAGCCGCGAGCCGTTTGTTCGTTCGCGCACGCTGGTCGGGGGAATGCAGGGGCGGCCAGTTCTCGACGGCCCTAGGTAGACTCCGGGTAGGCTCCAGGCGTTAGGCTCCAGCCTTAGGCTCTAGGCCTTAGGCATTCGCTGCACGCCTTATCTTCGACCTATCGATCCAGTGGCCTCTAAATCCATTGCTGGACCCGAAGCCTGAAGCCCGGAGCCGACAGTGTCGGTTGGTTCCCCGCGCCTGATCGCGTGAAAACTCGGAATTTCCCGCCAATTGCCCGGTAACCTCGGTAACGTTGGCCACCCGTTAGGCCCATGCTACGCTCGCCGGAGAGCTCTGAAATCAGCAGTTTATGAGGTATCTCCGTGCGCTGGACTGCCCTTCTCTTGGTTCCAGTGTGTGCGGCGGCGTTGGCCCAGACGGCCCACCCGCGTGCGCCGAAGAAAGTTCATGGCCCGCAGATGTTGCCGTTGACTACCACGTCCGAGGGCGCTCGCCTGCGCTACGAAAGCGCGATGGAGGCGCTCGAGAATTTACGCCGCAGCGAAGCGGTGGATGAACTGCGCGCGGTGGTGAAGCGCGATCCCAAGTGTGCGCAGTGTTGGATCATGCTGTCGCACCTCACGCACGATCCTGATGAAGAAGTGAATGCGCGCACCCGCGCCGAGCAACTGGCGCCGCACGCCACGCCCGGCGAGCGTTTACTCATCCGGTGGCTGGCCGGCGTGCAGGAAAACAACTTTGTTCCGGCGATCGCCGCGATGAACGATTTGCTGGCCAAGTATCCCGAGGATCACCGCCTGGCATTTCTCGCTGGCCGATGGTTGCTCCACCAGCGGCGCTACGGCCAGGCAACCTACGTTCTCGAACGCGCGATCTCCTTGTATCCCGATTATCCCGGAGCTCTGAACGAACTCGCCTACGCCTATGCCTACAGCGGCAGCTTCGAGAAAGCGTTTGCGCTGATGGACCGCTACGTCCAACTCGAACCCAACCAACCGAATCCTTACGATTCTTACGGGGAAATTCTGCGGGCGGCGGGACGGTTTGAAGAAGCGCTGGCGAAGTATCGGATGGCGATCCAAGTGGATTCGGGTTTTGGTTCGGAACTTGGGGTGGCCGACACGCTGGCTGTGATGGGGCGCGAAGCCGAAGCGCGCGAGGCGTACACGAAGGCCGAGGTCTTTGCGCCGAGCGAGAGCGATCGGGTGGAGTACGAATTGCAGTCAGCCGTGACCTACATTCGCGAGAAGGATCACAAGCAGGTCGATCGCACATTGCACGAGGTTGCCAAGCACGCGCACGCCGTTGGCCTTGGACGGCTGGAAGCGGAAGTGAACCGGGTGATGGCGATGAGCGCGCCGGATTCGAAAGACGCGATGCACCATCTTAAAGCCGCCGAGCACGCGCTCAACGAGGGGCACGCGATGTCGAAGAGCGATCGCGAGGAAGAGCGTGCGCTGGTGCTTGAAACCGTTGCCGAGAAACAGGCTGAGAGCAAACAAATGGACGCGGCCGCGAAGACCGTGCATGAACTGGAATCGATGGCGGCGGCGAGCCGGAGCAACACGATCCAGGTTGCTTATCACGCGGCCGCGGGAACTGTGCTCTCGGAGCAGGGGAAGTATGCGGAAGCGATTCCGCACCTGGAAGAGGACAATGAGAATCCCGCGTCAATGGAGCGTTTGTGGAAAGCTTACCGGCAGACCGGCGCGGCCGAGGACGCGCGGGTGCTGGGCGCGAAGCTGGCAAACCTGAATGAGCCGACGGTCGAGCAGGCGCTGGTAGTGCCGAGTTTCCGCATAGTGCTCGCCGACCAACAACAGCAAGCTGCGAAATAGGAGACCGTCCCCAAACGCATGGCTCGCATACCTCTGTTTCGGCTAGGACAGGCTGAGGAAGAAATTCCTCCGAAGCTGGCCAGCTATACGCCCGCGCTCTCGCTCGAAGGCCTGCAGGTGGGCGTCGACAACCTGCGCCATGATGTGTATCTCAGTCCGAAGTTTGCCGAAGCCGCCCGAGCGCACATCGCGCGCGCGATCGCGCGCCACGGAGAAGTCGAAGGCTTGCTGGCGGCTGAACGGCTCTCGACCGCGGTGCAGAACCACGCGTTCCTGAACCGCCTGGCTGCGCCGGTGAAGGGTCCGGCGACGACCAAGTCCGAAACATTAGACCTGAAGCAGGTTCTCACTGAGCTGCATATCTCCGCGCTGAACCGGGCCAAGGCCGAGAGCAAGATCGCGGTCGATCTGCTGGCCCGGCTGGCGGTCATCAAGTTTCTGCGGGCAGAGTTGCAAACGCAATACGGCCAGGTGCTTGAACGCTGCCGCATGATGCTGAAGAACTATGAAGGCGTCCGGCAGCAGAAGGCCATCGAATACCGCGAGCGGGTGGCCTCATTCCAGGTGCGCAAGAAAATCATTCTGCGCAAGACCGGACAGGAGCTGTTTTTGCTGCTGCGCGACATGGAGAAGGAGACCATCGCGCGCACGCGGCGCTCGCGCTTCGGCGCCGACAACGAAGGCCACCAACTGCTCATCAATTACCTGATCTTTTCCGACGATGGCCGCGACGACTTTCTAAACGCCGAGCATTACGTGATGCTGGGCAACTGGGAGCGCGATCCCGACCGCTTCGTACGGATGCGAGAGATTGTCTGCCAGTTCGTGCGCTCCCTCACCCTCGAAGCGCAGAACAGTGAAGATTCGGTTCTTGAAGGATGGTTGAGCGCGCCGGAAAATGCGCACGAGATGGTGGGCGCGGGCACGCCCGACGAATCGACGCCCGAAGGCCGGTCACAGAAAACCCGGCTCGCGAACCTGGTGCGGCTGCTCGAAGACGAGTCGGTCATGGAGTTCGTGATTGCGTCGTACGAAGTGGTTCCACTTCTGTCGGAATATTCATCGCGCATCAATCCGCAGCAGTTGAAGAACGCGCTGGTCTCGCGCGCGGAATGCGACCGGGTGGAGCGCATGATTCAGGAAGGTGGCAAGCTTTCGCCCAACAGCCTGTACAGCGCGGTGGCCAAGGTTGCGGGATGCCGCGGGAACGATCGTGCGCGGGTGGCAGGGCGGTTTCTGCGCGACTTCATCCGCTACCACCGCGATATGCGCCGGCTCGAAGTGCTGAACGGCACGCTCGACAGCGTGAACCTGATCGCGAACGAAAAGCTGCGGGAGCTATCGGCGGTCAACGGCACGCTCTACGAATTTCTGCTTGCCGAAGAGCAGAAGCCGGTGGAAGACAAGGTGCGTGGCCACGTCATCATCAAGGCCGACATTCGCGACTCGTCGAAAGTGACGCGGTCGCTGATGGATTCGGGCTTGAATCCGGCGTCGTACTTCAGCCTGAATTTCTACGAGCCGGTGAATAAGCTGCTTGCCAAGTACGAAGCCAGCAAAGTTTTTCTGGAAGGCGACGCGATCATTCTCGCGCTGCAGGAAAAAGAAAACGACCAGGGCTTTGCCGTGAGCCGCGCGTGCGTGCTGGCGCGCGAGATGGTCGATATCGTGCGGGGTTACAACGAACTCGGCACCAAGTCCGGTCTGCCGCCACTCGAACTCGGGGTTGGCATCGCTTATCAGGAATCGGCGCCACTTTACCTGATGGATGGCGAGAAGCGCATCTGGATCTCGGAAGCGCTCAACCTGAGCGATCGGCTGTCCTCGTGCAACAAGCGCGCCCGCAAGGCCATGGACCCGCTCAAGAGCCCGTTCCACGTCTACGCGTTCCAGACGGTGAGCGACGCCGACGCGGGGGAGAATGCCGACGACTTCATGATGTCGTTTAACGTGGGCGGCATCCGGATGAATGAAGAGGCATTCAACAAGCTGAAGGTCGAGGTATCGCTGAAGCCTGAGTCGCTGCCACTGCCCGCGCTTTGGGGTAAGGAAGATTACAAGCTGTACAGCGCTCTGGTGACGGTGGGCAACGATATCTTCCGCAAGATCGTGGTGCGCGAGAGCCACATCGCGCACATCGAGGCCCGCTCCTTCTCGCTGCAGAAGTGGAGCGACCGCAAGTATTACGAAGTGTGTACGGAGGCGGCGATTTACGAGATGCTCGAAGGGCAGAAGGCCGCGGCGGTCGGGCGGTAGCGCGAGAGCAAAGCTCAGTTCAAGCTGGAAATTCCGCTGCTCGCGGCGTCGTTGTGCTGGCTTAATTCCCGCCGTCGAGCTCCGCTCGGGCGGACGGCTGGGAGCCGTCGCCACGTGGTTTCTTCGTCGGTGCCGTCCTCAGGGCTGCTGTCTCGATGTGGTCTCCAGCTTATTTCGACGGCAATGTGATGTGCACAATCCGGCCTTTCGGGCCGACGGCGAATGCGTCGTTTGAACCAGCGCGAACAAGCGCGTTGAGCGTGGCCGGAATTGCGGACGATGGCATCTTCGCCGAGAGGTTGCTCGCGAGCAGATGCGTCGAGCCTACTGCCAGAAAATCTTCTCCGCGTGTTCCGAAAAATCCAATCGCTGAAAAATAAAATTGTGGATGCACTGGCAGAAGCTGCCAGGTCGCACCGCCGTCGTCTGTGGACGCAAGGTTTGGCCCGTCCGAATCGGGATGTTGGTAATCGCCGCCGGCGATGAGGCCGTGCTTCGGGTCGAGAAACGCAATCGAGAAAATGCCTGATGAATCGCTGCCATGCGCGAGCGGCGTTTCCGTCACCTTCCACGATCGGCCGCGATCGGTCGAGCGAAAGACGCGGGCTGCCGGGCCTCCGGTGGCGAACCAGACATTGTCACTGCCTTCGATGGCGATACAGGTTCCGCTGGCGGCAAACGCGCCTTCGCGCGGCAGAGCTTCGGGACGCGAGGCGTTCGGCAATTGCGCCCAGTGCGCGCCGCCGTCGTCGGTGGTCAGCAGTTCGAAACGACCATCGACTGGATCTCCAACGGCGATGCCATGGTTGCGATCCCAGAACGCGAAGCAATCGTAAAAGCCTTTGGGATCGGAGTTCGTGAACTGCAGCGCCCAGTGCTGGCCGGCGTCGGTGGTTTTGTAGATGCGCGATTGATCGCCGGGTCCCGCGGCGAGGAGGAATGCTTCGTCTGCGCTGAAGGCTTCCACATCGCGGAAGTCGACGCCTTCGGCGCCGGGCATTTGCGCCGGTATCCACGTCGTCCCGCCGTCGAGGCTACGCACGTACGTGCCGTGCGTTCCGCTTGCCCAGATCGCCCGCGAGATGGCGCTGACGCCGCGCAGGTCGGCGGTCGTGTGACTGTCTAAGGGCGTGGTTTGAGCGGAGGCGAGGTTTGCGATGAGGATGAGCGCGATGCGGAGCGGGCGCATGACTGATTCTCGCACGAGGCATCGCTGACCAATAGGTTGCGACGATTTACGCAGAAAGCAGATTCCGCGCTGCGCTCGGAATGAGAAACCTTTTGGGAGGGTAGATCCGCTATTTCGCGGGCGCTCCTGCAGGCGTATCTTTCTGCTCTGACGTGCGCATGTCAAGTTTCCAGGAGGGCAGGCAGTCGTGATAGCTCGCGACGTGGGTCGCGTCGGAGTCCGGCGTGTCGCGGGCGACCACGTAGGTGCGCATGGTGTAGCAGACCGGTTGCGAGTTCATCGCGTTGAGCTTCCACGAGGACGGCGAGTGCTCGGCGGGTGCCGGGGAACCGCCGTCCGGGCGAAGGATGGCGGCGGAATCGGCAGCGAAAGCGGACACGGACTTTGGCGAGCCGGCGGCTTGCGCGAAGCTGGCGGCCGGTGCGGTCAGAAGAATCAGAGCGACGATGAGGAGCAGGAGGGTCGTGATCCGCATAAGGCACCTTCGGCGCGAGTATAGCGCTGTTCTGTGCGGGTTGGGATCGAATTTCTTGCCGGCAGTAGCTTGGGAGGGATGGTCGTCCCACAAAATCGTTGCACCTACAGATCGCGATCCTACAAAAACACGACTGAGGTGTCTATGCTGGACATCTGAGGAACTAGCTCTGAAGGGATTCCAGGCATCTTGAGAACGATTCAGCACGAATGGATAGGAGTGATGGATGAAGCTGCGAATCGCGTTATGGCCGGTTGCTGCACTCGCAATGGCTTTGCCTGTTCAAAGCAGCGCACAGAGTCTGACGGTTGCGGCGGCTGCCGATCTGCAAGCGGCCATGCCGGAGTTGGTGGCTCAATTTCAGAAGCAAACGGGGAAGACCGTGCAGGTCGTCTACGGGTCGTCGGGAAATTTTTACCAGCAGATTCAGAACGCCGCGCCATTTGATGTGTTCTTTTCGGCGAACCTGGATTATGCGAAGAAGCTCGATGCGGCCGGGCTCGCCGAGCCGGGCTCGCTCTACGAATACGCGACCGGAAAGATCGTGCTGTGGGTACCGTCGGATTCGAAGATCGATGTAAGCGGCGGATTGAAGGCATTAGCGAGCCCGTCGGTCGGAAAGGTGTCGATCGCGAACCCCGAGCATGCGCCCTATGGGCAGGCAGCGGTCGCGGCGATGCAGAAAGAAGGCGTGTATGACCAGCTCAAGAGCAAGCTGGTGCTGGGAGAAAACATCTCGCAGGCGGCATCGTTTGTCGCGGGGGGTGCCGCGGATGCGGGCATCATCGCTTTGTCGCTGGCGCTCTCCCCAAACATGAAAGACAAGGGACGCTTCGTGGAGATTCCGGCCGGGGATTATCCAGCGATCAAACAGGCGTGCGTGATCCTGAAAGCGTCGCAGAAGAAGGCAGACGCGCAGGCCTTTCTTCAATTCATGAAATCAGAAGGTGCGCGGGAGCTGCTGAACAAGTATGGCTTCGCGGTGCCGGTGGCTGCGGGGCACTAGTCGAGGCGAAGGGCGCGCGTTCGACGCGGTGGAATTTCGCGTGAAACAAATCAGAAATGTGGCTGACTGACCGGATGAAACGGGATCATCACCACGACCGCGAGATCGACTGGAGCGCCGCTGCGGGTTGCCGGTTCAAACTGCCAGCGGGCAAGCGCGTCGCAGGCGTAACGATCAAGCCGCGCATCAATACTGCGCAAGACATGGACGTCGGCAACGGAACCGTCGGAGCGAATGATCGCGCGTAGGGCGACGGTACCGCCCACATTCTGGCGCATGAGTTCGAGCGGATATGCGGGGTCGACTTTGTGCAGCGCGCGGGGCGCGGAAATGTCGGCGGTGCTGCCCGAATCGTTGAGTTCGGCAAAGCGCATGATCCAGCTGCCCCCGGCCGAGTTGAGGTTCGGCATGTTGAGCGTCATCGAATAGAAGGGGCGATCGCCGAAAACTTTGCGCTCCAGTTCGTTGGCCAGCGCAGGAGAAGTGGCGCCACGCGGGACGGATGGGGGCGGGGAAACTTTGGCGAGCAGGTTCGGGTTCACAGTATTGCTGGCCGAACTGTGCGGATCTCCAGCAACGCCCGTGGTGGGTTGTGATCCGGCAGCGCCGACTTGCAGTCCGGCGGGGACGCCATGCAGCGAAGCTTTTGTGCCCGTGCCATGGGTCGATGTTCCGGTGGTTCCGGGCGCGCCGCTCGCACCGACTTTGCCCTCAGGGTTTGCGGCGAAGGCGCCTTGCCGGTTGCCGGTAGGCGCCGGGGGTGGCACGACCGCGGGGTGAATGCCGAGAGCGATTACGCGATTGCCGCCGGGCGAAGATGTGCCACCGGTGGACGGCGGCGGGGGAACGATGTTGGAGGCCAGAGAAGCGCGTGCGCCATGGGCGGAGGGCTTGCCGCCGGCGGAGTCGAGCGAAGGGGGCGGAGGAACCACGGCGGCGTTACCGGCATTCAGGCTCGAGGGGACGCGCTGCGCGTCGACGGAAAACGCGGGCGCGGGCGCAATGATGGCCGAAGGCGCGAGGTTTATGTCCCTCAAGCGGCGTCCAGTAACGTCGGTAGGTGGAGGCGGAGCGATCACTGACGAGTCGAGCGATGGGGCGGAGGTCTTGCGCTCGACGGCGGTGGGAGGCGGGGCCACAATCGGAGTATTCAGCGAGGCGAGGGAGACGGGTGCGCGCTCGGTGGCCGAGACGGGAACAGGAACCGAATGGTCGCCCCAGGCGACGATGTTTGGCGTGTCGATGTCGCGATCGAGCTGGACATTGGGTGGGGCGACGATGGTCTGGTGGTTGTTGCGCGCCTCAGGTGGGACCGAAAGGATTGGCTGCTTGGCGAACTCGGGATCAGCCTTGCGCTCGGAAGCGGGGTTGAGATCTCCAGTATCGAGTGGCGGCAGATATTCCGAGGCATTGAAGTACAAAACCTGCGACTTGTCGAAGGCATGCGCGGGAGCAATCGCGGGCCGCGACGGCAGGATTGAGATGCCGTACAGGGCGGCAATCAGAAGTGCGTGGTATCCGGCAGATTCGGCGAAGCGACGCCAGGGCAAAGGCTGGCTGACAAAGACGTCGGACCAAAACTTGCCGGGACGATTGCCGGCAGGAGGTAGTGGAGGCTCGGGGCGGAGCAGGAAGTCTTTGAGGTTGCTGCGGAAAGCGGCACCCCAGGGTTCAATGGCAGGCAGAAGCGCCAGGTTGTCGGCAACCGGAGGTCCTGAAGGTCGGGGGATCTGGACGCGGGTTGGTGAGGGAGCGTTCAATAGAGGCCGGGTTACCAGACAGCTCGATCGATTATAACGGACGGACCCGCAGCGGTAAGGGATGAGATGCACTCCTGAGTCTGTGGGCTGGATGCAGCGAAAATGGGGCATTTGCTGGCGGCGATAGAAGATAGGCGGGCGTTTGCCAGGCGCGAACGCAGCGAGGACGGAGGATAAGCGCAGTGGTGGGGAAGTGGAAGCCGGGACGGGGGAAGGGGCGTCGAGCATTTGGATTTTTAGCGCTCTTGCTAAGCCTGCCCTGGCTCGCGGTGGGACAGAAGGCCGCGCCGGCCCCGGTGGGAACGGAATATTCCGGCACATACAGCTTTCTACGCGAGGGCGAGTTTGTGCAGGTGACGGTGGAGGATGCGGGGAAGGTAAGCGGCTTTGTGGCACGCTACGGTGACCTCGAAAGCGACCGGGGAGTGCTGCTTGACCACTTCTTCAAGAGCGGCCGGCTGAGCGGGAACCGGCTTACGTTTACTACAGAAGTCGTGCACGGAATCGCATTCGCGTTTGATGGGATCGCAGGACGAGGAAGGGATAAGAAGGCGGGCGAAGAGGGTGATTACACGTTCGAGGGGAAGCTGACGGAGACGAGCAGCGATGACATTGGGAATTCGAGCAGCCGGGAGCGCGCGATCACACTGAAGTCGCAGGCGCGGAAGACGGCTGCGCCGGGCGCCGCTTCCCGGGAATGAGTGGTGAGAGTCAGGTGCCAGCGCGAGCCGTCGGCGGTCCGCGAATCAGGCTCCGCGATCAGGCTTCGCATTCCACCATCAGCAGATCGGGCCGGAACGGATTCAGCTGGCGCGGCTTTGTGCGTGGCCTGCGCCTTGTTCGAGCCAGGCAGCGTGCTGGGTTTCCATCTCAACAAACTCCTGAAAGAATGTGCGCATTTCGGCATCGTTGGTCGTGTCGGCGAGCCGGCTGTAGAAGTCGGCGGCGCTGCTTTCGGCAGCGAGCGCAACCGCGAACGCTTTCTGCCGCGCCGAGATATTGTTGACCGTGTCGCGCAGTCCGAAGACGTCGGCGCTGTGCAAGCTCGGGACCTCGATAAGGTCGCTGATATCGTCTTCGGTCACCGAGCAGGACTGGGAACCATAACGCTCGAAATAGCGCTGCTGCAGGCGAGAGCTATGCCGGTGCTCTTCGATCGACATCTCGCGGAAGGCGAGCGAGATGTCAATTGAATCGGGATCGCCAAACTGCACGAACATGTCCGCAAAATTGCGATAGATCTCGGCATTGCGTTCTTCGATGAAGATGGCGACGTGAAGCGCTTCAGAGGGAGCGAGCGAGGCGAAAGTGCGTTTCATGGAAGTCTCCGAAGGACGGACAGTCAGGGTCAATATAGCTTGCTTGCTGTGGAGAAGAGAGAGAGGGGCGAGAGAAATTTTCGGTAAGGGTTCCGAATCGGGAAAAATGAATCAGACGAGGGTCGGACCCTGAGACCTGCCGGCGGGCGGGGAGGTGTGGGCGATGGTACGCAGACGGGCGATAGTGGCCCGGAGCCACGACTTCACGGATTCTTCCATTTCGGATTGGTGAGCCTGGCGCTCGAGACTGTTGATGGTTTCGCCTTGC
>Ga0210388_10002476_pt1 | contig 14351 bp, 7 predicted proteins | sample IncBWC19OmetaG_FD_155485 | JGI IMG/M metagenome (GOLD analysis project Ga0210388, IMG submission 155485) | Forest soil microbial communities from Barre Woods Harvard Forest LTER site, Petersham, Massachusetts, United States - Inc-BW-C-19-O ...
GCTTGATATCGCGCCGCTGATTCCGGAAATCTCCGACGGCATGGCCGGAGCGGTGCAATACGGCACGGCGCGCCGGTTGGGACTTAACTTTAACGAGGAAGCGATTCTGGGCAAGACCGGGACCTGTTCCCACGCTGGCACTCGCTTCGGCTGGTTCGCCTCCTACGCGAATACCAGCAGCGGACGTGTGGTGGTAGTAGTCTTCCTGCAGGGCGGGCGTCCCACGTTTGGCCCGAAGGCGGCGGAGATTGCGGGGCTGATGTACCGTAATCTTTACGATCACAACTTCTTCCTGGCGGGCACATCGCGGCAGGCGGATGCAGCCGTACCGAGGCCGTAGACGCTAACTGTAATCCAGGGAACACGATCCCTAGTTCTAAGAAAGCTTCGAGTCTGACCAACCTTAAATTCTGACCAAGGCCTCTCGAAAGAGAGGCCTTTTGTTTTGACACATGCGTCTTCTCGATCGGCAGCCTTCGCAGTTGAATGCGATTCGGATACAGCCTGGGATTGGAAAACTGGGTTGGAAAACTTAACGCTTTCTAACCTGGGCAACGGCGAATCCTGCCGATAGGTAACGTAGAGGGTTAGCAGGAGTGTGTGCCGGAGGGATCCGGGTTCTGGGCTGAAAAGAGCCGGCGAAACAAGACCCGGCGAAAAAACTTCCTGCGAAATCTGAGGCTGCGAAGGTCGTGACCGAGCGATGAAGCTGAATTCGATAACCATGCTAAACGGCAGCTACGACTACCGGTTGGTGGTGCTGTGCGTGGTGCTGGCGATGTTTGCCTCCTATGCCGCGCTGGATCTCGCGGCACGAGTGACTTCGGCGCATGGCCGAGCCCGGGCCATCTGGTTGAGCGCCGGGGCAGCGGCGATGGGTGTGGGCATTTGGGGGATGCACTATGTCGGCATCTCGACGATCGGCGTGGCTTCTATTGGCGCAAGCAGCTTCCTGGTGCTGGGAGGGGCAATTGCATCGTCGTTCATCCACAAATTCATGGCTTTGAAGAAAGGCGATCTCGATACGGCCAGGGAACGCGAGCTATATTTCCAGACCATGGCGGAAGCCGTTCCTGAAATCATCTGGACCGCCGACCCCGACGGCATGGACGACTACTTCAACCAGAAGTGCTTCGATTACACCGGGCTGACGTTTGAACAAAGCCGGGGCGCGGGGTGGACGGTCGTAGTACATCCCGATGACTTGGCCCTTTGCATGGCGAAGTGGGAGGAAGCAAGACGCGCCGGCCAGCCTTACGAAGTGGAGTACCGCCTGCGGGGGAAAGATGGAATCTACCGCTGGTTTTTATGCCGCGGGAATCCCATCCGCAATCCGGGCGGAGAGATCGTTAAATGGTTCGGCACTTGCACCGACATTGAGAGTCAGAAACAGAACCAGCAGATTCTGCAAGAGCAGATTCTGGAGCGGACCATTGAAGTGGCCGATGCCAACACCCGCCTGCAGGAGGAAATGTTAGAGAAAGACTTTGCCCGCAGAGAACTCGACCAGCAAAATGACCGAATGATGAGGGAGCTTGAAAAGCGCTCGGAGCGTGCGACCATGTTGGCCAAGATGGGCGAACTGTTGCAGAGTTGCATCAGCCGGGACGAAGTGATTGCTGCCGCTCTGGGCTTTGCGCCCAAGATATTTCCCGCTGCCCGGGGATCTGTCGCCCTGCTGAATGCCTCACGAAGCCTGGCGGAAGTGATTGGCTCCTGGACCGAGTGCCAGCTTTCCACGATGGAGTTCGAGCCCAACGCGTGCTGGGCGCTGCGGACTGGGCATCCGCATCTGGTGGTTGCGGGCGACTCGACGGCCCCGTGTGCCCACGCCGCAGGATTGAAGAGTGCGTACCTCTGCATTCCGATTCTGGCGCAGGGCGAAACACTGGGCATCCTGCACTTGCAGGCGATGGACGACACGCCGCAAGGGGAGGCTTCAGAGCTTTCGTTCAAGACGACCTTTGCCGGGCAGGTGGGGCTATCGATCGCCAATATCCGGCTGCGGGAAGCGTTGCGGACTCAGTCAGTCCGGGATGCCTTGACCGGTCTCTACAACCGGCGGTACCTGGAGGAGGTGTTGGACCGGGAGGTGCGGCGCGCCGCCAGAGCGGCACAATCTCTGGGACTGCTCATGATCGATTTGGACCATTTCAAGAGCTTCAACGACACCTACGGCCACGATGCCGGCGATACCGTCTTGCGCGATACGGGAGCGTCGCTGATGAAAGGCATTCGGGCCGAGGACTTCGTGTGCCGCTTCGGAGGCGAGGAATTCGTGGTGATCTTGCCGACTGCCGACTTGGAAATTTCGCGAGTGCGAGCCGAGCGCCTGCGTTCCAAAATGAGGGATTTGACCATCATGCATCAAGGCAAATCGCTCGGGATGGTGACGATCTCCGTGGGCATCGCTTCTTTTCCCGAGCATGGCATGTCGCCCAAGGAACTGATGGCCGCGGCCGATGCCGCGCTCTACGAGGCCAAGCGCGGTGGGCGCGATCAGGTGGTGGTGGCGTCGGCAAAACGCGTGGAGGAAGTTGTGCGGCCCGGCGCTGCGAGGTCGGCCACCAGCTGGGGGTAATTCCCATAAGCGCTAACTTAAGCAGAATTTCTTTCCGGGTCTGCCGACCCCTGCTCAGAAAGCGCCAGCGAGCTTCTCGGGCAAAGATTTAGCCATCTCCAGCATGGCATGGTGGTACTTTTCGTGGGCGAACTCACGCGCAATCTGCCACCCCTGACTGAGATAGAATTGCACCGCAATCGCATTCGACCGAACGACGCGAAGGCGGCACGTCTGATGACCACGGCCAGCTATGTCAGCTTCGCCCTGCGCGAGTAATCTGCTTCCAACCCCGTGTCTGCGGTGCTCGCGAAATACCCACAGGTCGTCAACCCACTCCTGGTTCGTTATGATCACGCCCACAATCTTTTCATCAGAAACTGCCACCCAAGCCAACGGCCAATTGTCATCTTTGAACGGAAGGGGGACGGGGTCCGGAGCAAAAAGGTCCTTGAACGTTTCATTCGCCACCGTCTCTATCAGAGCCCGCACGGAGTTGTACTCGCTGGATTGCGGTCGCCGCATAACCACTTCAATGGTCATCCTCGTATTTTAGTTGAGTGCTGGTGGAGTGCTCCGTGATTACGGGCAACGCGGAAACAGCAGTCGCGGCGGGGTCAATCCCAAACTTTGAAGCGCGGCCAGGCTTCGGCCAGCGGTTGCTTGAGCCCGTGACAGATCAGAATGGTGTAGTGCTCCCAGCTCATGGCATAGGGATTCCCTACTTCGGGTCCGGCTTCGACGTTAGTACACCAGCGCTGGGCATCATCGAACCGCCAGTTGAGCAGGATGAGGCTTTCACCGGTGTATTGGCGGAATCCCCAATAGTAATAATTCTGATGAGCGCTAATGGATTGCGGTAGTCCGTAGCGCGGGCCGAAGAGGTCAATCGCTCCGGCAGAGCCGTAATTTCCCGCCAGAATGGCCGTTTTGGCGCGCTCCTCGGCCGGCATCGCGTTGTAGACACCGGCGACTTGTGCGACCATCTCCGGCCATCCGAACTCGTCCGCGAAGTGCTGCGGGAGAGTGCTGTTCATGTGCGTCTCCGTGCGAGGCATACCCACGCCCAGCGCATGCATGTAGGGGACGATTTTATCCGGAGGGAAAATGGGAAGAACGAGGGGAAAAGCGATTACACCCGCCACCACCAGCACCCGCGGCAGCACCACTGTCACCCAGCGCAGCCGGGAATGTGCTGCGATTAATTCCTGCCAGAACACTCCACCCGCGGCAAAGAGCATGGGATAAATCGGAGCGAGGTAGTAATTCTTACCGTGGAGAGCCATCATGATCGCCAGGAATGCGAGATAGGTAACGCCCAGCACGCGGTAACGTTTGCCTTCGCCGTCAAACAACAGGAACCCGAGTCCCGCCATCCAGATCAGGGCGTTGAGGGGCTGCAGCATCATAATCTGCGATTTCAGGAATGGAAGCGGCGGCAGTTCGACGTTCTTGTGAATCTTCTTAACATTGCTCAAGTCGATCCAGGTGGGGAATCCATGCTGGTATTGCCAGATAAGGTTGGGCAGGGCGAGCAGCACGATAATGCCGGCGGCAATCCAGAGCCATTTGCTTCGAAATAGATGCCGCTGGGAAGTTGCTGCGAGGCCCACGAGCAACGCGATCAGGAAGAAAGCAGTGGAATGTTTGTTCTCCAGTCCAAGCCCCACCAGTACTCCGACCCACACAAGAAATTGCGGGCGATCATGGTTGATTGCGAGGAGCAAGAAATAAGTCGCACCCATCCAGAACAGCGGCTCGAACGGATTCATGGAAAAGCGCCCGCCGTTGGCGAGGATGGCTGGAGCTACAAGCACTCCCAGGCAGGCCAGCAGCACGGCGAAGCGCTTGCCTCCGAGTGCCCGCGTGATCAGGCCGGTGATTAGAATCTCGCTGCCCAAGGCAAGCGCAGGCAGCAGTCGAATCGCGTGCAGGGAATCGCCGAACAGCGTGCGGCTGATCCAGGCCACGAGCGGCGACATTGGCGCGAGGTCTACATATCCCCAGTCCAGGTGGTGGGAGAGAGCCAGATAGTAGAGTTCGTCGCGGAAATATCCGTAGCGGCCGTTGGTCGCCATCTGCAGGGCAACGGCAACAGCCGCCAACAAATAGGCGACTGCGATGTCAGTGGAAAACCAGGCGGAAAACCCAGACTCGTGCCCCGAGGCGACACCTGACAGACCTGCAAGATCCGGGTGCCGTGAACTTGCCATGATGTAAAGGTATTACTTTTTGCGCTCGTCGCGCTCGACCACTCCATCCTTGATGAAGATCACGCGGTGAGCGTACTCGGCGATGTCATGTTCGTGGGTGACCAGCACGATCGTGTTTCCCTCAGAGTGCAGGCGATCGAACAAGGCCATGATTTCGTTTCCGGTTTGCGAATCGAGGTTGCCGGTGGGTTCGTCGGCGAGGATGATAGACGGCCGATTGACCAGGGCGCGGGCCACGGCGACGCGTTGCCGCTGGCCGCCGGAAAGTTCATTGGGCTTGTGGGTCATCCGCGATTCCATGCCTACGGCAGTCAGAGCGGCCTTGGCGCGCTCGATACGTTCTCCGGTCGGAATGCCGGCATAGATCAGCGGCAGTTCGACGTTATGCAGAGCAGTGGCGCGAGCCAGCAGGTTGAAGGTCTGGAACACGAAGCCGATTTCCTTGTTGCGAATGCGCGCGAGTTCGTCATCGTCGAGTTCGCTCACCAACTGGCTGTTGAGCCAGTATTCGCCCTTGGTCGGCGTGTCCAGGCAGCCGATCAGATTCATCAGCGTGGATTTGCCGGAACCAGAGGGTCCCATGATGGCAACATACTCGCCCCGCTCAATCCGGATGTTGACCCCGCGCAGGGCATGCACCTGCTGCTCCGAGCCCATGTCGTAGGTCTTCCAGAGATCCTCGGCCGCGATCATGCAGGACTGGGGTGGCGGCACCGAAACGGCGTTGGTGGGCATGCTGATTACTTCTGCGGTTGCCATATTTTTCTCCTGCTCCGGTGCCAAAGGGTTCTCCGAGATTGAATTCGACTCCGGGAACTCCGTGTCTTGTTCGATGCGGCTGGCTTCTCCGTTGGACGCGCGAAGCCAGCGAAGGTTATGTCTCGTCTTCCTTCTTAGGGACGGAGTTATCGATCTTGACGCTACTGCCAGAACGCAGCGTACGCAAAACCTTGTAACTGCCGGTGATGACTACATCCCCTTCGTTCAAGCCATTCAGGACTTCGATGTCAGTGGTGCCGGCGATTCCGGTGGCCACGGGCACGAACTCCGCCTTCTTGTTGCGAATCACAAAAACACCCTGCAAGTCCTGCTTCTTGTCTTTGTCTGAGCTAGCGTCCTTGTCCTTGGATGCGGTTTCCTTCGGAGACGGTGCCGCAGCATGAACGGACCCAGGGGCTGACTTCTCTTGTTCCAATTGGGCCTTGCTGCGCATCGATAGCGCCTGGATAGGAATGGCCAGCACGTTGCTGCGGGCAGCCGTCGTAATCTTGGCGGTGGTGGAGAGCCCGGGGCGTAGATCCTGCGGAGGATCGCTGACCGTCACCACTACTTTGAAATCTTTGGCCTCTTCGCTGGCCGAGGTTTGCTGCGAGGTGGCCACCCCGGTGGAGCGCACGATGGCGTTATCTCCAATTTCTGAAACCTTGCCGTGAAAAACCTGATTGGGGATGGCATCGATGGTCACTTCCGCGGGCTGGCCAAGGCGCACATTCACGATGTCAGTCTCATCCACTTTCACTTCGGCGGTAATCACCGACATGTCGGCGAGCGTCATCAGCGTGCTGCCCGGAGAATTCTGAATACCCATCACCACCGTCTCGCCCTCGCGCACCGGCAGGTTGGTAATTACGCCGTCATAGGGTGCGGTATAGGTGGCCTTCTGCAGGACATCGGCGAAGCGAGTGAGCGTGGCCTGGTTCTGGCTTACGTGTTTATCGGCGGAATCTTTCTGTGCTTTAGCCTGAGCCACGCGCGCCTGCGCCTGCACCAGTCCGGAATCGGCGGTCGCCCAGGCATTCCGGCGGCTGTCGAAATCGGATTTGGAGATCAGCCCATCTTTGAACAGGCTTTGCGCGCGATCCCAATCGAGCTTATTGCGCTCGTAATCGGCCTGGGCGCGCAGCAGATCGGCCTGGGATGTCTTCAGCGCGGCATCGGCAGCCAAGGCATCGGTTTCGGCAGCCTGCACCGAGGCCTGATTGGCGTTTACATCCGCCGACGACTGTACGTTCTCCAGTTGAGCCAGCAATTGACCCTTCCTCACGTGCTCGCCTTCTTTCACCAGCAAATGCGTGATCTTGCCGAAGGCATTGGCGCCGATGTTTACATACGTCTTAGGCCTGATCTCGCCCGACGCGCTTACTACCGAAGACAAGTCCTGGCGCTGCACCTTCCCGGTCTGCACCGTAACTACATTCTTGCCGCTCTGATAGACCGTGAACCCGACGATGGCGGCCAACAGCGCCACCGCGCCTACTCCGATCGCGATTTTCTTCCAAGCTGTCATCGCTCCCGTCACCGTCCAAGGCTTCCGCCCGGATGGGCCGCTGGCCCGCGTCGCAGACGGTTACTCCCAAGATTCCCTTGCCGGTAACCACCCCGTTCCGCTGGGGTGACGGGCACACATTCAGGGATACGATCCTGCTGGCAGGAAAGTTCCAATCTGGAATGGAGTACCGGGATACTGGGAAATCCGGAGGGCACCGCCGCCTCGTGATGCCACGTTACCGTAAGTGTAAATTATAGCTTGGGCGCGCTCCGCTGTTGAAATATTCGAGGTATCCGGGGGCAACTCGGCGGCAGCGTGGCCGCGTCCAACAAAACGGTTGTGTTTGGCTGTCAATCCATTCTGTTGACGCGACTTAGCCTTGCTTTCGCCCAACTGGGGGCCTAGAATAGATTGACGCGGTTCTGTCGTGGCAGGAGTCCCTCTCATGGTTCGGGTTGGTTCAAGTTACTTCTTATCTTTGGTATTTCTGGCCGCCTCGGCAGGTGTGGCTGGCGCCCAGAGCGCTGCTCCGTCGCCTGCTGCTGTGGGCGACCAAAAGTCGGGTGCGACGGTTACCGGGTCGCAGGCCCAGCCCGCCGATGATACCGACCCTCTGAAGCGCGCTCCGAATGAGAAACAGAAGAAGCAGCAGAAAGCCTCGCTGAAGATCGAGCTCAGCAAGACGTATAAGAAGTGGTTGAACGAAGACGTAGTCTGGATCATTACCGATCAGGAAAGGGCAGCCTTTAAGCAGCTCTCGAACGACGAAGAACGCGACTCTTTCATCGAGCAGTTCTGGCTGCGCCGCGACCCCACGCCCGATACCGAAGAGAACGAATACAAAGAGGAACACTACCGCCGAATCGCCTATGCCAACGAGCATTTCGCCGCCGGCATTCCGGGCTGGAAGAGCGACCGGGGGCGGATCTACATCATGTACGGTCCTGCCGACGAAGTTGACTCTCATCCCTCTGGCGGAACCTACGAGCGGCCTATGGAAGAGGGCGGCGGCGAGACTTCGACCTTCCCCTTCGAAGACTGGCGCTACCGTTACCTGGAAGGCATTGGGCAGGAAGTCATTATCGAATTCGTTGACACCTGCATGTGCGGCGACTTCCACATGACCATGGACCGGTCAGAGAAAGACGCCCTGAAGATGACGCCCAACGCCGGCCTCACTCTTTACGAGCAAATGGGAATGGCCAGCAAGACCAGCCGCTTCACCAATGGCGGCGTGGAACAACTGGGCACCGGCCCCATGAGTTCCGACCTGCAGACCAAGGAATTCGACCGGTTGGAACAATTTGCCAAGCTGCAGGCCCCGCCTCCGGTTAAGTTCAAGGATCTGGAAGAGATCGTCAACACGAAGATCATCACCAACCTGATGCCCTTCGATGTGCGCTCGGATTTTGTGAAGGTGACCGGGGACACGGTTTTGGTGCCCATCACCATCCAGATGAAGTATCGCGACATTACATTTGCCAACAAAGATGGGGTGCAGCGCGGCACGGTAAACATTTTTGGCCGGGTGAGCACGTTGACCGGGAAAGTGGTGCAGACCTTCGAAGACACAGCCCAGGTGGATGTGCCCGCAGAATTGCTGCCGCGCACGGCGGAGAACTCGTCAGTCTATTGGAAGGCGCTGCCGCTGCGTCCCGGACGCTACAAGGTTGAGATCGCGGTGAAAGACGTTAACGGCGACCGCAAAGGTTTGTGGAGCCGCGGCATCGTGGTGCCTGAGTATTCCGATGACAAGCTGTCGACCTCGACGCTCATCGTGGCCGACCAGATGGAAGCAGTCCCAACCAAGGACGTAAGCACCGGCAGTTTCGTGATCGGCCTGACCAAAGTTCGGCCGCGCGTGGCACCGGCGAATGGCAAGCCTGCTACGTTCAAGCGCGACCGCGACCCGAAGGTAAACTTCTGGATGCAAGTCTATAACCTCGGCGTGGACGAGAAGACGCACAAGCCTTCCGCCACATTCGAGTTTGACATCGTCAACATCGCGACCAACAAACCGGTAGTCCAGAAGATGGAGTCTACCGACACGATGGGTAACGTAGGCGAACAGGTGACGCTGCAGAAGTCGATTGCCGCAGCCAACCTGCAGCCGGGCGTCTATCGCATCGACATCAAAGTGAATGACAACATCTCCAAGCAGACCATTGATCCTTCAGCGACGTTTGCTGTAGAGTAACGGGCTGCTTGTTTCCGCGGGGGTTGGAGTGAAGTTTCGCCAGCTCGGATATTGGGCGGTAATGGTTGCGGTGTCGTTGCCCGCGTGGGCGGGAGAACGTCCGGCTGCGATCGCGGGATACGTGCGCGACGCCTCGGGCATCGCGCAGATGGGCGCCGTGGTGGAGATCGTCGGCTCGGCGGCGCGGACTCTGACCGTGTTTACCGACAGCGCCGGATATTACTCCGCCAAGAACTTGCTTCCCGGCATCTATTCCATCAAAGTCTCAGCTGCTTCGTTCCTCCCCTCGATGGAGGAAAAAATCAATCTGCAGCCCGGCACCAGCATCCGCCTGAACGTCACTTTGAACACGCTGCTGAATGCCGTGCGAGTCGGACCGTTGCGCGGTAACGCTGACGATGACGACTGGAAGTGGACTCTGCGTTCGGTGGCAAATCGTCCGGTGCTGCGCATCTTCGACGACCCCGCCTTGAGTGCCGAACAGCAGCAGCACGACTTCAGGGCAAGCTTTTCGTTCCTGGCCGGTTCCCCGGCAGCAGGTTATGGTAGCGGCTCTGACATGAGCACGGGCTTCGCAGTGGAGCGCTCGATCTTCTCCGCCAGCCGCGTTGGGTTGAGCGGAAATATTGGCTACGGAGACGGCCTTCCCGCCGCGGTTCTGCGCGCCACCTACGCGCACCGTCTGCTGGATGGTTCCGGACCGTCGATGGCAGTTACCATGCGCCGGTTCGCGCCTTCCGACCCCAACCTGCATTATGCCGCGCTGCAAGCGCTGGCCCTGAACGCAGGGGATGACCTCGCTCTCGGCGACGTACTTGAGGTAAGGTTCGGCAGCGAACTGCAGACCATCCAGTTTCTCGGGCATGTCACCGCCTTCCGGCCCTATGGTTCTGTCGACCTGCATTCTTCTCCGAACACTGTCGTGGAGTACGAGTACGCGACCTCCTTGCCCAATACGCGCGATGAGAAGGGCTTCGATTCAGCGCCCGCGGATCTGAGCGAATCCGATCCTCGCGTCAGCATGACCAACTTTACGACCCGCCTCGAACGCGCTCATCACCAGGAGCTGAATGTCTCCCGGCGCCTCGGCAACAACAGCGTGCAAGTCGCGGTGTTCAGCGATCGCGTGGATAACACGGCATTGATCGGTACCGGCGCAGTCACTGCTGCCGGCGGCTACGTGCTTCCCGATGTTTACTCTGGTACTTTTACCTACGGCGGCGACAATCTGGACTCGCGCGGAGTGCGGGTTGTGCTGCAGCGCAAGCTTTGTTCCGATCTCACCGCGACCCTGGATTACGCCTATGGCGGCGTTCTTGATCTCGCCAAGCCGGATGTCGAACTCCAGGATGCCCAGCAGTGGATCACCACGCAGCGCCGGCAAGCCGTGGCTGCCAAGTTCAGCGGGACGGTTCCCGGCACTCATACCCGCTGGATCGCGTCTTACCGCTGGGTTAACGGTCCGGCGCTGACTCCAGTAGATATGTTCAACGCGTCACCGGGACAGAGCGATCCCTTTCTCAATCTTTTCATCCGGCAGCACATTCCGACTCTCGGCTTCCTGCCCACCCACATGGAAGCGCTCATTGACGTGCGCAACCTTTTGGCACAAGGCTATGTACCTGTGATGGGCCAGGACGGCCAGACCGTTTACCTCGTCCAGGCAGCCCGCTCCGTCCGCGGCGGCGTGACCATTACCTTCTAGGTCAGCGTTCCCGGCGGCCGACTATCGTCCCGAAATCCCTTCGCTACCCTCAGTCCCCCTTGTACCCATGCACTTGCCTCCGAATCGCCGCCTGCCGCCGGGCAAGACGGGGGTACCTTAGTCATAAAATCTATCCTGCCCATCGTAACTCCGTGGTTGACTGTTGGGATCGGGTTTCGATAATGTCTTGAGGCTCACTTTTGCGGTCGGGTGGCTGCATCTTGTTAGTATGCAAGGAATTGCAAGCCTCCGGGGAGCAGGCCGGACAGTCTGGCCTCCCGCACAAGAGAGTCGCTCCCCCGCAAATTGATAAGCCTTCGAGGAGATTCTATGAAAGCGCGCGTAATCCTGGTGTTTGTGCTTCTGGCCGCCGTAAGCCTGTCGGCGCAGACCTTTCGCGGAACGATTCTCGGCTCCGTCACCGACGCTCAGGGCGCGGTGGTCGCCGGAGCCAAAGTGACCGTGAGGAACGTGGCTACGGGATTGGAGCGCACGACCAGCACCAGCGCCGACGGCAGCTACGCGCTGCCCGAACTGCAGATCGGCACCTACACGGTGACCATCACGCAAGCCGGCTTCGAGACCTTTGTGACCACAGGCGTCACTGTGGACGTGGCCGGCGAGCGCCGGGTCGATGCAGCCATGAAGCCCGGCCAGGTCTCAACCAAGGTTGAGGTCTCTGCGGATGTGCTTCCCTTGGTGGAGACGACCACCAACACCCTCGGTGGCGTGCTGACGGCCCAGACAGTTGAGAACATGCCGGTCAACGGCCGCGACTATACCAAGCTGATTTACTTGAATCCGGGCGTGGCGGGATCTCCCGACGAGATTTCGGACTCTCCAGGCTCTTTCGGTGAGTTCTCAATGAACGGAGCCCGCGGCCGTTCCAATAACTACCTGCTCGACGGAACCGACATGAACGACGGTTACCGGAACGATCCAGCCATCAACCAGGCCGGCGTGTTTGGAACGCCCTCGACGATCCTGCCCATCGACGCCGTCGCCGAAGTGAATGTGCTCTCGAACTTCGCTCCAGAATACGGCCGCAACGCTGGAGCAGTGGTTAACATTGTGACCAAGAGCGGGTCCAACATGCTTCACGGCAGCGCTGCCGATTATTTCCGCAACGACGCGCTCGATGCGCGAAATTACTTTAATCCGACTCAGATCGTCAACCCGACCACAGGCCTGCTTGAATCGAATCCCCGGGCCCCATTCCATAACAATCAATACGGCGCTTCACTGGGCGGACCGATCATTAAGAACAAGACGTTCTTCTATGTGGATTACGAAGGGCAACAAGAGCCGGTAGGGGTGGTGACTGTCGCCAACGTACCCACCGGCACTGCAGCGAATGGATCTCTTAGCCCCAACGATGCGAGCAACTCCGTGATCGCTGCCCTCCTCGCCCGCAATCCGTGGCCGGCGCCGAACTTGTCGGATCCTACTCCTGGTGCGGTTTCAAACGCCGGGGTGGCTTCGGTCGTGTCTCCGTCCTTCAACGATCTGACCAGCTTGATCGCCAAGATTGACCACAGCTTCAACACTAACAACAACATTAGCGGCCGCTACTTCTTCGGCGATAGCGTTCAGTCCTTCCCCCTGGCGCTTACCGCCAGCGGCGGCCAGTTGCCCGGCTTCAATACCTACACGCCGACGCGGGTGCAGTTGGTTTCGCTTTCCTACGTGCGAACAATCGGATCGAATAAGGTGAATGAACTGCGTTACGGTTGGAACCGTTTTGCGGAAGGATTTTTCCCCGCCGACCAGGATTTTCATCCGAGCTCGATCGGACTCTGCGCGGCCACGACTACGGCTGACTGCAACGGCGGCGCGTTTGATTCCGGCCTGCCCATTATCCTGGTGAGCGGAGTTGCTCAACTTGGAGCGACCAGCAGCGTGCCGCGTCATCGCTTCGACACCAACAATCAAGCCCTCGACAACTTCTCCTGGAAGATGAACAAGCATGACGTCAAGTTCGGAGCCGATTTCCACCGCACTTCGGTGCAGCAGTATTTCGACAAATACTTCCGCGGCCGGCTGAGTTTCGACGGGACTGCAACGGGCTCTTCGATCCAGGATTTCCTGCAAGGCGATGTCGACAGCGGGTTCCAATACTTCGGAAACTCGACGCGCCACACCTACGAGAATAACTTCGGTTTCTACGGGCAAGACAGTTTCCGGGTAACTTCGCAGTTGACGTTTAATTACGGTATGCGCTGGGACTACTTCGGTGTGGTGCAGGAAAAGAACAACCTGCTCAGCAACATCACGAATCTTGATGCCGTGAACGACACTTTCACGCTGACGCAGGTTGGGCAGCCCGGGTTGAGCGGCCTCTACAACCCTGACAAGAAGGATTTCGCACCTCGAGTGAGTCTGTCATGGAACGTAGGCGGTAAAGGTACGACGGTGCTGCGCGCCGGGTTCGGCATGTTCTTCGATGCTTTCTCACAAGACATGGTGATGGGCCATCTGCCTTATTCCCCGTATTTCGATCCCGGTCCGGCTTACAACAACATTGGCCCTGACCCGATTCTTTCGACCGGTGCGGTAGGTGGGACGATCACTCCGGGGACCCCGTTGTTTGCGGCCACAACTACCTGCAACTTTGAGTGCGACGCTTTCGGCTTTACCCAGAACATCAAGACGCCCTATATGGAGAACTACAACCTGAACATCCAGCAGCAGCTTTCCAGCAAGTCCATGCTGCAGCTGGGCTATGTTGGATCGCAGGGACACCGGCTCTGGCGCTTCTTTGATCTCAGTCAGCCCAGCCAGGCGCAGATCACCGCGTCCGACTGCCCGAACGGGATCGCAACTTGCGCGACCACCGGTGCCATCACCGGTGCCTACGGCGTGCCGCGCAACTATGAAGACAATCCCTACGATGCTTTCTACATTCTGCAGGAGAACTCAACCGGCAAGTCGAACTACAACGCGCTGCAGGCTAGCTACCGTATCAACGGATGGCATGGCATTACGTCCATCGCGAACTTTGTTTGGTCGAAGTCACTGGATAATTCAAGCGACGGCGAAGACTTTGAGCCGAATGCCGCCCAGCCCAACGACAGCAACAATCCGCAGATCGAGTACGCTCCATCAAACTTCAACATTCCCCTTCGCTTCACCTGGAATTTCGCCTATGAGTTCCCCAAGATGGGCGGCAGTTGGCAGCGCCTGAAGAATGGCTGGGGAATCAATAGCGTGCTGACTTTGCAGGATGGCCAGCCCTTCCAGCTCAACTACAACTTCGAGGATGATTACAGCGGCGGCGGCAATGGATTTGATCGTCCAGACGTGGTTGGACCGATCAAGTACGATGCGCGAAATCCGTACAACTTCCTGGACCTCACTTCATTCGCGATTCCGTGCACGATTCAGCCGGGACTGACCTCAAGCACCAT
>Ga0210388_10002478_pt1 | contig 14348 bp, 10 predicted proteins | sample IncBWC19OmetaG_FD_155485 | JGI IMG/M metagenome (GOLD analysis project Ga0210388, IMG submission 155485) | Forest soil microbial communities from Barre Woods Harvard Forest LTER site, Petersham, Massachusetts, United States - Inc-BW-C-19-O ...
AGTGGCTTCAGGCGACCTCGAGGTCGACAAATATTTGTGACGCTTTCTCGGACCAACCCCTCTCGCCAGCAGAAAAACACTAGGAACCGTACGCGGAACCCGCTGCCATCGTCAAGAACGACAACGACGAGCCGCACGCTGCAAGCGTGGTTGTCATGCTACTCTGCTAACTTGCTCGCTTTGGTTTGACCGTGACGCGCGAAAAGTCTCGACCCAGTTCTGAGCCCGATGGGCTGCTCCGGGCGCCTCGTCGGCACGCGGGCGGGGCGCGTCGTGAGGCGTCCGAGCGCGTGCTCCTTCGAGCGGACGGCTTCGAGACCCACGGTTGGACGCTGAATGTGAGTCGCGGCGGCGTGCGTGCCATCGTCGAGGACGCGCTCACCCAAGGGGTCGAATACCAAATCGTGGTGGGTGACGAAGAGCAAGTCCAACCGCGCCGCGCGAGTGTCGTCTGGCTGCAAGACGAATCGGACGGGCAGATCGTCGGGCTCAAGTACCTCGACGGTGACGACGGTTCCATACCACCGAAGGACGGGTAGCCGGCCGTTCGATGGCGTCCGCCGCAGAGCTACTGGGTCCAGACGGGCCCCTCGCCCGTAGCCTGCCCGCTTACGAGGTACGGCCTGCTCAACTCGAGATGGCGCGCGCCGTCGAAAGTGCGTTGCAGAGTGATCGCGTGCTGATCTGCGAGGCAGGCACCGGCACTGGCAAGAGTCTCGCCTATCTCGTGCCAGCCCTGCTCAGCGGGAAGAAGGTGATCGTCTCGACTGCCACGCGAGCCCTGGAGGAGCAGATCTTCTGGAAGGACTTGCCGCTGATCGAGCGGGCCTTGGGCGTGCCCGTGCGCGCGGCGCTGATGAAGGGCATCTCCAACTATCTGTGTCGACGACGGCTGGCCGAGTTCAAAGTCAGCGAGGACAGTCAGCGCCCACGCCATGCGCGCTCGCTCGCCATGCTCGATGACTGGCTTGGCGAAACGGAATCGGGGGACTTAGCTGAGCTCGCGGGCATTCGCGAAGACGATCCGCTGCGGCGCGAGGTGAATTCTTCGAGCGAGACGCGCGTCGGCGCCGGTTGCGCGTATTTCTCGGAATGCTTCGTGACCCGCATGCGGCGCGAGGCAGAGGCGGCGCAGCTCGTGGTCGTCAACCACCACTTGTTTTTCGCCGACCTCGCGCTGCGCGGCCCGCACCCTGCACGGGTGATTCCCGACTACGACGCGGTGATCTTCGATGAAGCGCATCAGCTCGAAGATATTGCGACGGATTTCTTCGGAATGCGCGTCTCGCGCGCGCGCCTCGAACGACTGCTCGGCGACGCAGAGCGCGCGCTGACGGTTGCCGGCGCGGGCGATCCGCTGTTCAACCCAAAGAGTCCGACATTGGCTAGCGCGCGAGTCGCGGCCGAAGCGCTGTGGAGCGAGCTCGGTCGGCGTGGCCGGAGTGAAGAAGCGCGCTTCACGCTGGAACGCGACGCTTGGGTGGGACCGCTCGTCGAGCGCTACCATGCATTGGACAACGCGCTCGAGGCCGTGGCGGCCTCAGCAAACGTGGCCTCGGGTCGAGTGTCGCTCGCGCCGGGCGCGGTGCGTTCGCGCGGTTCGCTCGCGGCTCTCGAGGCGCTGAAAGCGGTGGAGAGCCGAGCACAGCTCGTGCGCGATGAGCTCTCGTCCATTGTCTCCGGCGCGCCGGGGCGTATCACTTGGTTCGACATGGGCGGACACGGCGCGGCGCTCAGCTCGACTCCCGTCGATTTGTCTTACGTATTTCGCGCGCGCATTTTCGAGACCGTGCCGTCCGTGGTGTTGACGAGCGCAACGCTATCTACGGCACCATCGAAGAGTGACCCGAACGCGGGGCCCTTCTCTTTTTTCCGCTCGCGCATCGGGCTGACTGGTGACGCCGTCGCGGTGACGGAGCTCGTGCTCGAGTCGCCGTTCGATTTTGCGCGGAACGCCCTGCTCTACACGCCGAAGGATCTACCCGCGCCGGGCACCGCGACGTTTGCGGACGTCGCTGCCAGCCGCATCGTGGAGTTGATCGACATCACGCGCGGAGGCTGCTTCGTGTTGACGACTTCGCTGCGCTCGATGAACGCGTTGTACGCCCTCTTAGCGCGGCGTTTGCCGGGCCGGCGCGTGTTCGTTCAAGGCGCGGCGCCCAAGGCGTCGCTGATCAGCGCGTTCCGCGCGGCCGGCGACGCCGTGCTCGTCGCAACGATGAGCTTTTGGGAGGGCGTCGATGTGCCGGGGCGAGCATTGCGGTTGGTCGTGCTCGAGAAGATTCCGTTTTTGGTGCCGAGTGATCCCGTCGTGCAAGCGCGCTCACTGGAGCTCGAGAAGGCGGGCGAGAATCCGTTTCTGCGGCTTCACGTTCCAGCGGCCGCGATCACATTGAAGCAGGGTTTTGGACGCCTGATCCGCACGCGCGATGACGCTGGGATCGTCGCGCTGCTCGATCCGCGCATTCATCAAAAAAATTACGGTGCGCGTTTGCTTGCCGCGTTGCCGCCCGCCGGGCGCACGGCGGAGCTAGCCGACGTGCGCCGTTTCTGGGCCAGCGTGCCGGCCGCGACTCGCGGTGAGCCCTAGCGTTTTTTCGACGCTTTTTTGGCTGGTTTGGCTGGCGCTGCCGATTTCTTGGGCTTGGCCAACGGGACGGCCTTCTTGGCGCTCTTCTTTGCTGCCGGCGTGACCTTCGCGGCTTTGGCCGGAGCAAGCTTCGCCTTCGGCTTCGCCGCCGATTTGACGGGCTTCGCGGCAGTCACTTTGGCCTTTGCGCTCGTCTTGGCGAGAGGCTTCTTCACTTTGCTCGCTGGCGGCGTCGGAGCAGCAGGCTTCTTCTTCGGCTTGGCGACGGGCTTCGTCGGCTTCGCGGCCTTCGTTGGCTTTGTCGGCTTCGCTGTCTTCGCGGGCGCAGTCTTGGCTTTGCTCGGCTTCGCTGCTGGTGCGGGCGCGGGCGCGACCTTCTTCGTCGGAGCTTTCTTGGCTTCCGGCGCGGGCTTCGTCTTCGCGGTCGGCGGCTTGCTTACCTTGGGCGCGGGGCGAGCGACAGCTTTGGCAAGCGCCGGTTTCGGACCATCGTCGGCTTGCATGACTTTGGCGGGCGGGGCCTTCTTTGGGGCGCGCTCGGGCTTCGCGGGAGCTGCAGCTTTGGGCTTTTTTTCGGCCTTTTCTTTGGGGCTGGGCACGGGCTTGCGGGCAGTGACCGCGCGCAGCGTTTCCTTCACCAACTCCGCGTCGTCGTCCTCGTCATCGCCGTCGTGGTCGCCGTCATCGATGTCCTCGCTGTCCGCTCGCCCGAGCGCGCCTGCGCTACGACGTTCAATCGTCTCGGAGATCTTCTGGTCGAGATCGGAGAACTCGAAGGGCTTGTCCAAGTACGCGTCGGCGCCATACAACGGCGAGGTCATTTCATTCAAATTCTCGCCGATGCCCGTGAGCATGATCACGCCAGTGTGTGCCAGCGATACGGCTTCGCGAATCTTGCGACACACTTCCCAACCGCTCATACCCGGCATCATCACGTCGAGCAGCACGAGGTTGGGGAGGTGCTCGTGCGCGAGCTCCCAGGCTTGATCGCCATCGGACGCTTCGAGCACCGTGTACCCTTTCGTACGCAGATGACTCGACAACATGGCGACCGTGCTCGGTTCGTCATCAGCGACAAGCACGACGGGCTTGGATTCTTTGGGCATGGTGGGCGGAAGCTCCGGGCTAAGGCAGTGGAGGGGCGCGAATTCATTGCTATTCGAGACCAGCGCACGGTTGGGGGTCAAGCCCCGTGACGACTCTTGCGTGACTCGGGCGGCGGGCCGCGCGCCGGGGACCGCTGTGCCTGCTCCCGTGGACCTTGGCGCACGGAGCCAAGGCTGCGCTCGGTCGCGTTGTCCTTGCTCTAGCGCGAACGCCTGTGCGTCGCGCCCGGTGGGTGCTTAACTTGAGTCAGATGGCCCAGAGCGACGGCATCGGCGCGCTGCGCCGCGCGGCAGGGCGAGCTGCACGGCGGGCGCGGTGGCGTGCGGTTTTCGCCCGAACCATGCTGCTCTTGCCGATCCCGCTCGGTTACGCGGTGGTCGCGCTGACCACGGTCAAGGTGTTGAGCCTTTCCGCTACCGGTCAGCGCCCGCTGTGGCTGGTGGGGCTGGTGCCTTTGTCTATTTTCGTGGCCGGAGTTGCTCGGGCATTGTTTCGGCGAAGACCGGCCTGGCGCGCCTCGCTCGCGCTCGATGAGTTCCACGGGTTCCAGGATCGCGTGACGACGGCACTGGCCTTCAGTGACATCCCCGAGGCCGAGCGCACACCACTGATGCAGGCGGCGATCGAGGACGGTGTCGCGCTTTCGAATCGGCTCGACCCCGGGCGCGCCGTCCCGATTCGCGTGCCCCGGGAGAGCGCGCTGGTCCTGTTACTCGGGCTCGGCTTGTTCGGGCTATCGCGGCTGGAAGTGCGGCACTATCGGCAGCTGCCGTTGCCTTCTGCGTTCGAACCGATGGTCATGAGCGCGGATGACATCGAGCTGTTCCGCGATGTGGCCAAGGAGCTGCAAGCCAAGAACGACGATCCAAACGCGCTCGTCGCGGTGCGCCGCTTCAATCAGCTCGTCGAAGACATCGCAGAGCATCGACTCGACCGTCATGAAGTTTTTCAGCGCATGGGTGATCTGGAACGCGACCTGAAGGACAACTTAGACCTCGATCAAGATGCTCGGGATGAGGGTCTGAAGGGGCTTGCGCGCGAGCTCGAAAAGAGTGGCCTGACCAAACCTGCCGCGTCCGCGCTCGATGAAAAACGGCTGTCCGACGCCGAAAAGGCGCTGCGCGAGCTCGCGGAGAAGCTCAAGAACAAGGAGAGCAAGCCCAACGCCGCTGAGCTCGAAAAGCTCAGGAAAGCATTGGAAAAGGCGGCCACCAGCAACGAGGAACGCCTGAGGAACATCGAAGAACGGCGTCGTGACCTGGAGGAAGAGCACAAGAGCTTGCTGAAGAAAAAGGGTGAGCAGCCAGACGCTGGAGCGAGCGCCGATCCGAAGCTTGCAGACAACGAACGCCGACTCGAGCACCTAGATCGGGAGAAGAGCAGCGCCGAACGCAGCCAAAAGCAAATGTCGGAGCTCGACAAGCAGCTCGCGCAGGCCGCCAAGGACTTGATGCATGACGCTGGCCAGAGCGCGCAGGACTTGCAACAGGGCGCACAAGACATCAATCGCATGGCCAAACAGGAAGCCAGCGAGGAGCAGAAGAAGGAGCTGCTGCGGAAGCTGCAAGAGATGCGCGAGCTCATGCGACAGCAGGGAAAAGGCGGCAAAGACCAGATGCAGCGCCTACAGAAGTTCGGACAGCGCGCGCGCGGGCAACGTGGTTCAGGCGAAGGGCAAGGTGACGAGCCTGGCGGCCAGAATGGCGGGAAGAAGGAGGGCCCGCTACGTCTGGGAAACCCGGGCGGGCCGTCCGTCGAAATTCCGATGCCGCAGAGCGCGCGCGGCGAGAGCCAAGCTGCCGCGGGTGACAAGCCCGGAGGTGGCACGGAGCCAGGCGCCGGACAGCGCGCCGGCACCGGTCACGATCCAAATCTCAGCGGCGCCGCCACCGATCTGAAGGGCAAGAGCGTCGACGTTACCGCCGCGGGCGCCGACACCGGGCAAGGCACAGCGTCGTCACAAGTGATCTACGGTGCTGCGGAGCGCGGCTTCGTGGGCCACGGCTACAAGCAAGTGTTCACCGACTATCAGACCGTTGCCGAACAGACGCTCAGCCAGGATGAAATCCCGTCCGGCTATCGTTTCTATGTGCGTCGTTACTTTCAGCTGATTCGGCCTCGGGATTGAATTTCAGAAGCCGACTAGCCCAAGGAGACCCGAGATGACGGATGCCGACCAAGCGCGCGAAGAAGTCAGTGAATTCCAAAAGCGGATCGGCGCGTTACGTGAGGAGATCGGACGAGTCATCGTGGGCCAGCGTGACGTCATCGACGGCGTGCTCTCGTGCGTGCTCGGCTCGTCGCACGCCTTGCTGGAAGGCGTGCCGGGTCTCGGTAAGACCATGTTGGTGCGCACGTTGGCGGGTGTGCTCGGTTTGGAGTTTTCGCGCATCCAATTCACTCCAGATCTGATGCCGGCTGACATCATCGGAACCGTGGTGCTCGACGAAGGCACGACGGGCGCGCGCAGCCTGGAATTTCGGCGAGGACCGATTTTCGCCAATATCGTGCTCGCCGACGAGGTGAACCGCGCGACGCCCAAAACGCAGAGCGCGTTGCTCGAGGCCATGCAAGAGCACCGCGTCACCGTGGGCCGAACGACGCACGTGATCAAAGAGCCGTACTTCGTGCTGGCTACGCAAAATCCGCTGGAAATGGAGGGTACCTATCCATTGCCGGAGGCTCAGCTCGATCGCTTCTTCTTCAAGTTGGAAGTGCCGTTCCCAACGCGTGACGAGCTGCACGCGATCATCGATCGCACTACCACCGACAAGCACGTGGAGGTTCGCTGCGTGCTCACCCGCGAACAGATCCTGGAAATGCAAGCGCTCGTGCGCCGCGTGCCAGTCGCGCGCCACGTTCAGGATTACGCGATCCGCGTGTTGCAAGCAACGCACCCGACGGCTGAGGAGGCGCCGGATTTGGTGAAGCGCTTCGTGCGTACTGGTGCTTCGCCCCGTGGTGCTCAGGCCATGCTGCTGGGCGCCAAGGTTCGCGCCCTGTTCGACGGCCGCTTCGCGGCTTCAGTCGAGGACGTAAAAGCTACGGCGCTCGCCGCGCTCCGTCATCGCGTCTTGCTCAGCTTCGAGGGTGAGGCGGAGGGCGTGGCGTCCGATCGCGTCATCGCCGATATCATCAAGAAATTGCCGGCTTCCAAGGAATAAGGCGAGGCCGTGGGCTTCCTGGACCTATTTCGCCGTGAAGCGGCGCCGCGCACGAGCCGGCGCGAGCACCAGCTCTTCGACGACGAGTTTCAACGGAAGCTCGAGATGCTCGCGCTCGTGAGTCGTCGGGTGTTCGCCGGCAGATTGCGCGCCGAACGGCGCAGCAAGAAGAAGGGCAGCGGCCTCGAATTCGCGGACCATCGCGACTACGTACCGGGTGATGACTTTCGTTCCGTCGATTGGAACGTGTACCAGCGTTTTGGCAAGCTACTAGTACGGCTCTACGAAGAAGAGGAAGATCTCAGCATCTACCTGATCGTCGATTGTTCGACCTCGATGGGCTTTGGCGGCAAGAAAAAGTTCGACCAGGCGCGCCGCCTGTGCGCGGCGTTGGCCTATGTCGGGCTCGCCAACCTCGACCGCGTGACGATCGTCGGCGTGAACGACGCGGTCATCTCGCGCATGCCGACCACACGCGGAAAAGGGCGTATTTTCAAGGTATTCGAGTTCTTGTCGCAGCTCGAATCACGCGGTGTCACCGACCTTGGCGCGGCGTTGAAGACGTTCGTCGCGCAGCATAAGCGGCGCGGGCTCGCGGTGCTGTTTAGCGACCTCTACGACCCCGCTGGCTTCGAGGCAGGCATCAACATGCTCCGCTTCAACAAGTTCGAACCTTACGTCGTAGAGCTCGTCGATCCGGCGGAAGCGCGCCCGGCGCTCAAAGGTGACGTGCGCATCTACGACTGTGAGACCGGTGAAGAACGTGAGCTCACCGTCACCGAGGGGATGCTCGACAAGATGCAATTGGCGGTCGGCGAGTACCGCGCCAGCATCGAGCGCTTCTGCGTGCAAAAGCAGGTCCCGTATTTTCCGGCAGACGTGAACACACCGTTCGACGAGCTGGTGCTGCGTGTTTTCCGTCGCGGGGGGTTCCTACGCTGATGGTCTTCGCCGGCCTGCCGATCACGGAGCTACTCGCGCTGGCGGGCGGTGCGGCCACGCTCACGGTGCTGCTGTACGTTCTAAAACTGCGCCGTCGTCCCGTCGCCGTGCCTTTTGCGCGGATTTGGGACGCCGTGTTCCGCGATCGCCAGGCGACCGAGCTGTTCTCCAAGCTTCGTCGGTTGCTCTCGCTCCTGTTCCAGCTGGCGCTGCTCGCGCTCCTGATCTTGGCGCTCGGCGACCCGAAGCCCAAGGCGGCGCTGTTCGACGGTCGCCACATCGTGGTGTTGGTCGATGGCAGCGCGTCGATGAAAGCCATCGACGTGAAACCGAATCGCATCGAGGTAGCCAAAGCCGAGGTGCGAAAGTTGGTGCACGGGCTCGGCAGTGCCGACCGAGCGTTGATCGTGGAGATGGGCTCGCTGCCGAGTCCGCTGTCGACGATGAGCTCCGACGTGACGGAGCTCGATCCGGCGATCGACAGCTTGAGCGCGAGCGACACACGGGCCGACCTAGAGCGAGGTCTCGCGTTTGCGGTCGATAGCTTGCGCGGATTGCCCAAGGGCGAGATCGTCGTCGTGAGTGATGGCGTCCTAGGTGATCTGAGTGAGGTCGCCAAGCACGTCGATCTTTCGGGCGCCGCGCTCAAGTTCGTACCCATCGGAAAGTCGGGCAATAATGTCGCAATTTCGCAATTTTCAGTGCGCCGCTACCCGCTCGACAAGTCGCGCTCCGAGGTCATGCTCGAGGTCGCGAATACGAACGACAAGGCGGTGCAAGTCGAGTTGACGTTGCTCGGGGATGGCACGATCATCGACGTTAGCCGTCTGGGACTCGGTCCGAACGAACGCCTGCCCCGTTACTATCAAGATTTGGCAGGCGCGAGTCGGACGCTCGAAGCAAAGATCCGTTTTGCGGATGGACACGCCGATGATCTCCCGGCGGACGACCACGCATTCGCGCTGATGCCCGAGCGACACCGCGCTCGCGTGCTGCTCATCTCGCGTGGAAATACGTACCTCGACGCGGCGCTCCTGCTCGACGAATATCTGGATGTCACGACGGTTTCGCCCGGTCAGCCGCTGCCAGCCGAGCACTTCGACGTGGCGATCTTGGACGGTGTCGCTGAGGCGTTGCCGGACACGGTCGCGGCGGCGCTCTATCTGAACCCGCCTGCAGAGGGATCACCGGTCAAAATCGGGCATCCAATCAAGGATTTCGGCTTCGACACTTGGGAGAAAAAGAGCCCGATTTTGCGATTTCTGGCGCTAGGCGACGTGCAGGTCGCTGACGGACATGCCTTCGTACCGGCCGCGTCGGACCATGTGCTCGGAGCCAGCGATCAGGGCCCGATCTTGGTGTCGGGCGCGCGCGCTGGGCATCGTTTCGTTGCGCTCGGCTTCGACCCGCGAAACAGCGACCTGGTGCTACGAGTTGCCTGGCCGCTCTTCGTACTCAACTCGATCAACGCCTTCGTTGAAGAAGACACGAGCTACGTGTCGTCGTTTCGCACGGGTGACGTGTGGCGCATTCCTGTGCCAAGCTCCGTCGACTCGGCCACCGTCGTTGACCCACACGGCGGTCACCATACCGTGCCAGTGAAGGAAGGCCGCGCCATCTACTTGGGCGAGGAGGCTGGTTTCTACAAGCTGGTGGCCGGCTCGGGGACCGAAGCGGTGACGAGTGAATTCGCAGCTAATTTGTCGGATCTCGCTGAAAGTAGCATTACGCCGGTTAGCGAGCTCGCGCTCGGAACCGCGCGCGCCAATCCGGTCGTGTTTGGCGCACCGGGCTCGAAGCGAGAGCTCTGGGTGTACTTGCTCGCAGCGGTGCTCGCCTTCTCGGTCGTCGAGTGGATCACATATCATCGACGGGTGACGGTGTGACGCCGCGCATCGCCCGTCTTCTTTGGGGCGCGTTCATCGCGGCGGTGGGCATCGCATTGTTCGCAGTGTACCGGCACTACTTCTCCGGTGCCGGTGGGCCGCTCCTTTGGACTCGAGGCGGCGTTCACTACGAGCTGCTCGAGCCGGCCGCATTGGGCGTGCTGCTCGTGACGCCGCTTCTGCTGTTCGTTCTCGGTCGCTCGCTGGCGGATTTGCCGTGGCCGCAGCGCGCCTTGGCAGTGCTGTTTCGCGTGGCTTTTTTGGGGCTCATCGCGCTTGGCTTGTCCCGCCTCGTGCGCTCGGAAGAGACACACAAGGTGTGCACGGTGCTGCTCGTCGACGTGAGCGACTCGGTGCCGGACGAAGCCGTCGCCGACGCGCGGCACAGCGTCGAACAGTACGCGCAGGCCAAAGGCGCAGAGGATCAACTCAAGCTGGTCACCTTTGCCGAACGCCCGCGTCTGATCGATGTCTGGCGCGACGGGCACTTGGTGCTGCCGAATATCGCCGAACTTCGTCACCGCAGCCCGGCGGGGAAGTCGCTCGGTGCCGGCACTGACATTCGCGCGGCGCTGGCGCTCTCCTACGGTCTGTTCCCGCCGGGGTTCTTGAAGCGCGTCGTGTTGCTCAGTGACGGCCTGGAAACGGATGGCGATCTCTTGGCCGAGGCGAACCGCGCCCGCGGCTTCGGGGTCACGTTGTACGCTATCCCATACCGCCGTCCGCCACCGGGTGAGGTCGCGGTGCGCTCGCTCTCGATACCGGACAAGGTGGACGTGGGTCAGACCTTCGAAATCGTGGCTGACGTGTACGCCAGCCGCGCTGCCCATGCCAAAGCGCGGCTTTTTCAGGGGGAAGCGCTCAATGGTCTCGATGGCGTCCGCGAGCTCGAGCTCAAGCCGGGTCGAAATGAGGTCAAGTTCCAGTCCGTAGTGCGCGTCGGAGGCGAGGTCACTTACGCTTTGCGGCTGGACGACATCAGCCAGGACACGTTCCACGACAACAACGCATTCAGCGTGACCGTGGACGTCCCCGGGCGACCCACTGTTCTATACGTCGAAGGTCAGCCACAGCGCGCGAGCTATCTGATGAGCGCGCTCAATGCCCAACAGTTCGACGTCGACGTGCGTGCCGCCTCTGCCTTCCCTGCCTCCTTGCGAGAGCTGGAGCGCTACGACTTCGTGATCGTTTCCGATGTGGCGCAGGACGCCTTCCCATTGCCCGCGCAAGAGCTGGTCGAACGCTATGTGCGCGACCTCGGGGGTGGCTTCCTGTTTGCGGGCGGTGAGGCAGGCTTCGGTCTCGGCGGCTGGGCTCATTCGACGATCGAGCGTCTGCTGCCAGTGCGCATGGACGCCGAGCATCGCAAGGAGATGCCGGGGGTTGCCATGGTTTTGGCCATCGACCGCTCGGGCTCGATGACGGGTCTGCCGATCGAAATGGCAAAAGCCGCGTGCAAGGCGACGCTCTCCACGTTGCAGGGCGACGATCTGCTGGAGGTCCTCGCCTTCGACTCGTCACCGGTGCGCTATGTCAAAATGCAACCTGCGCGCTACCGCGCCCGCATTCAGAACGACATTCAACGCATTCAACCGGGTGGCGGCACCGAGATTTTCTCGAGCCTCGATATGGCCTATCAAGACCTGTCTGTCGTTCAAGCACGTAAGAAGCACGTGATCTTACTCACCGATGGACAAGCGCCGGCTCAAGGCATCAAGGACCTCGTGCAGGCGATGCTCTCCGAGAGCATCACGGTGACAACCGTTGGTTTAGGTGAGGGCACCAACCAAGATCTATTGCGCATGATCGCGGATACGGGCGGCGGTCGCTTCCACGCCGTCCCTGATCCCAATAGCTTGCCCAAGATTTTTACCCGGGAAACCGAGCTCATCGCCCAACAAGCAGCCGTGGAAGAGTGGTTTCCGGTCGAACAGGTGGCGCCCGCGGACTTCCTAAAAGGCATTGCCATCAACGCCGCGCCACTGCTGCACGGTTACGTGGCAACGCAACTCAAGCCGCCCCCGGCGCAGCTCGTCCTACAAAGCGAACGTGGCGATCCGATCCTGGCTCGCTGGCGCGCCGGCCTCGGTTGGTCGTTGGCGTGGACCAGCGACGTGAAAAACAATTGGGCGATTGATTGGCTTCGTTGGTCGGGTTTCTCGAAGTTCTGGGGACAGCTCGTACGGGAGCACATGCGCGTGAAGCATCGGCGTGAGCTCGACATGAAGACGGAGATGCTCGGTTCAGACGTGCACGCCGTCGTCGATGCGTTCACCGCCGACGAACGCTTCGACAACGGTATCGTGTCGAAGCTGATCGTCACGGGTCCCGGTTCGGTTGGAACCCGGCGTGAAGTTCCCATGGTGCAAACGGCGCCAGGGCGCTACGAGGCCTCTTTCCCGCTCGACCAGTATGGCTCGTTCTTGTTGCGTGCAGAGCACGCAAAACCCGGTGAAAACGGCGAATTGAAGCCGCTCGCGATGAGCTATGGGCATGTGACCAACCCGTATCCGCGAGAGTACGCGAGCTTCGATCCCGATCTCGATCGCTTGGCGCGCGCCACCCTGGCCGGCGGAGGTTCCATCGATCCCGATCCGAAGCGTGTCTTCGACCCAGCCGGCCAAAAGATCGTTTCTTACAGCCCGCTCTGGAATCGCTTCGTATTCGCGGCGATCGCGCTCTTCTTGCTCGACCTATTGGTGAGGCGCGTGCGCCTGTTCGATCGCAAGTTCTTGCCGGCCCGGCGTTAGTTGGGGGCGGGGCTGGTATCGATCTGATCGCCGGAGCATTTTCCCCACGCGCCGTCCTCGCTACAGACTTGCGTGCCCGTCGAGCACCACACGTAGTCGCCTTCGACGCGCTTGATACGCCCGCAGTCCGTGGTCTCACCGGGGTTGTCGCAAGGACAGCCCTCTTCGTGGTTTTGACAGAGCTCTTCGGCTGCCGGCAGAGCCTTGGTTTCGCTGCTGGCCTCGACGGCCATCGGTGGGGGCGGATCTCCTGCTCCCGAACAGCCCGTCGCGAACACGGTGTACATACCCAAGGCGGCCAACAGAAAAACACGAATCATGAGGTGACGCTCCGATCCGGGTAAACGGTCGTCGCATGGCCGCGATTAACGCGGGCAGCGCGGAACGCCGCGGATTTGTGAGCAATCGCCGGATGTTGTGCGCTGGTGTCGTGTGCTCACCCCGAAGGGTGTGCAGCTCGCGCTGAATCAGTCGTGCTCGACGACGACGTCCGTCGTGGTGTCGGAATACAGGTGATTGCAAGCCGCGTTGGGCTGTGCGCCTCGGCGCGTACCCAGGTCGACCATGTCGTACAACGGTGAACTGAGGTCTGGCTCGTCGCGCCAACGAGCTTCTTGCTTCATCGACATTTCGTCGAAGTAGAACAATGTGCGTTCGTCTGCAGAAACACCGGTGGGCAAGCAGCGACTGGTGTCTTGGCCGTCGAGGTCGGAGGTCACGCGCGTCGGCGAGCCCCAAACTTGGCCCGCGCTGCGCGTGGAAACCACCACGGTCGAAGCGCCGCCTTGGAAGGCCGAATTGAAGAACAACTGGAGATCATCCGGTGACACGGTCGGCGAAGCGTAGATGTCACCGGTGTAGACGGCGTTCTGATTGATGGTCGCGTATGCACTCTGATCGATCGCGCCGGAGAAGGTGGCGTCGCGCGTGGCGCGCGTCAGCTCCCCAAGCAGGGTCTGGTCGGTGCTCACCAAGATCAGGCGCTTGCCGTCCGGGCTGAGCGCTGCACCCTGCGTCGCACTCCAACCGCTCGGAAGCGTGACTGGTTCGCCGGGTGTGAAGTTGCCCGTCGCTTGCGCGCGGTGAGCGACATACAGCGCTCCCGCGCGAAGAAACGCCAGGTCGAGCTCATCCGACGTTATCGACAGTAACGTCTCGCTGGCGCCCGTCGATACGCCGGAGACCGGAGTCGCACCGGTCCAGGTTGCTGTTTCGCTGCATAGCGACGGCCCGGGCGCTGGCCTACCTGTGCCCACCTCGCCGCCGTTGTCCGACGGACCGTCGGCGCCCACACTCGCTCCGGCTAGGCTCGAATCACCCGCGGCGTTGCTGCCACCGTTGGCACCGGCGTTTCCGCCGTTGGCTGCGCTCGAGCTGCCTGCAGCGGCAGCTGACGTGCTCAGGCCCGGCGGGCGATCGTCGGAGCCGGATGAGCAGGCGAGCGGCAGGCTAGCGAGCACTGCAAACGACGCGGCCGAGGCCAGCGCAACCAGAAGCAAAGAGGAGGTGGAGCTCATTCTGCCGGAACGCAGCTGTAGATCTGACGCCAGTCGTTCAAGATCGGGCTCTGCGTGCGTTCATCATTGGGCACGAAGCGCACAGTGATCTTCAAATACTCCTGGGACTTGAGCGGAGGGTTATCCCCCTCGAGCAAGGTGTCGATGTCCTTGCCTGTCCAATCGGTGATCGGTGCTCCGCTGGCGATACCGACGTGCTCCACACCCGCCAGGGCTACCGATTCTGGAGCCATCGGCAAGGTCGCGAACTTCGTCGGATCCGCTTGTGTCTCCGCGTAGAATTCGAGCTGCGAGTTCGTAGCTGGAGTGGTCGTCTTCCAATCGAAGAAGCGCCAGATTGGTTTCGTCCCATCAGGGCAGTCAGCCTGGTACACGCGCTCGTAGTTTGCGGG
>Ga0210388_10002479_pt1 | contig 14346 bp, 14 predicted proteins | sample IncBWC19OmetaG_FD_155485 | JGI IMG/M metagenome (GOLD analysis project Ga0210388, IMG submission 155485) | Forest soil microbial communities from Barre Woods Harvard Forest LTER site, Petersham, Massachusetts, United States - Inc-BW-C-19-O ...
GGATCTGCTCGGGGGTCAGGCCGTTGCGCAACGCGGCCCGGACGTGCATAGCCAGCTCGTTCTCGTGCTGCAGGGCGGCCAGCATGGCCAGCGTGATCATGCTGCGCTGGGCGCGCGACAGGCCGGGCCGGGACCAGACATCGCCCCAGGCGTAGCGCGTGATGAAGTCCTGAAAGGGCTCGGTGAACGAGGTGGTCGTGGCTACCGCGCGGTCGACGTGCTCGTCCCCGAGCACCGCCCGCCGGACCGTCATCCCCTGCCGGGCGCGCTCGGCGTCATCCATGGCCTTCTCCCTCGGATAGCTGGGCGTCTAGCACCTCGTGGGCCGCCAGGGCGGCGGTGACGAAGGCGTCGGCGGCGCCCAGGTAGCCGGCCGGCTCCAGGGCGGACTCGATCTGCTCCGGGGTGATGCCCGCCGAGGCCAGCCGGCCCTCGAGCTTGGGCACGGCCAGCAGCACGTCGCGCAGCGGCAGGCCCGCGCTCACCGCCCGCTGGCCCGCCTCGGCCACCAGGTCGTGCGCCTGAACCCCGCCGAGCACGCCGGCCAGCAGCGACGTGACGTGCTCGGCGAGCGGCAGGTCCTTGGTCGCGGCCAGGTTGGCCGCCATCCGCGAGGCGTCCACGCTGAGCCCGGACAGGAGCTCGGCCGCCCAGCTGGCCGCCGAGCCGGTCAGCCGCAGCAGCGCGGTCAGCGGCTCCCATTCGGCGTGCCACGCCCCGGCGGCGCGCTGCAGTTCCTGCTCGGCGCATGCGACCAGGGTGGCCAGCAGGCCCGGCGCCTGCCTGGTGCAGCCGAGGATGGCGATCGACGCCACCGGGTTGTGCTTGTGCGGCATCGCGGAGGAGCCGCCGCGGCGCGGGGAGGCGGCATCGCGCGGGGCCGGTTGGCCGCCGCCCTCACTGACCTCGGCGATCTCGGACTGAGCGAGCAGGGTGACGTCCCGGGCGATCTTCCCCAGCGCCGCCGTCACCCGCGCCAGCGCGGTGGCCAGGTCGATGATCCGCAGCCGGTCGGTGTGCCAGGGCAGCACGGGGCGGGCCAGGCCCAGTTCCTCGGCCAGCAACGCCACCACCCGGGGGCCGTCGTCGCCGAGCGAGGCGAGGGTGCCGGCCGCGCCGCCGAACTGCACGGCCAGCCGCTGCGAGCCGACCGCGGCCAGCCCGGCGCGAGCCTCGTCCAGGCTGGTCAGCCAGCCCGCCGCGACCAGGCCGAAGGTCACGGGAACGGCCTGCTGGAGCAGCGTGCGGCCGATCATGATCGTCGACCGGTGCGCGTCGGCCAGCGCCGCCGCGGCCGCGGCGGCCTGGGCCAGGTCGGCCAGCACCACGTCGATGACCCGCCTGGCCAGCAGCATGGCGGCCGTGTCCACGATGTCCTGGCTGGTCGCGCCCCGGTGCACGGCACCCGCCGCGGTCTGCGGGACGCGGCGGGCCAGGGCCCGGGCCAGGGCCGGAACCGGGTTCCCGGTCAGCGCCGCGAGCTCGCCGAGCTCGGCGATGTCGAAGTTGCCGGCCTGGGCCACCTCGGTGACCGCCGCGCCTGAACCCGCGGGCGCCAGCCCGGCCCGCTCCAGGGCCCGGGCCAGCCCGGCCTCGGCGTCCAGCATGGCCTGCAGCCACGCGACGTCGCTCGTGTCGGCGCCGCCCCGGGCGAAGACGCCCCCGAACAGGCCCCGCGCGTTCGGCTCCTCATGGTCGGCCATTTCCGGAATCTGTCTCCTTTCCCGGGAGGACTCCATCCCCCGGACCCCCTGGCCATCCTCGGCACACCACGATAGACCCCGCCTTCGGTCCCATCCCGGACATCGCGGGTACCGCCCCCACCCCACTTCAGCCATCCGGCCAGATGATCTATGGTCTGAAATATGACCGAGCATGTACCAGCGGAATCCCGCCTTGCCCAGCGCCGCAACCTTGTCACCGAGATCCCCGGACCCGCCTCACGCGAGCTACAGGCCAGGCGTGAGCGCGCGGTGGCCCGCGGGGTCAGCACCGTGCTGCCGGTGTTCGTCACGGACGCCGGCGGCGGCGTCATCGTGGACGCCGACGGCAACTCCCTGATCGACTTCGGCGCCGGGATCGCGGTGGTCTCGGTCGGCAACGCCGCCCCGCGGGTGGCCGCGCGGGTCGCCGAACAGGCGGCCCGGTTCACGCACACCTGCTTCATGGTGACCCCGTACGAAGGCTACGTGGAGGTGTGCGAGGAGCTGGCCCGGCGCACGCCCGGGTCGTACGACAAGCGCACCGCGCTGTTCAACTCCGGCGCCGAGGCGGTCGAGAACGCGGTGAAGATCGCCCGGCACGCCACCCGGCGCCAGGCCATCATCGCGTTCGACCACGCCTATCACGGGCGCACCAACCTGACCATGGCGCTGACCGCCAAGAACATGCCGTACAAGGACAAGTTCGGGCCGTTCGCGGGCGAGATCTACCGGATGCCGATGGCCTACCCGCTGCGCTGGCCCGGCGGCCCGGAAGCGTGTAAGGCGAACGCCCTGGACACGATCAAGTCGCTGATCCACACTCAGGTCGGCGAGGACAACGTGGCCGCGGTGATCATCGAGCCGATCCAGGGTGAGGGCGGTTTTGTGGTGCCGCCGGACGGGTTCTTGCCCGGGCTGGCCGAGTTCTGCGCCGAGCACGGGATCGTGTTCATCGCGGACGAGATCCAGACCGGGTTCTGCCGGACCGGCGACTGGTTCGCCTGCGACCACGAGGGCGTGGTCCCGGACATGGTCACCACGGCCAAGGGCATCGCCGGCGGGCTGCCGCTGGCCGGGGTGACCGGCCGCGCCGAGATCATGGATTCGGTGCACGCCGGCGGCCTGGGCGGAACCTACGGCGGTAACCCGGTGGCCTGCGCGGCGGCGCTCGGCGCGATCGAGACCATGGTGGCCGAAGACCTGGCCTCCAAGGCCCGCCGGATCGGCGAGGTCATGCTGCCCCGGCTGAACAAGCTGGCCGAGACCTACCCGGTGATCGCGGACGTGCGCGGCCGCGGCGCGATGCTGGCCATCGAGCTGACCACCCCAGGCACCCTGGACCCCGACCCATCCACCACCACGGCGGTTTCACGCGCCTGCCATCAGGCCGGGCTCGTGACGCTGACCTGCGGCACCTTCGGCAATGTGATCCGCTTCCTGCCGCCCCTGGTGATCGGGGAGGACCTGCTCGACGAGGGACTGTCCATTCTCGAGGACGCCTTCGCCTCCGTCTGCGGGTGAGGACGCGCGAGGATCAGTTCAGCCGCCTGGTCATGGCGGCCGAGCCCCGGCCGTTCTGGCTGGACCAGCCCGGCGCGCCACCGGCCCGGGCACCGTTGCGCGGTGAGGCCGCCGCCGACCTCGCGGTGATCGGCGGCGGGTTCACTGGCTTGTGGACCGCCCTGCTCGCGAAGGAATCTTTTCCCGAACGGTCCGTGGTGCTTGTCGAGGGCCACCGAGTCGGCTGGGCGGCCAGCGGACGCAACGGGGGGTTCTGCGACGCGAGCCTGACCCACGGCGCGGTCAACGGGCGGGCGCGCTTCGGTGATGAGTTCGCCACCTTGCAGCGCCTTGGCGCGGAGAACCTGGACGCGATCGGGGCCACGGTGGGCCGGCACGGCATCGACTGCGACTTCGAACGGACCGGTTCCATCGGGGTCGCCACCGAGGAATACCAGGTCGACGGGCTCCGCGCGGCCGCGGACAGCGACGGCGGCACGTTCCTGGACGCCGGTTCCGTGCGGGCCGAGGTCAACTCGCCCACCTACCTGGCCGGCCTGTGGGACAAGCAGGGTGCGGCCATGGTCCAGCCCGCCCGGCTGGCCTGGGGCCTGGCCGCGGCGTGCGAGCGGGTCGGTGTCCGGATCTTCGAGCGGACCCCCGCCACCGGCCTGGCCAGCGACGCGGCCGGCCCGACCGTCCGGACCCGGGACGGGGTGGTGCGGGCCGGCCAGGTGGCCCTGGCCACCAGCGCGTTCCCCGCGCTGCTGCGCCGGCTGCGGCCCTACGTCGTGCCGGTCTACGACTACGTGCTGATGACCGAGCCGCTCAGCGCGGCCCAGCGGGCCGGGATCGGCTGGCATAACCGGCAGGGTATCGGCGATTCGGGCAACCAGTTCCACTACTACCGGCTCACCGCGGACGACCGGATCCTGTGGGGCGGCTACGACGCCATCTACCACTTCGGCCGCGGCATCCGCGCCGCCTACGATCAGCGACCCGCCACCTTCGAGACCCTCGCGGCGCACTTCTTCGCCACGTTCCCGCAGCTGGAAGGGATCGGGTTCAGCCACCGGTGGGGCGGCGTAATCGACACCTGCAGTCGGTTCTGCGCCTTCTTCGGCACCGCCCACCGCGGCCAGGTGGCCTACGCGCTGGGCTACACCGGCCTCGGCGTCGGGGCCAGCCGGTTCGGCGCCCGGGTCATGCTCGACCTGCTGAGCGGCGAGCCGACCGAGCTAACCGAACTGCGGCTGGTCCGCAGCAAGCCCGTCCCCTTCCCGCCCGAACCGCTCGCCTACCTGGGCATCCAGGCCACCCGCTGGTCCTTGGCCCGCGCCGACCACCGCGACGGCCGCCGGAACCTGTGGCTGCGGGCCCTGGACACGGCCGGGCTGGGCTTCGACTCCTAGTCTGCCCCCCTAGCTGGTGGCCTCCCAGCTCTCGGGCTCCGCGGCCGGCTTGCGAGCGGCCCGGCTCAGCGCCTTGGCCCGGACGATGTCGGTGTCCCGCGGGTCCAGCGCCAGGAGCTCACTATCGGCTCGATCGCGACGGTACTTGGGCTTCTCGACCCGGATCTGCTTCATCGCTTACCTCCCAAGAACGAGCCTGCCTGGGACGTGCACACGAGCCAATGAGGGTGCCTTCAGTCTTCGTGGTCAGGATCTCCCCCCTGCGAGCCTCGGGCTAACCTGATCCGCGGCCTGTTCTGGGGGGGCCAACCGCCAGCGCGTCAGCTTCGGGTAGCGTCCCGACGCTGGGCGACGAGCAGCGGGATGGCGGCGATCTTCTCTTCGGTCAGGTCCTCCCAGCAGATGCCGATGGCCGGCCGCGGTCCGTGCCGCGGGCGGCAGTCAATCACCCGTTCGGGCGTGACGATGAGGTCCACCGGTACGTCGTGGCTGGTGAGCGGGATGGTCCCGGCCTCTACCACCTGAAGCTCGTGTACCGTCGTGACGCAGAGCGTGTCCGGTCCGATCAGGCCGGCCGCCGTGGCCAGCGCGAACTCCAGGTCGGCGAACCCGCCGCCCTTGCCCAGCCGCGCGCCGTCCGGCGCGGCGGCAACGCTGCCCATCACCACCAGGTCGACCGGGGACAGGTCGGCCAGAGCGACCCGCCGGGCCGAGCGTGACGCGCCGCTGATCGAGGCCGCCTTCCGGGGCGGCTCGCTGAGGTGGTCCGGGTCGAGGGCGAAGAACGGCTCGGCCCCGGCCAGCCGGGGCACGGCCATGTACACGGTCTTGCCGTCCTCCAGCGCGCGCTGGCGCACCGGAAGCTGGGCGGAGTCGGGATTGGCCTTCAGCGTGCCAGCCGCCTGCCAGGCCGGCGTGGCGCGCAGTCGCTCGGCGGCCGCCTCGGCACCGGTGAAGTTGGGGATCCGCCCCACGGCGCCGGGAAACCGGGCCACCTTGGCCGCGCGCATCGCGGACCACACCTCTTGTCGCAGGGCGGCCTTCGCGGCCAGTACCTCGGCGGGACCGCCAGCGTCGCGATCGTGACGGGGAACGGGACGGGCCATGTTCCCATCCTCCCGCGCCGGGCGGCTGTTCGCCGGTTTATAGCGCCTCGAGCAGGATGGCCTTCAGGTCGGCGTGACTTAGGGAGACGGGATTGCCCTTCATGCTGCTCGAGACCAGCGCCTTGGCGGCGATGTCGTCGGCCTGCTGTGGCCCGAGGCCGAAGGCGGCCAGGCCGGGTACCTGGAGCAGGGTCAGCGTTTCGCGGATCCAGGACAGGCCGTCCTCGACGGATGCATCCGACTGCCTGGTCAGCAGCCCGGCCGCCTCGGTGTAACGGTCCAGGACGTCGGCACCGGAGGGTGACGAGCGCGCGGCTCGCACGTTCGCCTCGATGACCGGGGCCAGCAGCGCGGCGCAGGCCAAGCCGTGCGGCACGTCGGCGGTCCCGCCGATGACGCCGGCCAGCCCGTGGACGGCCCCCAGCTTGGCGTTGGCCAGCGAGATCCCGCCGAGCAGGCTGCACATGGCCATGTCGGCGCGCGCGGCCAGGTCCTCGCCGTTGGCGTAGGCGGCGCGTAGGCCCGTGCCCGCGCGGCGCAACCCTTCGCGGGCCAGTCCGTCGGTCAGCGGGGTGGCCTGGACCGACACGAACGGCTCCAGGCACTGAGTGAGGGCGTCCAGGCCGCTGGCCGCGGTGACCGTCGGCGGGCACGAGACGGTGAGCAGCGGGTCGACCAGGGCCACGCGCGGGATCATCAGCGGGCTGCGCAGGCTGGCCTTGACCCGGTGCGACGGGACGGCGAGCACCGCGTTGGCGGTCACCTCCGCGCCGGTGCCTGCGGTGGTGGGCACGGCGACGCAGGGCACGGCGGGCCGGGTGATGGCCTGCCCGGACCCGACCACCTCCAGGTAGTCCAGCGGGTCTCCGCCGTTGCCCAGCAGCATGGCCACGGCCTTGCCGGTGTCGATGACGCTGCCGCCGCCGATCGCCGCGATCACGTCGGCATCCTGCGCGCGGGCGACGGCGACCGCCGCCCGGACGAGCTCGACGGTTGGCTCGGCCGCCACCGGGAACACCGCGGCCGCCCGGTCCAGGCTGGCCAGCAGCGTGTTATGGCGGGCCGGGTCGGCGCCGGTGACGACCAGGACCCGGGACCCGAGCCCGGACAGCACACCCGGCAACTCCTGGGCCCGGCCGGGACCGACCATGATGCGGCCCGCGGTGGCGAACTCGAAGCTCACTGCCACGGCGAGTCGCTCGCCCAACCCTGGCTGCTCACCGGGAACACGACCGAGTAGCGGACCGACTGCCGGGGTTCGGCCATCATGTCGGCCACCGTGTCCCGCCACACCGCATAGTGCGGCGTCGCCTTGTGCGCCGCCGAGGCGTCGTCGTCCCGGTAAACCTCGGTCAGCACAACGTGCGCCGGGTCGGCCTGATCTTGGATGACGTCGAACCGCAGCACGCCGGGCTCGGCCAGTGACGCCCGGGCATTGATCACCGTTGCGGCCAGGAAATCCCCGATCCGTTCCGGCCGGATCCGAACATGAACATGAACGACCAGCATGTGCCCATCCTGCTACGGTCATCAGCGTGACGGCGATCGACTTCGAAGAACGGGACCTCGAGGCCAGCGTGCCCGATCTGGCCGCGGGCGGAGCTTGGACCCGGGTGCGGCTGCGCTGGCGGCGGGATCCGCTCACCGGGGCAAGCGCCCGGATCCTGACCGGGGTGAAACTCCAACCATCCACCCGGCCGGACCTGTCCGAGCTCACGGCCAAGCCCGCGTTCTGCCCGTTCGACAGCGAGCACCTGGAGCGGGCCACCGTGCCGTTTCCCGCCGAGCTCACCGCCGAGGGCCGCATCCGCGTCGGGCGGGCCGTGGTGGTGCCGAACATCATGGCCTACGCGACCCACAGCGCGGTCGGCATCTACGACCCGGGACGGCACTTCCTCGACCTCGACGAGCTGACCCCCGCCCTGGTGGGCGACGCCCTGACCGCCATGGTCCGGCACGCTCAGGCGGTGCGGCGGATGGACCCGGCCGCCCAGTGGAGCTCGATCAACGCCAACTACCTCCCGCCCGCGGGCGCCTCGCTGGTTCATCCGCACCTGCAGTCCGCGCACGACGCGCACGGCCTGACCGGCCAGCGCCTGCTGGTTGAACGGTCCCGGGCCTGGAAGGAGCGGCATGGGTCGTACTGGACGGCGCTGGTCGAACAGGAGGCCGGCGGTCCCCGGTGGGTCGGGCACATCGGGCGGGTGGCCTGGCTGACCCCGTTCGCGCCGACCGGGTTCGGCGAGGTGTGGGGCGTGGTCGCGGACGCCGCGGACGTGACCGAGTTGACCGACGAGGACTGCCGGGCGCTGGGGCAGGGACTTTCCCAGATCCTTGCGACCTACCGGGCCCAGAACCTGGCCTCGTTCAACTTCGGCCTGGTCGGCGGCGGGCCGCACGCGCACCAGGACGGTCATCAGGTGGTGCTCAAGGTGCTCAGCCGGTCGAACCCGGAGCCGGTCTACCGCAGCGACGCCACCTACTTCGAGCGCATCTGGGGCGAGGCCTTGATCGACCTGAGCCCGGAGGAGGTGGCCGAGGCCATCCGGGCCAGGTTCTGACGGGCCAGGTTCTGATCCGCGCACAGGCGCACCACGAGCACGTCGAGCAGACGGGTGTCGCTCGGTACCGCGGCCTGCTCGAGATGCTCGATCCAATCCCGGTCGACGGGGGGACGCAGGTTACCGAGTCGTGGGAGTTCCTCCCGGACGGCGTTACCAGGTTTCACAACCGGTTCGGCAGCGACGCCCCAGCCCAGATCGCCGACCGCACCTTGGCCGCGCGCAACGGCATTCCCTTCACCCTCGCCGCGCTCAAGAAGTCCGCCGAATCGGGATGACCGCACGGGCGCGCCGCAGGGCCCCCCGCCAGATGTGGCGTTCATGGGCCTGGCCGGTGCCCTTGGTGCGATCCAGCGCGTCGAGTTCGGCCATGTCCGCCGGCGACAAGGTGAAGTCGAAAATCTGCGCGTTCTCGCGGATCCGCGCCTGGTGGGTCGACTTGGGGATGACCAGCAGATCATGCTGGAGGCACCAGCGCAGCAGGACCTGCGCGGGCGTGCGGCCGACCCGCCGCGCGACCTGCTGCACCGTCGTGTTGGTCAGGTGCCGGCCGGTCCCCAGCGAGCTGTACGCCTCGACCAGCACGTCCCACTGGCGGCACGCGTCGAGCAGGGCGCGCCGGTAGCAGACCGGGCTGAACTGCACCTGGTTGACGACCGGCGCAATCGTCCCGGCCGCCAGCACCGCGGCCAGGTCGCTCGTGCCGAAGTTGGAGATCCCGATGGAACGGGCCAGGTTCCGCTCGCGACACCGCTCCATCCCCGGCCAGGCCCAGACGGGGCCGCCCTGGGGCCAGTGCACAAGATACAAATCGACCTGGTCGACGCCGAGCCGCCGCAGGCTCTGCTCCGCCGCGGCTACCGGATCCTGATGTGCCGGATGGAACTTGGTCGTGATGAACACCTCATCGCGGGGCACCCCGCTATCGCGCAGCGCCCGGCCGACGCTCTCCTCGTTGCCGTAGACCTGGGCCGTGTCGATATGGCGATATCCCAGGTCGAGGGCCCAGCGCACGGCGTTGACGCAGGCCGTTCCGGCGGGCACCTGCCAGACGCCGAGGCCCAGGACGGGCATCTGGTTCCCGTCCGCGAGGACCCGGGCGCGCCCGTCTGCCGTGAGGTCGCCGACCGTCATGGGTGCTCCTCCTCCGCGTAGCCTTGTTCCATGGACTATCGAACTCTAGGGAACAGCGGCTGCGCGGTGTCGAGCCTGTGCCTGGGAACGATGACGTTCGGCGCTGAGGCCGATGAAACCGTCGCGCATCAGCAGCTTGACCGCTTCGTCGAGGCGGGCGGCACGCTGGTGGACACGGCCGACGTGTACGCGGACGGACGCTCCGAGCTGATCATCGGCCGCTGGTTCGCCCGCCGCCCGGCGGAGATCACCGAGCCGGTCGTCCTGGCCACCAAGGGCCGGTTCCACATGCCGGGCGACAACTCGCCGAACGGCGCCGGGTTGTCCGCGCGCCACCTGACCCGGGCGCTGGACGCCTCCCTGCGCCGACTGGGCCTGGACACGGTGGACCTGTATCAGGTCCACGCGTTCGACCCGCTGACGCCGATGGAGGAGACGCTGCGGACGCTCGACCAGTTCGTCCAGGCCGGCAAGATCCGCTACTACGGGCTGTCCAACTTCACCGGCTGGCAACTGACCAAGGCCGTGCAGCTGGCCCGGGCCCTGAACGTGGCCGGGCCGGTCACCCTGCAGCCGCAGTACAGCCTGCTGGCGCGGGAGATCGAGTGGGAGATCGTGCCGGCCGTGCTCGACGCGGGGATGGGCATGCTGCCCTGGAGCCCGCTTGGCGGCGGCTGGCTGTCCGGCAAGTACCGCCGTGACCAGCGCCCGACCGGCGCGACCCGCCTAGGCGAGGATCCCGGCCGCGGCATGGAAGCCTACGACCGGCGCGGCACTGACCGGACCTGGCACGTCATCGACGCGGTGCAGAAGGTGGCCGAGGACCGCGGCGTGTCCATGGCCGAGGTCGCGCTGGCCTGGGTGACCGCCCGGCCCGGAGTCAGCTCGACGATCCTGGGCGCCCGGACGCTGGACCAGCTCGAGGCCAACCTGCGCTCGGCTGGTCTGCACCTGACCGCGGCCGAGACCGCCGCGCTGGACGCCGCCAGCGACCCCCACCCCGTCGACTACCCTTACGGTGAGCTGGGCGTGGACCAGCGGTCCCGCACTCTGGGGGGCTGACCCCCCTTTGTGACGATCTGTGCGGGTTACGGCTGCGCGCCCAGCGTGACCGTCGCTGTCGCCGACTGGCCAGCTCTCGAATAGCCGATCGAGACGGTGTCGCCGGGTTTCTTGGTCAAGGTCAGTTCTTGCAGCTGAATGTTGCTGGTGGCTGGCTCGCCGTCGATGCTGGTAATCACGTCGTCTGGACGCAGCCCGGCCTGGGCTGCCGGACCACTCGGCGTCACCGCCTGGACGTATAGCCCTTCGGGTACTCCGGCCTGGGCGGCGGCCGCAGGCGGTATCGGTACCGTCTGCAGACCGAAGAAAGCATGGGTGACTCTCCCGGTGGCGATGATCTCATCAGCGATGGACTTGGCCAGATCGACCGGGATGGCAAAACCTAGCCCGACGCTGCCGCCGCCCGAGCCCGGCACCGTCGCGCCGGCCGTCGGCACCCCCACGAGCTGGCCCGCGCAGTTGACCAGAGCCCCGCCGCTGTTGCCGGGGTTGATGGAAGCATCCGTCTGCATGGCCGACACCAGCAGCGCCGACCTATCATTCTCGCCGGGGACTTCCACGGTCCGATCCAGGGCGCTGACGATGCCGGACGTGACCGTACCGGACAATCCGAGCGGAGCGCCGATCGCTACCACTGGCTCGCCGACCTTCACCGTCGCCGACGAGCCGAGCGCGATCACCTTCAGCTCGTGGGAAGCCTGGACCTTGAGCACGGCGAGATCGCTTTGCGGGTCCCGGCCGGTGATCGTCGCGGCCTCGGTTTGCCCATCGGAGAACAGCACTTCGACCGACCCGCCGGTGGCAGCTATAGAGATGACATGATTATTCGTCAGGATGTAGCCGTCCGACCGGATGACCTCCCCTGACCCGGTGCCGCTTCCGCCGCTGCCGGTTGCGGCGATCGTTACCACGGACGGGACCACTTCGCTCGCGACCTGGGTGACCGCGCATGCGCTGACCGTCGCGGAGGAACCCGCCGTAGGGCTGGAGGTCGGCGAGCTCGTCGTACAACCACCCACGGCCAAAGTGGCCCCGGCCGCCACCCACGGCAGCCACCGGCGTGAGCTTTGCGGGTGCTTCGACTCAGTCACATCGGCTCCCTGTTCCGCCGAATGTCAGCTGCACTGCGAACTGGTTGCGTCCGTGAAGCTCTTAACCGAGCTCACGACGCTGGCCGCGTCTTTGGTGACCGTGGCGATCTGCGCGGCGGAAAGACTCGATGACAGGCCCGCGACGGAGCTCTTCAGCGCGTCAACCGACGAGGTAATGGCACTGGTCTGGCTCGGGAAGTCGCTCTTGGCCGAGTTGACCAGCGCGGTGGCGTCGCTTTGGATCGTCGTGAGCTGCGATTTCAAGCCGCTGACCCCGCTGCTGAGGTTCAAGCTGGTTAGCCCCTTGACGGAGTTCTCGAGGCTGGTCCGGTCCGCGCAGTATCCAGGCTTACTGCTGCTGCAGCCCGCGAGCGCGACGACCCCCGCCGCGACGACAAGGGCCAGAAGAACCCGAGCCCAGGTACCGCCTTGGCGGATTCGTGATCTCCCTGACCTGGCACTCATTCTCATCGTGCTCCCAACCCAGCGACACTGGGAGGCGTCAATCCGGAGTTCTAGCCCATCGGAGCACAATCTAGGCGGATTGCGCCGCCGGATAAGTCACCCGCCAGGGGTGATTCTGGCGCGGCCGGTCAGCCGCAACGAGCGGGCCCGAGAGGATCTCGGATGGCGCCCTCGGCGGGGTGAAGGCGGTTAGCGCAGGCCTATGGTGGAGTCCGAGACCGAGCGGGGGTCGCGGGGGTGCCAGGCGCCGCGGGCCACGGCGCCGAGGAAGCGGTCGACGGCCCGGTTGAACACGTCGGGGTCCTCCAGGTTGGCGGTGTGGCCGGTGCGGGGCAGGACGGCCAGGCCGGAGGTGGGGATCGTCCGCTTGAGCATCAGCGCAGGTTCCAGGCAGCCGTCGTCCTCGTCGCCCACCAGGACCAGGACCGGGATCCGCACCTTGGCCAGCTCGTCGGTCAGCGCGTACAAGGACGGCCGGGCGGCCTGGACGCCGCGCATGGTCAGCGCGCTGCCCAGGTCCGAATGCCCGGCCAGCGCCGCGGCGAACTCGGCCCAGCCGCGCGGGTTCTTGTTCTGAAACTGGACACGGGCCGGGCCGACCGCGTACCGCTCGGCGACCTTGGCCGCGCCCTCGGCGGCGAACGCCGCGGCGGTCAGCATCGACTCGGTCCGGAAGGCGTCGGCGCGCTCGGGCTGGGCGCCGTACCCGGCCCCGGCGACCACCGCCGACAAGATTCGGTCCGGGCGGGCTAGGACCAGGTGCAGCGCGGTGAACCCGCCCATCGACAGGCCGACCACGTGGGCCCGGGCTATGCCGAGGCCGTCGAGCACCGCGATCGCGTCGGCGACGGCCCGGGCCTGGGAGTAGGCCGTGGGGTCGGTAGGCACGTCCGAGGGCGGGTAGCCGCGGGCGGCGTAGGTGACACAGCGGTAAGCGGCGGAGAAGAACCGGACCTGGGGCTCCCAGCTGCGGTGATCGCCGGCGAACTCGTGGATGAAGACCAGCGGCTCCCCCTGACCGGCTTCCTCGGCGTACAGCGTGACGCCGTCGTCGGTCACGATCGCTGCCATTCGCCGCTCCTCCAGCACCAGAAGCTACCGGTCCGTCTCGCTATCTTTTACCGGATCCGCGCCCATGATGTGCTGGTAAGTCCACGCCGAGGCACCCGCGGCGTCACCGTCGGCCAGGGCCGTGAGGATCTCGTCGTGCTGGCGGGCGGATTCGGCGTGTGTCCGCGTGACCCGGGGGCCGCCGTGCAGCGACGTCCATAGCAGCCGCATCAGCGACAGCAGCAGCGGGCTTCCGGCGCAGGAGTACACGGTGAAGTGGAACTCGCGGTTCAGCTCGGCGTAGGACGGGTCATCGTCGGGCAGGGCCCGCATCTGGTCGTTCAGGCCGCGCAGCCGGGCCAGGCCGGCCGCGTCGATCTTGCGGGCCGCCAGCGACGCGCCGAGCGACTCCAGAGCGGCGCGGATCTGGAAGTTCTCCTCGACCGGGCCCAGTTCCGGCGCGGCGACGGTGAAGCCGCGGTGGGTGTCGCAGACCAGCAGCCCCTCCGACTCCAGCCGCCGCATCGCCTCCCGGACCGGGGTCTGGCTGACCCCGAACCGCTGAGCCAGGTCCCGCTGGCGCAGCGGCTCCCCCGCCGCGAGCTCGCCGGTGATGACCAGCTCGCGGACGAGCGCGGCGACCAGGTCGGTCTTGCTGACGTAAGCTTCGGCCGTCATGACGGGCCTCCCATAGCTCGCGGACCCGGGCGGGAGTCAGCGGCAGCTGGCCGACGCCGCCGGCCAGGCCGAGCGCGTCCCGGACCGCGTTGGCCACCGCCGCGCCGGCCGCGCTGACGCCGCCCTCGCCCGCGCCCATCACGCCCAGCGGGTTACCCGGCGACGGGGCATCCTGGCAGACCAGGAGGTCGACCGGCGGGATTTCGGCCGCGGTCGGCATCCGGTACTCGATGAACGAGATCGCCTGGGGCTGGCCCGCCTCGTCGTAGCCGAACTCCTCGAACAAAGCCCCGCCGATGCCCTGGGCCACGCCGCCCCGCAGCTGGCCCTCGACCAGCATCGGGTTGACGGCCCGGCCGACCTCGTAGGCCACCAGGTAGCGCAGCACCCGGACCTGGCCGGTGCCCGGGTCGACCGCCACCACCGCGGCGTGCGCGCCGTACGGGTAGGTCATGTGCGAGACCTCGAAGCGGCGGCGGGCGGACAGGCCGGCCGGCTCGCCCGGCTCCAAGTACCGGCGGCCAGGCTCGGCGGCGCGGGCGATCTCGGCCAGCGCGACGCGGACGCCCGGGTCACCGCGGACG
>Ga0210388_10002480_pt1 | contig 14342 bp, 14 predicted proteins | sample IncBWC19OmetaG_FD_155485 | JGI IMG/M metagenome (GOLD analysis project Ga0210388, IMG submission 155485) | Forest soil microbial communities from Barre Woods Harvard Forest LTER site, Petersham, Massachusetts, United States - Inc-BW-C-19-O ...
CGGGCTAGGGTTCGCAATTGTGCTGGTGTACCTGCTGATCGTCGTGAACTTTCAGTCCTGGCTGGATCCCTTCATTATCATCACCGCTCTTCCGGCAGCCATGGCGGGCATCGTTCTCATGCTCTTCTTCACGCACACGACACTCAGCGTCCCGGCGCTCATGGGGGCGTTGATGTGCGTGGGAGTGGCTACGGCCAACAGCATTCTCGTTGTCTCCTTCGCCAAGGACCGGCTCCTGATCCACGGGGACCCGGTGAAGGCTGCCCTTGAGGCCGGCACTACGCGGTTCAGGCCGGTCATCATGACCGCTCTCGCGATGATTATCGGCATGGTGCCGATGGCGCTCGGCTTGGGTGATGGCGGCGAGCAGAACGCTCCTCTGGGACGCGCGGTCATCGGCGGCCTGTTCTGCGCTACGGTAGCCACGCTTGTCTTTGTCCCGTCAGTGTTCGCCCTGTTTCACAAGAAGTCCCCAGCCGACTCATTAGAGTCCCCGGGATCGTCCAAGATCATTTCACCGCTTATCACGGAGCCACAATCATGACACAGAATGAATCGAACCAAATGGAAAAAGCAGATTCAATGTTCGGTCCAACGCGAACTGCTGGATGGAAGACAACAATCCTCATTCTTTGCGTGGCCTATGCGGTCTTTGAGGGCATTCATTCGCGGGTTGAAGCCAAGACCGAGTTGCGCCAAGTGGCGCAAAACTCTGCCATACCTTCCGTCAACATTGTTTCTCCGAAGGGCGGAGCTGTGGCCGAAGAGATTGAATTGCCAGGCAACACCGAGGCGTTCACCGACACGCCGATTTATGCCAGGAGCAGCGGGTACGTCAAGCACTGGTACGTCGACATCGGCGCGCGGGTCAGGCAGGGCCAGCTTCTTGCCGAAATCGAGACACCGGAACTCGATCAGCAGTTACGGCAGGCCAGGGCCGACCTGAAGAATGCGGAGGCGAACCTCCAGATCGCGGATATTACCGCGACCCGCTGGCAGAATCTGCTGAAGACAGACTCCGTTTCGCACCAGGAGGCGGACCAGGCGGTGAGCGATCTTCATTCCAAAGAGGCACTGGTCGATTCGAACCGAGCCAACGTCGACCGCCTGGAACAGCTGCAATCATTTGAACGGATTGTGGCTCCCGTTGATGGGGTCATCACCGCTCGCAATACAGACATTGGAGCGCTGATTCAAGCCGACACCACGGCTCCCAAAGAGATCTTCCATCTTTCTGCGATCCAGAAACTACGCATTTATGTTCCGGTCCCCGAAGTCTACGCTGCTTCCGTGAAGACCGGAGATAAGGTCGGCGTGACCTTGGACGCCTTCCCCGGCCAGACATTTACGGGAACACTAGTGCGCAACGCAGATGCGATCGACCCTACCTCACGAACGCTGAATGTAGAGGTCGACGTGGACAATTCATCCAGACGACTGATGCCGGGGGCCTACGCCTTCGTACACTTCAAAGTTCCAGCGACGAACGGGGCCGTCACCATACCGTCGAATGCGCTGCTGTTTCGCTCTGACGGGTTGCGGGTCGGCGTTGTCCGGAACTCTCATGTGGCACTCCTGCCAATCACCGTCGGCCAGGATTATGGCGACGCCGTAGAAGTCCTTTCGGGGCTCAGTGCGCAGGATGCGGTGATCGTGAATCCTTCGGACTCCCTCGCAAACGGTGCACAAGTCGAGGTCGAAAACAGGACGACGAATGGAGTGCGGCAATGAGGCGTTATCTTCTTATAGGCGCCGGCGCCGCAATCCTGCTGTCGTCAGGCTGTATGGTTGGCCCTAAATATGTGAAGCCGACAGCGCCGCTGGCTCCGGGCTTCAAGGAGACGACCGACTGGAAGGAGGGCGACGGCTGGAAGATCGCCAATCCTGACGACACCCAGCTGCGCGGAAATTGGTGGGAACTCTATGGCGACTTAAAGTTGAACGAATTGGAAGAACAGGTCGACCCATCGAATCAAACCTTGAAGATCGCCGAGGCGAACTTTCGGCAAGCCCGAACGGCAATCCGGTTCAATCGCGCGGCTGAAGCGCCGACCATCGGGACCTCGCCCAGCATCTCCTCGATTCGTGAATCCGCCAATCAACCTTATTTTCCTGCGAGCTTGGCCAACAATGGTTCAGGAGAGTTCACGCTTCCTTTCGATCTTTCGTACGAGATCGACTTATGGGGAAAGGTCCGCCGCGGTGTGGCGGCTGCTCGAGAAGAGGCGCAAGCAAGCGCCGGGGACCTTGAAACCGCCCGCCTGAGCCTTCACGCCGAGGTCGCGGTCGACTATTTTGAAGTGCGCAGCGCCGATGCCCAGGAGCAGCTCTTGAACGACACTGCCGATGCCTACAGCAAGGCGTTGGAGTTGACGAAGAATCGGTTCCTGGGCGGGGCTGCTCCGAAATCCGATGTCGCGCAAGCGCAGACGCAACTCGACACCGCTCGCGTCCTCGCCACAGATATCAAGGTGCAGCGTGCACAATACGAGCACGCGTTGGCGATCCTCATTGGGAAACCACCAGCTGCCTTCAGTCTGCCCCCTTCACCGCTCAACATACAGCCACCCCGATTGCCTTCCGTGCCCGTCGCTCTGCCGGCGCAGCTTCTGGAGCGGCGTCCTGATATTGCAGCAGCCGAACGCCGCATGGCAGCGGCCAACGAGCAGATTGGAATTGCGCAGGCGGCCTATTATCCCACGCTCAATCTGGCGGCAGTGGCCGGCCTCGAAGGCTCATCCCTGTTGAACTGGTTCAATTGGCCGAGCCGCCTCTGGGCGGTCGGGCCAAGTATGTCTGAAACGCTCTTCGATGGCGGAAGACGCCGCGCAACCACTGAGTCGGCAAGAGCAGGCTATGACTCCGCTGTGGCCAACTATCGCCAAACCGTCCTCACATCGTTCCAGCAAATAGAAGACAACCTCGTCGTTCTACGTGAGCTCAGCACGGAATCTGCGCAACAGCACGAGGCGACGTCGTCAGCTGAGGAGTCCCTCCGACTCTTCCAGAACCGATACGCCGGTGGCGTTGATACTTATCTGCAGGTCGTCACTTCACAGACCACCGCTTTGGCGAATGAACGAAATGACATCGACCTGATGAGGCGGAGACTCGAGGCGAACGCGCTGCTGATCAAAGCCGTAGGCGGAGGATGGGATGTCTCTTCCCTTCCCAAGCTATGAAGTCGGATAGGAAGCTCTGAAAGTCTTTCCTAACTGGAGAGAATGGTGGAGATTACGCGGGCTTACCTCCACAACTTGTCCGCTCGTGGTGAGAAGGATCATGTTTGTTCGGCTTGTTCCTCAAAGTTGCCGAGGACTTTGCTGCAGCTGACCTATGACTCAGGCGGCTCTTGGACGCTCGGTCTCGATTTGGAGGCGACACATGAAAATCGATTCAGCTCGGAGAACAAAATACGTGGCTTGGCTGTCAGGCGCCCTACTCGCCGTGATCCTCTTCATTGCCATCATTCTCAGTTAGACGCTTAGGAAATCCGGAACTTTTTCGAAGTAAAGAAGAAGGAAATTGCAATTTCGGCATCCCTTTCCCAGGAAGGAAACTCCAAGGCGATCATTACTATGGATTCCTTGTTTCGCTGCCCCGTCTGCAGCTTTGATTCTTCGTTTGAAGCTGGCTTTCAGACTCGCCCTTGCTCCTCTCCGACAACGTGCTCTTCCGGCGAAACCAGACGCACCAGCCTATCGATGGCGTAAGGTGCCGGATGATCGCTGGAGTAATAGTGGCGGACCTGCAATTCGCCCACCAGGCCAACGGCCAGCAATTGGATCCCCGCTACAATCAACACCGCTCCGATCACCGACATCGACCCATGTTGGTCGAACACATTCTGATATGGGCGGAGGACTTTTATCCCCAGCAATACGGCCGAAATGATGCTGCCCATCATGATGCCCAACGCACCGAAACCACCGAAGAAATGCAGAGGGCTGCCCATGTACCTGAGCAGGAACCGGATTGTCAGCAGATCGAAGAGGACGCGGAAGGTGCGCCCGATGCCGTAGTGGCTTTTGCCCCGTTCGCGGTCCGTATTCCCGATGGGAACTTCGCAGATCGCTGCGCCATACCAACTGGCAAGCGCGGGAATGAACCGGTGCATCTCCCCGTACAGAGGAATCTTCAGGATCAGTTCGCGGCGATATGCCTTGAACGTGGTTCCAAAGTCGTGAATATCAACGCCAGACAACCTGGCCATGAGCCAATTGGCGCAACTCGAGGGGGCCCTCCTCAGGATGATGTTGTCGATGCGTTCCTTGCGCCAACCTGAAACCACGTCGTATCCCAATTCGAGCTTCTCGATGAACTTCGGAATATCGTTGGGGTCGTGCTGCAGGTCGCCGTCCATGGCTAGAATGAACTTGCCCGACGCGTGGCCGAAACCTGCTGCCAGTGCCGCGGTCTGGCCGAAGTTCCGGCGCAGCTTCACGACCAGTACCCTGCTGTCTACCGCGGCTATCTCTTCCAGCAGCGTATACGTCCGGTCGCTGGATCCGTCGTCGACCAGTACCATCTCAAAGCTTTCGCTTACCTGCTCCATCGCTTGTTTTAGGCGGGCATACAGGGTGGTGACATTCTCTTCTTCATTGTGCAAAGGTACGACGATGGAGTACTTCACCTTCGTAATGGCTACGATTCTGTCGCTCATTGATGCCGACATAGTTGCGTCATTCCTTTCCGTAAGACGGATATCGCTCATTTGAGAATGACAATGCAGATGCCGTCCCACTTGTCCTTGTGCACTCCCGATGGAGGCAGGCCCATGAGCGATACAACGCCAATGTCTTGCACATCCAAATGGAAATGCGCGCGAAGATATTGGCTCACCACGATGGCACGATTGCGAGAGAGGGCAAACTGCTGATCGTGATCCTGTGTCGTGGAATATCCCTCGACCACGACCGGTCTTGCCGCCAGTGAATCGCCCAACTGAGACACAACCGCTGCGATGCGTCTCTCCCCCAAAGCGGACAGCGTCTCGAGCCCGTTCGATCCCGACTGAAAGAGATCGTCACCGGCGAACCACTCGCGGTGATTCGCAGGGTTGGCAAATGTCTTGTCGTGACGATATTGATCCGGCCTGAGCTGCGTCAGGTTGTAATAGCCGCGGCGCTTGAAGAATCCACGGAAGAAGAAGCCGTGCTTGAGAGCCTCAGTATCGTCGGCCATATTTCCGGTAGCCTGATCGAGATTAGACAGGGATTGCCTTATATTCGTGGACGCATCCAATCCTTGCTCGTCCGGACCAAGAGCTTTGCTCAGGGTTTGGTGCAACTCCTGCGAGGTTGCGTCGATACTTTGTACCGCACTTTTCGCGCTCGTCATCGCGTCGTCAACCTTCTGGTCAAGATGACGGGACTGAAGGTCCGAGACCATCGTGTCTACTTGACCCGATGCATGGCTGAGCGCCGAGGTGGCTTGCCGTGCATTCTCCACCGTCTGCCGGACTCGCTCTGCTGTCCCCTCATCCCGAAGCAGGACTCCCGCCGCCCCTCTTCCTTGCTTCAGACCGACGATGATGTCATTGGCGTTGTTGACTGTGGTGGTGACTGCATCCAGAGCGCCGTTCAGCTTACCACTAACCTCCTTCAAGCTGCTGTTCGTATCTTTCAGCATACCCGCGCCTTGCTCCATCAGGTCGGACAGGTCTACGGGCTCACGACCAGGAAGCGTCGTTCGTGAAGCAGCCTCTGCAGCCTGCGCGCTGCCTTGGTGCACGAGCAAATACTTGTCCCCGACAATACCTTCTGTGCCAATGGTGACCACGGAATCCATCCGCACAAGAGCATGTAGATGTTGATCGATCTTCAATCTGAGGCGGAACTTGGATGAGGGCCGGTTCGGAACTTCAAGGTCGTCGACCTCGCCTGCATCCATGCCCGCAACTCGCACCTTCGTCCCCTTCGCCACACCGTCTATATTCGCGAATTCCGTGTAAACCTCAATGTGTCGCCTGAATGCGTTGTTCTGATTTCCGACAAGGAAGATGCCCAGACTGAACAGGGCGAAGCCTGCAACCACGAAGATTCCAACGGCGATGTTTCGGCTGGGCATGACGCTATGACTCTCCAAGAAGCCTTCGAACGACAGCGTTTTCGTGTTGATCCAATTCGTCTGACGTGCCGAACGCCAGAAGACGCCCCTGATCGATTACCGCGAAGCGATCGCCCACTCGTCTCGCGCCCATGACATCGTGGGTCACAATGACCATGGTTGTCCGCTGCCTGGTCTTTTGATCTACAAGAAGGTCGTCGATCTCCGACGCTGTGATGCGGTCGAGTCCACTGCTCGGCTCGTCCATCAGCAAGATGTCCGGTTCCAGAACCAGCGCGCGCGCGAGTCCGGCGCGCTTCTTCATGCCGCCGGACAGTTCGGCCGGCATCTTGCTCTTGTCAGCTGCCAAGCCCACCCGATTCAGAGCCCCGTCCACCGCTTCTTCAATCTCCTGTCTGGACTTGGTGGTGAGCCGACGAAGAGGCAGAGCCAGATTGTCATGCAGGCTGAAGGAGTCGAATAAGGCCGCGTTCTGGAACAGGAAGCCGATCTTATGGCGCACCTGGGATAGGCGCTCATCTTCCAATTCTGCAATGTTGTCTCCCGCGATTCGAATTTGGCCACTATCCGGCCGCAAGAGTCTAATCATCAACTTGAGCGTGACGCTCTTACCACTTCCGCTTCGACCCAGGACGCACAGAGCATCCCCACGCGCAACTGTAAACGATAAGTCGCGCAGGATTGGCTTGGTCCCGAAAGCCTTGGAAACATGATCGAGCACAATTGCGGGACTCTTCTCATCGCTCATATGCTGTTCCCTGGGAAGACAAGAAAGATGCACTTGACCAGGACGACGTCTACCAAGATGATCAGCAAAGAGGAGACGACCACGCTGTTCGTTGCCGCTCTTCCGACGCCGTCGGCGCCCTCGTTTGTCGTATAGCCGAAGAACGAAGACACCGTCCCAATGATGAAGCCAAACACAGCGGTCTTCAGAGTGGGAGGAATGAAGTTTGACAACTGCATATCCGCAAATGCGCGCCTGAAATAGAGCTGGAGAGAGAGGTGAGACAGAGCAAATTCAGAACAAAATCCGCCGATGAGCCCAGCGAAATCCATAAACATCGTTAGCAGCGGAAGGGCCACGACACATGCGACGATTCGAGGGACAACGAGGAACTTGAACGAATCGATCGAAAGCGCTTCGACTGCATCAATCTGTTCCGTTGCTCTCATGTTGGCGAGCACTGCGCCAATTCCGGAGCCGCCTCGGCCGGCCACGAGCAGTCCTGTCACGAGCGGCCCAATTTCGACAAAGAATGCGAGCGATTGAGCCCTGGGAATCATCGCTTCGGCTCCAAAGGCCACCAGCGTGCTTCGGGTATGCAAGGTCATCACCACTCCCAATGCAAACCCCGAGGCAGTGACCAGTGCACATGAGCGTGATCCTATTTCTTTGAGCTGGATCCAAATCTGACGCACTTCAAACGGTGGTCTACTGACTCTCGCGGCGGCATGGAGACCGAAGAGAGTGACCTGGCCGACGAATTCGAAGAACTTTGTCAAGCAGGATACCTTTCGCGCTACCCAAGTGGTAAAGATGCCGCTAATATCTGCGATGGTTTTCGGCCCCGTCTGGTCGGCCAGGAACGCGGCGAACAGGACGGCCTGGATCATTGTTTTTTGGCGTTTGTGGCGTGGCAGGTCTCAAAAAGGCGCCACTCCTGGCGCTTTTTCTGAATGTCAAGGATGAATGGGTCGAATCGTGACGGAACCCTTTGACTGCCCTGATTCCAAGCATGACAAAGATCGCTGTGACGAGGAGTCGTGCGACAAGGGACGCCCGCCTGGACGGAGTTGGAGGCAGTGCATTGAAGACAGGTATGTACTCGAAGAGCTGTGCGACGGCGACAAGGAGGCTCATGTAGAGGACCATTGTTATGTTGAGTGCGAAGACCGAGCGCCAGACACGGGCCAATTGAAACTTGCGCCATGCAATCACGGCCAATCCTGACCCATAGATCGAGAGCATGCAGATCTTCTGCGAGGGCAGAAGCCGATCAGATGGGAACAGCAGCCCGGTCACGCTGGTGGCAAGCGCGAACCTCAGAAAGAGAAGCGCATAATCGTCGAGCAGCTCTCCCGTGATCAGCCCGAACAAGACTGCAGCTCCTGCTCCAATCGCGATCATGTTGCACACGATATAAATGAGGGTGAGGATACTTATTGTCACGGCCGTCTCTCCCTAACTCGCCCGAATCTCACCGTGCACTCCGGCAGGCGCTTTCAATGACGGGCTCGGCATCGCTCTGTTGTCTCGCCTCTTGTGGTTTTTGCAATGCTGGCTCTATTTCGGGAGTGCGTTGTGCGCTGACGCAGAGCCAGTTGCTGTGCACTCTTTGGTAGACATGAGTGAATTTGCCTTTGTGTCGCACCAGCTTTCCGTTCACCCGTTGCTGCTCAGTGTAAGCGCCGATCACCAGCGCTACATCATCGAACCTCCGCACATTTATCACGCACTGATCGAGCGACAGAGGCGCCGCGCTTTTTCCTAAGAGCATCGCAATCTGCTGATTCCGAGTCATCTGATCTCCCGAGTCGGAGACGTCGACCAGCTCCGGTGAGAGCACCAATTCCAGCGCATATTGGTCACGCTTTGTGATTGCCTGGCTCCAACGATCCTCAACCTGCTGAAATGTCCTTAAATCGGAAGGCTGCGATCCTTTATCTGCGCCGGTTTGCTGGGCAACGCACAGCGGTGCAACACAGAGCAGAAGAAGGATAATCGGCGCAATGATTGACCGGTCTCGAATCAACGGCATATGTGTTCGCTTTGATCGACGCTCTTGATTGGCAAAGACTCCCATAACGGGATTCATCGACTTCTCCTAAGCCACTCGTACAAGTGAGAGCTTTTCCGGCGGTGCTGCGTCACTGATTGCGAAATCCGCGAGATGCCCTAGAGCTCGAACCCGCGCCTCCCGGATTTCACGTTGAGAAGTGTTGAGCAGAGCGGCAGAATTCTGATCTACGTATTCTTCGAGAACAGACAAGACGTACACGAAGCGTTCAAAGTCTTCAAGCGCGAGAATGTTCGCAACGGGAGCATCTTGCAATCGCATTCCCGGGAGGCCGCCTGCCAGATTCGGCGCATCCGGCGTCGCTCCTGTTGGGGCTGGACGCGGCTTCACAATCCGGATCGCATTCCGGATGATGACGCGCCTGGCCCAAGGACCCGCCCAATCCTGATAAACAACGTTTGCCTCCAAACATTCGTCAAGCCCCGCCGCGAAGCACCGCTGAGCCACCTCGTGCCTGGCTGTCAGCAGGAATGAAAGCAGGTACAAATCGTTTGCGTCATCCGAGAACAGCTTGCGAAAGTCCTCTTGCGTTGCGTACAAACTTTTTGTGCTTTCCTCTGCCCTATGTGCGTTTAAGAAGGTCACTGTCGTAGTCTCCTGACTCGGAGACTTGAGCGCAGTGCTCGCCTCGTTGTCGTTGCTCCTCCTTGTTTCGACTTGATGTCAGTGGCCTCGAACCTCATACCCTACTCTTTCGCGACACCTTTCAAGTGACTCAAGTTGTCGAACGAATTGAATGGGAGCATTTCGGATGCCAAGAGACTTCTTGCCGATATGCGAGCCATAAGTATTTGAAGAGCCGTTAGATCTGAAGCGAAGCGTCGGTCAGAGAAGCCGCAAGGTGTCGGCGGCTCCGACACCAACTTCGACAGCTGGCGGAGTAGTGCGACACTTTTCCTGCTTTGAGACGAGGCGGGCCTTCCAATCCTGATAGGAACCTGACGCATTTTCGGGGACCGCTGTTTTGTTCGGCCGAAGTGGCCGTATAGTTGCGGACGCTAACAGGCTCGCGTAAATACAAAACAGCGGTGAACCAGATACAGGCGATCACAACTCGAACTCTCTTCCACCTTTCCAGGGACACCAATTTCGAAGGCGATTCAATCCACCGATGTGGCGCCGATCGAAAGTCCGAGCTTGATATCGGTCAACAAGAGGAATTGGCCAGGGTTGAGGATGAGGGAGGTGAGAAATCCAATCGACCAACCCGTCGGCGCTGACGCTGATGTGGTACGGGACCCGTCGGCAAGGCCTTTGAAATTGGACGATGCGTCGTCTTTCGCTGTCACAGCGCGACGCTCTGCCCCGAGCGAACCCTCGAGGACCACTTTGGCGCCCGGAACTATGCCGTCATTCACATCATCATTCACATTGGTTACCGTTCCGCAAATACCCCTAGGCTGTGAATGGGCAAGGCAGTCTGCTGCGCCATCGATGGAATGACGACAACAAAACCGAAAATAAATGTGCACAATAATTGCTTGACATACATCAACTGAAAATACGGCATTTCCTATGCCAAACGGTTCGCGACCGTGATTGGGTCGGTAAGCGCTTGAAGGATTGAGAGATATCATCTTCGGAAATTGTGGCGAAAATGACCAAGTGTTGCTGCTCCGACACCAATTCCGACAATTGCCGAGGGTCCGGAGACACTCCCTCTGGAGGAGACTCATAGATGTGTACAACGGAGCAGGCCAACGTCGTTCCTCACGTGCTCGCGCCTTTCGTGGGGGATTCGCGGCGCGAGAGGGAACGTCTCAAGCTGCTCCTGGATATGACGAACGCGCTGGTCTCAAATCTGCAACCTCGCGCTCTACTTCAGTCAATCTCGGCGAGCATCCGGCAATGCGTGCATTGCGATGCCGTCGCGGTCTGGTTTCCTGAGCCGGATGAGCGCCATTTACGCTCGAAGATTATGGACTTCCCCGAGGGCAAAGGATTCGCCAAGGAGGATTTACTCATCCCAATCGAGGGTTCTGCTGTAGGCGAGGCTTTCAGGACCGGTGGGCCTTCTTTAGTAGCCAGCGCCGACTTCGTGAATGATCCGAAATTTCACCTAGTTGTCGCTGAGGGTATCGCGTTAAGCTACAGTCTCCCCTTGATCAGCCGCAACCGGAAGCTCGGAGTTTTGACTCTATGCTGGCGGGATGAGAACGCCGCCGATTCAGAAGATATTGAGTTTCTGATGAAGGCGGCTGGGCAAGTAGCAATCGCCATCGAAAATGCTTTGGCTTTTCGCGAAATTGCGGAGTTAAAGGACAAACTGGCTCTTGAAAAGCTCTACCTGGAAGATGAGATTCGGAGCGAGGCTGACTTCGAAGGAATTGTAGGGCAGAGTTCCGCTCTTCGGCAGGTGCTTCGGCTTATCGAAACCGTGGCAAAAAGCGATTCAACAGTGTTGCTGCTGGGGGAGACCGGGACCGGAAAGGAACTGATCGCTCGCGCCATCCATGATCGCAGCCGGCGGAAGGACCGGACTTTGATCAGGCTCAACTGCGCGGCAATTCCTACAGGTCTCCTTGAAAGTGAATTGTTCGGGCATGAGCGGGGCGCTTTCACCGGAGCAATCATGCAGAAGATTGGGCGGCTTGAGCTGGCGGATCAAGGCACACTGTTTCTGGATGAGGTTGGGGACGTTCCCCTGGAGGTCCAACCAAAACTCTTGCGGGCATTGCAGGAACGGGAATTTGAACGGCTAGGCAGCGCAAGGACGAAGAGCGTTGACGTCCGTATGGTAGCCGCGACCAACCGCGACCTCGAAACGATGGTTGCGGAGAAGCAGTTTCGGGGCGACCTCTATTACCGCCTGAATGTGATTCCCATCCGAATTCCACCCTTGCGGGAGCGCCCTGAGGATATTCCTTTGCTGGTGCGGTACTTCGCGCAGAAGTACGCCCGCCGCATGCAGAAGAGGGTCGAGAGCATCTCTGCTGCCTCCATGCGCAATCTGGCGCGCTGGCATTGGCCGGGAAACGTTCGTGAACTGGAGAATCTTGTTGAGCGCGCAGTGGTTCTTTCGCGTGGGGAAAAGCTGGAGATCTCGGTGCCGGAACTGGCCGCTGGAAGTATGGGCGCCGTACCGGCAGGCCTCGATAAGTTTGATAAACAGGATAGGATCGTGCGCATCCTGAAAGAAACCAAGGGTCGAGTTGGCGGACCGAATGGCGCAGCGGCCCGCATGGGCTTGAAACGAACGACGCTGCTTACTCGGATGAAGAGACTTGGAATTGACCCGCGAAGGGTCATCTAAGGAAGAACAATTTCGCTTCTACGGGAGCGATTACTCCTTAATTGCGCGTCACCGATGCGCCTCAATTCAGGTGTCGCACCAATTCGACACTCCGTCTCTGCGCACTGACAATTCCGACACAACGACGCCCCCTAATCTCCAATATTGCTCATAGTCAACCACTTACAAATCCACCGTATTTGGCACCTCGGTTGCTGCTTTCCTCTCCGTGTAGGAAGGCAAGATTTGTTTACCGCGATATACGCCTTCCCCACGCAATGCTCGGACTGCTTGAATTCGGATCCGGGATGGTGCCATGTCTCCATTTCTCACCGGCAAGCCACTCCACCGCCTGCCGGCATTCTTTTTTTCACCAGATGGATGGCGATCCTGTCGGGGTTCGGATTTCCGTTTGATCGTGTCTCGCAGCAGGATCAGGCAATGATTCGCAAACCGGACTTGCTCCGGCAGGAATAGCCATGTTGAAGATCACAAGAGTGAGAACGAAGCGGCGATGCCGCGTGGTTCTTGACGGCGAGCTCGTCTCGCCGTGGGTGGAGGAACTAAGAAGAGAGTGGAACGACATTCGGTCTTCGGAGCGGGATTTGGCGATGATTGTGGATTTAAGAAACGTAGTTACGATCAGCCAGGAGGGGAGCGACGTCCTATTCGAAATGATGAGAAGTGGTGTGAAGTTTATTTGTGGCGGGGTTCACAACAGGCACGTCATTCAACAATTGGCTCGCAAGATCGCTTTGTGAGATTCCGTCGATCACGTTGGATTTTCACTTCCACCTGAGAACGCAAGTTTCCGGCGGTCAACAACGTCAATGACTCGATGACCGTTTTGCGACCGGCCGCGGTGACCGGCGCGTTCCATTGAGACGGGCTGGCAGCTCTCGCGCAGTACTTCGCTAAACGCTCCATTGAATTGAAAGGGAATCTATGCCTTTGAAGACGCTGTTCCTGAATCCTCCCTCGTTTGAGAAATTTGACGGCGGAGCTAGCTCGCGATGGCCGGCAACGCGCGAGATTGAGTCCTACTGGTACCCGGTTTGGCTTGCCTTCCCGGCCGGCATGTTGGAAGGGTCCCGTTTGCTCGATGCGCCGCCGCACCATATCTCACCCGACGAGACTATTGAGATCTGCAAAGACTACCAGTTCCTGGTGCTGTTCACCTCCACGGTTGGTTGGAAAAGCGACCAGCGCCTGGCCGCGGCGATCGCGGCGGCCAATCCGACAATCAGGATTGCCTTTGTTGGGCCGCCAGTGACTACTTCGCCGGATAGGGCGCTGAATGAGTGCCCTGTTTTGGACTTCGTCTGCCGCCGCGAGTTTGACTATTCGGTGGTCGAATATGCCCAGGGCAGGCCGCTCAATGAAATTCCCGGCATCAGCTACAAACTTGACGGCAAAATTGTCCACAACCCGGATCGTCCACAGGTGGAGGACCTGGACGAGATGCCGTGGGCCACGAAGATCTACATGCGCGACTTGGACGTGATGCGTTACAACGTGCCCTTCCTGCTTCACCCCTTCATCGCGCTTTACTCCACGCGCGGATGTCCGGCGCAATGCACCTTCTGCCTGTGGCCGCAGACGCTGAGCGGACACGCCTGGCGCAAGCGCTCCACTGACGATGTGGCAGCGGAACTGGCATGGGCAAAGCGGGCCTTCCCCGAGGTAAAGGAGTTTTTCTTCGACGACGACACCTTCAACATCCAGAAGGCGCGGACCATTGAATTATGTGAAAAGCTCAAGCCCCTCGGTCTCACCTGGTCCTGTAACTCCCGGGTCACCACCGACTACGACACGCTCAAGGCCATGAAAGAGGCTGGCTGCCGACTGCTCATCGTCGGCTTCGAGTCGGGCGATCCGCAAATCCTCAAGAACATCAAGAAAGGAGCGACCATCCAGCGAGCGCTCGACTTCGCCCATGACTGCCAAGTGCTTGGGCTGGTTATCCATGGCGACTTCATCCTGGGACTGCCTGGAAACCAGGAAATCCATCTCCGCAACACCATCGAGTTCGCCAAACGGCTAGATTGCGAGACGATCCAGGTCTCCATGGCCCACGCATTCCCAGGTACGGAACTTTTCGAGTATGCAGAGAAAAACGGGTTCATCACCAACGGAGCCATGTCCGACGAAGCCGGGCATCAGCTCGCCCACATCGAGTACTCCGGTCTGCCCGTCGAGTACGTCATGGAAATGGTCCAGAAGTTCTATGACGAATACTT
>Ga0210388_10002483_pt1 | contig 14334 bp, 10 predicted proteins | sample IncBWC19OmetaG_FD_155485 | JGI IMG/M metagenome (GOLD analysis project Ga0210388, IMG submission 155485) | Forest soil microbial communities from Barre Woods Harvard Forest LTER site, Petersham, Massachusetts, United States - Inc-BW-C-19-O ...
AGCGAGTCGCGTGAGCCGCAAGAGATCGTCCGCATGCTCAACGAGTACTTCGAGCTGATGGTGGACGTGATCTTCAAGTACGAGGGGACGCTGGACAAGTTCGTCGGCGACGAGGTGATCGCCCTCTTCGGCGCGCCGGTGGCCATGCAGAACGCGGAGTTCAAGGCGGTGCAGTGCGCGCTCGACATGATGCGCGTGCTCTCCGAGTGGAACCGCACGCGCGCCGCCGAAGGGCAGAACGAGATCAAGATCGGCATCGGCATCAACACCGGCATCGTGGTCACGGGCGCCATCGGCAGCTCGCGCGCGCTGCAGTACACCGCCATCGGCGACGCGGTGAACACCACCTCGCGCCTCTGCAACATTGCCCAGCCCGGGCAGGTCATTCTCTCCGAAGCGACCTACCGCAAGGTGCAGGACGCGGTGGCGGCGGTGCCGCTGCCGCCGGTGCGCGTGAAGGGCAAGGCGGACGAGCTCCGCGTCTACAACGCCGTCGGCCTGCGCGACCGCGACTACCGGGGCGAAAACACCCGCCCCAGCTGAGGCGGCGCGCAGGCGGGGTTTAGGTCTTGCGGTCGATCCTGCAGCTGCTCGGCCTCCTGCTCGCCCTCGGCGCGGCCGCCGCGGCCGCGCTCATCGTCCTGCCGGCGCCGTCCAAGACGCTGGCGCTCGCGGCCATCGTCGCCTCGGAGCGGAGCGCGTTCCTCGTCGCGGCGGCGGTCGTCGCGCTGGGGATCGCGCTCGTCCTGCGCGGCGTCGGCTCGCCCTTCGTCGCTTCGGTGATCGCCCTGCTGTCGGTCTCGGCCATCGCGCTTGGCCTCATCCCGCTGGTGCAGGCGCGGCAGCTCGCGCAGGTGCGCGGGGTGCCGCTCGACCTCAAGCGGTACGTCCACGCACAGGTCGACACCGAGGGCCCCGGGCAGGCGGATCGGACCGTGCCCTATGCCACCGTCGACGGCGGCCGCGTGTTGTCGCTCGACGTCTACCTGCCGTCGCCCAGGCCGGCGACGCCAGGCCGCCCGCTGCTGGTGCTCCACGGCGGATTCTGGGCGGCGGGCCAGCGCGGGGAAGCATCGCTCGCCAGTCGAGCGCTGGCCGATCGCGGGTTCACCGTGTTCGACGTGGAGTACCGGATCGCGCCGCAGCCCAACTGGCAGACCGCGCTCGGCGACGTGAAGTGCGCCATCGGCTGGGTCAAGCAGCACGCCACCACCGACGACTGGAACATCGATTCGAAGAAGGTCGCGCTGCTCGGCCGCTCGGCCGGCGCGCACCTGGCGCTGATGGCGGCCTACACGGCGGCCGCGGACGATCTGCCGAGCAGCTGCCCGTCCGGCGGCGTAGCTGGCGGGGCTCCGGTCGACACCTCCGTCGAAGCGGTGATCTCGCTCTACGGTCCGACGGATCTCGCCTGGGCCTACGCCCACCCGGCGAACCTCCACGTTGCCGACAGCCCCCAGAAGCTGCGGGCGTTCCTGGGCGATGCGCCCGAGCGGGAGCCCGAGCGCTACCGGGCGATGTCACCGACCGAACGTGTGACCGCGGCGGCGCCGCGCACGCTGCTGGCGCAAGGGGGGCGTGATCAGTTCGTGACGCCCGAGCAGATGGACCGGCTCGCCGCGCGCCTGGCCGCCGCCGGCGTGCCGCACGAGACGCTCTTCATCCCGTACGCCCAGCACGCGTTCGACTTCGTCCCCGGCAGCTTCTCGAGCCAGATCCTCGACGCCACGCTGCAAGCGTTCCTGCGCATCACTCACTGAGGGAGGGGCTCTTCGGCCAGGGCGCGCGCCACGTCGTCGGCCAGGGCCCGGCGGCGCTCAGCCAGCCGCTGCGCCGTCTTGAAGTGCAACGCCCGCAGCGAGACGGCGCGCCATCCGGCCACGCCGTCGCGCAGCAGCTCTTCGAAGCGCAACGCCACGTAGCCGCAGCCCACACCGAGAATGAACGTCGGCAGCGCCCAGAGCGCGCCGTGCAGCCACCCGACGGCGAGCGCCTCGGCCGTCCAGCCGAGACACAGAAACAAGGCCCCCGCGAACAGCTTGACCGTGCTGAGGATGTCCTCGTCTTGCGTCACGCGCGGCGCGATCCACCCCGCGAAGCGGTAAGGGATCCAGCCCATGACCGCACCGAGCGTCGCCAGCGGCGCCGCGATCACCAGCTTGGCGACGGCGGCAGCGAGCGTGCCGACACGCGGCGCGGTCAGCTCCAGCGCCCAGGGATCCCGCACGCCGAGCCGTCGCAGGGTCTGCCAGTAGCCGCGCACCTCGGCCACGATTGTCTCCAACCGCGCCGGATCGCGGGCGCGCATCCGCGCGTAGGCGGACGACAGCTCGCGGGCCCGCCGGTGACCCGCCGCCGGATCGTTCGGATCCTCACCGCTCTTTGGATCGCTGGTCCAGCGCGCCACCCGCGCGATCCCCGCCAGCAGCTCGCGCGACTCCGCCTGCAGCACCACCTCGTCGAGACGCGCGCCGATCTCATCGGTCAACGCCGTGACCGCGGCGCGTTCGTCCTGTCGGTAAGCCGGCAGGCGAGCCGCGACCTCGAGCGGCGCCCCCACCACCAGCAGCACCGACGAGCGGAAGGTCGTCTTGCGCTCGTAGCTGAGACCAACAGGGACGACCGTGACCCCCAGCCGTCCGTCGTGCTCCGCCTCCGCCGAGAGCGCGATGCGCGCCGCGCCCGTCTTCAGTGGCCGCATCTCGGGATCGGAGTGGGAGACGCCCTCCGGAAACAGTGCCAGCACGCCCCCCGCCGCCAGCTCGGCCCGGCAGCGCGCGAAGCTGGCATCGTTGCGGGACGCATCACCGCCGCGCGCTCCCGATTCGTGCGCGCGATAGACCGGGATGCTCCCGAAGGCGTTCATCGCCAGCCGCCCGAGCGGATTGCCGAAGAGCGTGCTCTTGGCGAGGAACCGCGAGGGCCGCCCCGAGGCCACCCGCAACACGATCGGATCGAGGAGGCCGTTCGGGTGATTGAGGACGAACACCAGCGGCTTGCCGCTGGGAATCCGCTCGGCGTCATCAACGATGCGAACGGGATAGTAGAGGCGCACCAGCGCCTCCCCCAACCAGCGAACCAGGGCCGCGAGCACGCTCGAATGATACGTCAGGCCAGGCCGCCTCCAGGCAAAAGCCGTGGCCCGACGAGGGGCGCCCCGGCAAACGCCGCCGGCACGCGTGATACGCTCGACCGCGCGGGGACATGCGTTCGACGAATCGACGACGTGCGCGCGCAAGCCTGTCTGCTCTCCCGCTCGTCGCTTGTCTGACCCTGTCGGCTGCGAGCGCCGCTTCGGCGCATGGCGCCGAGCTGTTCGTCGAGGCTCCCGAAGCGTGCGTCGATCCAGCGACGCTGGCCGACGAGGTGGGCGATCTGATCGGCAAGCCGCTGACCGCCGTCGCCGACGTCGATTTTCGAGTTCAGATCACGGAGGCTCCGCGGCGCCGGTGGCGACTCCGGCTCATGACGATCCAACAGCGCGCCTCGGCTGGCGGGGAGACACCCGCGGTCCGCGGCACCCGCGAAATCGAGGGGGCGACCTGCGCCGAGCTGGCCGAGGCGGCCTCGGTCGCCATCGCAGTCTCCATCCGGTCGATCGCAGGTGAGACGGCGGCCGCAGCCGCAACGCCGTCGGCCGCAGCGGCACCGACGCTCTCGCCGCCCACTCCCGCATCCACCACGCCGTCGATCGTGCGTGCCGGGCAGCCGGCCGCGGCCTGGCATCCGGCCGTCGTATTGGCGCTGGCGACAGACACCGGCGCGCTGCCGAACACCGGCTTGGGTCTGGACCTCGAAGTGGGTCTCCAGCGGGGATCGCTCCAGGTCGTCGCGTTTGGAACCTGGTTCGGCTCGCAGGACACAGTCGGCGCCGCCAACGCCGGCGGCACCTTTCAGCTCGCGCTCGGCGGGGCGCTCGCCTGCTTCGCGCCACAACGCGGTCGCTGGACCGGCCTTGCCTGCGGCGGCGTCGAGCTGGGGCGCCTGGCCGGGACCGGCCTCGGCGTGGCGCGGCCGGAGACCGCCGCCACCTTCTGGCGTGCCGGCCGCGCCGACGTCGGGGTGAGGGCGGCGCTCGGCGGCAACGCGGCGCTCGTTCTGCGCGTCGGGGTGGCGGCCCCCTGGTCCCGCCCGGATTTCGTGCTCGACGGGGCCGACCCCGTCTACCGGCCCAGCCGCCTGGCGGGGCGCCTCACGGCCGGGCTCGAGATCGGATTTTGAGCCAGGCTCATTTTTTCTGAACGGATTTGCTCTCCCCCGGAGACTCATCGAAAGGCGCGTCGTCTTGAAATCGGTTCCGCTCAATCCCGGCGATCCGCCCGAAGGACCGCGCGCGCAGCCTGAGGCCAGGCAGAGCTTCGATGAGATCTACGAGCGACACTTTCCCTTTGTCTGGCGCTGCCTGCGCGGCATGGGCGTCGGCCCCACCGCCCTGGACGACGCGGCCCAGGACGTCTTCCTGGTCGTCCACCGCCAGCTGGGCGGCTTCCGGAGCGAGTCGAGCGCCCAGACCTGGCTGTACGGGATCGCGCGCCACGTCGCCTCCAATCACCAGCGGCGAGACCAGCGCAAACAGGCGCCGCTCGAGCCCCTGGTCTCGGAACCCGCCCACCCGGATCGCGGGCCGCTCGAACGAGCCGAAGATGCGGAGGCCGCGGCGTTCGTGGCGACTTTTCTGGCAGGTCTCGACGACAAGAAGCGGGACCTCTTCATCCTCGCGGTGCTGGAAGAGATGACCATCCCCGAGGTCGCGGCCGCGCTGGCGATTCCACTCAACACGGCCTACACGCGCCTCCGCAGCGCGCGCGCCGACTTCGAGCGCGCGCTCGGGAGCCGAAAATCATGACTGACGGCAAACGTGATCCGGCCGACGTCCTCGCGCGGGCGCGCCGCGCCTGGTCGCCCAATGAAGCCGATGCGGGGCGCGTGCGACGCGCGATCGGGAGCGCGCTGGCCACCAGCCCGGCGTCGGGTGGGGCCGCGGCGCAGCCCGGCCCGCCGGGGTCGGCGTCAGCGCTGACTTGGACCTCGAGGTTCCTCGTCGCGGGTGCGATCGCCGCGACGAGCGGAAGCGTCGGTTACTGGGCCGGTCACCGCGCGGGCCTTCGCGACACACGGCCAACTACTCCGGTGATCGCTCTTGCGCCCACGAGCGCAGCGTCCGTCAAACCGAAGTCGCCGGCGGTGCCGTCGCCTGCGGCCGAGACGCCACCCCTCGCAGGGCCGTCGCTCGTCCCCTCCCGTCACGACGCCCACGGTGCGCGACGCGCATCGGACGATCGAACATTGTCGCAAAGCAAGTCGCTGGAGCTCGAGGTCCGCGCGCTTCGCAACGCCGAGCGCGCGCTGCGCGACGGCAATCCCGGGCTGGCGCTGGCGTTCCTGCAGGAGCTGGATCGCCAGGTCCCGAACGGCCAGCTGATCGAGGAGCGCGACGCGGCCAGCACGCTGGCCCGTTGCGCGCGTGGCGATCACCCGTTCGGCGTGAACCAGGCAGCCGAGTTCACCGAGCGCCACCCCGGAAGCGTCTACCGCGCGCGCATCGAGCAGGCCTGCGCCGCAACGGATTCGCCCGCGTCCGGAGACTCATCGCCGAGGAGGTCAGGACCATGATGAACGTTCGAACGCACGCACTGCTGGCCCTCATGGGCGGCGCCGGATTTTCGCTCGCCTGCTCGGGCGGCGGGGCCGTCAACATCGGCAACACCAACGTCGTCGGCTCGCAGCTGTCCGACTACGCAGCCACCTGGGACGGCTACGCGGAGGCGTACAGCTTCATGCCGGACGGCTCCGATCGGGTCCGCCTGACGATCGCCGCTAACGGCCAGGGGACGCTGGAGGTCGGCAACGCCGCGCTCCTGCCACCGCCGACCGATCCGAACGTCGGATATCCGCCAGGCGCCGCCGCCACCGGCCCGGGGCAGCTCGCCCCCGCCTCCGCTGGCGTACTCACCGAGGGATTCCTCTATCCCATCTACGCGGCGCAGGTGCAGGCGGATCGGATTCAGCTGGGGGCCAACCCCGGAGATCTGTACGCGGCCTGGTGCGCGCTGCAGACGACGACCTATCCGTCCTACGACACCTCGTTCACCCACCCTGATGCCGGCTACACGTCGGTGGTCCCCGGTAGCGTCGACGGGGGCGTCGTCAACGTGTTCTACACCTGCCTGCCCAACACCGGGAGCATGTTCAGCCCGACCGGGGGGTGCGCGGTGGGCTCTTCCGACGGCGGGTGGACACCGGTCGACTGCGGCAAGCTGTCGCTCTGCACGCTGAACATGGCATGCCAGTGCACCGCCACCGGGTGCGCCTCAGATCAGATCGCCGCGGGCACGCCGGTCTCGAACTATCCCGTCGAGATCGACGGCGCGCTCGATCCCACGGGGACGATGCTGACCGGAACGCTGACCCTCGACGGCCAGAGCGGCACGCGCATCACCGTTCACCTCACCAAGCAATAGCGAGGGTGAGCCGACCTTATGCCTCTGGGTGCGTGAGCAGGCGCCGCACCCAGAGGTCGGTCAGCTTTTCCTGGACGGTGTTCTGGCGCAGGCGATCCGCCAGGTTCTTCCAGTCGACGAAGTCCTGCGGCTGGTCCTGATTCGAGCAGGAGAAGACGATCGTCTCCTTGCCGGTCGCGGGATCGATGTGGCGCTGCAGGCACTGCGCGCAGATCTCCTTCATCATGCACTGCATGGGCGAGTTGATGGATGCGATGGCCACGTGCCCCGGGCGGAAGTGCTGCGCCAGCACGCCGTGGCGCGCGTCCTTGACGGCCTTCATCATGCGGTCGCTGCCGATGGCGATGATGCGGTGGCACTCGGGCAGCGGCACCAGCATCTCGCCCAGCTCGCCGCGCGCGTAGGCACCCATGGCCTGGACGACGTTGCCTTCAAAAGCGCGATCCTGCGGGCGGCGCGGGTCGGGCAGCTCGCCACCGTCGACGCTCCAGATGATCTGGTCGGCGGCCGCCTCGATCTCGTCGATCTTGTAGATGTCCTCGCGTTGGCGGTAGGCGGCGAAGTAGAGGACGCGGCTCCCCTGGGCCCGCAGCGCCCGGCCGATCGAGAACAGCACGGCATTGCCGAGGCCGCCGCCGGCCAGGACCACGGATTCGCCGGCCGGCGTCTCGGTCGGTGTGCCGGTGGGGCCCATGACCACCACCGGCTCTCCCGGCTGGAGGCTCATGCAGAGGCGCGAGCTGCCGCCCATCTCCAGGACGATCAGCGACAGCAGTCCGGCCGGCTTGTCGACCCAGGCGCCGGTGAGCGCCAGCCCCTCCATGAGAAGACGCGAGCCCGCGCGGCCGGCCACCTTGGCCAGCGCTTCGTAGTTCTGCAGGCGGAAGAACTGCCCCGGCTCGAAGTGACGGGCGGCGGCGGGCGCGCGCACGATCACCTCGACGATGGTCGGCGTCAGACGATCGACGCGGACGACCGTGGCGCGCCACTCGTCGTCGAGGCGCGCGGCGAAGGCGTTCCAGGCCGCGTCGCGCGCCGGCTGAGCGACGGCGTCGAGCCTGGCGATCTCGTCGGCGAACAGCGCCTCGACGTGCGGCGCGCCGTCCTTGGCCGACGCCATCGCGCGCACCACCGAGCCGGCGTACACCGGGTGGTTGTCGCCGTAGTAGCTGACCGTGTGCCCGTCGCGGAGGTAGCTGGTGAAGAAACCGACGCCGCTGCCGGCGTCTTCCAGCGCCAGGGCCCCGTCCGCGCCGCGCACGGCCTTGAAGCTCTTGAAGGCCTTGGCGCGGTGATCGATCTCGAACGAGCCCGGGCGCTCGCGCTCGTAGGTGACGTTGGGCGAGGTGCCGGCGGCGACGAACAGGCTGCGCGCTGGCAGCGTCACCTGCTCGCCGGTCCCCTTGAGCTCGCCGTCGATCAGCTCGAGCCGCTCGAACTCGACCGCCTTCAGCGCCCCCCGCTCGTCGGGGACGCAGGCGAGCGGCGCCAGCTTCTCGACGAAGCGGACCCCCTCCTCGAAGAACTTGGTGATCTCTTCGTGGTTGAGGCGGTAGGCCGGGCTGCCGGACATGTCGCGCCGGTAGACCAGCGAGACACCGCCCCACTTCTCCACCAGCGGCGCGAAGTTCGGCACCTCGCCGGCGGCGACTGCACGCGCCCGCTCGGCCCGCACGGCGCGCCCGTGCTCGAGGAACTCACGGGCGACCTCGCGCTCCTCGTGATCGTAGGTCAGCTCCAGGGTCGCGGCGGCCTCATGCCCGAGAGCTTCCCAGCGCTCCAGGAACTTCTCGACCTGGACCGGGTAGTAGGCGGCGGCCTCGGTGGTGGTGTCGATGCCGGTCAGCCCGCCGCCGATCACCAGCGCGGGCAGCCGGACCTGCAGGCTGGCGAGCGAGTCCCGCTTGAACGCCCCCGACAGCTGCAGCGCCATCAGGAAGTCGGACGCCTTGCGCACGCCGCGGATCAGGTTGTTCTTGACGTTGATGATCGTCGGCTTGCCGGCCCCCGCGGCGATGCCGACGTGGTCGAACCCCATCGCGAACGCCTCGTCGGCATCGACCGTGCCGCCGAAGCGGATACCGCCGTACACGCGAAAGGTCGGGCGACGCGCCAGATTGAGGTGCAAGGCGGTGAGGAAGCTCTTGTCCCAGCGGACGGTGATGCCGTACTCAGCGACGCCACCAAAACCGGACAGACGCCGCTCGTCGAGCGGCGCCGCCAGCTCGTCCCAGCGTTCGACGGCGCGCGGCGGCCAGACATCGGCGCCGATCAGATCCGCCGGCAACGGTTCAATCTTGAGCCCGTCGATCCCCACCACGCCAAACCCGGCGTTGAGCAGGTGCTGCGACAGCGTCGAGCCTGCCGGCCCCATCCCCACCACCAGCACGTTCTTGCCGATGTACGGCCGCGCGACTGGGCGCGCGCGGTTGAGCGGATTCCAGCGGGTCAGCAGGCCATAGATCTCGTAACCCCAGCGCATGCCGAGCACGTCGGTGAGGACGCCCGTCTCGGCCTGCGGGATGTTGACCGGCTCCTGCTTCCGGAAGATGCAGGCCTTCATGCAGTCGTTGCAGATGCGATGCCCGGTGCCGGGCACCATCGGATTGTCGACCACCACCATCGCCAGCGCGGCGATCGAGTCGCCATCGCGCCGCAGGACGTGCATCTCGCCGATCTTCTCCCTGAGCGGACAGCCGCGCAGCGTGACGCCGATGGGGTTCTTCTTCACCCCGCCCTGCTTGTCGTGCATCCCCTTCGAGCAGGAGTCCTTCTCCCGCTCGTGGCAGTACATGCAGTAGTCGGACTCCGAGGCCACCTCCCGGCGCGACATCCGCCCGTCGGTGAGGCCGAAGCCGTCGCGCCGCCGCCGATGCTCGGCCGGCCCCTCGGTGATGTTCGTCAGCTTCGGTTCGGGGCGGCGTAGCGGGACGAGATCTTCGAAGTCGACCGCGTGGGCGTGATGAAACGAGACCCACCCCGCCACCGCCGCGCGCGCCGCAGGAACGAACCGGTGCACCGCGGCCCAACGCTCCAGCAGATCGAGCTCCGGCTGGGAGGCGCCCGCCTTCTCGTTCGCCAAGAGAGCGTCGATCACCGCCGCCAGCGTCAGCTCCTCGTCGCCGTCGACCACCAAGTCGGGGAACGTCGCGCAGAGCTCGGCGACCGCCGTGCGCAGCTCCGCCGGATCGTCGCCAGACAGCTTGTCCTCGGGGTAGCGCTTGCAAGCCCGCCGGACGATGAAGTGCTTCATCCGGAAGATCGCCGCCTCTCGCGCCGCCATGTCGAGCTGGGCCTGCCGCGCCGGCTCGACCTGGAAGAGGCGCGCGACGAAGGCCCCCAGCGGCCGCGCCACGTCGATCAGCAGCTCCGACTCCTGCGGCGCGGTCACGGTCGCGCCCGCGCGATACGCCTCGAACCGCGCCGCCAGCCCCGCGTTGCCCGCCGCCAGCTCGGCGCGAAACAGCGCATCGAGCGCAGCGAGCCGTTCGGGCTCGTAGAGATCACCGTAACGGAAGCCGTCGATGCCGAGCGCGAAGTTGCGCGCAGGGTCGCGCGGCGCGCTTCCGGCGCCGCTGGCGAACGCGAATGGGTTGTCGTTCAGAGCGTCAGACTCTTACGTTACAGAACTGCTGGTAGTCAATCAGCTCGATGTCTTCCGGCTTCTTGCCGTCGCCGCAGACCGGGCAGGTCGGGTCGTGCGGCCGCTTGAACTCGCGGAACTTCATGGCCAGCGCGTCGAACACCAGCTGCCGCCCGGCCAGCGTCTTCCCGATGCCGAGCAGCACCTTGATCGCCTCGACCGCCTGCAGCGATCCGATCACGCCGCAGAGGACGCCGAGAACACCCGCCTCCTGGCAGGAGGGGGCCATGTCCGGCGGCGGCGGCTCCGGGTAGAAGCAGCGGTAGCAAGGGCCGGCGAACGGCAGGAACGTGGTGACCGTCCCGTCGAACCGGTAGATGCTGCCGTCGACGACCGGCTTCTTCAGCTTCAGCGCCGCGTCGTTGATGAGGTAGCGGGTCGGGAAGTTGTCGACCCCGTCGACGATGAGGTCGTAGTCCTTGATGATGTCGAGGACGTTGTCCGAGTCGAGCCGCACCTGGTGCTTGATGACCTTCACGTCGGGGTTCAGCTTGGAGATGGCGATGGCCGCCGATTCGACCTTGGGCATCCCGATGCGATCGGTGGAGTGGATGATCTGCCGCTGCAGGTTGGAGGCGTCGACCACGTCGTCGTCGACGAAGCCAATGGTGCCGACGCCAGCCGCCGCCAGGTAGAGCCCCACAGGCGATCCGAGCCCGCCGGCGCCGAGCAGGAGCACCTTCGAGCTGAGCAGCTTGATCTGCCCCGCCTCTCCCATCTCGGGGAGCATGGTGTGGCGCGCGTAGCGCAGGCTCTGCTCCTGCGTCATGACAATCGGCCGATCGAACGGCAACCCAGCCCGCTTCCAGGCCGAGAAGCCGCCGGCCAGCGACTTCACGTTCGTGTAGCCGAGCTCGCCGAGCGCGCGCGCCGCCAGCGCCGACCGCGTCCCGCCCGCGCAGTAGAGGACGATCTCCGACGATTTCTCGGGGACCTGATCCTCGATCCGCAGCTCGAGAAACCCGCGCGGAATCCAGCGCGCGCCGGGGATCGACCCTTCGACCCACTCATCCTTCTCGCGCACGTCGATCAGGATCGGCCCGGCGCCGTTGCCGTCGCCCGTCTTGCCCTTTTGGGCCTCGACCGTCTTGCGCAGTGTCTCGACGTCGGTCTCACGAATCTGCGATTTGACGTCCTTCAGCAGGTTCCCAAAGCTCATGTCCGAAATACTCCTTCGCTTCCTGATGTTCGATTCAGATGCCGACCGTGGCCCGCCGGTGACGTGTCCAGCGAAGCAGAATATCCGTTATTTACCTAGAAGTAGGCATGGGAGGCAAGCGCCGCCGTGAACCACAGAAAAAGCCCGGTCCGATCTGTCGATCGGCCGGGCCTTTCCGTCAGGCTTACGTGAGGTGTACTAGTAGAACATCACGTTCGAGAGGTTGATGTTCCAGACGCACTCGGTCGCGCCGCCGTCGGTCGCGATCGGCACGGCCAGCTGCCACTGGACGCCCGTCAACTTAGTCGGATCGACTGCGGTCGCCGGGCTGGCGGCGCCGCCCGCAAATGCAGGCGCGGTGAACGGAACCTTGATGGGCATCGCGGTCGAGGTGATCTGGCTCGCCGTGATTGCAAACTGCGGCGCGTAGGAACCCGCCGGGCCCCCAGCCTTCGGATCAGGCGGGTTACCGCTTGTCGAGTCGGCGTGCTCGCTGTCGTTGATCGAGAACACCATGGCGCAGCCCGTTCCGGTCAGCGAGCCACTGAGGTCGAACTGGATGCCTGTATAGCTGCTGCCGTTAACACAGTCGGTGCCGCCCGCGTTGCCGTTCATATACAGCCCGAAGCCCTGATAGTGGTTCTTCGAGTCGATCTGGACGGTATCCGAGACGTTCACCATTCCGGTTCCGAGAGTGAAGGTCGGAAGTGGCGTATCGCCGTAACGGAAGGTGCCGGACATGGCCGAGATGCCGCCGTCAGGGGTCGCGAACGAGGCGATCTCTGGGCTGGCCGGAACGTCGGAGGTTGCGCATCCCACCGTCGCGCCGGCCGCGCCGCCCGTGCCCGTCCCGGCGCCGCCGGTGCCGGTCGAGCCGCCAGTGGTGCCGGTGCCGACTCCGCCGGTGCCCGTCGAGCCGCCGGTGCCAGTCGTGCTGCTGCTGCTGCTGCAGCCGGCAGAGCCGACCGTCGCCAGACCGAGGCTCATGAGCCCTACAAACGCCAACTTCCTGATGTCCGTCATGTTCGATTCTCCGATTAGTAAAAGAGCAGGGGGTGGCGCCGGGATACCCAACGCCGCGAATGGGGGATAATACCGATCGCGCATGATGACTAGCCCAACCAGCGTTTTTTTGCAAATCCGGGCTCGATCCGTGCTTCGATGGCTCGGACCTTGCCTCGCCCCTGATCTCCACGAATAGGCGGTTGGCAAATCCCAGGCCCGCCGACTATACTTTTCCCGACAAGGAGAACCGATGTCTGTCGCAGCTACCGAGACCGAGACGAAAGAAACGGGCGCCCCCGCCTCGCAAGAGGACGCGCCGATGGTGTCGCTGAGCGACAAGGCCGCCGAAAAGGTTAAGGAAATCCGCGGGGAAGAGAGCATCGAAGAAGGCTACGCTCTCCGCCTCAAGGTGCAGGGTGGTGGCTGCTCGGGCTTCTCCTACGACCTCTACTTCGACCAGCCGGCCGAGGGTGATCGGCCGTTCGAGATCAAGGGCGTCAAGCTCATCTGTGACGAGATGAGCCTCATGTACCTCCTCGGAACCGAGATCGACTACGTCGAGGGTCTGCACGGCGCCGGGTTCAAGTTCAACAACCCGAACGTCAAGTCGACCTGCGGCTGCGGCAGCTCCTTCAGCACCTAGCGAGGCAGCGGGCAGAGCCCGCCTTCGATCCGCGATAAGGAGCCAGTGGATCCGTATGAGCTGTTGACGCGCGAGCTGGGAGGCGCGCGCGTGCTTCGCACGCCCGAGGCGATCGAGACCTACGGGCGAGATGAATCCGCGCTCGGGTTTTATCCGCCCGATGCGGCGGTGCTCTGCGAATCGCGCGCCGAGATCGAGCTGGTGCTGCGCCTGGCGGCCGAGCACAAGATTCCCGTGACGCCGCGCGGAGCCGGCAGCGGGATGACCGGCGGCGCGCTGCCGGTGCGCGGGGGGATCGTGCTTTCGACCGAGCGCATGAAGAAGATCCTCGAGGTCAGCGTCGACGATCGAATCGCCGTCGTCGAGCCCGGCGTCATCAACGCCGACCTGCAAGCGGCGGCGGAGGCGCAGGAGATGTTCTACGCGCCCGATCCGGCTAGCCTCGGCTTCTGTTCGATGGGAGGCAACGTCGCCGAGAACGCCGGCGGCCCGCGCGCCTTCAAGTACGGGGTGACGCGGGACTGGACGCTGGGCCTGACCGTGACGCTGATGGGCGGCGAGACGATGCGCCTCGGTCGCCGCACGCCCAAGGGCGTGACCGGCTACGACCTGACGGCGCTGTTCGTCGGCAGTGAAGGAACGTTCGGGGTCACCAGCGAGATCACCGTGCGCCTCGTCGGCAAACCCGAGGGGGTCGGCACCTTCATCGCAGTGATGCCCGACGCCATCTCCGCGGGACGCGCGGTGAGCGCCATCATCCGCAAAGGCTACCGACCACGCGCCTTGGAGCTGTTGGACAAGGCCGCGATCGATCACGTGCGCCCGAAGGCAGCTTTTACGTTCCCCGCCGATGCGGGCGCGATCGTGTTGGTCGAGCTCGACGGTGAGCCCGACGCGATGGAAGCGGCCGTCCTGCGCTGCGGTTCCGTCTGCGAGGACGAGGGAGCGCGCGAGGTGATCGTGGCGCGCGACGACGCCGATCGCGAGCGGCTCTGGCAGACCCGGCGTCTGGTCTCACGCTCTTTGCGAGAGGCGCACGCCTTCAAGATCTCCGAGGACATCGTGGTGCCACCAGGCTCCATCGCCGAGATGCTTCGACGCTGCGACGCGATCGGAGGTCGACAACACCTGCTGATGGCGACCTTCGGCCACGCGGGCGACGGCAACCTCCACGTCAACGTGCTCACCGACGAGAACCACCGCGAGCCATCGGTCGCCAAACGCATCGACGCCGCACTCGCCGACATCTTCCGTGCCGCCCTCGATCTGGGCGGCACACTCTCCGGCGAGCACGGCATCGGAATCGCGAAGGCCAAGTACATGGCCTGGGAGCAGTCGGCCGAAGTGATCGACTGGCAGAAGCGGCTCAAGCGACTGTGGGATCCGCAGGAGCTGCTCAATCCAGGAAAGATCTTCGCCGGAC
>Ga0210388_10002485_pt1 | contig 14330 bp, 15 predicted proteins | sample IncBWC19OmetaG_FD_155485 | JGI IMG/M metagenome (GOLD analysis project Ga0210388, IMG submission 155485) | Forest soil microbial communities from Barre Woods Harvard Forest LTER site, Petersham, Massachusetts, United States - Inc-BW-C-19-O ...
GGTCGACGAACGTGTCGCGGAGGATGCGGTGATTCGGAGTGCGGCGGGGCGCGGAGTGGGGGTGTATGGGATTGCTGGGTACTTTTTGGGGCGGGCTTCGAGGAGTGGCTTGATGCTTGGGTATTCGCGGATGAACGAGCAGCAAATTCGCGAGGGGATTCGGTTGCTGGGTGAAGCGTTCGCTGGATTGGGACACTAACTGGTTTTCTTGACCTTCTCGTTCCTCACGAGGGCCACATCAAGCCAAACGACGAGCGCGATTGACAAAACGAATAGAGAGAGGACCGCAACGTCGTGAGGCTCATGGTAATCAGGCAACATCGTTATGGCCCCGAAGGCCTGCGGCACCACAAATAACGCTACGTACACGCTAACGAGCATAGCGCCGATTGAGAAAACCCAGCGCCCGAGACAAGGAACATACGGTTGAATGATTGCACCGAGAATCAGAACAACTGGAACAAAACAAAACACTATTCCAAACACGAGAAAACCAGCGAACCCCGACAAACATCCTGCCAGAATGGCCAACAAGCGTATACCGTTTGGAAAGATATCGGCCCTCTGTGCCTCCGGGCTATTAATTTGCAAGGATGCCCTCCGAATCAGCTATAGCTTCATTCCAGCAACGATGCTCGGAAACCAGCCCATACTAATTATTGTCGCCTATCAACGGAGTAGCTCTTGTGTTCCCGTGTGCGGTTCGTACTAATCTGATTAACGTGGTTCTGCGCACGCGCCACCGGAAATCGCACGACAAATGCGCGCCGATACACAAGTAGGATTCTTCACAAATTAATCTGGGTTGGCGTGTCGAATCAGCGGGTACTCCTTCGACGTGTATGTAGAGGCAGGGGCAGCGGGCCTCCGGAGGGGTTATGGCAAGGGAGTGGAGGGTCTTTCGGAATTTAAGATCGGTTGTGGGAATGGGGCTTATTGGGTTTGGGATTTTTATGCTCGGTGGGAACCTGAGTGACGCTTGCGGCCAATTGAGCCGACTGGTCGGCATTAGCGCTGAAGCGACGCGGACGTTTGGCGAACTGACTGTCGTTGGTTTGGGGGCGGCGCAGGTGTGGCGGTCTTATGTGTTTGATCGCAGGGAGCTTGCGCTGGGTGTGTGCGAGATATTGATATCATTCTGGCCGGTGCTGCTGGTCATCGCCGGGGCGGCATTGACCGGGACGGCTTCGCGGACGATGCCGAAGAATCTGCAAAATAAAATACAGGAGGTGTCGAACTAACCGGGGTTGGTTCGACGCGTCAGTACGGGCAAGGACCGGGCAGTGGACGCTGCGCTGTCTGAGATTCTGGCTTAGTCCAGACAGAAGGGAGAATGTGATGCGAGTCATGGTGTTAGTGAAGGCCAACAAGGATTCCGAGGCGGGAGTGATGCCCAGTCCTAAGCTGCTGGCGGAGATGGGGAAATTCAACCAGGAATTGATTCAGGCTGGCGTGCTGCTGGCTGCGGACGGCTTGCATGCGAGCTCCAAGGGCAAGCGGGTGAAGTTTTCGGGGGAGAGACGCACGGTGATTGATGGGCCGTTCACGGAGACGAAGGAACTGGTGGCTGGTTACTGGATCTGGCAGGTGCGGTCCATGGAAGAGGCGGTGGAGTGGTTGAAGCGGGCGCCGTTTGACCGGGAAACTGAGGTGGAAATACGGCCGGTGTTTGAGATGGCGGATTTTGCGCGGTGCGCAGGTGAGAAGCATCCGAGGCCCCGGAATAGCTGAGCGGACAGTGGCGCAACAGAACGGATGCTTTCGCGGCATGATTGCTGCATCGGAAAGTGGACATCGTGCGCTGCGGTCTGAAAAAAGTTTTTGCGGAGTGTCGAATTCAGGGAGAGTCGTTCGACGTGCAAGTAGAGGCGAGACTCAGTGGATCGAGGGCGGCTGGGAACCTGGCCCGGAGTACGAGACCAAATAATTAAGGAGAAACGACGATGCGATTCTTGATGCTGGTGAAACACGGTGAAAATCCCGAGCCTCCGCCGCCGGAATTCCTGGCAGCGATGGCGAAGCTGGGCGAAGACGCGGCCAAATCCGGAACGATGATCGCGAGCGGTGGGCTGGTGCCGATATCGAAGAGCACACGGGTGCGGCTCGCTCGAGGACAGGTGACTGCGATCGACGGGCCGTACACCGAGGCGAAGGAAGTGGTGGGCGGTTTCGCAATGTTTGAACTGAAATCGAAGGAAGAGGCGATCGAAGGTGCCAGGAGCTTTATGGAGCTGCACAGGAAGTATTGGCCGGGCTGGGAGGGCGAGACCGAAATCCGCCAGGTGTTGGGGCCGGAAGCCTTCGAGCAGCAATCGTAGTAGAGCTTGGTGGCACGGATGGCCTGAAAGAAAGCGATTCGCTAAGCGAAGAACACAAGGAGATGGGACGATGCGTTACATGATGATCGTGAAGCATAAGGAAGCGCAAGGCATGCCGCCGAAAGAGCTGATGGATGCCATTGGCAAGCTCAGTGAAGAGGCGATCAAGAACGGTACGTTGCTTGGAAACGGCGGGCTGCTGCCGACCTCGGCAGGCGCGAGCGTGCGACTTTCCGGCGGACGGGTCACAGTGACGGACGGGCCATTTACCGAGGCCAAGGAGATTATCGGTGGATACGCGTTGTTTGAGCTGAAGTCGAAGGAAGAGGCCGTGGAGGCGGCGCGGTATTTCATGGAGTTGCACAAGAAACACTGGCCGGGATGGGAGGGCGAGACGGAAGTGCGGGAGATGATGATGATGCAGCAGGATCTCGCCGCCAGAGCGTAGGAGCGCTTTCTTTCAGCGTTGCGAAAACGGCGTGGCAGAAGAGTCTGTGTGACAACTCAGGATTCATTCCCTCAGCGGCTGAACGGTTTGCGGAAAAACTGATGCGGGTGTCAGGCCGGACGGAACGAGGGATCTGCTTTTCGCACAAATGTTAAGGAAAAAGCAGATCCCTCCGGCGAACGGCGCCTGCGGGATGACAATTTGAGCGGTTTTCCGCAAGTCGTGGATTCGCGATGTGGCGCGGCGTGACGCGACGCCGCTCGCTTAATCGCTTGCTTGCGCCGGCGGATCGAACGTGATGTGATCGTGAGCTGTGAGCGCTACCGATATACATCGCGCGATTGACGCCGTCTGGCGGATCGAATCGCCGCGGATCATTGCCGGGCTCACGCGGATGGTGCGCGACGTGGGCGTTGCGGAGGATTTGGCGCAGGACGCACCGGTCGCGGCGCTGGAGCAGTGGCCGCAGTCGGGCGTGCCGGATAATCCGGGGGCTTGGCTGACGGCTGCGGCGAAGCATCGGGCGATTGATCATTTCCGTCGTAACGCGCGGCTGGAGCGCAAGCGCGAAGAGGTGGGCCGCGAGATGGAAGAGAAAGAGATGGCCGTGCCGGATTTTGCAGCGGCTCTGGATGACAATGTCGGCGACGATCTTCTGCGGCTGGTCTTCATCTCCTGCCATCCGGTGCTTCCGAGCGAAGGGCGTGTGGCGCTTACGCTGCGCTTGCTCGGCGGGCTGACGACTGAGGAAATTGCGCGGGCGTTTTTAGTGCCGGAGCCGACTGTGGCGCAACGCATTGTGCGGGCGAAGCGGACGCTGGTGGAAAAGCGCGTGCCGTTTGAGGTGCCGCGAGGGGAGGAGTTGGCTGCGCGGCTTTCGTCGGTGCTTGCGGTGATTTATCTGATCTTCAACGAGGGCTACGCGGCGACGGCTGGTGACGATTGGCTGCGGCCTGCGCTGTGCGAAGATGCGTTGCGGTTGGGACGTGTGCTGGCGGAGCTGGCGCCGCTGGAGCCGGAGGTGCATGGGTTGGTGGCGCTGATGGAAATACAAGCGTCGCGTGCTGGGGCGCGCGTGGATGCGGCGGGGGCGCCGATTTTGTTGCTGGAGCAGAATCGGGCGGATTGGGATCAGCTTTTGATTCGGCGCGGGTTTGCGGCGCTGGCGAAGGCTGCGGAGCTTGGCCCGGTACGGGGCCCGTACGTGTTGCAGGCGGAAATTGCGGCGTGCCATGCGCGAGCGGGTGCGGCGGAAGAAACGGATTGGGCGCGGATTGTCGCGCTGTATGAGGCGCTGGCGCAGGTCGCGCCGTCTCCGGTGATCGATTTGAATCGCGCGGTGGCGGTTTCGATGGCGTTTGGTGCGGCGGCGGGGTTGGAGTTGGTGGACACGCTCACTGCGGAAGGCGCGCTAGAAAATTATCATCTGCTACCGAGCGTGCGCGGAGATTTGCTGCAGAAGCTTGGGAGGCTGGAGGAAGCGCGGGCAGAGTTTGAACGCGCGGCAGCTTTGACGCGTAATGCGCGGGAGCGGCATTTGCTGCTGGCACGTGCGGAGGCGTGCGGCAGCCGCGCAAATTGATCTGAGCTGGGGTCGCGACGAATTTATTGGTGGAGAGTGCGGTGGAACGCATCACTTGCCAGATGAACATGCCGAGTTCGCCGAACCATTCGAGCAGGCTATCGAGCGGATTCCAGACTGCGGCTACGGCTGAACGTATGGCACCGGATGGTTGCGGCAGGTCGTCGGTGGTGTAGCGGCGCGGGATATTGGCGTGGAAGCTCATGACTTTGGGTTAGGAGTGCGCGGGGACGGCGTGGTCGGCGGTTGTGGGCAAATCCAAATTCTCCTGATGCAGTGCGTCGGGCGCGCGAGTAAAGATGGCTGTGGGTACGAGCCACAGAGGGGTGGAGACCGGCAGAGCTATGAATAAAATTGGGGGCGCGAGGCGTCTGTGCGAAATAGGACACCATTGGGATTGTTTCCAGGCGGGCCTAGATCAAGTGAAAAGCCGCGCAGAGCAGGAGCTTCATGCCGAAACCGCGTCAAGCTGCGAACTGCCTGAGGTGATAGTCCACGTGAATCTGCAGGAGCTTGCCCCGCTCTTTTGGCGTCATCTTGCCGAACAAGGGGTGCGGTTTCCAGGCAGCGGCCGTTCTTGCGTTCGCGTCCGCCTCCAGGATTTTCAGCAGTTGGGACTTTTCGTACGCGAAGTCGAATCTCTGCGAATGAGGGATTTTGAAGCCCGCTGGAAGCCGTAGGCCGACTGGTTGCTCCGGAAACCAATCGACTAGGATCCACTTAAAGAAGGTGCGCGAAGTGAGGTAACTCTCGTCCGGGAGATTGTAGAAACCCAGTGAGGCTCCGCAGGCCAGGTTGAGGTGGTGAAGCATCTGGTCAATTTCCATTGTGCCCCACTGACGCGGGGAGTTAGGCGTGACACTCTCCACGCGACGGTGATACTCCTGCCGTTTTTCCTCCGTGAAGAAGAGATTCCCATCCACCTGCTGCACCTGAAACGCACGAGGAATATAGCGGGCAATTGCTAGTCCCGACAGCAAGAGGTTCCGCGTAAACAGAGCGCGCAACAGGTTCATGTAGTGCTTCCTGTACTGTTTCCTATCGGGTTTCGCGGACGATGTTCACAGAGTTCGACGCTTAGGGATTGCCGCGCGACATCGTCCTCTACTTCGGGAACGCGTTGCCGAACATCGGGTTCCCGCTCTTGGACTGCTGCTTTGTTGCTTCGTCTTGAATCACGTCCCAGTGTTCGACAAGGATTCCGTCTTGCAAGCGGACCACGTCGGCGACGATCCAGTTCGTGGGAAGACCTATGCCCGAGAATCGGCCATGTAGGATCACGTAATCTCCATCGGCAACGACGACTCCGGGCTCGTACTTAAGCGTTGGCGGCAGGGTCTTGATCATCCCGAGCAGACCATCCCGACCCGGGGGGATGTGGGCGCTGTGCTGAATGTAGTTCGGCGACCAAAAGCGCTCCGCAGCCTGGTAATCGCGCTTGTTGAAGAGAGCCTGGAAGGCCTCCAGCACGATTGCTTTATTCTGTTCTGGCGTTTTGTTGCTCATGGCTTCTCCCCCCGTTCGTAAAATGACGACCGCATCTACCGCGTTAGATTATGGTCATACTCCTAAGGTTGCAAGGGTTTTGCGGTTTTAGATACACCGATTTGTGGCGTGGAAAAGTGGGCAACTGCGATATAGTCGCCCAGCATCCAAATACAGGAGTATGACCATACTCCGGCTATCTGCGCGGTCCAGAAGGCGAGCATGCGGGCCGCGGCGTACCCGTGTAGCCTTTTGGGCCGTATACTAAGTTATATGCCAAGGAAAACAAAAGCTGACACTCACGCCAAGATTCTGAAAGTCGCGGCAAAGCGATTTCGCGAACTCGGCTTGGACGGAATTGGTGTGGCAGATGTGATGGAACAGGCAGGCGTGACCGTTGGAGCTTTTTATAAGCACTTCAAATCGCGTGACGAGCTTGTGGTGGAGGCGCTGGGCACGGCGTTCAAGGATCTCGACGCTTGGGAAAAGCATGCGGAGTCGCTGGCTCAGCTGCTGGAGAACTACCTCACCGAATATCACCGCGATAATCCTGGAGCAGGTTGTGCCATGGGAGCGCTGCTGGGAGATATGAGCCGCGCAAGCAAATCGGCAAAGACGGTTTACACTACCCGCGTGAAGCATAGTCTGGCGGTTACCGCCGGCCTGTTGCCGTCCGAAGAGAACGCCGACAAACGAGGCCGCGCATTGCTGATCCTGACCAGCCTGCTGGGGGCGCTCAATCTTTCTCGGGCCGTCTCGGACCCGAGCCTATCGCGGGAAATTCTCGAGCAGGTCCGCCGGCAGCTCGTGGATCTAAGCTCGGGAAATGCGTTATCAAAACGCGGCGCTGGACGGGAGCGACAGAAGCGGATGCAATCCACCTCTTAGGATTCCGTTAGTGCCTCGAGGGGACTTGCGCGCCAATTATTTGTTTGTGGCGTGAAAAGCGCGTGCGGAGGGAAGCGACTCTGAACGGACTTTTGGATGGTCCGTGTGGCAGCAAGCTATTTCAGCGCCGCTTCCACGATCGAGATATCCTGCTCTACCGTGCCGCCACTCACTCCGATACCGGCGATCACGGCACCCTCGCTTTTCACCGGGACTCCGCCGCCCATAGCGCAGTATTTGCCCCCGGCGACCGTCGCGAGAGGATAGAGCGGCTGCCCTGGCTGCACCATTGGAAGAATCTCGATCGTCCTTAGCCCAACTAGCGCCGATGTATAGGCTTTCCGTTCGGAGAGCTCCATCGAAAAGGCCGGCGCTCCATTCATCCGATGCAAAAGGACGATATTCCCGTGAATGTCCATAACGCAAACCGAGACCGGTATTTTGACTTTCGCCGCCTCTGCCTCGACGCGATCTGCAAGTTCCTTGGCAAGCTTGAGCAAATCCATAAGCTATCTCCTCGCGAAAAACATAGGACCACTAGCGCGTGAACGGGAGAGTTCTCGCTCGAACCGATGGGCGCTTAGCGCCCAAGTTTTCCCACGTAGTATCCCAGGCGATTTTCTACATCTCCCGGCTTGTGAAAGCCCTGGTCGAATAACTTCTTGAATCTTTCTTGCGTGGCTGGCCTAGTGATCGAGTTAATACAAGAATCCCACCCAGCCGCAATTTCGACGTCGGGCGGCAAGCTCGCAGCGTTTACAAGGCGCTTGGTATTGCTGATCGCCCACTTTTCGAACGTGCCGATCCGAGTGGCTAGCGCATCAACAAACGCGTCGAGCTCGGAGTCCGGGAACGAGCGATTCACGTAGCCGTAGAGTTCGGCCAGTTCGCCTCGGATGTCCTCCGAACTCAGGAGCACCTCCAGCGCGCGTCCTCTTCCCATGAGCTGCGGCATTCGCGCCATGGGTCCGCCGCCGGCTACCATCCCGACACCCACTTCCCATTGCGACAGAATGGCTTTTTCGCGGCTGGCGAAGCTCATGTCGGATGCAAGTGCGAGCTCACTCCCGTTGCCAGTGGCACGTCCTCGAATCTTTGCAATTGAGACCACTGGTGCTCGAGTCAGGCGCACCAGGATGTCCGGCCACGCCTCCAGGCCGGTGGGACCTTGAGGTATGCTGGTGAGATCCTCGAGTTTTGCGAGGAAATCGGAATGATTGAGAAAGAAACCGTCGACGGCGCTTTCGAAAACCACGACCCTGACTTTCTCGTCGTTTTCAATCTCGGTCATGATTTTCTGAAACTGCAGAACAAATTCCGGCCCCATGAGGTTGAGCGGTGGGTTGTCAAATATCACTCGCCAATAGGAAGGCGATTTACGAGTTAGATGGATCTGTTCGGTCTTAGCTGTCGAATTCATCGGGACTCCTTTTCCAAGCCAAATGTATTTTTCCTTCGTGCCGGCTGTGATTAAACCAGAATTAAAAATGGAGTGGAATTGGACTTTAGTATTGGGGATACGTTCGCATGGGTGCGTCCGCCAACGCCGCCTCGGTTTGCGGTCCGCGACTCGCGACTCTGCGAGGGACGTATCGTTTTGCTATAGTCGGTTGGCGGAGACGCACGGCCCTCCGCAGGGACTGGGCGTGCGATACCTAACAGGAGACGTACGTGGCCATGAATAAAAACGACGAATCCATACTCAGCAACATCGATCGTTTGGTGAAGGAAGAAGAGCAGCTCTACGGAAAGAGTGAAATCACCAGTGAAGATCGCTCCCGCCTGGCCGACCTGAAAGTGCATCTGGACCAGTGCTGGGACTTGTTGCGGCAACGCCGGGCACTGCGTGAGTTCGGCAAAGACCCTGATGAAGCCAAAGTGCGTCCCGCCAAGATCGTGGAGAACTACGAGCAGTAGAGATCGCTGAATCCGGCGACGGGCGGTCGGCGCAGCTTCCCAGATCACCGTGGCGAGCGCAGTGCGCTTTGCCGCGGCACGTTGCGCGTTCGCCAACTCGCTTTAGTGTTCTTGCTCAACGGTTTTCTGGGTGTATCTACAGGGATTTGCGTAATGCTCGGGGTTGCGCGGCTTGCTAGGCTGAGTGAGACCGCCGGTTTGGCCCTTGACGCTGGCACACTCATCTACAGTGAACAGTGAACGGAAAAAAGCATCGCCGCAGCGTTGAATCCGCCGGACACTCCTGGCTCCATTGGTTTTTCGTGGCGCTGACTGTGCTTCTTTTGGGCTTGGTCGCCAAGTTTGTGGATCTGAAACCGCATATTGATGAAAACTTCTTTTTTTCTTCGCACGATCCCATTGCGCAGGAATCGGACAAGATTGATCGCATGTTCGGCGGAGACAGCCAGTTGATACTGGCGGTGGAAGCGCCGGATATTACCTCGCCGAGCTATCTGGAACGGCTGGGACGTATGACGGAGCAACTGGATTCCATCCCGTCGGTGGACAGCGTGGAAAGCTTGGCGGATGGGCCCAAGAACGTGAAGGACGCCGAAAAAAGTCCTTTTTGGACGCGGCTGCTGATTGCGGAAAATGGGCGGTCCAGTAATGTGGTGATGTTTGTTTCCAATCACGATCCCCAGGACTTGGTCAACCGAATTGAAGCGGTGGTGGCGAAGTTCAATTCGAAAGATTTTCGGATCGAGATTGCGGGGGCGCCGTACGTATCGGAGATGATTCGGCGCAAACTGCTGCACGATTTTCAGGTGTTCAGCCTTACAGCATTTCTGTTGTTTGGTGTGGTGATGCTGGTCTTGTTTCGATCGCTGAAACTCACGCTGGGAATGTTGATTACGTGCACGAACGCGGTGCTCGGGACTTTACTGATTCAAGCCGCGTTTGGAGAGAAGATCGGCGTGCTTACCGCGAATCTTGGGACGATCGTTTTTGTGATTGCGCTGTCTCATCTAGTCTATATGACATTTAACTGGCAGACGTTGTCTCGGAGAGGTGCGGACTCCGGCCACCTGGGATCGCAGGCGCGGACGATGACGTTGCCAGCATCGTTTTGGTCAATGGTGTGTGCTTCGCTGGGATTCGCGAGCCTATTGATCGTGCCGGCAAAGCCTTTGAAAGAGCTGGGTGTCGGAGGAACGTTGGGGGCGGTCGTAGCATTCGCTTGCGCGTATGTGATGTATCCAGCTTTTCTGGACTGGGCTGGCGCGACGCAAAGGAAACCGCAGCACAGAGAGAAGGATAGTCATTTCTGGCAACGCAGATTCGTGTGGGTATGCGTGATTACGATTTTGGCCGGCGCCGGATTGAGCTTGGGAATCTGGAAATTGAATACCGATCCGAGCTTGCTGGATTATTTCAAAAGAGGCGAGCAGCCGCGCGAAGGACTTGCGTACGTGGATCGGAACGGCGGGGCTAATCCTCTTACGCTGGTGGTAGCGGCCGCAGACGGCAGCAAGCTCGACAACAAGGAAGAATACGAAAAGATGTGGGATCTGCAGGATGCGCTGGAGGAACAGAAAGGCGTTGGAACGTCGATTTCGCTGCCGGTTTTGATGGCTGAGGGGCATCGCCGGCCGCTGGCTTTCCTGGTTAGCTGGAACCATCTGCTGAATATCATGAACGAACCGAAATACAATCGCGTGGCGAGTACGTTTGTGACCAAGGACCGGACCATGGCGGCTTTCTATCTGCGCATGGACGAACACGGGAGAAAGGAGCCGCGGGTTGATGTTGTGGACCAACTGCGGTCTGTGGTGCGGCGGAATGGTTTCCGAACCGTGCTGGTTGGGGGCGTGTACGAGCTGCAAGGACAATTGGCGCAGCTCGTGGCGAAGAGCTTGGTGAAAGGCCTGCTGGGGCTGATGATTTTTTTCACCGTGGTGGCGTGGATCGTGGGGCGAAGCCTGAGGACCGGAGCGGGGATGATCTTCAGCTTGAGCCTGGTTCCGCTGTGCGTGCTGGGTGGGAGCGGGCTGCAAAATATTCCTGTGGACATTATTTCGGCGCCCGCAACGAATGTGTGCATCGGCATGGCGATTGATTCGATGGTGCATTTGGTATTTGCAGTGAGGAGGGCGCAGCACGCCGGGGTGCAGGGGTGGCCGGCATGGGTGAAGGGGCGCGAGGAACAATGGCGAGGGATTGTTTACTCGGACGTCGTCATCGGGGCTGGTTTTGCAATTTTCGCACTTTCTAGTTTTCCGCCAACGCAGCGGTTTGGTCTCGTGGTCCTAGCGGGTACCGTTATCGATATTCTGGCAAACCTTTTTGTTCTCCCTGTTTTCGCTGGCGCTGACTTTGGACAGCGATTGGCGCACGCGAAGTGACGGCCATCGCCAGAGGATCATTTGGAGCATTGATTTCACTTGCGTTGGTTCTCTTGAGGTGCCGCAGGCACGCGGGTGCTATGCATGAAGACGATCTTCCAGACGCCGGCTTGTTTTTCTAGGAAGGCGGATTCCAACCAATTCTGGTTCACGGTACCGGAAGCGTGGGTGATGCTGCCTTTATTGACGTAGGCGATCCAAGCGCCATTGCCGCTGATGTGGACGTCGGGTTCGGTCACGTTCCATTCATAATGCTTGCCCGCGGCATGTTGTGCCTTGATGAGAGTCATGATGGAGTTTCCGTTGAATCGCGCGCCGCCATCGAATATGTAAAAGTCGGATGCAATGACGGAGTCGAATTTCGCAACATCGTCGGCGCGAGCGGCAGTAAATACTGTGCTCACAGTATCGACGACTTGCTGCTGGTCGGGGGTGAGGCTCTTCTGCTGGGCTCTTGCGGTAGAGACGATTGTAGAAAAAATTAGGGCGAACGTAACACCCAACGCGATCCGGAATTGCGACGGCATGGAAAAGCCTCCTGTTAGGTCGAACGAATAGATGCATCGGAGCTGTGTCTATTCCCGAACGCAAAGAAGCGCGTTGCTCCCATAACAAATACATTTATAAATCGCTCTTTCATGTAATTTGCCGGAATACTGAATCGCTAAAACGACTCTCCGACGAGTTCTTCACTTTTCTTCCAAAGCGCCTCAGCGGTATCTGGTTCGAGCGCGTACCCGCGCACTCCTTCACTTATAGCGCTGATGGTCACGTCGTCCGGAACGACTTGGCCGACGTGGCAGTTCTCGCAATATCGACCTCCGATCTCGTCGGCGAGAGCAACGACCGCGGCCCACACCGAAGTTGCGGCTCCTTGAGGAATGGTCTTCCACTGGAAGGGCGGTTTACCCTGGGCCGCCAGCTCCTTATTCATCTGGTCGAAGATTTCTTTTATGCGACTCGGATCGACGTGGCGACCCAGCTCGGTATGGATGCCTCCGGGATGCACGGCCGCGGCGCGCACACCACGCTTATTGTGCCGCCGGTCGAAGGCAACGGCGAAGAGGATATTCGCGGTCTTCGATCGGCCGTAGGCAACGAAAGGCTCATAGGGCGTCCGTTCGAAGTTCGGGTCCTGGAGATCGACGTGGGAGAAGCGGTGCCCCGCGGAAGACAAGTTGATCAGGCGCCCGCCGGTGCGAATGAGGGGTGCAATTCGATTGACCAAAACGAAGTGGCCCAGGTGATTGGTGCCGAACTGCGTTTCAAAGCCGTCCGCGGTATGACCAAACGGCGTGGCCATTACACCTGCATTAGCGATGACCACGTCGAACGGTTTACCCTGTGCGAGCAGCCCGTCGGCGCAAGCGCGCACGCTCTTGAGGTTGGCGAGATCGAGCGCAATCAGCTCAAAGCTCCCACGGTCGGCCGCTGCGTCCTTTCGTACCTGTGTGGTCGCGGCTTCCGCCTTCGTCAAATCCCGCGCCGCACCCACAACCTGCGCGCCATGCGCCGCAAGAGCCCGCGCAGTCTCGACACCGATCCCCGCCGAAACGCCCGTGACGAGAATCCGTTTACCTTGCAGATTCACACCGGACAAAACGTCGTTTGCTGTTGAGGTCGCCCCAAGTACTTCTACCATTGCCTTCCTCCTTGTGCTGCCCGGTTCGACTTCCGCACGTACGCGACCGATCTTGGCGAACTGCCACGATTCCCATAAAACGGAGAGTGGCTCCGCAATCGGTTTAGATAATCGGAGACACTCCATGGTCGCAAGTATTTTTGGATTGCGGGTGGCCGAGCCTTCTGCGCCGCCGAGCCGAGAGTTCTTGAGATCTTGTGGGCGGGAAGCCTGCGATACGAAAGTCAAAAGAAGCAGCACGGGCAGGATTGCTTATGCTACCCGGCGCGGATCATTGGTTGCGGGGCGTTGTTCGCCAACCACTACTCGCTAATGACCACTTACTCCTCACAACTTCGCACCCGCCGTTGACATGGCGACTGGCCACACCTAGAATCGCGGCCACTGGGATGGCTTTGGGTACCGGATGCGAGCTACGCCAGGCCATTCCCTGCGGAGATTGGTTATCACGCCTGCGGCCTTAAAACCAAAAATTGCAGTGGTGGATGATGACGCGCGGATGCGTGGGAGTATTGTTGCGGCTTTGCGTTCTGCTTTTGAGGTTGTCGAGGGTGCGGATTATCCCGCGGCTTACAAGCTTTTGCAGGAGGCGGGGCTGGACGTGCTGTTGCTTGCATTGCCGATGGAATCGGGCGGACTGCGCGAGTGCACGGAATTGCTGAGCCGGCTGGCGGTGGGGGACATTGATACGCTGGTGATCGTGCTGAGCACGGACCAGACGAAGACGACCGCGCTGAAAGTGATTGACGCGGGGTGCCACGATTATTTTATTCAGCCAATTGATACGGACGTGCTGCGGTTGCTGCTGGAACGGTCGATCGAGAAGCTGCACATCCAGCGCGAGAACCGGATTCTGCGCGAGGAAATCAGCCGCAAGAATGCGCTGGGCGATTTGATTGGCGCGACGGACGCGATGCGGCATGTGTTTGATTCGATCAAGCGCATGGCGCGGGCGACGACGAACGTGATTATTCGCGGCGAGAGCGGCGTGGGCAAGGAACTGGTGGCCAAGGCGCTGCACGAGCAGAGCCCGCGGCGGAATCGCGCATTTGTGAGCGTGAATTGCGCGGCGCTGCCCGAAGGATTGATGGAGGCGGAGCTTTTCGGGTACGAGCGCGGCGCTTTTACCGGAGCGGTGGCGACGAAAGAAGGGCGGATTGAGCTGGCGCATGAGGGGACATTGTTCCTGGATGAGATTGCGACCTTGACGCCTTTGCTGCAGAGCAAATTACTGCGGGTCCTGGAGGATCGTTCGCTGACGCGACTGGGCGGGAAGAAAAATATTAAGGTGGATTTCCGGCTGGTGAGCGCGACGAATGAAGATCTGGAAGAAATGGCGCGGCAAGGACGCTTCCGCGAAGACCTTTATTACCGGATTCACGTGGTGCCGATCTTCGTGCCGGCTTTGCGCGAACGCGTGGAGGATATTCCGGTGCTGGCGGATTATTTCGTGAGCGTGTATTCGGCGGCGAACGGGTTTCCGGCGAAGCATATTGCGGATGACGCGATCGCGGCGATGAAGCGTTATGCGTGGCCGGGGAACGTGCGCGAGCTGGAGAATGCGATTCAGCGCCTGGTGATCATGACGGACGGCGACACCATCACGGCGAAGGACCTGCCGGCGGAAATGGCGCAGTCTGGCGGACGCGACTATCGCAACCGGTTC
>Ga0210388_10002486_pt1 | contig 14329 bp, 11 predicted proteins | sample IncBWC19OmetaG_FD_155485 | JGI IMG/M metagenome (GOLD analysis project Ga0210388, IMG submission 155485) | Forest soil microbial communities from Barre Woods Harvard Forest LTER site, Petersham, Massachusetts, United States - Inc-BW-C-19-O ...
CTAAATCGAGAGTGGAGGGTGTCGGTCTGTGCCGTCAACCTCCCCACTCCCGAATGACATCATCCAGCCGCAAAGACAAAGTAACTGCTGTGGGTGCCTAGTCTCCGGTGCCGCAGCTGCAGATTCCCTGGCCGCTTCCCAGAATGTTGACGAACGCGCATTGTGCCTGCAGATTCGCAAGCTCCGTCGCGCCCAGCGTTGAATCGGACGATTCCGTTTCAGTGATCGGCCACGCAGTGCCGACCGCGTTTTGAATATGCGTCACCCAACTCCGCAGATTAGCCTTCGGGCTGACGTTCGAGGTCGGATCGCACGGCGAATTATTCACTGCCGCTGAGACGACCTTGATCACACCATTTGACGAGATCACGCCTGTCAGCGGATTGCTGGTCAGGTCGCGTCGGACCGATAAAGTTCTGAGGCCGTTATGAGTCTCGATGCAGCCGCAGCACTCAGTCAGCTGTTGATCCGCGGCGAAGACGTAGATCATTGCACAAAGATTGCCGTAGGTCAGACCAGGATTGTCAATTCTTACTGTGGCATCCGGTGCTGATCCAGCGTTGTTAGCGAAGTAGTTAACTTTGTAAACATCCTGAGCCGAAGCTGCACTTGCACCAGCCGCGATCAGGCCGACGATCACCAGGGTCAGCGCGAGGGTCCTGTGGTTTGAGAGATTCATTTGGGTCTCCTTAAGCGATGTCTCACTGCGGAACAGAAAGTCGCCACGCTTAACCGCCTAAATGTAGACCTAACTCCGGGAATTACAATTACCCACTTGAGCTAATCCCGCCACATACAGGATAGGGAGCGGACGCGCCGGTCGTTGCCCGTCGCGTCATCCGCTCCCTGCCGCTGCCCCCGCAGGCAAAGCGCTGCCGAGACAAACCGCTCCTAATTGACGGTGCCGCAGCCGCAAACGCCGAACCCGCTCCCCAGGAGGTGGACAAACGAGCACTGTGCCTGCAGATTGGCAAGCTCCGTGGCGCCCAGAGTCGAATCCGAGAACTCGGTTTCGGTGATCGGGAACGCGTTGCCGACCCGGTTCTGAATATGCGTCGCCCATGCACGCAGATTCGCCGTTGGCCTGTAGGTAGACGTTGCGTCGCAGATGCCGCCGCTAGGCAGCGCAGAAACGATCTTGATTACACCGCTCGGTGTGAATTCGCCGGTGAGGGTCTGTTCGGGGCTCGCAAGATTGCCGCTGACCGAGTAGGTGTTCAGATTGTTGTGGCTTTGTAAGCATCCGCAGCATTCCGCCATCTGCTGATCCGCAGCGAACACATAAATCATTGCGCACAGGTTTCCGTAGGTCAGTCCCGGATTGTCGATTCGTACCGTGGCATCCGGCGCTCCGGCCACCGTGTTGTTGGAGAAGTAGTTGACTTTATAAACGTCCTGACCTGACGCAACGCTGGCTCCAACCACGATCAGGCTGACAAACAGAAGGGATGCTGCGATAAGCCGATACCTTGAGAGTTTCACGGGGGTTTCTCCTGGGCGCTGTCTCACAGCGGACAGGAACAACTCTCGGCGCTCCACGGTCAACTTAAGACCTATGCCCAGGGATTACAATTACCCACTTGAGCTAACCCGCCCCTCGCAAAGTTTCACCCGGCCTCACGAGAGAAAATGGCCAGTTCACGCCATCGATCGCACCGGCCACCTATCCGAGATAGAACCCCTCAAGCAATCGCCGGACTGAATAAGATGTCCTGGCCCCACGTTGGCGGAAAACCGTTCTGTCGAACAATCGGCCCGATCTGCGCCCAGTGCCGCATGGCGTGTACGAAGATGTGCAGGCAGATCTTTCGCCGGCTGGCACTGATCTCCCCAGCCGTCCGCGTTGAAAAGTGAAACACCTCGTTGAGATCGGCTTCGCTGGTCGTTTCAAGAAAGCGGCGCAGATTCGCGACTGCCCGGCCGTGCAGCTCCCAGGCCAAGTCGACATTCTTGACTGCTGCTTCAAGATCGGTGATCGGCTCACCGAGCAATCTCAGCGAGAGACGCAGCGATGCCGCATAGATATGCCACACCAGCGCGCCAATGTTGCCCGAGTTTGCAATGTCGGTAGCGACTTCCGCCGCTCCCGGATTTACCGCAAAGAATTCCTTCCACTTCGCGGTGGTCGCATCGAAGTCGGCGAGCAGATCCTCCAGAGAGACGGCCGAGTGGGTCATGGCTTTTTCCTCAATGCGCGATGACCGATATCGCGACGGTAATACATGCCTTCAAATTGAATTTTTGCGATGCCCTCGTACGCGCGCTTCAATGCGGCTTCCAGCGTCGCGCCCGTCGCGTTCACCGCCAGCACGCGTCCGCCGTTCGTGAGATAGCGCCCATCCACCAGCGCCGTGCCCGCATGAAAAACCTGAACGCCCGGTATCTTCGCCGCCTCATCCAGTCCCGTAATCGGATTGCCCGTGGTATAGCTCCCCGGATATCCGCCGGACGCGGCAATCACGCACGCCGACGCACCCGGCTTCCAGCGGAACTCCGCCTCGCAGAGACGCCCTTGCACGCAGGCCTCGATTCCGTCGAGAAGATCGCTCTCCAGCCGTACCAGAATCGCCTGCGTCTCCGGATCGCCGAATCGCGCGTTGTATTCGAGCACCATCGGCCCGCGCGCCGTCATCATCAGGCCGACATAGAGCACGCCCGTAAACGGCGTCTCTTCCGCCGCCATCCCATCAATGGTCGGCTGCGCGATCCGATGCAGAATCCATTCGCGCATCGGATCGTCAATCATCGCGTCCGTCGAATAAACGCCCATGCCGCCGGTATTGGGGCCGGTATCGCCCTCTCCCAGCCGCTTGTGATCCTGCGCAGGCACCAGAGGAGCGACATGCTTGCCGTCGCTCAACAGGAGGAAAGAAATCTCATCGCCTGTAAGAAATTCTTCGATGACCACCGAGCTTTCGACCGCGCCCAGAAGATTCCCGCTGAAGAGCCCGGCAATCGCCTGCTCCGCCTGCTGCTTCGTCTCGCAGATCACCACACCCTTGCCCGAGGCCAAGCCGTCCGCCTTCACCACCACCGGCAAATGAAAGAGATGCAGCGCATCGAGCGCCTCCTGCTGCGTGCAACAGACCGCATAATTTGCAGTCGGAATATTGTGCCGCTGCATGAAGCGCTTGGCGAAAGCCTTGCTCGTCTCCAGCATGGCCGCGCCTTGTGTAGGACCAAAAACAGCCAGCCCGCGGCGGCGCAGCTCATCCACCAACCCCAGCGAAAGCGGAAGCTCGGGACCAACAATGGTCAGGTCGGGCGACTCCTCTGCGACCACGCGCAGCATGTCGTTCAGGTCTTTCTGGCTCACCGGAACGCACCGCGCGAGAGAGGCTATCCCTCCATTGCCGGGCGCGCAGACCACTTCACTCACCCGCGGGGATTTGCGCAAGGCCCAGATCACCGCATGTTCGCGGCCCCCGGCGCCGATAACCAGCACTTTCATGACCTCAGAAACTCCATTTCTGCGAAGAACGCCTTCGGCAAGCCTATCGCAGGCCCATCTTGCCGCCAAGTCGCCGGACCGCCTGTGAACTTTTGTTAACAAATTAATGTTAACTATGGTTTACAAGGGCGATCTCTCTCTCTACACTTGAAATATCCTGATGGCCTCGACCGCACCACCGTCCGATCCCCTTCCCCTGCTCCCGCGGTTACGCAGCGCCCAGTTGTGGTCGTACTTCGGACCGGCCTTCGTGGCCAGCATCGCCTACATCGATCCCGGAAACTTCGCCGCCAACTTCCTCGGCGGATCCATGTTCGGCTACAAGCTGCTCTGGGTGCTCCTGTGGTCGAACGCGATGGCGATTCTGGTGCAATATCTCTCCGCCAAGCTGGGCATCGCCACCGGGAAAACCCTTCCCCGCAACTGCCGCGATCACTTCTCGCGCCCCGTGACGATAGGGCTCTGGCTCGCCGCCGAAGTCTCCGCGCTGGCCACCGACATGGCCGAGTTCCTCGGCGCGGCGCTCGGATTCTATCTGCTCTTCGGCCCGCGCTTCCTGCTCTACGGCTGGAACAAGACAGAGATCCTGCTGGTCGCGGCCGTCTTTTCGGCGCTCTGCGTCTTCGCCATCCTCGCGCTCGAGCTCTGGGGATTTCGCAAGCTTGAGATGGCCATCATGGGATTCGTCTGCGTCATCGGGGTCTGCTACGCCATCGAGATGCTGATGATCCGCCCGAGCTGGTCTTCGATCGCCATACACACGCTCGTTCCCATGGTCGACGGCAAGAGCATTTACGTCGCCGTCAGCATGCTCGGCGCGACTGTGATGCCGCACGTCATCTATTTGCACTCCGCGCTGGTTCAGCCGCGCCTGCTCGAGGAAAAGGCTCCCACCGCCCGTCACCGTTACATCGTGCGGCTCCGGCACCTTCGCTATGAAGCGATCGACGTCTTCGCGGCAATGAATGCGGCGTGGCTGGTCAACTCCGCGATGATCGTGGTCGCCGCTGCGGCCTTCGCCGGCAAGACCCTCGACAATCCCATTGAGGATGCGCACCGCATGCTCGGCCCGTTGCTCGGCGAAGCCTCCGCGGTCGTCTTTGCCGTAGCCCTGCTCTGCTCGGGCCTATCTTCATCGACGGTCGGAACCATGGCTGGCCAGGTCATCATCGAGGGCTTCCTCGACATCAAGTTCAGCATCTTCCTGCGCCGCCTGCTGACGCTGGTGCCCGCAATCATTGTCATCGCCAGCGGACTCGATCCACTGAAGATTCTGGTCCTCTCGCAGGTCGTGCTCAGCTTTACGCTGCCCTTCGCACTGATTCCACTGCTGCTTCTGACCGGCAAACAGAAGATTATGGGAGCCTTCGTCAACCAGCGCATCACCCATTGGCTGGGCTGGTTGACGGTCATCATCGTTGTAGCGTTGAATCTCTTCCTACTGTGGCAAAGCATCGCCGCATAGAGGAATATGCTGAGTGATCGCCTCCCCGGCGATTCGCGTTGCAGGTCCTCAAAAATCGAAAAGCTGGAAAGGATTCAACGATGCATTTTGCGCGTACCTTCCGACCGCGCTTCAGAGGCCCGTTGCTCGCATTACTCTCTGTTGCAACTACGCTCCCGCTCGCAGCCCAGATCCCCTCGTATCACTCCCAGTCATCCCAGTACACCCCGCTCGCGACCGGAAGCCCGAATGAAGCCACCGCGGACCCCACCATTCCCCGTCCGAACACCAAACACTGTGAAGTCACCCTGCTCACAGATCAGGCCTTCGCCAACTTCAATAACGAAACCTTCAACTTCACTCCCCCTGCCGACTGCCCGGGCCCATGGGCCAAAGTCATCTTCACCGGTGACCTTTCGATTTCCGCCGGCAACCAGTTCGATCGCACCGGATTCGTCTTCTTCGGCGGTGTGAATATCTATTACGGAACCACAGCCGAGCCGCTGCAGAACCAGACCAATAGCTGGCACGTTGAACGCGACCTTACCGACTACGGCTCGCTCTTCAAGACCGCTCAGACGGGATACGCCAATATCGGCAACATCGTAGGCGAGGATGCCCTGACCTCGACTATCTTTGGAACCTTCAAGCTGGAGTTCTACCAGGCGGATTTTGCCAATCCCGCGCCGAGACCCGCGGATGTAGTATTGCCGGTGCCTGCCAGCGGCGTGACCCAGGTAAATAACACGACCCCTGAGGTGACCCAGACTGTTACCCTGCCGACCAACGTCGAAAGCGCCTATATCGACCTGATCGCAGAAAGCCAGTTCGACGAAGAGCAGTGGTTCTTCTGCGTGCCCAACACGCCTGCCGAACTTGTTGGCGACATCGGGTGCGGCAACACAGCCTTCCGACAGGTGGATGTCAGCATCGACGGCAAGCCCGCCGGCGTTGCGCCCGTCTATCCCTGGATCTACACCGGCGGCATCAATCCCGGCCTGTGGACCCCGATTCCCGGCGTGCAGACCCTCAACTTCATCCCTTACCGCGTGGACCTGACACCCTTTGCCGGAATCCTCAGCAATGGCCAGCAGCACACCGTCGGCATCACCGTGTACAACGCCTACAACTACTTCAACATTGCCGCCGCGCTACTGCTCTATGAAGACCATGGCAGCAAACAAGTAACAGGATCAGTTACACAAAACACCCTTACCGCTCCTGACCCCACACTCGTGAACAACGAGAGCGTGGACTCGAGCGGCAACGGCGGTGGCACGGCGACCGTGACCAGCGCGCAGAGCTTCACCATCGCCGGTTACGTGAATACCTCGCACGGGCGCGTGGATACGACGGTCGACGGCCATGTGAATTTCAGCAATGCCCTGACCACCACCTCCACCGCAAACGCGATCGGCCAGAGCGCCGTCCAAAGTTCGAGCGCGACGACCAAAACCACCACCCGTACCGGCCTGCTCTTCACCACCAAAGAGACGACCTTTTCCTATCCCTTCACCGGCAGCTTTCTCGAGACGCTTCAGACCAACAACGACATCACGGTGTCCGCCAACGTCGATCAGAACTTCAAGCGCACCGAGATCGACACCTTGGAAGGATTTCCTGTCTTTCAATCGAACACAGGCAACGAAGTAGCTTCGCAGAGCAACGGGACCTTCGTTCCTTCACCCACCGGCTACTCTCTTGGATCGAGCTCCGGCAAAAGCAGCCAGACCTTTATCTACAACAACTCGCTGGGCAGTTGCTACAGCCGCCAGCTTGCGGCGTCCAACGGCGTCCTCAACACCGTCACAGACGGCCAGGGGTGCCACCAGGGCGGCTTCGGATGGTAGTCGCTTCCAAAACAGAAAAGCCCGGCGTCAAGCCGGGCTTTTTTTGTTTGTCTGAATTTTTCTTAGTTGACGCACGCGGACGCAATGTTGTGACGCTCGCACACCGCAGAAAGCAGCCCATACAGACCGCCCAGCACCTCGCCCACAGCTTCAAGAGCCGCCCCACGCTGGCTCTCGTCCACGCATTGCGCGATCTGCGCAGCCTCGACGGCCGCATGCTCGCGATCCGCTTCGATGTGAACCGAGAAGTATTCGTAGCCGGCTGGATTGTTGAATCCGTAAAAAGCCTTGAGCCCCTCGATCTTCGTCTCAGACACGGCCGGAATCTGGCTCTCATAAGCGTAGAGAGCAGACAGACCCACGCCCGTGCCGCGCTCGCCGCAGCAGTCACGGAAGTTTTCGATCAGCGCCTTCGTAGCCGGCCATTGCGCCGAGCCTTTCACCGACGTCCGCTCCAGCCCGAGACTCTCGGCAAAGCGCAGCCACAGCTCGGGATGGTTGGGCGTGCCCGCTTCCTCATCCATCAGGTTCGTCAGGATATGGCGCCGCACCTCGGTGTCATCGGTCTGCGCGTGAACCGCCGACAGATACGTAGGAAAGGCCGCAACGTGGTGATAATACTGCGTCGCATAGTCGCGAAGAGCATCGAGCGAAAGCTCACCGCGCGACCACGCCTGATAGAAGGGATGCTGAAGGAGATGCTGTGCGGCAACGCGCGCGTCAATGGCTTCAACAACGGGAGCGTCAACAATCTGCGCGCCAGAAATGAACTGCGCGGATTCCGATCGAGTGTTCATACATGCCTCGGGAGATGAAGGTACCCTCAGGGTACTACGGTCAGGCCGGGAAGGTGTCACCGGCCCGGCCCGTCACTTCATCCCATCCAGAATCGAACCCACGATGCCGCCGACCACCCCGGCCTGCGTCGTCTCCCGCGCCCCACCCGGCATGTAGTGCTGTAGCTGATGGGCCAGCTTCGAAATCGGCAGCGTCTGCAGCCACACCCTGCCCGGCCCCGTAAGCGCAGCCAGAAAGATTCCGTCACCGCCGAAGATCATGTTCCGGATCCCCGGTATGCGGGTGATCTGAAACGACACGCTCGACTGAAAAGCCCCTACATGACCCGGATGCACGCGCAGCATCTCTCCCGGCGCAAGATCCTTCGGGATCACTTCGCCCGAAAGCTCCAGCCACGCCATCCCCTGTCCGGTGACATGCTGCAGCAGGAAGCCGTCGCCGCCGAAGATGCCCGCGCCCAGCGACTGCTGGAACCCAACTCCGATCGCGACCTGCGCCGTCGCACACAGAAACCCATGGCGATGCACATAGTAATCACGACCCTGACCAACCTCGACCGGCAGAATATGCCCCGGCACGCGCGTCGCAAACGCCAGCTCACCCGGAGCGCCAACCGCGCGATACTCCGTCATGAACAGGCTGCCGCCGCCGGCCACGCGCTTGAGCGCGCCGAAAAATCCACCGCCGCCGGCAAACTGCGTATGCGTGGTGAGCTGAATGGATGCGCTCATCCACGAAAGCTCTCCGGCCTCCGAGATAACGGCGTCGTTGTGGTCAAGAATGAATTCAAGGACCGGCATCGTGGTCCCGACAATACGGCTTTGCATAGAAGCTCCTGCGGACGGCATAGCCATCCGCTCTTCTCAGGTACGAAAATTGATCGGTTGTGGTTCAGGATCCGGAATCCTGCTCGCTCGCTCCAGCCGGGCATTCCTGTTTTCCCGATGTAAAAGTAATGGGCTCCTGCCGCTTGAGGCGGATGAAGTTTCCAGCCAGCTTGCCGTCTTTCAACTGCAGGTCGAACTGCACCGGAGGCGCCGGTGCGTGGGTTTTCCTGTCATTGCCCAGTTGTGAAACGGTGACCACCAGGGTGCTGCCCTGCCAGCTTGCCGAATCGATATCGAAGATGCGCGGCGAGACACAGGGACGCTGGAAGGTCCCGTGCAGCGTGCTTCCGCTCCCGTTCAGGTTAAGCACCGCCATCTTCAGACTTTCGGCGCTCCCTGACCAGAATCCCGTCACTGTGCTCGAGTCGGTTGAGGAAGGCGCGGCAGGGGAAGATGAGGCCGGCTGAGTGACTGCCGGTGGAGTGGTTTGCGCACTCGACTGTGATTGGCTGTGACTATGAAATGCGGCGATCAACCCCGTAGCCGCGGTGAGAAGAGCCGCAATACCGGTCAGAATGCCCGGCAAGCTGCTCCAGAAAGGCTTTTGATCGTCTGCCATAGCTTGTTCAGCCCCTTCGTGTCGAGAGTCATATTTCGCAGGCGGGGGCTCCCTCAAAATTGACCGAAACCATTCTAGACCGGAAGCCGGAATGCCACGCGGTATTTTGAACCGGCGAGGCTGCAAGAGGCTGGCCCCGGAACCACTTTGGGTAGTTCCAGGGCCAGCCTCTTCGACATGCAGTTATTGGATTGACTTTCCTTGTACGCCAGATTCGACGCGGTACATCTTCTCAGCATTGGAAGTATTAGTTTCCCCTCTGCTGCATCTGCTCGGTCGCATGCTCATCTTCGACCGCTGTCTGCCGTACCACCGTCACGCCTCCGTCACCCAGAAGATAGAGAGTGCCGGTAGCTGAGTTCGATACGCTCTGCTTCACACCGTTGACCGTACCAAGCAGCGCGGGGTGAGATGCGCTCGACATATCAACCACCTGATACATGCGGGCATTCTGCGGAGCTTGCGCAACTGTCGAGGCCGAGGTCAAAAGCAGCCCCGTCTGACCTAGTGTCTGCGTAAAGCCGGCATTCATCACACCGGTCGCGGTGCCCACCACAGGACTCTTGGCATGGCGCAGATCCAGAGTGGCAAAACCGGAATGATCGCGGTAGCGGATCAGAACTACCGTGTCGCCTACTTGCTGAACAAAGTCGAACGGAGAAGCCGCCGCGATCGACACGCGCCCGATCGCCTTGATCTGTGCAGGATCGCTCACATCAAGAATCGACAGCCTCTTTCCATCGTTCTGCTCGAGATAAAGGAGCGCCCCCCCCTCGTTGGTATCGTGCAGATAGATCGCTTCGCTGGCAACCTGTGCCGCCTCCGGCAAGTCAGCAGGAGCTTCGACGATGATGGCCTTAGAGCGCGACACGCTTGCGGCCTGTGCGGTAATGGTGATTGCGAGGATTGCTGCGGCAAACATTGCATTGACGATGTTTTTCATTTCGATTCTCCTTTTCTTGCTTGCCAACCTCTGTTGGCGACATGTTCAGTCTCCCTCCGGTAGTCCCCGCGGGTCCAAGTAGAAATTCTTATCTGAAATAAGCCTGCGAAGAGATTCAAAGCATCCACGCGGACTGTAGACGCGTGGCCCTGCCACACCACTTAGTAAGTGGGAGCTAGTTGGATTAGGGGAAGATAAGATCGCGAAAAGAAGCATCGCCGCAGGCGGAGCAACGAAAGCTTCGCTGAACCGCCTGATGCAGTTTGAGTAGTTCTCAGCTCAAGGGCGCGCCATTCTCGACAGGCTGAAAGCACTCCAGCCGATCCAGATCGCGGTCGCGCACGCCAATCAGATACAGCAGGCTGTCCAACCCCAGATGGGTCAGCGAGTGGCTGGCGCTCTCGCGCACCAGCGGTTTCGCGCGAAAGGCAATGCCCATCCCCGCAAGCTTCAACATGGGCAGATCGTTAGCGCCGTCGCCCACGGCAATCACCTGTTCGAGTGAAATTTGTTCCTGCTCGGCAATCTGCTGAAGCAGCTCTGCCTTGCGTGCACCATCGACGATCGGTCCCGTCACCAACCCGGTCACCGTTCCATCCGCCATCTCCAGCTCATTCGCGTAAACGTAGTCGATGCCGAAGCGCGTCTGCAGATGCCGCGCAAAGAATGTGAACCCGCCCGAGAGAATCGCGGTCTTGTAGCCCAGCGTCTTCAGCGTGCAGATCAGTCGCTCCGCCCCCTCGGCCAGAGGAATCGTGCCTAGCAGTTCTCTCACGCGTGCCTCGGGAAGTCCCTTCAGCAGGCCCACGCGTCGGCGAAAGCTCTCCTTGAACTCGATCTCGCCACGCATCGCCGATTCTGTAATCTTCACCACCGCATCGCCCGCGCCGGCCATCTTCGCCAGCTCGTCGATCACCTCGCCCTGAATCAGCGTCGAGTCCATGTCGAACGCAAAGAGGCGGCGGTTGCGGCGGAAGATGCTCTCCCGCTGAAACGCAATGTCGATAGGAAACTCCTGCGCCAGTGTCAGAAAAGCCGCCCGCATCTCGTCCTGCGACCGCGCCTGCCCGCTCGCGTGAATCTCCACGCAGGCATTGGCATTCGCCGTATGCACCGCCAGCGAAAGCCTTCCCGACAATCGTTCGATGCGGTCGATATTCAGACCCCGCCCATTCAATCCTTGCCCGGCCAGAATGCCGGTCACCCGCGAGAGCTGTCCCGCCGAAATCGCCCGTCCCAGCAGCGTAATGATGAACCGGTCCTTCCCCTGCCCCGCCAGCCAGTGCTCCAGAGCCTCTCGCGAGATCGGAGTGAACCGCACATGCAACCCGAGCGACCTGGATTTCTCAACCAGCGCATCCTTGAGCGGCTCGAAGCGCTCTCCCGCAGGCAGCTCGATCAGCAGCCCCAGCGCCAGCGTCTCGTGCACCACTGCCTGCCCGATATCCAGCACGCAGGCTTCAAAGTCTGCCAGAACGCCGGTAAGCTGCGTCATCAACCCCGCATGGTCCGGGCCCGAAAAATGGATCAGAAAGGTCTCGCTCATCTGGTTTTTAGCCTACCAGCCGGACTCTCCCCCATTCCCGTCGAAGCCCCCGGCCATCGCCCCAGCCCGAAAATGTCATAAAATTGCCTCAGGACGATGAGACCGATGTCTTTTCCGCCAATCCTCAAGCGATTTCGCCACGGCCACCCAGACCGTGGACGGAACATCTCCTGACTCATTAAGCTTCTTCCGGACAAGTTTGCGGCAGCCCCAGCGTAGCCTGAGGCCCGGTGCCGCATGCGCCCTTGCGTCAGCCAGCTCCGGAATCGAGACAGCACCGCCCTGCCATGGGCCCCCACGAGTTGAAAAGGAAGGTTTAGGCAATGAGCCAATCAACAAACAGCTTCGGCAGCCATTCGCAACTGAAATCCGGCAGCAAGACCTGCGAAATCTACCGCCTCAATGCGCTTGAGAAGAAAGGCGTGCAACTCACCCGCCTGCCCTACAGCCTCCGCATCCTCCTTGAAAACCTGCTCCGCCGCGAAGACGGAGAGTCCGTAACCGCCGCCGACATCGAGTTCCTCGCCAAGTGGGACCCCAAGGCCGAGCCTTCCCGCGAGATCGCCTACATGCCCGCCCGCGTCCTCATGCAGGACTTCACCGGCGTCCCGGCCATCGTCGACCTCGCCGCCATGCGCGATGCCATGAAGGTCCTCGGCGGCGATCCGCAGAAGATCAATCCGCTGCAACCGGCAGAGCTGGTCATCGACCACTCGGTTCAGGTCGACGAATACGGGACCGCCAATTCCTACTCCCTGAACGCGATGCTCGAGTTCCAGCGCAACCGCGAGCGCTACGCCTTCCTGAAGTGGGGACAATCGGCCTTCCACAACTTCTCCGCAGTACCGCCGGGCATGGGCATCTGCCACCAAGTCAATCTTGAATATCTCGCCCGCGTCGTCTTCACGCTCGAAGAAAACGGCAAGACCGTCGCGTATCCCGACACGCTCGTAGGCACCGACTCGCACACCACCATGATCAACGGCCTCGGTGTCCTCGGATGGGGCGTCGGCGGTATTGAAGCCGAGGCCGCCATGCTCGGCCAGCCCGTCTCCATGCTTGTCCCGCAGGTCGTCGGATTCAAGCTGACCGGCAAGCTCCGCGAAGGCGCAACTGCAACCGATCTCGTCCTCACCGTCACCGAGATGCTGCGCAAGCTCGGCGTCGTCGGCAAGTTCGTCGAGTTCTATGGCGCAGGCATCAGCGAGCTCTCTCTCGCCGACCGCGCCACCATCGCCAACATGGCTCCCGAGTACGGAGCCACCTGCGGCATCTTCCCCGTCGATGCCGAAACCCTCCGTTACCTCCGCCTCACCGGTCGCCCCGAAGACCAGATCGCCCTCGTCGAGGCTTACTACAAGGAGCAAGGCCTCTTCCACACCGCCGACGCACCCGAAGCCGAATACTCGCAGACCATCGCGCTCGATCTCGCCACCGTAGAGCCAAGTGTCGCCGGACCCAAGCGTCCGCAGGATCGCGTGCTGTTGAAGGACGCGGGCGCAAATTTCGCCAAACAGCTGCCCAACCTCCTCGGCCCCACCGGCAACAAGAACGGCGTCCGCCAGGTTGTCCGTTGGGAGGGCGAAGGCGGACACACCGCCGAAGCCATCGACTCTGCGCAGGGCGTGCACGAAGCCGGTCCCACGACATCGATCAAAGACCGCTTCAATGTCGACGTCGACAAGTACCTCGACAACGGATCCATCGTCATCGCGGCCATCACCAGCTGCACCAACACCTCGAATCCATCCGTCATGGTCGCCGCTGGAATCCTCGCCAAGAAGGCCGTCGAAAAGGGTCTCTGCGTCCCGCCGTGGGTCAAGACCTCGCTCGCACCCGGCTCCCGCGTCGTTACCGATTACTACGAGAAGGCCGGCCTGCTCCCCTACCTCGACAAGCTGCGCTTCAACGTCGTCGGATACGGCTGCACCACCTGCATCGGCAACTCCGGCCCGCTGCCCTCGGATGTCTCCAAGTCCATCGAAGACCACGGCCTCGTCGCCGTCTCCGTTCTCAGCGGCAATCGCAACTTCGAGGGCCGCATCAACTCCGACGTCCGCGCCAACTACCTCATGTCGCCGCCGCTCGTCGTCGCCTACGCGCTGGCCGGACGCATCGATCACGACTTTGAGTCGCAGGCCTTGGGCAAAACCAAGGCCGGAGACGCCGTCTACCTCAAGGACATCTGGCCCACCCAGCAGGAAGTCTCCGACGCCATCGCTTCGGCCATCGACTCCTCCATCTTCCTCAAGGAGTACGCAACCGTAGCCGACGGAGACGAGAACTGGCAGCACCTCAAGTTCCCCACCGGCGACGTCTACCAGTGGGAGGGCGACTCCACCTACATCCGCAAGGCGCCCTACTTTGACGGCATGCCGGCCACGCCCGCACCCGTCGAAGACATCCACGGCGCACGCGTCCTCGCCGTCCTCGGCGACTCCGTGACCACCGATCACATCTCACCCGCCGGCGCCATCAAGCTGAACGGCCCGGCAGGAAAATACCTCACCGAAAACGGCGTCAAGCCGGCCGATTTCAACTCCTACGGCTCGCGCCGCGGCAACCACGAGGTCATGGTCCGCGGAACCTTCGCCAACGTCCGCCTGCGCAACAAGCTCGCGCCGGGTACCGAAGGCGGAGTCACTCGCCTGCTGCCCGAAGGCGAGCAGATGAGCATCTTCGACGCCTCCGTAAAGTACGCCGAGCGCAAGACACCGCTGGTCATTCTGGCCGGCAAGGAATACGGTTCGGGATCATCCCGCGACTGGGCAGCCAAGGGACCGAAGCTGCTCGGTGTTCGCGCTGTGATCGCCGAAAGCTACGAGCGCATCCACCGCTCGAACCTCGTAGG
>Ga0210388_10002488_pt1 | contig 14328 bp, 14 predicted proteins | sample IncBWC19OmetaG_FD_155485 | JGI IMG/M metagenome (GOLD analysis project Ga0210388, IMG submission 155485) | Forest soil microbial communities from Barre Woods Harvard Forest LTER site, Petersham, Massachusetts, United States - Inc-BW-C-19-O ...
CGCGCAATCTGCCTAAGCAAAAACGCCCCCTCCCGGTGGTCCTCAGCGGCGGCACCGCACTCCCGGAAGGCTTCCGCGCCCGTTTCGAAAAAATATTCAACGAAGCCAACCTGCCCATCCCGACGTCCGAAATCCGGATGGCTGCCGACCCGCTTCACACCTCGGCGAAAGGCGCGCTGGTAGCCGCGCTAGCGGATCTGTAATCTCCTGTATCCTTGAACAATGCATCGCAGAAACTTCGTCGGAGCATTGGGAGGTCTGGGCTTGGCCGCTGCCGCAACGGATAAACGTACCGGTTTTTACGTCGTCGAACATTACAGCCTCCAGAGCGGAACACAGCTGCCGCGCCTGCACGAGTACATGTCTCAAGCGCTGCTGCCCGCTCTCAATAAAGTCCACTCGGGACCGAAAATCTTTCTGGAAGCGATCATTGCGCCGCAGCTGCCCCACCTTACCGCCATCTACGGATTGGGGTCACTCGAAGAAATCTGGTCCGTGTACAGCAAAATGAATCAGGACGAAGCGGTGATCAAAGGTACAGCCACTCTGGAGAGCGGCTCTGGCCCGGCCTTCGAATCGCTCGACTCATCGATCGTGCAGGCAACCGATTTCTCGCCCGAAATCAAGCCGGAGCCAGCCGAGACGTCGCGCATCTTCGAATTGCGCGTCTACCACTCCCCGACATCGCATCAATTGGCCGCTCTGCACGAACGTTTTCGCGGACCCGAGATCAAAATCTTCCACCGTTCAGGAATTCACCCAATTTTGTACGGGTCCACCGTCTTCGGCCCCAACCAGCCGAACCTGACCTACTTAATTCCCTTCCCGGACATGGCCGCGCGCGAAAAAGCCTGGGCCGCCTTCGGCGCTGATCCCGAGTGGCAAAAAGTCCGCAAAGAATCAGTCGAAAAGTCCGGCGAGATCGTAAGCAATATCCAAATCACGTTCTACAAGTCCACCCCCTACTCGCCGGTGCGCTAAGTCAAAAAGTGGGGCAGGCGCTTTCGCCTGCCAACCCGGTTTCCTTACTCCGTCCGCAACGCCACCAACGGATCCGCGATCGCCGCCCGCCAGGCTGGCCGGATGCTGGCCACCGCGCCAATCGACAACAACAACGCGCCAGCACCCAAATAGGTGATCGGGTCCGCGCCGCTAATCTCATACAACAAACTCCCTAGCATCCGCGTCAAAAGCAAAGCTACAACCAGACTGATGCCGAGACCCACGCAAAGCGGCAGCATCGCATCGCGCAGAACCGTCACAGCCACACGCCGCGGACTGGCGCCCAGCGCGACCCGGATTCCAACCTCTCGCACTCGAAGCGTCGTCGTGTATGCCACCACGCCATAGATGCCCACCGAGGTCAACAGCAGCGCCAGCCCTCCCAGCACCGAGAATACCCAAGCTGAAAACCGCGGACGCCATATGGAATCCGCGATGATATCGCTCAAGGTTTCCACTTTCGTTACCGGTTCCGACGCATCCACCGCCCATACCTGTTTGCGAAGCGTGTCGGCCAAAGCCAACGGTTCGCCCGTTGTCCTTACCACAAAGGCTGCTAAAAATGTCCCGAACATGTATTGACGATACGGTATGAACACCTCACCTTTCGCCGGCTCGTTGTAGCTGTTTTGCCAGCTATTCTTCACCACTCCCACCACCGCTACTTCGTTGGAACCTTCCTCATCCGGCAGGAACTGGCCCACTGGATCGCGCCCCGGAAACAGGTGCTGGGCCAGATATTCATTGATGATGGCGACCCTGGGAGAATCTGCGTGATCGGCGTCCGTGAATACCCGGCCGGCGATCAACGGCGTGCCCATCACCGCGAAATAATTTGGGCTGATGGTGCGGGTCATCACCCCAAAAATGGAGCCGTCCACATCCTTATATACCGTGGTGGTGCTCGAACCGGACAGCGGCAGATTGTTGACCACCGCCGCGGCCTGTACACCGGGAACTCTTTCGCATCGTTCCAGCACCTCACGGTAAAATTCAATCTGCTGTGCCCTTCCCCCGTACTTTCCTTTCGGCTGTGGCCGCGTGCGGGTCCCGATCGGAACGCGCAGGGTCAGCACATGTTCGGTGCGAAAGCCGTTGTCGGCTTGCTCCAGCCGGATCAAGCTTCGGAGCAGCAGCCCCGAACCCACCAGCAGCAGAAAAGCAAAAGCTGCTTCGGAGGCGATCAGAATTGAAAAGAGCCGGGTTGAGCCCCTGGATCCGCCTCCGAATCCTCTGCGCAAGACATCTTGGAGATCGGTCTTTCGCGCCAGAAGCACCGGCGCGAGGCTCGAAAGACAAGCCACCAGAACGCACAATCCGGTATTCATCAGCAGCACGCGGCCATTTAAAGCCACGCGCTGCATGTGAGGAAGGATGATGGGAAGCGCGACGAGCTGCTTCAGCAGCAGCTCCACCGCATAGTGCGCAATCACAATGCCGGCAACACTTCCAGCGACGGCGAGAACAAAACTCTCCGCCAGAAGCTGTCGCAGAATCCGCCAGAAGTCGGCGCCTAGCGCCGCACGAATTGCGATCTCCTTCTGCCGTTGGACGGCGCGGCTGAGCAGCAGGCTGCCCACGTTGGCGCAGGCGATCAGCAGCACCAAGCCGACAGCCGCCAAGATAAATACCAGCGACAATTGATATTGCCGGTCCAGAATTTCCCGCCAGGGTGAAACTACAATTCGCAGCCCGGCATTTTCCTTGCGATTTTGCTGTTCCAGTTGCCGGGCCACGATTTCCATCGCGCTCTGCGCTTGGGCGAGCGAGAGGCCGGGCTTAGTGCGCGCTACTATTTCCAGCCAGCCTTTGAACCCCGGGGCGAAGCGGAGCGGAATCCACATGTCGATATTGGACTGCGGAAATTCAAACTCCACCGGCATCACACCGACAATAGTGTAAACCTCATCGGACGCCGTAATCGGTCGGCCGATTACGCCGGGGTCGGCATGAAACAGCCGCCGCCACAACCGGTCGCTGAGCACAACGACATTCGGGGCGCCCGGAACGTCGTCGGAATCCACCAAAGACCGGCCTAGCCGCGCGGGAATTCCCAACAGAGAAAATACCTGAGTCGACGTTCGCTCGGCAAACACCTGCTCGGGCTCACCGATATTGGTCAGGGTGACGACATCCTTAACGTACGGAGCCGTCCTGTCGAAGATGTCACGGCGGCTTTCCAGGAGTTGGTAATGCTCGGGAGGGACGGTGTTGATTACCAGCTTCTGATTCGCCTCTACGATGCGCACCAGCCGTTCGGAAGACTGGTACGGAAGCGGCCGCAGCAGCACCGCATCGACAATGCTGAACGCCGCGGTGTTGGCGCCAATTCCCAATCCCAGGATGGCCGTGACAGCTAGAGTGAACAACGGATGCTTGCCAAAAAATCGGAGTGCGTTGAGCAGGTCGCGAGTCATACTAACGAATTAGTATACACCCGAGATATCCCATTGGCGAAGATGTATTGAGCCGGCGTAAAGCGTGCGCGAGCCGGGCCCGAACTGGATCGCACCAGTGGGAGCGCCGTAAGAGAACTTAAAACCGACGTGGCCAAGGCTCTCGCCGTCTTGGTGAGAATCGCCCACCAATGTCGCCAGCCGTCTACCGTCCGGCAATGAGAATAAACCAATGTTTGCAACCGCGCGATCGCCGCGTTTCACGCCATAGGCGATCGCAAGTTTTGCCTTGTCCGGCGAGATCGCAATGTGAGTGGCAAAGCCGGGAGCCAGCCGGCAATCGTCCCAATCCTTCGCCTTCGCGTGCCAGATCGGCTCTTCCGGAAACAGCAGTTCAATCTTGCGCAGTGGCGAACAGCTTGAACCGTCCAGCAGATTCAGGAACGAACCTTGCCCTTGCCCCTAACCACTCAATCAATCCGCGATCTGGCGACACCGCCTACCCGTGAATTCTCCCGCCAGGAAAACCACACACGTTTGCAGGGACACTCGGGTCCGTCGAGGCCGTGCAATTTTCGATGCTTCTCTGCCCTCAATCGAGCAGGATGAGCCCAGTCTCCATGTACTGCAATTGGGCTGGAATACTTGATGCGCGAAATCGCATTTGAGGTGGGGCAAGCCCGGTTGCTTCAATGGTCTGGAACCAACGGCGTCAAGAATCTTCAATCTCGCTACCCGGTCGCGAAAACTAACGCCCAGGAGTTTCTGATCGTCCACGCCCGGTGCAATTCAAGGTCGCGTGGCAAAGGAGACCGGACGATTCTGGAGACCGGATCCCATTTCACGAGCTTCCTGTCGAGCTTGAACTTACGAGTGACGCCTTCCCACGTCGCAATTAGTTCATCTTTGCTTGTCAAGGCGGGCATTCATCAGCCAGCGTGGACGTCGATTCGCGAAGTTTCAGTTCCCGTACCGGTTTCATAAATCGAAAGGAATGGGACGTTCCACTCTCCGAGAGCCTTCGGTGAGCATCCATCGCCCGTCGCTAGACACTTCAATGAGCCCCACCGAGTCGGTCTTGTAGATCCGGACAAGAGTGACGGCCAGATCCTGTCCACTGAGAACCAGAGCTGCCAGCCCGATTATTAAATAATTACGCGCGGCTCCCATTCATCACCCAGCCATTTCCGTCCGGATCGCTGAAAGTCAGATAGTTTCCCCATGGTGCCGACTGAATGGCGGAGGTCTTGAGGCCCCGCGCCTGGAGAGTCTGGAACGCGCCGTCGAGATCGGCGGTCAGCAGCACGATGCCGCGCAAGCTACCCGGGGGCATGCTCTCGAACCATGTCACCAACGCGATGTTTGTTTTAGTGCCGGGGATGCTCAACTCGATCCATTTCGCGTCCGCCCGGAAGTCGGCTTCGCGCGTGATGGGAAAGCCCAGCACTTCGTTGTAGAACCGCTTCGCTCGCTCCTGATCGGTGACCGGAATGGAGACAATTGCCAGACCATTGCTGACAGCTTCCTGTATCGCTTCCATGATCGTTACGCCCCCTTGGGCTCCGTCATGCTGAACCAATTGCCGGAGTTATCCTTCATAATCGCTTCCACGCCGTAAAACTGTTCCTTTGGTGGAGAAAGAAACTCGACGCCCTTGGCTTTCAGCTCTTCGTAGGTTGCGCGGCAGTCACTGGTTTGTAACACTCCACCGTTGATTTTGCCCTCCATCAACAGGCTTCGAATGGTCTTGGCCGCTTCCGGCTGCATGTTGGGACCATCCACCTGCATCAGGATGATTTGCAGGTCAGGCTGACCTTTCGGACTCACGGTGAGCCACCGAAAGCCGTTGTCCATCTTGCCGTCCATGCGGACGTCGAAGCCCAGCTTGTTGACGTAGAAATCTTTGGCGGCGTCCTGGTCCAGAACGTATAAAGTTGTGTGGGAAAGCCGTTGGATCATGCTGTCATGGTAACCCGCCTCGGGCTAAAAACGCTTCTCGATTCTTGCGATCTTCTAGAGCGATTGAATGAAAAAGCGCTGGTAGCAGGCGGGAATGTAGTAGAGCGGCCAATGGGAAGCGAATCCACCGAAAGCGACGCGCGCCTCGCGCCGGAAGGCTACGGGTGACAGGCCAGTTAGAGAACGGAATTTGGTGCTGAACGATCCCAGGCTTTCGTAGCCCAAGTCGAGGCAGATATCGGTGACGCTCTGGTTTTCGGCGAGCAGCAGCTTCTTGGCTTCTTCAATGCGCATGCGGGTGACGAACTGGTGCGGAGTCTCGCCGAACGCGCGCGCGAACACCCGATTGAAATGGAACGGTGAGAGGCAAGCCTCCCGCGCGGCAGCTTCCAGCGGAACCCGGCCGCGATAGCAGGCCCCCAGATAATCCCGCGCGCGGGAGAGCCGCGCGAAAGTGGCCGCGTCGCAAAGGCGCAGGCCCGCTCGTAATTGGTCGCGGCGCGCCAGCGGTCCCATGCCTATCGAGATTTTACAATAGTCTCGGTCGGTTCCAGATCTCGATTGGACAAGAACAAAGCTTCTAGGGCGTAGAGAATCGCCGCTGCGCCCGCAAAGACCATACGAGTCATAACAGACCGCTGTTGGAGTACGCTCGGACGTGAGGGCATCGGGTACCACTGAATGCCAGCGAGCAGCAGCAAGTAAAGCATTGCGGTGGCGCCCTCCGTCTTCTTAATCAGACGCGGCCACTTTCGTAAGGTGGTCAAATCTAGTTTCGAGCCGGCGCGAGACCCGTAGAAGAGCATCCCTATGCCAATTGCCAACGGCATATCGACCCACCATCCGGGCCAATCGGTTCCAAAAGAGGCGGCGACAGAGCGAATCGCGGAGACGGTAAATCCAATCCAGGGCAAAAAGGGTCATCTCGGGCCGGTGCGCTATAAGGAACCCTGTGAAGCGCGTTGTGGTCCGTTGGTTTTCTGGTGCGTCAGGGTGGACCCTCCAGAGGTAAACGCCGCCGGCGCAAAACCCGAGCGACCACACGATTCCCCCGAACCACCACACGCCATTCCCGGGGTCTTGTAACTATCGCCGAGTCTTGATGCATCCCAAGGTACACCGCAACGGCTAGCATTCCCAGGCCGAAGAGGATGAAGAACACTGCGACGATTCGAGCTGGCAGTCGCATGCTTCCTTTGGCGTCCTAAAATGGAACGTCGTCGTCTGTGATTCCCTGATCGGGACCCATTTCGTCACCCGCGGCCGCTGCCGGTTGGGCTCTGGGGGCGCTGCGCGGCATCGAAACCGGCTGCGGGCCAGAGTCCTGACCTTCACCGCCACGCCCGCCGAGCAGGATTACTTCGTCGGCTACCACCTCGGTCATATACTGCTTCTTGCCGTCTTTGTCGTCCCAGCTGCGGGTTTGGAGACGGCCCTCCACGTAGATCTGCTTGCCCTTGGTGAGGTAATTGGCCAGGTTCTCCTGGCGCCATAGAACCACATTGGCCCAGTCCGTTTCCTCTTTCCACTCACCGGTTTGCTGATCTTTCCAGCGACGGTTCGTGGCCACGGAAAACTTCGTTACCGCCACGCCGGCCGGTGTAAACTTGGTTTCCGCGTCCCTTCCCAGGTGTCCAATCAAAATGACTTTGTTTACGCTGCGCGATGCCATACTGCAAGCACTGTATCACACCGGGTATGTCTCAGTTTTTGCCTGGCCGTCGTCTACAAAAAGGAGCATCGCGACCCTGGTGCTTTGATTGCTCTAGTTATAGTACGAATTTGGCCGACGGCCTAATTTTCTCGCTCCCAGATGCCGATCTGGATGTACAATATTAAGCAATCGAGACGGGGAGGGTGAGTGCAGAGACCCTGTTGGTTCGGAAATCCCGGTCGATCCGACCGTCGCTGGCTGTTCGCTAGCCTGCTGGCCTGTGGTGCGCTGGCGCGCGGACAGGTAATAATGCAAGCGGGCCCGAGCGGGCACGTTAACATCTTCAATACCGATATGGCCGTGCTGGAGGCCGGTGAAGTCCGGAAAGATCTAGCTTGCACCGTAACGCCCTCAAAGCCGGCTCTGGGATTCGACCTGCGCTTCCACGCCGGATACGACGTTACACTTCCGCTCAAGGACTTGGCCGGAAGCCAAAATTCCCTGACTATCCTTTTCCGCGTGTCGCCCCAGAACCACCCCGACCGCCCGGTTTATTTCACCCAACACATCCGCGTGCCAAAGCTGGAAGAGGATGCCAAAGGTGACGCTTTTCTGCAAGGCAGTTTCGATCTCGGCGAGGGGAACTATCATATTGATTGGCTGATGCGCGATCGTAGCGAGCGCGTCTGTTCGTTCAATTGGGATTCCGAGGCGGCCCTTTCGGCCAAGGATCGGCCCATCAATCTGGCCATCGGGCCAAGCGAGATTCAACATACCGAGGGCGAGCAGTTCAAAGAAGAACCACCCGTGCAACGCGCCAGCAATAGTCCGCCTCTTAACGTGAAAGTTCTGGTTAATTTCGCGCCTCAAGATGCCTCTTCCGCCGCGCTTCAGCCAGTGGATACCAGCGCGCTGGTTTCTATCCTGCGAAGCATCTCGCGGGAGCCGCGCATCGGAAAGTTTTCGATTGTCGCGTTCAACATGCAGGAAGAGCGCGTGGTGTACCGGCAGGAGAGCGTGGATCGCATCGATTTTCCGGCTTTAGGCGACGCGATCCGGTCGCTGAATCTTGGCACGGTGGATTTAAAGCGGCTAAGTGAAAAACATGGGGACACCGATTTTCTGGCTGGCCTGGTCCGTCATGAAGTCGGTTCCAACGGCGGCCGCCCGGATGCGCTCATTTTCGCTGGTCCTAAGGTGATGCTGGATTCCAATGTCCCTCCGGATGCCTTGAAAGAGGCGGGTGAGGTTGATTTCCCCGTCTTTTACATGAATTACAATCTCAATCCCCAGGCGGTTCCCTGGAAAGATGCTATCAGCCACACGGTGCACTTCTTCCGGGGCTACGAATATACCATCACCCGTCCTCGGGATTTGTGGTTTGCGGTCACGGAAATGGTCTCCCGTATTGTAAAATCGAGGAACGGGAAACAGAGTTCGTCCATCTCTAGTCAGTAGGGGTATGCAAAAATTAGGCCAAGTGTTGACCGTAGGGTTAGGACTGTGCACGGGTCTGAGCTTTTCCCAGGGCTTGCTCTATGGCCAGACGCCCCGTTACAAGCATTACTCCAATAGCTTGGCGCCCTATGTGGTATCGCCGCAGCAGATTGTGGATCGGATGCTGGAACTGGCGGATCTAAAATCGAACGAAACGCTCTACGACCTGGGCAGCGGCGACGGCCGCATTCTGATCACCGCCGTGCAGCGTTTTCACGCCAAAGCCGTGGGCATCGAGATTTCGGACAGCTTGGTGGATTCCACCAATGATCGTATCCGCAAGCTTGGCCTGCAGAACCAGGCTCGGGTGATCCACGGCGACTTCATGCAAGTGGATCTCAGCACTGCCGACGTGGTGACAATCTATCTGGCCACCGATTCGAACGAGATCCTGCGGCCCAACCTGGAGAAATATTTGAGAACCGGCGCGCGCGTCGTATCGCACGATTACGCCGTTCCAGGGTGGAAAGCCAAAGTAGTGGACAAAGACCTGCCGGAAGCGCGCGGGCACTTGATCTATCTATACGAAATGCCGGCCAAGAAGAAGTAACTCCAGTCACTTCGGTTCGATCTGAATCTCTGAATACTGCTTCGAGAGGCCACCAAGCCGGTCCGCAGGCGCGTTCTTCAAATGAATTTCGAAGAAACTGTCCAGGCACGCCGCCGCAATGGCTAGTCCACGGCGTTCACCTACCGGGCCCAGCATGCCCGACGCCCTCCCCAAAAAGCGGTCCTTTAAAAGGGATTGATCGCTGAAGTTGAAGTGCCTCGCGCCTACGACTGTAGCTACCTGGCAGCCACCTCGATCGGCATCGCAAATGGATCGGATGTTGGCGAGAATCTGGCGGCTATCTTCACCTTTCTCGCTGCTGTGGTCACTCATCAAATAGAGAAATGGCTGAGTCAGACTTTCCTGGATGACGTTCCCAAAAGGTTGGCCATCCATATCGACGCCGGCTTTGCATCGGCTATCGTCGTGGCAAAATTGCGCCGCTGTAGCGCCGCCGAATGAATGACCGAACACACCGACGGAGCCGAAATCCAATCGACCGCGAAACCTTCCTGATGGATCGGCGGAATTCAGCTTTTCCAACTGATCGAGCTCGAAGCGCGTATCGGCGGACCAGACCTTGATCAATTCGCTGGCCACCCGCTTCCGCGCGGCCTCATCAAGATCTTCGGGCGGATTGCCGGCGGGAGTTCTCTTGGCTATGCGTCCGTCGGCGAACACGACAACAACCGTGCTATACGGTGAATCCGAGCCGACAACGACAAACCCGTGACTGGCCAGATCTTCAGCCATCGTTGTGTAATCCGTTGCCAGCGCTCCTATGCCGGACTTCATGAGTACCACCGGGTACGTTGGTTGGGCGGGGTTCACATCCGCATCCAAGGCGCTGTGCGCGCGGACCAAGGCGATATCGCGTGTAAAAAACTTGCTCATCAGCATACCTTGCTGGTTCGCGACGGCGGCACGCCATGGCGCAGGCTGGTAATCAGCTGTGTGTACGGATGTCGTTCCAACCGCTGGATACCAGACCCAGACAACTAGCTCACGGTTTTGGTTCGCGACCGGCGCAAGGGTGTCGATGCGCGCGCTTTCCACCCAGTCGAACATCACGCGTCCTACCGCAAATGGACCCGATGGCTCCGGTAGGGTTATCGGAAAGCCGTGCTCTAAGCGCAGCGTGCCGAGAATGGCGGCGACTCCGGCAATGGCGAGCACTGTCAAGGACCCGAGGATCTTGAGTATCCATTTAACGATGCGCATTGAGCTTTACTATACATGAAGTACTTTGCAATGTAAAGATCAGAGACGCCGAGATGAGTCTCGGCGCTGCAGACACGAGTGTCTGCGCCACTTCTAATCAGCTACCTGCCGTAGATTTCGATCCACTGGCCGCGCTGTGTCCAGCGTCTGACTTGAGACAATCCGAAATGATCGCGAACCTGATCGGCGTCCATTTGCGGCTCGTATAGATAGAAGTGACGGAGAAATCGCTCGACCATGGGCCACTGCAACACGCTCCACGACGGTTCCCAGGTTCGCGAATACAGCACCAGGACATCGACGCCTTTCGGATCCAGCCGATTCAAGGTGGAATAGCCCAAGTCCGACGTCTCGAACGTGGCCAGTTTCTTGGTCACGTATCCGAACGCCGGATCGTGTAGCGCGCCGGTGAGAGGCCAGGCAGTGTAGATGGTTTTGTCGGGATAGTTCGCATCCAGATATTGCGCGGCGTCGTGGTGCAGCTCGACAAAATCCACCATCGCCAGATTATTTTCGAAGGGAAACGGATAGGGCGGATTGATGAACAGGCCGATCAACAGTCCGGCCGCGACGGTCACCAGGCCCGCATTGCGCCAGACTGGCCGTAGAGTGGACCACGCGGCGCCCATCGCGATGTACAACAGCGGCAGCACGGGAAGCAAATAGCGCTCTAGCTCAGCGCCGCCCAGTACGCTCACCATCACGACATGAGCGCTGAAAAACAGCCAGGTGATTTTCCATTCGCGGGTCGCGAATTTTTGCGTTCGCTTCCACGCCAGAAAAATGGCGATGGATCCAGCCCACCGGAAGTTGTCGATGAACAGGTAATAAATTCTCCGGATGAGGCAGAGGGCCACGCGGACCGGGTGCAGCGCGTAGCCGAGATTGTAGTGCGTGAATCCTGCATCGCCGAACAGTTGCCCGGTGGTGCGCCATAGGACGAAAAACCAAACGGCCAAGACGGCAAAAGGCGCCAGATAATACGGCGCATATTTTGCGCGTGGACGGTCGGACAGTAGTACGCCGAAGAAAATCAGCGGAAGCAACGCGCCGGTTTCCTTGGCCAGAACCAGAGCGACGCAGGCGAGAGAAGCGGCAAGATGCCGGTCTTCGAGAAACAGCAGCAGCGCCAGCACCGTGAACAGCATGGCCGGCATATCCAACTGCGCCATCATGGATTGCATGTAGAACAACGGGTCCAGCAGTAGCAACAGCAGCGGCGCTAGAACTGGAGCGCCGGGTAGCCCGCGGCACAATCGGATAGCCAGCAAAAACGTAAACAGCGCCGTCAAACTGGCCAGCACCAACATTGCGGCGCGAGTGGCCGGTATCGAATATCCAAAAATCTTCCACACCGCGGCCAGATATGCCATCACGCCCGGTGGATGCGCGTTCGGAACCGCGGAGTGAGGCACCCACCAGCCGTGCTGCAAGATATCCAGCGCTGAGGGGACGAATTGACCCAGTTCGTCCCAGAAGTAAGGCAGGCTGAGATAGGGAGCGTGGATGAGAAAAACGACGACAGCGAAGAAAGCGAAAAAGTACGGGTAGTTAGTTGGGCGGACGCGCTGCCGCATTACTGGATAGCGCCGGTGGGGCCGTGAGGCTCCAGCTTGATTTCTCCGAATGTTGCCTCGTATTGCGAGATATTCTGCGTCAGGATATTCAATAGGGCCTTGGCCTGCTGCGGGCTCAAGTAAACGCCCTGAAAGTTGTGGATCAGGACATTCTCGGGCGAGGTTTGGTTCACGGTTCCGAACATCAGAAAGAAATCCCAAAGGTTGACACGGATCTGGACGCTATTGGCATAGCTCTCGCGGTAGTCGGGCGTGTTCACTAACTGAAATTTCGGCTGGGCTTGAGGTGGCGTCATAGACACAACTATAGTGACATAACGCAAAGCACCGACTCCGTCGAATATGCGGACCCAGACTGTTGATTCCACGCGACCGGCGTTCCTCGCCAGCCCCCTCGCTGACGCGCGGGGCTACGGTTCCGCGTCTTCATCGCCTTGGGTGTGCCAGCAGGGAAGCGCGTGTTACCGTACCGCGACCATGAGGGAGTCGGTGCTTTACTAGAAGATAACTTTCATGGCGAACTGCAGAATGCGCGGATCGTATGCTCCGGTAACTTGGCCGAAGTTCGACGAACTGAGATTCGTGCTCAGCGTGCCGAAGCTGGCGCCTGCCGGCTGACCGGCCGGCGCGAACGCACCCACGAAGTTGGTGTGGTTGAGAATATTGAACGCCTCGGCGCGGGCTTGCAGACGGAAACGCTCGCTCAGCTTGAAAGTCCGGTTCAGCGCGAGATCGAAATTGAAGAGGCCAGGCCCACGCTCCGCATTGCGTCCCACGTTGCCATAGGTGCCCACCGGATTCTGCACGAACGCGTCGGGATTGATCCATTGGACGCAAATTTGCTGTGACGAGCAGATGGGGTTGACCGCGGAAACATTTGCCAGCACTTGATTAGGACGATCGTTTTCAAGGCCGGTGCGAGAATTGTCCTTGCCGGACGTAACCATCAAGGGCTGGCCGCTGGAAGCGTGTATGAGTGGAGCAAGCTCCCAGTTGTTCAGCACGTGGCTGACGAACGAGTTACTGGAGTGAAACGCACTCACCGCGACGGCCGAAAAATTGAAATTGTAGCGGGTGTCGGAGACGCAGGGTCCCCAATCGGCATGGCGATTGAAGGGCTGCGAATTGGTGGAGCCGGCCAGGGCGGCGCCAAAATCGTAGTCGGACAGGCAGTACGAGTCGGTGAAGTTGGTATTGATCTGGAAGTTCTGGCTGAAGCGGTGCGCGAGGGACAGCACCAGCCCCTCGTAACGCGCCACTGCGCCGTCGTCCATGGTATCGATGCTGGCGTAGTAGTCGCCGGCAGTGGGATTGATCAGCGCAAGACGGCGGCGTTGGTTGGTATTGGAAGTGGTGGAACAGGTCGAATAACTCACGCCGGCAATGGTGCAGCCGCCGGTGCCCAGATACTCCGCTGGATCCAGTTCCCCGGCGATCCAAAGGTGCGTGGTCTTGTTTCCAAGGTAGCTGATGGAAGCCAGCCAGCTACCGGCGAACTGGCGCTGATAAGTAACGTTCCAATTCGCGACATACGTTGGATCTGGGTGGAGGGGCATGTTGATGTAGGTGCCGAACTTCGGGAAGAACAGATTTCCGGGCGCCTGGGGGAACGGATTTCCTCCGGGGTAGCCGGCCCAAGGATTGGTCAGAGTGCCGGTGGACCCTACATCAATGTCGTTACCGAACGGCGGATTGGTAGTTTCCCGCTCGTTAAACCAGGTTTCGGGTGAGTCGTAAAGAATGGCCGCGCCCACGCGCAGCGTCTGCTTGCCGTCTCCGTGGGGATTCCAAACCAGGCCGGCGCGCGGCGCGAAATTCGCGTAATGCCCATACCAGTTCCCGGCCGGAATTCCGGGGTCTCCGGGGAAGAACAAGCCAGGAGGCGCAGTGGGATGCACGGTGCTGACGGTACCCGCCAAAAAGGCCGGCAGGCTGAATGAATCGCCGCGGAGATATTTATCGGGATCGGCGAACATCGGCTCCCAGCGCAGGCCGAAGTTGATCACGAAGTTCGAAGATACTTTGAAGCTGTCCTGCGCGTAAACGCTCATCACCCATTGGCGGAGGTTGTCGGGAGTGGCATTGGTCTGCTGGAAATCGCTCATATATCCGAGCATGAAGTCGGCCATGCCGAGGCCTGTGAACTGGCCGTTAAAGGTGGGTGCGCCATTTTCCTCGAAGCCCGAAACAGTGTTGTTCTGAATGCGAATCAGATTGACGCCGAAGCCGAATTGATGCCGGCCGCGGATCAAGTCCACATCGTCGGCCAGTTGATAGCCGTCGAAGTTGAAATGTCCGGGAGCGCACGTTCCGCAGTAGGTAGTGAAGCCCCCGGTCATGCTGGAGATCAGCAGAAAATTAGGCACGGCGCTATACATGTCCGATCCTAGATCGGTCCAATTGATGGGGAAGTTGGTAGGGCCGCGATTGTCGCGGATGCGGTTGAAGCCGACGTGGAACGAGTTCAGCGTG
>Ga0210388_10002489_pt1 | contig 14327 bp, 15 predicted proteins | sample IncBWC19OmetaG_FD_155485 | JGI IMG/M metagenome (GOLD analysis project Ga0210388, IMG submission 155485) | Forest soil microbial communities from Barre Woods Harvard Forest LTER site, Petersham, Massachusetts, United States - Inc-BW-C-19-O ...
GCTCTACCAGCTGAGCTAACGGCCCTTCAAAACCATTCAATCAACAAACCACTCGTTCCGAAAGTGGGGTGGACGACGGGACTCGAACCCGCGACGGCCGGAATCACAATCCGGGGCTCTACCAACTGAGCTACGTCCACCATCGTCTACTCTCGACAGGTGGCGCGCCCGGCAGGAATCGAACCTGCAACCGCCGGCTTAGAAGGCCGGTGCTCTATCCGGTTGAGCTACGGGCGCTTTTAAAATCAACGAATTACAGCGCCAATCGTAATCTATCAGGCCGATGCTCGGGTACGTGCAAACCGAATCGGAAGTGCGGGCGGATTATATAGGACTTTCCGGTCAATTGAAGCGGCGATTGGATCCACAGCGCAAAACCTTGCGATCCCCGCAAATTTGGTTCGTTTGCCGGGTCCATTTACCTCTCGACGGCGAGCTTTAGTCTTTCCAAGGCGTGATCCCACTGCGAGGCGATGACTTCCAACGAGCGCCGCGCCTCTTCTAACTGAGTGGGTTCGAATTCCCACAGTCGCTCGCGGCCAACTTTCGTATTGCGCGCAAGCCCGGCGCCGGCAAGTACCCCTAAATGTTTGGTGACGGCCTGCCTGGTCAAGTCGGAGTGAGCCGTGAGCTGGGTGATCGACAGGGCACCACCAACGCAAAGAGCTGCGATGAGTCTCAATCGGGTCTCATCGCCCAATGCCGCAAAGATCGGCGCGCAATTCTGCAGGGCCGCAGCTTTCGAGGTTCGTCTAGGACGCTGCGACATGCTTCTCGATGTTCTTCATTTGCTGGTCCCATCCGCCGCTGTTCATGCGAAATGCTTCAAGACGGCGGGCCGGCGGCACGTTGTCAAAACCGGATTCGACCAACCGCAACAACGTGCCACCTTGCGCATCCTGCAGCTCAAAAACCACCAATGTCGTCGGCTCCCCGGAATAATCCACCGCGGGATCAACCGCGTATGGATGCCAACGCCAGGACAAAAGGCTCTCCGGTTCCACGCGCTCGATCAAGGCCTCGAAGATCACGTGCTCGTAGCCGGGGTGTGTCACCTTCCCCCGCAGCGGTTTGCCGGCAACCATGGCTTTGTTCGGCAATGACAAGCCAAACCAATCGCCGAATTCTGCCGGGTCGGTGAGTGCGCGCCAAACTCGGGAGCGCGGCGCTCTGAGCAAGATCTTTCTTTCGATGCGATCCGTGGATTCAGACATATGCAACCTCCTGGCTGCATATTAGACACGGTGGTTGCTTTATGCAACCGTTGAGTTGCATCTAGGCCGGCTTCGGGGCCGGCAAAACAGGGCGCACCTTGACGACTGCACTTACAGCCGCGAACATGCATGCGATGCAGCACAAGATCGCAGTCACGCATCTGCAGCGCCTCGAATCCGAGAGCATGCACATCATGCGCGAGGTCGTCGCCGAGTGCGAAAAACCGGTCATGTTGTATTCCATGGGCAAGGACAGCGCCGTGATGCTGCATCTCGCCCGCAAGGCTTTCTACCCAAGCGCCCCGCCCTTTCCTCTGTTGCACGTCGACACCACCTGGAAATTCCGCGCGATGTACGAAATGCGGGATCGAATGGCGCGCGACAGCGGCATGCAGCTGATCGTGCATCTTAATCCGCAAGCAGTGGCGCGCGGCATCAACCCGTTCGATCACGGCACACTGCACACCGATCTCTGGAAGACTGAGGGGCTGAAGCAGGCCCTGACCCAGCATGGATTCGATGCCGCCTTCGGCGGCGCCAGGCGCGATGAAGAAAAGTCCCGCGCCAAGGAGCGCATATTTTCATTTCGTTCGGCCAATCAACGCTGGGATCCACGGCATCAGCGCCCCGAGCTTTGGCACATCTACAATGCTCGCAAGTCTAAGGGAGAGAGCATACGTGTTTTTCCGCTCTCCAATTGGACGGAACTCGACATCTGGCAGTATATTTATCTGGAAAATATCCCAATAGTACCGCTGTACTTCGCGGCGCGACGCCCCACCGTCGAGCGTGACGGCTTGCTGCTGATGGTTGATGACGATCGCTTCCGGCTGCGCTCCGGCGAGGCGCCGACGATGCGCATGGTTCGATTTCGCACACTCGGCTGCTATCCCTTGACCGGAGCGGTTGAAAGCACCGCCACGACGTTGCCGCAAATCATTCAGGAAATGCTGTTGGCAACGACCTCGGAGCGGCAGGGCCGCGCGATCGACTACGATCAAGCTGCGTCCATGGAAGCGAAAAAACAGGCTGGATATTTCTGATGACCGCTGTCGAAGCGCAACAGCAAATCGATGCCTTCTTGAAGGATAGCCAACATAAATCGCTGCTCAGGTTCATCACCTGCGGTTCGGTTGATGACGGCAAATCGACTTTGATCGGCCGGCTCCTTTACGACAGTAAAATGATTTTTGAGGACCAGTTGGCAGCGCTCGAAGCGGACAGCAAACGCGTTGGCACGCAAGGTGAAAACCTCGACTTCGCCCTGTTGGTCGACGGCCTCGCCGCCGAGCGCGAACAGGGCATAACGATCGACGTCGCGTATCGATTCTTTGCCACCCAACGGCGCAAATTCATAATCGCGGATACACCGGGACATGAGCAGTACACGCGCAACATGGTCACGGGCGCGTCGACTGCGGATCTTGCCGTCATCCTGATCGATGCGCGCAAAGGAGTGCTGACACAAACGCGCCGCCACAGCTATCTCGCGCATCTCATCGGCATCAAGAAGTTAGTGCTGGCGGTGAATAAAATGGATCTGGTCGACTACGATCAGGCCAAATATAACGCGATCGTCGCTGACTATCGCGTTTTTGCCGACAGCATCGGCATCCGCGGCGTGGTGTCGATTCCGATTTCGAGTCTGCTCGGCGACAATATCACCGCGGTATCGAGCCAAACTCCGTGGTATGCAGGCCCGTCGCTGCTGGCGCATCTCGAGAGCGTCGAAATCGACAGTACGGCTGCGCAACTGCGTCCGTTTCGCATGCCGGTGCAGTGGGTGAATCGCCCGAACCCCGATTTTCGCGGTTTCGCCGGACTGGTTACCGACGGCCAGATTCGGCCGGGCGATTCCATACGCGTGCTGCCTTCGGGCAGGACTACGACAGTTTCGCGAATCGTCACACCAGGCGCCGATCTTGCGGTGGCCGCGGCGGGGCAATCGGTGACGATAACCCTCGCCGACGAATTGGATTGCAGCCGCGGAGATCTGCTCGCGGCAGCCGCCGAGCCGCCGGAGATAGCGGATCAATTCGAGGCTGCCATAGTTTGGATGGCCGATGAGCCATTGCTGCCCGGGCGGCCCTACTGGCTCAAGCTCGGTACGCAATTCGTCACCGCAACCATTCACGGACCAAAATACCAGGTCAACGTCAATACCTTGGAACATCTCGCAGCAAAAACACTAAGTCTCAATGCCATCGGCATCGCAAATCTATCCACCGACAAACCTTTGGTATTTGAGCCCTACGAGACGAGTCGCGAACTGGGCGGCTTTATCCTGATCGACAAGATGACCAATGCGACGGTTGCCGCCGGCATGCTGCACTTCGCGCTGCGCCGTTCGAGCAATGTGCACTGGCAAGCCCTCGACATCGATCGCGCCGCGCATGCGCGCTTAAAGCATCAGCATTCGCGCCTGCTGTGGTTCACGGGCTTGAGCGGCGCCGGAAAATCCAGCATCGCCAATCTGGTGCAGAAGAAGCTTTATGCGCTCGGGAAACACAGCTTTCTTCTCGACGGCGACAATATCCGCCATGGTCTGAACAAGGATCTGGGCTTCACGGATGCGGATCGGGTGGAAAACATACGCCGCATCGGCGAAGTCGCGCGACTGATGACGGACGCGGGCCTGATTGTCCTGACTGCGTTCATTTCGCCGTTCCGCGCCGAGCGGCGCATGGTGCGCGGCATGACGCCGCCGGGCGAATTCATCGAAATTTACGTCGAGACTTCGCTCGCCGTCGCCGAGCAGCGCGACGCGAAAGGGCTCTACAAGAAAGCCAGAGCAGGGGAACTTAAGAACTTCACCGGCATCGACTCGCCTTACGAGCCGCCCGAGCATCCCGAAATCCGCGTCAACACCGAGACGACATCCGCGGATCAAGCGGCGGAAGAAATCGTGGCCTATGTGTTACGCACCAGCGGCGACCAATCGGATGAATTCCCCGTGATTTAGCCGTCTCGCATAAACGGCACCCTTGTCAACAACGCGGTCGAGAATCGGAGGTTTTCACCCGAAGTCGGGCACGGCGGCAGACAGCGCCGCAGTATTTTCACTGTTGAGACAAGACGAGAAGGGCACCCCTACACCACATGCCGGAGTCGATTGATGCGGCGCAGTCGCGCTGTCACGACGCGCACGCTATATTCGGCGCCGACAACAAAGCGGAACAACGGGCCGAAGCTCATAGCGGAAGCGGGACCAATAAAATACAATCCAGGAACCGACGATTGGAAGTGCTGATCAAGCTTAGCGGCGCTTCCAAGACGCTGGATTGCCGATCGTAGTTTCGGGTCCAGAAAATCAAGCCGGTTGACGTCGACGGCATAGCCGCTTCCGGCTATCACGCGATCAACTTTCAAATCACGTTCTGTTCCCTCCCGCGAATCCCGCAGCTTCAGGACTAAACCCCCCGTTTCTTCCCTGGCCGCCACGACTGTCGTGCCGAAATCGATGGGAACCACTTTTTCGATTCGTTCTCGGAGCCACCACGCCCCTGCTGCCGACAAATGAGTCGCCACGAAACGAGTACGCCACGGCGCCGGTACGCGATGCATCGCGCCCGGAAACCGAGTGAGCGCCCAGGCTTTCGGTCCGGTACCGAGGCCCGTGATCGGTGCGCGCAGTTGTCGCCATAGGCTTCGATTCTGCAATACGCGGTGATGCCAGGTAATCGCATGGCCGCGCACCAGAAGCTGCGGCTCCGCGCCGGCTTCGTTCAGCAACGCTGCCGCCTCGAGGGCCGACTGGCCGGCCCCGATCACCGCAATTCGGAGACCTCGATACGATGAGAAGACGTCGACTTGCGAGGTGTGTATTGCCAATTTGGGTGATACTGATGCGAAGGCCGGCGGGACGCGCGCGAAGCAGGAAAGTCCCGTTGCCACGACGAGCGAAGCGGCCAAAAGTTGCTCACCATCAGCGAGCGTCACTAAGAAACCGCCGGTTTGTCGTTCGACACGAGTCGCGTCGATTTGCTCGACCCAAGGCACATTGTTTTGCTGAAACCAAAGTCCGTAATCTGCGAAATCGCTGATCGAACAAGGCTCGAAGGTTTCAAGGCCGCGCGGCTGACTATAGTCCGCAAAGGAAAAACCTGGCGTCGGAGTGGAGAGGTTTGTCCCGAAGCAATAGGACTTGAGGTAGCGTAGGCCACCGGCCGCCGCCACCTGTGACCAAAACTGCATCGGTCGGCCGAAGATTCGGTGTGCAATTTTTTGGGCCGCAAGATGTGCGGCGAGCGACAGTCCATAGGGGCCCGCGCCTATGATCGCAACGGGCACCCTACTCAACGTCGGGCCGCCATCGCGGTACTGCAGCGGGCGACTTTTGCGCTCTCATGCGCAAGAGCTTCCGAATCGCTTTCAGACCAAGGTAGAATTCAGAGAGCGCATGAATGACCGCAGGCATCAAATCGTGCATGTCTTTCGCGACATCAACTGTATGGGCTGAATTTCGTTTGGTCCAGGCGCGCCAATGCGCGAGTTCCCTGCGGGATATCCGTCCCGTAAGAGTCCGGGCAATTAGAATCGCGGGTAACGCAAAGCCGTCGCAAAAAACAATCCTCCCATCATCGGGTTCTGCCAGAGATTTGGCCACTGCATCGCGCAGAGCCGCGGTTTCGCCGGCCGCGTCAAGACACGCGAAAAGAGGAAGCGGCAACCCGCGCCGAATGTCCATTCCAAGCTGATTAAAAAGGCGTGGATTGAAATCGATGGCAGCCCAGCCCCCATTGAACCTGATAAATTCGACCTCGAAGATCCCGAAATAATTGAGCTCCAAGCACAGTCGGCGGACCGCATCCGACAACAGAGGGTCAGGTGGTAGTGACTCGAAGCAAACTCCAACTGACACCGGCTGCAAGCGTTGCAAAACCTTGGTTGAGCGTCGCGTGACGAACAGTTCTCCTGATCGGTCAATGAATCCGGAGACCGAGCACACACCTTCATTCGCACTGCTGACAAACTGCTGCAAAATTGGGATGTTTGCTTCCGGCCATGGTGCGCTTTCGACGCTCCGGATGCGTTCCCGATCAATGAATCGTGGGTATTCTTGGAGCAGCTCAGCCATCGAATACGCCACAATTCCCTTGTCGTTCCTGATGCGATGAACGTGCGTGCGTGGCTTGATGAGGATGGGATAATGCAGAGTGGGTGCCAAAGCCTCGAGTTCGGTCAGTGTCCGCGGCTCCCAACTAGGCAACACCGAGATGCCGGCACGGATGGCAGCTTCGGCAAATAACCTTTTATCGAGGATTCGTTGCAGTGTGGCCATTGATGGCTGATACATACAAAATTGTTGTTCGAGCACGGCAGCATTTTCTGTGTACAGCCACGCGGTCTCGTCTGAAGTAGGCAGCAGTATCTGACCGGGATTCTCCGCCCCGACCGAGAGCAGCCGCTGCAAAAACCGGGGACCATCGTTCTCCGGTGGCGCGGCGTAGGAGATGGCGGTAGACCGCGACCATGCAGCCGCAGGAAGTTGCGAGTTCGAGCTTGCGATTACGCTGACCCTAAACCCGTTGGCGGCCAGATTACGAACAGCAGCAATCGTGCCACCAGAGGAGGCGGTGGCTAATATCACAGATCGCTGCATATTTGATTTCAACGTACAATATTCGCAGATTGCGCTGCAAGTTCGAACTGGACCGGCGACTCACCTAATTGCGGGGAATTGCGCGGCCTCTTGAACTTACTCCGGAATTCTAGCATCTCAATTCTCGGTAATTCCGATGCAATCATCAGTTTTACCGCGTCAATCGTCCATTTTGATGATGTTAAATAGTCGATGGCGGAGCCCGGTCGACTGATCGTCCCGCCATACGTGTGGTTCCTCTCGTTCCACGTATGAGGCTTTCGGGGCCGGCAAATTGTAAAATCGGGGAGCCGAGCCGCTAATGGCATCTCGATATCGTGTCCATGCGTTCTTGAAGGCGCTTGCGAAAGCGTCGGCTCAGCCGCAATCGAACCTTGGATTCCAAAACGACCTCGTAGTCGCCCCCGTTCTGCAGTTCCAGCCCATGAATCCTGTCGAGGTTCACGATGATCGAACGGTGAATACGCATGAACTTGTCTTCGTCCAGTTCGCGCACAAGGTCCAATAGCGTCCGGCGCAAGACGTGGGTGTCACTACCGACGTGCAGACAGGCGTAATAACCCACCGCTTCGATCCAGTCGATGTCCGCGACATTGAGAAACAGCACCTCGCCCCGACTTTTCACCACGATTCGCCCGACCCGCTGTGGCTGCAACGGCGTGTAGTGCGCGAGCTTGTCCTTGGCACGATCCAAAGCACGATGGAAGCGCGCGTCGTCAAATGGCTTCAAAAGGTAATCGAGCGCCCCCGCCTCAAATGCCCGTAATGCGTATTCGTCGTAGGCCGTCACAAAGATCAGGGTCGACGGCAGATCGCTGCCGAGCAACTCGAGCACGTCAAAGCCTCCGCATCCGGGCATTTGCACATCGAGAAACACGAGATCAGGCTTTGATCTTCTGATTTCCTCGATTGCCTCCACCCCGGACTCACATTCGACAACGGATCCGATGTCCGGATCACGGCGCAGCAGGACGGTCAGGTTGCGTCGCGCCCACGATTCGTCGTCAACCACCAGAACCCGGATCGGCGCCGGGGGCTTGTCGAGCGGCGCCATTCACGCCTCCTTGAGAGGCAGGCGCACGACAACTTCTACTCCGCCCGTATCGGTGTGTCCCAATTGCAACTCGGACTCGCTGCCGTGCAGGATTTGCAAACGCGTGCGCAGATTGTGGATCCCGACGCCGGTGCGTGTCGCATGCCAATCTGCCGGAACGTCGGGGCCGTCATTGTAAACACTCAAGCAAAGCTTACCGTTTTGGTGTGAACCGGCAACGCGGACACTTCCGCCGGCGGCACGCTTCGCAATGCCGTGCTTGATGGCGTTTTCCACCAAGGGCTGCAAGAGCAAGTTGGGAACCCGCGCGCGCAGCAGTTCTGCCGGAATGTCCGTGCTTATTTGGAGGCGTTCCCCGAATCGAACCTTTTGAATATCAAGATAGCGCTGTAGGTACTCAACCTCCTCCGCCAGGGTCACTTCGGCTCGGTGGGAATCCTCCGAAGCGCGACGCAGAAACTCACTCAATCCTACGATCATGCTGACCGCGGCGTCGTTCTTATAGTCGCGCACCAACCCCGTGATGGAATGAAGCGTGTTGAACATAAAGTGCGGCTCCATCTGCTGGCGCAGCGCCGCGAGCTGCGACTTAGATAGCTCCTCGCTGAGTCGCGCAGTCTCTGTCATCTGGCGAGCCATTCTTTCTCGCGCATCCATTACATATGTGACAGTTAATATAAGCGCGTACACGATCAGGTAGGTCAGGACCTGAAACAGCAGTGAGGTGCGCCACGTATCCAAAAATGTCGGTTGCTGTGGATAGTCCCACGGATTAAAGAGCACTTGGAGCACTGCAAACCATGCCTCGGCCACCAGACTAATCGTGGCGAAAGCCGCGAAGTGTACGGCGGCCGTTTGCATGGTCGTGCTACGAATGATTTCGTATCGCCGTGCCAGGCCGATGATGAGCGGCGTTGCCAGCGCCCACGGCAGCCAGGACGCCACCTCCGTCCAGAAAATCAGCCAAGCGTGTTGCCTACCGATCGCACGCATAAAAAGTACGGACTGACTTGCCTCGAATAGCGCCCCCGCGCCCCACATCGCGGCAATCCAGAGCCAGCGGGTCGAGCGCACACCGGTGTCAGTCTCAGTCATGGCCGTCACTCTACGCCAAGGTCCTCGCGCCAGGCTCGCATATGCAACGAATCGCCGCCCCTGTGCAGTAAGCGGTGTGGGTGCGTCCGATCGTCGCACCTACACTTGGCCGATGATTCATAGCATCGTAAGGGCGAAGCGGATTGCATACGCGCTGATGCTGGCATCTTCAACGTTGAACACAGTTCGAGCACAGCATGCATCCGATGATCCAGTGGCATCGGCCAACGACGGCTTTGGCTTGACTCTCGGATTGGAGAGTATCGGTCTTTATGGGCCAGGTTTCGTCCGAGGCTTTAATCCTCAGACTGCAGGGAATGTGCGCATCGATGGGTTGTATTTCGACCAACAAGGACCTCTGTCCAATCGCGTGGTTGAAGGCTCGACTATTCGAATCGGTGTGAGCGAAATCGGCTATGCATTCCCAGCCCCGACCGGTATTGTGGACTATACCCTGAGACATCCAGGTAACGGCACGCCGAGCGCCACGATCGTCGCCAGCGCGGGCCCCTTCGAGGCTCGCGGCGTCAGCATCGATGGCAGTCTGCCTCTCGTCTCCACAGAGCTGCAATTGCCGATGGGCGCGAGCTATCAGATCAGCACGCAGACACCGTTCGGCAGCCCCAATCCCGGGTACACATCAACAGTTGCGAACGTCGGTGCGACGCCCCAGTGGAAGCCGAATGACCGGCTGACTTTTCGCGGAATCTTTGACTGGACGCGGACTACCAACGCGAAAACCTTGCCCATCGTCCTCACGGCTGGTGACTATCAACCACCGGAAACGCCGCGGGGATACTACGGTCAGAATTGGGCCGAAGGAAGAAGTCTTGCGGAAAACTACGGCGGAATCGTTGTTGCGCAACTGAGCCCGGATTGGTCATTGGCCGCAGGTGTTTTTAGATCCGTCGCTGACAATCCGATCAGTTACGCCGATTTGTATCTCAACACACTTCCGAACGGCTCCGCCGAGCAGTTCATGGTCGGCTATCCGGACCAGAGGACTTCGTCGACCTCCGGCGAGGCTCGTCTCACGGGTCATTTCGAAACAGGTTCATGGCGTCAAGACCTCATATTGCTGGCGCGCGGCCGCGACACGCTGGCGCTCTACGGCGGCTCTGATGTCATTGACTTGGGCCCCGCCTTGATTGATCAGGGTATCCAGGCGCCCGAGCCAACTTTCACCTACTCCGGGCGAACCCATGACCGCACCGAGCTGTGGAGCGCGGGGGCGGCCTATCGGGCTCAATGGCAGGGACGGGGGGACTTTGCGTTCGGAGTCCAGCAGGAGAGCTACGACAAAGATGTGACCTCTTCTGATCTCCCGGAGGCGCACCTGACGGATCACCCGCTGCGCATTTACGGAACGGCCGCCCTGGCAGTGACCGACCGCGTTACCGCCTACGCAGGCTATACGCAGGGGCTCGAGGATTCCGGCGTAGCTCCGAGCAACGCTGAGAATCGCGGCGCCATCCTTCCCGATGCGCGTACCTGGCAAACGGATGCTGGCATCAGATATCAGCTCACTCCGAAGGTGAAGTTCATCGCGGGTGTTTTCGAAATACAAAAGCCCTACTTCAATCTCGATACCAGCAATGTCGATCGTCAACTGGGACTACAACGAGCCACCGGTCTTGAATTATCCGCATCTGGCGAAGTGATCAGGAATTTCAACATCGCAGCCGCCGTGCTCTGGGGTGAGGTGAAGGTCATTGGTCCGAATCTTCAGGCCGAAGGTGTTGGTTCCATCGCCTTGAACCAAGCCCGCTTTACAGGGACAATCAACGCCAGCTACAAACTTCCGAGTCTTCCGGCGCTTTCCGCCGATATGGCGATCCTTCACTTTGGACCCTATCCGGCCAGCATCGATGATGTGGCGCAAGCTGCGGGGGGGACATTGGTAGCTCTGGGAGGCAGATACCGGTTTAAGATATTCGGCGCCGCGGCGACTCTTCGTGTACAGGTCCAGAACCTAACCAATATCTATTTTTGGAACCTGAGCTTCAACGCTCCTTTATTCACCCAATACCAGCCACGCGCCCTTTTTTGTTATCTGACAGCGGATTTTTGATTTTGGTCGGGGTGACAGGATTCGAGCTTGCGACATAGCGAGTAGTTAGCCGACACGGAGATGCCCTTAGGGCTTTGAGCGAGAGGACAAAATATGATTCGCGGGAGCTGTCTTTGTGGTGGTGTGAGATTCGAGATTACTCGAGCCGTCGGCCCGTTTGAGCTATGTCATTGCAGTCGGTGCCGAAAAGCGAATGGCTCCGCCTTTGTCGCCGGATTGGGAGTGAAACGCGAAGATCTTCGACTCGTGCAGGGTGGCGAGTTAATCGAGACATTTGAAGCCCCAGTGCGCGAATCTCCTCCGCCATATCGCACTCACTTCTGCCGCCGCTGTGGATCTCCAGTACCAGATCTAATTGGTGATGCGACGTGGTTGGAGATCCCTTCCGGCCTTCTCGATGACGATCCGCAAATTCGCCCGGACAAGCACATTTTTGTAGACGTGAAGTCACCCTGGTTCGGTATAACCGACAACCTTCCTCAGCTAAGCGGAGCCGCATTGAGGAGCCTTCGAAAGGAGCAGGTTCGGGAATGAGGTGCGGTGTCGTATGCAGTACGATTTAGGTTCTTCGATGATGATGTCGGATCGAGAGCGCCGAATACCCATACCGCATCGACATTCGATTACTTTTCCACCGTCTATATCTTTGTCCTCGCCGGGCTGTTCGTCCACGGCACTCCTGAGAGAGTCCCCGGGAGGCAGCTATGCTCATTACTTAGGTTTGCGGAACTTCAGGATGAACTGGTCGGTGTGTCCGCGAATCGTCTGATCGAACACTTTGGCCGTGCGAGGGTCCGCCGGATTGGCGAGAATTGAACTCTCGGAGTCGAACTTGAACCCCGCGGCTTCGACCTCTCGGCGCACGGTCGAGGACTCGATGCGATGCAAGGTCTCGGTTACATTTGCTGGAGCGCCCAGAGCGGCGGAATGATCGAGAATTACATATACGCCACCGGGCTTCAGCGCATTGTAGACGGCCTTGTTAAATGCGGCGGTGTCGACCGGGCCCATGAAGTCGTCGTGTAGGTCGTGATAATTTTGGGCAATCCAGAACAGGTCGAGCTTCTCGGGGAACTTTAGTCCTTCGAGTGCCGCGGCAGTCGTCACCGTGAGGTTTGGATGGGTGACAGCATAGACCTGCAGCTCCGCGACTGCCTTAGGGAAACTCTGGTACTTGAAGAAGGCGGTGGGCTCCACCGCGTAAACGTGACCCGTGGAGCCGACGACGCTGGCGAAGAGACGCGTGAAATAGCCAGCGTCGGCGACATAGTCGGCAACCTTGTCCCCCGATTTAATGCCTACGAACACTAAAGTTTGCGCCGGCTTTCGGTCAGCATCCCGTGCAGTGTCAGAGTCCGGGCGCGCCGGATCGGCGACCGCCATTGTGACAGCGGTTGAATTACTTGCGTTGTCCAGGGCAAACGCACCGGAAACAAGCGCTACGACTGCGATCAAGCTAGCCATAATTTTCATATCGACTCCTATCGTGAATATTCTGGTTTAGCCCCGCGTCTTACGACTCAAGCGCAAACGGCGGCACATCGATCATGCCGCTTGCGATGTAAGTTGTTGCGCCGCCAACGCTGACAGAGGTCACGACGCTTCCGCTCTTACGCGCCTCCGCTTCGATTTCGCTTCGGCGCCCCATCGAGACGCCTTGCTGGATCGAAAGGCGATAGGCCATCCCGCCAAAATCAGGCTTCGACGCCATTGCCCCGACCAGGGCGGCACAAGCGCTGCCTGTGGCGGGATCTTCTTCGATGCCCAGCGCGGGCGCGCACATGCGAGCATAGAGCTTGCCGCCATCCCGTAGACTTCCCGCGAAGAAGAAGACGTGGGGACCCCACGCGCGCGCGAGCGTTGCCGCCCAGGCAGCTCGATTGATCGCCGCCCGATCGACGATCTCGTTCGAGCTCAGTTGCGCAAAACAGAATGGAACTCCAACGCCGGCGAAAAAGACTTGGCTCACCTCGGCAGGCTCGATGGATAGGACCGCGGCGAGATCAGTCGGAGACGGTGCGCCGGTCGGTGCCTCGATCTTCCCCGATAACGTCAGCGTGCCGTGGAACCCCCCGTTTCGCTGAGCGACGTCGACCGTCACGGGACCGACATTCTCCTCCAGATTGAGGCGGATTGGATCACTAAGTCGTTCGTGCTGTTTCATCACAAGCGCACAGGCTGTGCCCACCGTGGGATGCCCCGCGAAGTCGAGCTCCGCCCGAGGTGTGAAGATGCGAACCCGATACGTGCTCGTAGGATGGTTTTTCGGCAGGACGAAGGTCGTTTCGGCGAAATTGAATTCGCGAGCAATCTTCTGCATGCCCTCGGTCGAAATGCCGGCCGCGTCAGGCAGAACCGCGAGTTGATTACCGCCGAACGGTGTCGAACTGAAAACATCGACGATGTGAAATGTGTACTTCATGAGATCACCCTCCGTGCGTCGCCTCAAGCCTTGACGACGAGGTCGATCTCAACGCAGGCGCCCAGCGGCAGCGCGGCCACCGCGATCGTCGTGCGAGCGGGAAAGGGCTGACTGAAATGCTTTGCGTAGATGCCATTCATCGCGCCGAAGTCACTCATGCTCGTGAGATACACGCCGGCGCGCGCAACGTGATCGAAACTTCTGCCGGCCGCCTTGAGAACCGTCGAGAGATTCCGGAAGACGCGCTCTGTCTCGGCCACAATACCCCCCTCCACCACCTTGCCAGTGGCCGGGTCTTGGCCGACCTGACCGCTGAAGTAGAGGAAACCACCGACTTCGATCGCCTGGGAAAACGGGCCTACCGGCGGCGCAAGTTCGGGCGAGGTAATTGCGGTCTTGCTCATGGCAAACACCTCTGGATACTGGGTTAGTTCAGAACCTCGGGACCGCCCATCTGCCGTATTTGCGTCGCATGAGGCATACAGATTTCCGTAAAAACATGAATTCCCCGATACTCTGATGCACGACAGAAAATTACACAAATTCATTATTATCACGATTATAGTACCGTCTGCGCACGATTCTGTTATTCGTCGGGAAACCGCTTTAGGAGACCCCCCTTGCTGGAAGATTTACGCGCCCTAGTAGAGTTCGCCCATGCCGGGTCGATCGCCGGTGCAGCCGATCGTCTATTCCGGACGCCCTCTGCGATTACCCGGCAAGTGCAAAGGCTGGAGGCTGCATTGGGTGCCGAGTTGCTCGACCGCTCGGTAAAGCCGCCGCGTCTGAACTCGCTTGGCTCCAGGGTGCTCGAACAAGCGCGAGATCTGCTACAGCGGACGGAGGCGCTGAAATCTCTTACGTCGAGC